>FLOH01000526.1_pt1 | contig 80938 bp, 59 predicted proteins | sample 756751 | NCBI WGS metagenome assembly FLOH01 (sample SAMEA4026879, study PRJEB14308) | marine metagenome | biome: coastal water; material: water | depth 74 m
TTTTTCAATGCTCTTTTTACTCATGAAAAAACAACTGGTGTGGCAACAGCAGATGTAACTCTGGTGCTATATTTTTCACGCAACAATTCATGTGATGATTTAAGAACGAAATTCTACACTGGTGGGAGAGTTTTTCAAATCTGCACCGTGCGTTCTTTTTTTAACGCTCTTTTTACTGACGTAAAAACAACTGGTGTGGCACTACCAGATGTTCATCAGGTGCAATATTTTTCCTACAGCGCTTCAGGCGATAGTTTAAGAACGAAATTCTACACTGGTACTGTTATTTCTATTAACGGTAAACGGTAACCTATCAATGCAGCATATAATTGAAAAACTAGACAGTATTCGTAGTTGTTTTTCCTGACTGACTGACTTACACAAAGTAATTACTAAATCATAGATATGAAACAGTAGCACCAGAGTACCTCTCTAAGCACAATTATTACGACACATACTAGGTTTTATGAAATTCATTTCATCTTCATATTCTGTCCCATGATTTGAAATTCTCCTAAACACACCAGTATAAGAAAAGCTTGGGTTTAGCGGTAGAGGTGAGCGTTTCAAAACGTCATAGCATTCTACAATTTTTTACAACTGCTAGGAATTTGTTTTTGTAAAAACCAGTGTGAATTTTCCTTTTCCAATTTAAACGCCAGCCATAAAAAACCACTACAAATATTTGTATATAAAATGTTATAACATATTTGTTACTTTTGTTATGGCCATTTTATTTTAAACAATGAACGTTTCTAAAGAACATATAGAGCTCCGCCAAAAGTGGTTTAACCGCTATCTACAGGACATCACTCAGCAATACCCCGAACTGATTGCTGCTATGACTGAAAAACCATTCACTGTAGCGGAAACCGAAGTTCATCCCAAAATAGTTGCAGACTGGAATGCGAAGGGGTTGTTGCTTTCAGCTAGACAAGAACGAAAACACCATCGTCTCAGCACATCGGAGTTCTTATGGATAAAGATGATAGAGAAGATGCGAGAGCTAACTCTTCCCTTTAGCCTTATTGAGAAAGTGAAGGACAATCTTGTGAAGCCTGTGGAAATTGATCCGATGGATGTAATCAACGGTCCTATTGTGCAAAACATGCTAAAAGGACTGGGAGCTGAGCAAAGAGCAAAGTTTGAGTCCATACTTTCAGACCCGAAGACCCGAAACGATTTCATTGCCGAACTACCAATGGACTCCAACGGTTTGAACCAGTTGGACATCGTTGTTCTGATTGCACTGGTCACAAAGCGACCGGTGTCATTATTAATCTACACCAGTGGGGATGCAATTATACTGAGCCCACTCTTTTTTGACACGGAACAGGGAGCACAGCTGTTGAACGATATAATCAACAACACTTGTGTGAACATCAATGTAACGTACATTTTGGCCCAGGTTCTTACACTGGCCCCGTTGGAAAAGGTCTCCGAAAAGCTGAAACTGATTACAGAAAATGAAGCCTTGATATTGACCGCTCTGAAAGAGGGGAATTTGAAGTCAGTAAAAATCCGTTTTGATAATAAAAGTGAGATGGAGATTTTGGAAATAACGAAAAATGAAAAAGTGGATAAGAGTGTTCGGCTTATGGAATTGATGCTTCAAAATGGCTATCAAGACATTTCCGTAAAAAACGTGAATGGAAATATCGTGCATTGTGAAAACACGCGAAAACTGAAATTGAAATGACGGTACTGAAAACATCAGACCAATTGAGAAACGTATCCAACTACCGGAAAAACGGAGCAGGATGCATCTTACTTAATCATGCTAACGCTAAAAGAATGCAGAAAAATAATTGACCCTAAAAACGAAAAATTCACCGATAAGGAATTGAAACTGATGTTGGACTTCCTGTCCAAACTCATGACAACGATAATCAAGGACATTAAATCAGAATACAATGAAAAGAGCCGCATTGATGGCCCGCGTATCGAGTGACGAGCAGGCCAAAGGATACAGCCTTGACGTTCAGTCAGAGGCCTTGGAGAGATACTGCCAGTTGAATGACATTAAGATCGTCTATACGTTCCGAGAAGATCACTCAGCCAAGAACTTTGACCGTCCTGCGTTCAAAGAGTTCATGGAACATGCCAAGCGGAGTAAGGGTGGCATAGACCTGCTTCTCTTTACCACATGGGACAGGTTCTCGCGTAATATCTTGGATGCCTATGTTGTGATCGATCAGTTGAAGAAGATGAACATCCTGCCAGATGCAATCGAACAACCAATCGACCTATCTATTCCTGAGAACAAACTATTATTAGCCTTGTACCTCGCCATACCAGAGGTTGACAACGACCGAAGGTCCATGAAGACTAGAGGAGGAATCAATGCTGCGTTGAAGGCAGGACGCTGGTGCCGTAGGGCTCCCTATGGTTATAAGAATACTCGGGATGATCAGAATAAGCCGCTGATAGTACCCAACGAGCAAGCAAAAGATATCCGATGGGCCTTTGAACAGATCTTGAAAGGGAGATCTCAGCGCGAAATTCAGCGTGAATTGAATCTTAGGGGCTGTCGGATACAGAGGAATGCTCTAGGAAACGCATTGAAAAACCCCGTGTATATGGGTAAAATCGAGGTTCCAGCGTATGAAAGGGAACCTTACCGAATGGTTGAAGGAGTGCATGAGGGCATCATATCCGAGAAGTTGTTTTACGAGGTTCAGAATGTTTTGAACGGGAACCTACCTAAGAAGCGTATCTCAAATAAGGAAAGGAATACTGTACTTCCGCTTCGGGGTCTTCTGAAGTGTTCTGCTTGTGGCGAAAAATTGACAGGTAGTCGTTCCCGTGGCAAGTTGGGTAAAAGATATGCCTATTATCACTGCAATCATTGTGGTAAAGAACGTTACAGGGCTGATCAGATTAATGACTTGATGGAACAGGTCCTTAATTCCATTCGCTTTGACAACAGTTTGGATGCGATATTACCTGTTTTGGGTAAAGAATTGCTCATCGGTGACGCAAAGGATCGAACACTGAAAATCGGTAAGCTGAACAAGGTCATAACGCAGCAGAAGGAACGTATCCAACGCCTTCAGAATAATTTGGCTGATGGCGTAGTATCATCTGAGGATTACAGTTCCATGAGAGGACGTTTCGCTGCGGAAAAAATCACGGCTGAAAAAGAATTGCAAACGCTCAAACAGCATGATGCGCAGAAAGAGGTCATTTTGAGCAAGGCAATTGGGATATTATCCAAACTTGGTTCCCATTATAAGAAGGCGGATTCCGATGGGAAACTGAGTTTATTGAGTTCGATATTTCCAGAAATGATCGAATTTGATGGTGAGAAATGTCGAACCCCTTCAATAAATGAGGGACTCGCTCTGTGTCTCAATGCTGACAAGGGTTTGAGTAAAAAAAAGAACGGGACACTTCATGAAAATTTTGAAGTGTCCCGTTGGGTGACCCCGGAGAGGTTCGAACTCCCAACCCTCAGAGCCGAAATCTGAGATTCTATCCAGTTGAACTACGGAGCCATTAAGTGTTTGCAAATGTAAGCGTATCAATCCAATCTATAAATCTGTGTTTTAATTGAACTTGACTGACGGACGTCAGCCTAAAAAAAAAATTGATGATCAACTTAGTTGTAGTGAATTATCAAAACCATGATTATGAAAAAAATACTTTCAAACCTCTGTTTCTTATTCATCAGTACCGCAATTTTTGCGCAAGCACCAGAAATGTTTAATTATCAGGGTGTGGCTCGGGATAACGCTGGAAACGTTTTGACGAACCAACCGATTAGTCTGCGAATTTCTATTCAGGACGGAATCCAAACCGACTTTTACATAGAAACACATAGCGTCACCACTAATCCTTTCGGTCTTTTTAATGTTGCTATTGGCAGCGGCTCAGTCGTTTTAGGGACTTTCAGCAGTATAAATTGGGGTGGAGATAACCATTACACCAAGGTTGAAATAGACCCCTCGGGGGGAGCTTCATATGCCAATTTGGGTATTTCTCAATTGCTTTCTGTGCCCTACGCCATGTATGCTAAAAACGCTGATGGTACCTTGCCATCAGGAATAAACGGTCAAACATTGAGATACGATGGATCAAACTGGGTTACTGCAACTAACCTTTACAATGATGGTAACAATGTTGGTGTTGGATTGACTCTGCCGGTAGAAAAGCTAGATGTTGATGGAAGCATTGCTGTTTCAGGCTCATCTCGGTCACTTATTGCTAACGGTGGCGCATTTAATATTGAAAGCACCTCAGGCGTTGATGTAATTATTGATAACGATAACAATTCCACTAATTCATCCTTTAAGATTAAAAGGAATGCTGATGGTTCTGAAACCATATTTGAAGTTAAAGAGAGTGGTAATGTTGCGGTAGAAGGAGAGTATGAATATGCTTCGAGCAAGACGCACTATGTTTCCTATTCGTGGGATAATTTCTCCTCCACGTACCCACAAAACTATGATTATGGCCAAGGCGGTAACATTAATCAGGTTTATGGAGCCTTTCTTTCTGGCGGAGTGGGATTAGGTTATGCAAGCGTTGGTATTCATTTGCCTGATGGTGCTAGAATTACTGAAGTAAGAGCATGGATTTGGGATGATGATTCCTCGAATCCCGTACGCGTTAGACTTTTACGGCAATTGCTTGGATCAGATGTTGCCTCCGTTCTATGGACCTTAGAATCTGATGTGCCAACAGCTGCCGCTAATGTTCAAGAACCATTTGCTTCAATAAACACAACCATCGACAACAGCGCATACGCATATATGCTAAGGTTTCAAGGGGTGCAAAACAGCAACGATACCCGATTGTATGGAGTACGAATTACGTACCAAGTAGATCAAGCCGATTAATCAGTTAGCTCGCCATAAAAAAGCCCGACCAAATTGGTCGGGCTTTTTTTATTATTCTGGGTGGTAAATTCTAACCGCCTGTTTGTACACTTCTGCTTTATCTAAACTCATCTTTTTCATTTCATGCTTGCCAAAAGCAGACATTTGATCGGTATAATGAGCCGATTCTTTCTTGCTTGAAGCTCCGAATGGACTTGCCGTTTCTATTATAGGGCCATCCTTGGTAAACCGAACCAGTTGAAAATAACCATCGCCTGCTACCATTCGGTTTCTCCCATCCTCCATAAAATGTCCGAATACCGCGCGTAGCGCATCCGGCCCACCAGCCATAGCAACTGATATACCGTTTCGCTCTAATACTTGAAGTTCACGTAGGGCAATGTCGATGGTTCCAAACTTTTCAATCAATTTGGCTTGCGCCTTTGTGATGCAATCTGCAAACATGGCAATGCGCTTTTCGGGATTACTTTCAGCTTCATTTCGCAGCTTACCGTTGTAATCGAGCAACTCATAAATGGTCATAAGGAGTATTGGAAAATTCCTATCCAAGGTATCTGCGGTTTTATCGAAATTGGCAATACGGTCTATTGCATCAGTAATTTCAGGGTACTTCGCCTTATCCATCGCAAACAATTCATCCATCCAAAATTCTCCTCGATAGGTCATTCTTTGTGGGTAGGTGTGGTCCAATTTTAGCCTCTTAAAGCCTTCGTAGTCAATTTTCTTATTGCCGTATTCCTCCTCCATAATCTCGTATGTCCGTAAGCTTCGATTATTGAACTTATTGCGGTATCCGATGTGCGGATTGTAATCTTCCAACTTTCCATTTTCTGCTTTAGCCGTTGCTTCAAAACCAGAATTGTTGGTGTTAAAAACCCAACCACATTCTGGGTTAAGAAATTGAGCAAAGCTGTCTACTGGCAAGTAAGTATCCCAAAGGGTAAGAGAGGTATCGCCTGGCACAACCCTATTCCAATCGTAGCCATCTGCTCTATTTGGGATGTGCCCACTTGAGATGAAAAATATCGTGTCGTTCTTATCCGCATAGGTAATATTCATGCGGGATAACCCTTGAATGTCTATTGCTTTTTTAAACTCGGTGAAGTTTTGCGCCTTGTTCATTCTGTACCATTGAACAATTGGGTTGATGTTCATTAGAGCAGGCATTCTTAGTGAGAAAAATCCATGATCATTTTCCATGGTTGGTCCATAAATACTCTTCCAGAATGTCTTTCCAACGGTAATCTTGAACCAGCCATTTTTCCCGAGAGCAACTTTCAATTTAGCTCGTTTCTTCTCTAGCTTGTGCCATTCTCCATCTACAGAGTACCAACGCTTTTTCTTTGGATGCATTTTGAGTTTAAAAACATCTTTCTCGTCAAGGTTACCAACTGTATGCCCCCATCCTAAATTTTCGTTTGTACCTAAAAAGATGGTCGGAGAGCCATGAAAAAGACCTCCAACCATGTTCCACCCCTCTTCGGAGCAAACATGCGCCTCATACCACGATAAAAGGCCTTCAATAGGTTGATGGGCATTCACTGCTAGATAGGTATTCCCATCGGCCGTAATATTTGAGTTAAAGGCATAGGCGTTAGATCCAATGCCATCCTCGCCTTTTGGAACATCATTTTGAATACGACCATCCACCATTTTCTCAACAGTTCCTTGTACTCCTCCCATTAATCCCATGGCGAGCATGTAACCGGTCACAAAATCTTGCGGCCTAACTGGGAGCATGTTCTTGTTCCAAACTTCTTCTGGATGCGCATAGAAATAGGCATTAGCTCCAGCAGCAGCTCCCTCAAGCACCCGCTTTAAATCTTCCGGGATACTTTCTTCGTAGTGCTCATTTACAAAATCGACTACGCCAAAAAACTGAACTGCAAAATCAATTTTAGCTCCATCTACACCTTGCTTAAGACCTAACTGACCTCTCATTGCGCTCAACATAAATTGAGCATTATCTACATCATCTTCAGCTGTGGCCCATTCCAAACCATAAGCTACTTCGGCATCGGTCTTTGCAAAAATGTGCGGCACTCCATATTCATCTCTAACGATGTCTATGTTTTTTGGGTCGATGACGGTTTGAGAAGTTGCAACCGAAACTATTAAGAGGGCAATTATTGGTAAAAGGATCTTCTTCATAGAGTAATATAGAATGCATGCATTGAATGTTGCGAAAATACATACATCTTAATCGGTATTGAGAAAAGTAAAAAGGCCACAACGAAAATCGCTGTGGCCTTTCAATATGGTAGAATTGAAATGATTATCTCATCACATTCAGCTTCATTACATCGCTAAACTCATTGTTGATAGAAAGCTTGATGAAGTAGTTACCTGGAGTAAGGTCTCTTACGTTAAGCAAAGTCTCTTTCTGACCAGCGTTAATGTATCCTGGAGAAACAGTTTTAATCAAATCTCCAAGTATGTTGAACACTTCTATTGTAATTAAAGACCTATCATCCAATCTGTAAGCAACGGTAGCATATTCAACCGCAGGGTTTGGATAAACTGCAGTAATTGCAATTTTCTCTACATCGTTGATACCTGCAGGGCTTTCAACAAGACCACAGTTGTTTTCTAGAGCTGCTTTAATTTCTGGAGCATTGGTAGAAATTGGCCAGATATCCCATGTTACTGACTGATCAGAACAAATAACCGCATAGGTTGGGAACCCTGTAAAGTTGTACGTGCCAGCATAGCTGTTTACAACAGCAAGTCCTCCACCTTCGGTACCACTCACCGATGGGTTTGAAACTCCGTACTGAGCATTGTAAGCTACTAACTCGGCATCTGAATTTCGATCGTTGATTGCCCAGATATCAAAATCACCTTCGCCAGCTCCAAATTGCTGATAGATGTGCTCGATGTTCGGAACATTTGCAATACACGGTGGGCATGTGGTAAAGAAGAAATCCAGCATAATTGACTTTCCACTGGCCAAAGTGGTATATAGATTCAGCGTATTACCATCTGTATCGGTAACTGTAAAATCTGGTGGTGTTTGTGCTTGTGCAGCGAAGCAAACCGTTAGACCAACAAGCAAAGAGTAAATTTTTTTCATGTCTGCATTTTTAAGATTGTTTACGAAAGTTAGACATTCTCTACTCATATAATTCACCGTTAGTTACCAATGTTTCAGAGAATGTCAGATAGAAGGCAAAACGGCTTGTAGTATCGCAAACAAAAAAGAGCCGCAAATACAGCGGCTCTCTTAACTATTTGGTTAGGCTTGGGCAGTTGGCCCGCCAAAGTTCATTGGCAGCGGTGGTGGCCCTTCTGTGTGCTTTATTGGGCCATGTTCTGCTTCATACTTTGCAACATTGTCTTGCAAGGCTTTCATAAATCGCTTTGCATGTTCTGGCGTTAGCACAACCCTAGACTTGACCTTTGCTTTTGGCACGCCTGGCATGACTTTAATGAAATCTACCACAAACTCAGCTGCGGAATGTGTTATGATTGCCAAATTAGAGTAATGACCGTCAGCCACTTCTTCTGTTAGCTCAATACTTAATTGACCCTGCTGGGGTTGTGGATTCTGTTTGTCGTCTGCCATTTTTTTACTGTTAGGAGTAAGGAAAAAAGAGTTAGCAATTAGGTGCAATGGTTAACTCTGTAAATATCATTAGTGAAATCAACCGAACTCGTTGAGGCCAAAAGTAGGAAAAGGTGCAAGACAACAGTTGTTGTCTTGCACCTTTCCTAAAATCTAACTCCTAAGAGCTAAGAGCTGTATTAAGCTTCGGCTTCTGCCTCTTCTTTTGCTGCCATTAAGGCTTCGTACTCTTCTTTTGAGCCAACAACTAATTTGTCGTACTCACGAAGTCCAGTACCAGCAGGAATCAAGTGACCAACAATTACATTCTCTTTCAAGCCATGTAGTTCGTCCATCTTTCCTTTAACTGCTGCTTCGTTAAGAACCTTAGTTGTTTCTTGGAACGATGCAGCCGAAATGAAGCTGTCTGTTTGAAGAGATGCTCTTGTGATACCTTGAAGAATAGGCTCTGAAGTTGCAGGAATTGCAGGTCGTGCAACCACCGCGTTCATATCCTTACGCTTAAGAACCGAGTTTTCGTCTCTAAGCTTACGCATAGAAATGATTTGTCCTGCTTTCAAGTTCTCAGACTGACCTGGATCTTCAACATACATTTTTCCGTAAATCCAATCGTTTTCTTGACGGAATTCGTATCGGTTAATTAGTTCTTTCTCTAGGAACTTCGTATCGCCTGGATCAAGAATATGAACCTTACGCATCATTTGACGAACGATGACCTCATAGTGCTTATCGTTAATCTTTACACCCTGTAGTCGGTAAACCTCCTGAATTTCATTTACCAAGTACTCTTGTACAGCAGTTGGTCCTTTAATTCTTAGGATGTCTGAAGGAGTAATTGCGCCTTCAGAAAGCGGCATGCCAGCTTTCACAAAGTCATTCTCTTGAACAAGGATGTGTTTAGAAAGCGACACCAAGTATTTCTTGATTTCGCCAATTCTAGTTTCGATGATAATTTCTCGGTTACCTCTCTTGATTTTACCGAAAGACGCAACTCCATCAACTTCAGAAACTACAGCTGGGTTAGAAGGGTTACGTGCTTCGAAAAGCTCGGTAACTCTTGGCAGACCACCGGTAATATCACCAGACTTTCCTGATACTCTAGGAATCTTAACAAGTGTTTCTCCCGCTTTAACAGATTGTCCTTCCTGAACCGCAATGTGCGCTCCAACAGGCATGTTGTAGTTCTTAAGCTCTTTAGATTTTCCTGCAACCTGAATAGCTGGGATAATCTTCTTGTCTTTAGAATCGATTACAACCATTTCGTTGAAACCAGTCTGCTCATCAGACTCAACTCGGTAAGTCATTCCGTCTAGTAGATTGTCAAAGACAACTTTACCATCAATTTCAGAAACGATAACCGCGTTAAACGGATCCCAATCGCAAATAAGTTCATCCTTCTTCACAATGTCGCCATCCTTTTTGTACAGTTTAGAACCGTAAGGAATGTTGTGTGTAGCTACAAGGATATTTGTCTTCTTATTAATCAATCTAAGTTCTGCAGAACGGCCAATAACTACATGATGGCTTCCATCTGCACTCTTAATTGTTCTTAATTCATCGAACTCTGCCGTAGAATCTGCTTTTGCTTTAATCTGAGATTCAGATGCAATGTGAGATGCAACACCACCAACGTGGAATGTACGAAGTGTAAGCTGTGTACCCGGCTCACCAATCGACTGTGCAGCAACTACTCCAACAGCGGATCCTTTCTTAATCACTCTACCTGTAGAAAGGTCTCTACCGTAGCATTTAGTACAACATCCCCTTATGGTTTCGCATGTAAGAACCGACCGAATTTCAACGGAATCAATTCCTGCTGCTTCAATAGCTTTCGCTTCTGGCTCATCAATAAGCTCACCAGATTCAACGATAACATCTCCTGTTTCAGGATCAAGTACATCATGCAATGAAGTTCTTCCAAGGATTCTATCATGAAGTGATTCAATGATATCCTCGTTCTTCTTAAGTGGCGTTGCAATAAGACCACGAAGAGTTCCGCAATCTTCATCCGTAATTACTACGTCTTGAGCAACGTCAACTAGCCTTCTTGTTAGGTAACCCGCATCGGCAGTTTTAAGGGCCGTATCTGCAAGTCCTTTACGCGCACCGTGAGTAGAAATAAAGTACTCTAGTACCGAAAGACCTTCCTTAAAGTTGGAAAGAATTGGATTTTCAATAATCTCCTGCGTTGTTGCACTAGATTTTTGCGGCTTGGCCATAAGACCACGCATACCAGAGAGCTGACGAATTTGCTCCTTAGATCCACGCGCACCAGAATCAAGCATCATGTAAACAGAGTTAAAGCCTTGCTTATCATCTGTCATTTGCTTCATCAAAGTTTGAGTCAAACGAGAGTTCGTGTGTGTCCAGATATCGATAATCTGGTTGTAACGCTCATTGTTTGTAATGAAACCCATGTTGAAGTTGTTCATTACCTCATCAACCTGCTCCTGAGCTTTCTCAATCATTGGAACCTTAGCCTCTGGTATCAATACATCACCCAAGTTGAACGAAAGTCCACCACGGAATGCACTCATAAATCCAAGGTCTTTAACTCTATCCAAGAATCGAGCTGATTCGGCCATACCTACTTTGTAGATAATGTCTCCAATAATATCTCTAAGCGCTTTCTTAGTAAGCAACTCATCGATATATCCAACTCCGGCAGGAACGACCTGATTGAAAAGGACACGACCAACAGTTGTTTCAATAATCTGTGCTTTCTCGCCTTCAACTTCTGCAGCAATTCTCACTTTGATGCTAGCATGAAGATCAATACGCTTTTCGTTGTGCGCAATGATTACCTCTTCTGGAGAATAGAAGGTCATTCCTTCTCCTTTAACTGGCTCTTCTTTCGTGCTTTTCTTCAGTTTGGTCATATAGTACAGACCCAAAACCATATCCTGAGATGGTACTGCGATAGGCGCACCATTTGCAGGGTTAAGAATGTTGTGAGAAGCAAGCATTAACATTTGGGCTTCCAAGATTGCTGCATTACCAAGTGGTAAGTGAACAGCCATTTGGTCACCATCAAAATCCGCGTTGAATGCCGTACAAACCAATGGGTGAAGCTGAATCGCTTTTCCTTCGATAAGTTTTGGCTGAAATGCCTGGATACCCAATCTGTGAAGAGTTGGGGCTCTGTTTAGCATTACAGGATGGTTGGTAAGAACGTTCTCAAGAATATCCCAAACAACAGCATCTTTCTTATCAACCAATTTCTTAGCTGATTTCACGGTTTTAACGATACCACGCTCAATCATCTTACGGATGATGAACGGCTTGTAAAGTTCTGCAGCCATTCCTTTAGGAATACCACATTCGTGCATTTTCAAAGTCGGTCCTACAACAATTACAGAACGTGCAGAATAATCAACACGCTTTCCAAGTAGGTTCTGACGGAAACGTCCTTGCTTACCTTTCAATGAGTCTGAAAGTGATTTCAGTGCTCTGTTTGATTCGGTTTTAACAGCAGACGATTTTCTAGAGTTATCGAAAAGTGAATCAACAGATTCTTGAAGCATACGCTTCTCGTTTCTCAAGATTACCTCAGGAGCTTTAATCTCAATCAGTCTCTTCAGACGATTGTTTCTGATAATAACTCTTCTGTAAAGGTCGTTAAGGTCAGACGTTGCGAAACGTCCGCCATCCAACGGCACCAACGGACGAAGATCTGGTGGAATTACTGGAATCACCTTCACAACCATCCATTCTGGACGGTTTTCAATGTGCTCCTGTGCTCCTCTAAAAGCTTCAACTACTTGAAGTCTCTTAAGTGCTTCGTTCTTACGTTGCTGACTGGTTTCTGTGTTAGCCTTGTGACGAAGGTCAAATGAAAGCTCATCCAATTTCAAGCCCTTTAGCAAAGATTCAAGAGCCTCAGCTCCCATCTTAGCTACAAACTTTTCTGGATCATTATCATCTAGGTAAGCGTTCTCTTTCGGAAGTCTTTCCAATGCATCTAAATACTCGTCTTCCGTTAAGAAGTCCATGTAGTTCAATGCTTCACCTTCGTTATTTACTGCACCGCCAGCGTTAATTACTACATAACGCTCGTAGTAAATAATCATGTCCAACTTCTTAGTTGGAAGGCCTAGTAGGTAACCGATTTTGTTTGGAAGCGAACGGAAGTACCAGATATGAGCTACAGGAACAACCAATTGGATGTGTCCCATTCTCTCTCTACGAACCTTCTTCTCTGTAACCTCAACTCCACAACGGTCGCAAATGATTCCTTTATATCGAATACGCTTGTATTTACCGCAATGACATTCGTAATCCTTTACAGGTCCGAATATCCTTTCGCAGAAAAGACCATCACGCTCCGGTTTGTACGTACGGTAGTTGATGGTTTCAGGCTTCAAGACTTCACCTCGAGATCCTTCTAGAATCTTTTCTGGTGAAGTAAGGCTGATGATAACCTTCTTAAAATTACTCTTGATCTTATTCTCTCTTTTGAGGGCCATTTGAGGACTTTTAACTTTTAATATTCTGTTGAATTGAAGAATTTCGCTCCGATTTCTCGGAGCGAAAAACCATTATCACTCAAGCGTTACGTTCAGACACAGACCGCGAAGCTCATGCAACAATACGTTGAAGGATTCTGGAATACCAGGTGCTGGCATTGGGTCTCCTTTAACAATTGCTTCGTAAGCTTTAGCACGACCAACCACGTCATCAGACTTGATTGTAAGCATCTCCTGAAGGATGTTTGCTGCACCGAAACCTTCCAGTGCCCAAACTTCCATCTCTCCCAAACGCTGACCACCAAACTGGGCCTTACCACCAAGTGGCTGTTGCGTAATAAGTGAGTATGGTCCAATAGAACGTGCGTGCATCTTATCGTCCACCATGTGTCCGAGTTTCAGCATGTAGATGATACCAACAGTTGCTGGCTGATCGAAACGTTCTCCTGTTCCGCCATCATACAGATAAGCTCTTCCTAATGAAGGAACGCCTGCTTCTGCAATCTCTGCTTCAATCTCATCCAAAGTAGCTCCATCAAAAATTGGGGAAGCGTACTTACGGTCTAGTTTTTCTCCAGCCCATGCAAGAATGGTCTCGTAAATCTGTCCCAAGTTCATCCTTGATGGTACACCAAGTGGGTTAAGAACGATATCTACTGGGGTTCCATCTTCTAGGAATGGCATATCTTCCTCACGAACGATACGGGCTACAATACCCTTGTTTCCGTGACGACCCGCCATCTTATCTCCTACTTTAAGCTTACGCTTCTTAGCGATGTAAACCTTAGCTAATCGGATAATTCCAGCTGGAAGCTCATCTCCAATAGAGATAGCGAACTTCTTACGCTTAAATGTTCCAAGAAGGTCATTCACCTTGATGTTGAAATTGTGAAGCAACTCCTTAATCAATGTGTTTTTATCATCGTCAGTAGTCCAGTTTGCTGGATTGATGTTATCATACTCGATAGAAGAAAGTGCCTTTTGTGTGAACTTGCTTCCCTTAGGAATAAGCACCTCACGAAGGTTGTTTTCTACGCCTTGAGATGTTTTTCCGTTAACAAGTACGAAAAGCTTATCAACAAGAACTCCTTTGAGTTTTGCCAATTCGATTTCGTAATCCTCATCAATTTTGGAAAGAAGTTTTTTCTCGTCAGCCTTGCTCTTCTTGTCTTTGATGTTTCTAGAGAAAAGTTTCTTCTCAAGAACAACACCGTTCAACGATGGAGGCGCTTTCAATGAAGCATCTTTCACATCACCAGCCTTATCTCCAAAGATTGCTCTAAGTAGTTTCTCTTCTGGAGATGGGTCAGTTTCTCCTTTCGGAGTAATCTTACCAATTAGGATATCTCCTGGCTGAACTTCAGCTCCGATGCGGATAAGTCCGTTCTCATCAAGATCTTTAGTTGCCTCCTCGCTTACGTTTGGAATATCAGCAGTAAGTTCTTCCAAACCTCGCTTGGTGTCTCTTACTTCAAGTGTATACTCATCAATATGAATTGATGTGAAGATATCTTCCTTTGCTACCTTTTCTGAGATTACAATCGCATCCTCAAAATTGTATCCTTTCCACGGCATGAAAGCCACTTTTAGGTTACGTCCGATAGCCAATTCACCTTTCTCGGTTCCAAAACCATCGCACAGAACTTCGCCCTGCTTCACTTTCTGTCCTTTAACCACAATTGGCTTAAGATTTACAGTGGTGTTTTGGTTTGTCTTGCGGAACTTAACAAGAGAATAAGTCTTCAAATCATCTTCGAAACTTACCAATTTGTCTATGTCAGAACGTTCGTAACGGATGCTGATTTTGTTAGCATCAACATACTCAACAACTCCATCTCGCTCAGCGTTAATCAACACACGAGAATCTCTTGCTACAAGCGGCTCTAAACCTGTTCCTACAATAGGAGCTTGAGGTCTTAATAATGGAACTGCCTGACGCATCATGTTAGATCCCATCAGTGCTCTGTTCGCATCATCATGCTCCAAGAATGGAATAAGAGATGCTGCAATTGATGTAATCTGATTTGGAGCAACGTCCATCAAATTGATATGGTCTGGAGATTCCACAGGGAAATCACCTTCCAAGCGAGCCTTAATACGGTCGCTTGTAAAAGAACCATCATCCTTTAGGATTGCGTTTGCCTGAGCAATTGTGTTCTTCTCCTCATCTTCTGCACTTAAATAAACTGGCTCTGATTTGAAGTCAACTTTACCTCCAATTACCTTACGGTATGGAGTTTCGATGAAGCCAAGCTTATTCACTTTTGCATAAACGCAAAGTGATGAGATAAGACCAATGTTCGGTCCTTCAGGAGTTTCAATAGTACATAGACGTCCGTAGTGCGTGTAGTGAACATCACGAACCTCGAAACCAGCTCTTTCTCTCGAAAGACCACCAGGTCCAAGGGCAGACATTCTACGCTTGTGAGTTACCTCAGAAAGTGGATTGGTTTGATCCATAAACTGAGACAACTGGTTTGTTCCAAAGAACGAGTTGATTACAGAAGAAAGTGTCTTCGCGTTAATCAAGTCAATCGGTGTAAAAACCTCGTTATCTCTAACGTTCATTCGCTCACGAATTGTTCTTGCCATACGAGCAAGACCAACACCGAACTGAGCATATAATTGCTCACCTACGGTACGAACACGTCTGTTACTTAAGTGGTCAATATCATCCACATCAGTCTTAGAATTGATCAACTCAATTAAGTACTTAATGATGCAAATGATGTCTTCTTTGGTAAGTACTTTTTGGTCTTCTGCAGTATTCAAACCGAGTTTACGGTTGATACGGAATCGACCTACTTCTCCAAGATCATATCTCTTATCTGAGAAGAATAGCTTATCAATGATTCCACGTGCTGTTTCCTCATCTGGCGGCTCAGCATTACGAAGTTGACGATAGATGTGTTCTACCGCTTCTTTCTCTGAGTTAGACGTATCCTTAGCAAGTGTGTTGTAAATAATGGTGTAATCGGCAGCATTTACATCTTCTTTATGAAGAATAATGCTCTTAACACCAGCTTCAAGAATAAGCTCAATGTGCTCCTTCTCTATTAGTGTCTCACGGTCAATGATTACTTCATTTCGTTCGATAGATACAACCTCACCAGTATCTTCATCTACGAAATCTTCAATCCATGAACGAAGAACTCTCGCTGCCAGTTTACGGCCTTTTACTCTTGCAAGACCTGCTTTGCTAACTTTTACTTCGTCAGCAAGGCCAAAAATCTCCAAAATGTCTTTATCGCTTTCATAACCAATTGCTCTAAGCAATGTGGTAACAGGAAGCTTTTTCTTACGGTCGATGTAAGCGTACATCGCACCATGAATGTCAGTTGCAAATTCAATCCAAGAACCTTTGAACGGAATTACACGAGCCGAGTACAATTTTGTACCATTTGCGTGGTAGCTCTGTCCAAAAAATACTCCTGGAGAACGGTGTAGCTGAGATACAACTACACGTTCGGCACCATTCACTACAAACGATCCTTTCGGAGTCATGTATGGAATAGTTCCCAAGTACACATCTTGCACGATAGTTTCGAAATCTTCGTGCTCAGGATCTGTACAGTAAAGTTTAAGTTTGGCCTTTAGAGGAACGCTATGCGTCAATCCTCTTTCGATACACTCTTCAATGGAATATCGAGGTGGGTCTATAAAGTAATCCAAGAACTCGAGTACGAAGTTGTTTCTTGTATCGGTAATCGGAAAATTTTCCGCGAATACCTTAAAGAGACCTTCGTTATGTCGGTTCTCTGGAGTTGTCTCCAGCTGGAAAAAATCTTTAAAAGACTTGAGCTGTATTTCTAAGAAGTCAGGGTATAAAACCTGATTTTTGGTGGATGCGAAATTCTTTCGTCCGGGTTTTGCGTTCAGCGCCAAGGTCTTGAATTTTGAGGTTTGTAAATGAATTGACTGTAAACAGTAATAGGTCGAAGCCAAATCCCGATTTTCATCGGGACTGGCCTCAACCTTAAATAATTAAGAGTAGAGATTACTTAACCTCAACTTCTGCTCCTGCGTCAGTAAGTTGCGTTTTAAGTGCTTCTGCTTCTTCTTTAGAGATACCCTCTTTAAGTGGTTTTGGAGCACCATCTACTAGTTCTTTAGCCTCTTTAAGACCAAGACCTGTAAGCTCTTTTACCAACTTAACAACTGCAAGTTTAGAACCTCCAGCGGCTTTAAGGATAACATCGAATTCAGTTTGAGCTTCACCAGCGTCATCGCCACCGCCACCTGCAGCAGCAGGACCAGCAACAACTGCAGCAGCAGCAGGCTCAATACCATATTCGTCTTTTAGGATTCCAGCAAGTTCGTTTACTTCTTTTACAGATAGGTTTACTAACTGCTCTGCGAATTCTTTTAGATCTGCCATTTTATTTGATTGTTATTCGTGTTTGTAAATTGATTAAAAAACCGAAATGCGATTATTCGCCTTTTTCGGCAAGTGTTTGTAGTATACCAGCAAGGTTTCTTCCAGGTGATTGAAGAGCTGAGATAACGTTCTTCGCAGGTGACTGCAGAAGTCCGATAATTTCCCCAAGTAATTCTTCTTTCGACTTAATGTTTTCTAGAACATCAATATTTGCGTCTCCTAGATAAATGCTTTCTCCTACGTAAGCTCCTTTAAGAAGTGGTCGGTCGCCTTTCTTTCTGTACTCTTTAATTAGCCTTGCCGGAGCATTGCCAGTTGCAGAGAACATAATCGAAGTGTTTCCTTTCAAAACGCCATAAAGTTCCTCGAAATCGCCTGAGGCTTTTTCCATTGCTTTTCTAAGCAATGTGTTCTTTACAACCTTGATACCAATAGACTTCTTGTGTGCCGCGGCACGAAGCTTATAAGTTTGCTCTGCGTTGAGGTTAGAGATGTCAGCCAAATAGAAATTCGGGTTGTTCTCCAAGTCAACAGTCAAAGCCTCAATTGCTTGATTTTTTTCTTGTTTGTTCATAATGAGTTATTCCGAATTAAACTGATTTAACATCTACTCTCACACTCGGGGACATTGTCCCAGATAGCGCAATACTTCTAATGTAGGTTCCTTTAGCCGCAGATGGCTTCAACTTTAAAAGCGTTGTAATCAACTCTCGTGCGTTTTCGATAACCTGATCTTCCGAAAAAGAAAGTTTACCTACTGCCGCATGAACGATTCCATACTTATCAACCTTGAAGTCAATCTTTCCGGCTTTTACATCCGAAACCGCCTTACCAATGTCCATGGTAACTGTTCCCGCTTTTGGGTTCGGCATAAGACCACGTGGTCCTAATACTCTACCCAACGGACCCAATTTGGCCATAACCGTTGGCATGGTTACTATAACATCTACATCGGTCCATCCCCCCTTGATCTTGTCGAGATACTCGTCAAGTCCAACGTAGTCAGCACCGGCAGCCTTTGCTTCTTCTTCCTTATCAGGAGTACAAAGCGCAAGAACTTTTACTGATTTTCCTGTACCATGTGGAAGGCTGCAAACACCTCTAACCATTTGGTTTGCTTTTCTAGGATCAACACCTAACCTTACGGCTAAATCAATCGAAGAATCAAACTTCATAGCTGGCATTTGTTTTAACAGCCCTGCCGCATCGCTAAGTGAATATATCTTGTCAACATCCACTAGCTCAAGGGCTTTCTTTCTATTTTTAGTAAGTGCCATATTTCTTAAACTTTTTGTGGAAGCTTTCCATTAACAGTCACTCCCATGCTACGTGCGGTTCCCGCAATCATATGCATGGCAGATTCAACAGTAAAACAGTTCATGTCAGGCATTTTTTCTTCAGCGATAGCCTTAATCTGATCAACAGTAATCTTTCCCACTTTAACGCGGTTGGACTCTGCAGAACCCGACTTAAGCTTAATCGCCTCTTTAATTGAGACAGCTACAGGGGATTTCTTGATCACAAACTCGAACGACTTGTCCGCGTAAACTGTGATCACCACCGGCAAGACCTTGCCCTGTGATTCCTGTGTACGAGCGTTGAATTGCTTACAGAAGTCCATAATGTTGACTCCTTTAGCACCCAATGCTGGTCCTACAGGCGGGGCAGGGTTAGCGGCACCACCCCGAATCTGGAGCTTAATAAACGCGCTTATCTCTTTTGCCATGTTTAACTATTTATTTGAACTATTTATATATGATAAGCAGCGCGGGGGGAAGCATTCAAAATCAACGCGCTGTGATATCCAATTTTAATTACTCTTTTTCTACTTGCATGTAGCTCAATTCCAATGGCGTTTTTCTTCCGAAAATTTTCACCATTACTTTAAGCTTCTTCTTTTCCTCGTTAATTTCTTCAATGATTCCACTGAAACTATTGAAAGGTCCGTCAATTACTTTAACTGCCTCACCTACGATGAATGGAATATTCATTTCCTCATCACTTTCAGACAATTCATCAACCTTACCGAGTATTCTATTAATCTCTGACTGACGCAATGGAACTGGGGCACCTCCTTTGGTTTCTCCCAAAAATCCAATTACACCAGTAATGTTTTTGATGATGTGTGGAATTTCTCCAATCAAATCAGCCTCAACAAGTATGTATCCTGGAAAGAAATTTCGCTCTTTGCTTACTTTCTTTCCTTTTCTTATCTGAAACACTTTTTCCTTGGGAATAAGCACCTGAGCTACATGATCAGCCATTCCAGCATGAGAAATCTCTGCTTCAATGTAATCCTTCACCTTCGACTCCTGTCCACTAATGGCCCGTACTACGTACCATTTTTTGCTGCTCTCGCTCATCCTTGTCCTAATTTCAGTTTGTTCCGAATAAGTCATAGAAAAAACCTAAAATTCCTCTCCATGTTGAACCTCCATCTGTAGCAGAAGGAGGATTACCTGTAATTCCAAATACAAAATCCATAACGAAAATTACCAACGCAATGATGATAGAAGCTACAGCAACTATCCACGCACTGTTTTGTAACTCTGCCCATGTTGGCCAAGAAACTTTATTAACTAACTCGTTATATGATTCTTCTACGTATGTGATAATTCCTGCCATATCCTTTATTTACATTGCACGGGAGGAGAGACTCGAACTCCCGACACCTGGTTTTGGAGACCAGTGCTCTACCAACTGAGCTACACCCGTTTTTATTGAAGGCAAAAGGCACCCCGACTAATCGGAGCACCTTTTACTACTTCATTATAATTACTTGGTGATCTCAGTTATCTGACCAGCACCTACTGTTCTACCACCCTCACGGATTGCGAAACGTAGACCAATAGACATTGCAACTGGAACAATCAACTTAACGTTGATTGTTAAGTTGTCACCAGGCATAACCATTTCCTGTCCTGCTGGAAGGAAAATCTCACCAGTTACATCCGTAGTTCTAATGTAGAACTGTGGACGGTACTTGTTATGAAATGGAGTGTGACGTCCACCTTCTTCTTTCTTAAGAACATAAATCTCTGCCTTGAACTCAGTGTGAGGAGTGATTGATCCTGGCTTGGCAATTACCATGCCTCTCTTAATCGCTTCTTTTTCAACACCTCTAAGAAGAAGACCAACGTTATCTCCAGCTTCTCCTCTATCAAGAATCTTACGGAACATTTCAACACCAGTAATGGTTGAGCTCATTTTCTCATCGCCCATTCCAAGAATATCAACGCTATCTCCAGTGTTAATAACACCTGTTTCAATTCTACCTGTAGCAACAGTTCCACGTCCAGTAATTGAGAATACGTCCTCAACTGGCATTAGGAATGGCTTATCAATCTCTCTTGGTGGAATTTCAATCCATGTATCAACAGCCTCCATCAACTCAAGAATGGTTTTTGACCATTTCTCATCTCCATTCAATCCACCTAATGCAGACCCTTGGATAACAGGTGTGTTGTCACCATCATAATCGTAGAAAGAAAGCAATTCTCTAATCTCCATATCTACAAGTTCCAACAACTCCTCATCATCAACCATGTCGCACTTGTTCATAAAAACAACTACTCTAGGTACGTTTACTTGACGTGCAAGAAGAATGTGCTCACGAGTTTGTGGCATTGGTCCATCAGTTGCAGCACAAACAAGGATAGCTCCGTCCATTTGGGCAGCTCCAGTTACCATGTTCTTCACGTAATCCGCGTGACCCGGACAGTCAACGTGCGCATAGTGACGAGTTGCTGTAGTGTACTCAACGTGTGAAGTGTTGATAGTAATACCTCTTTCTTTTTCTTCAGGGGCATTATCAATTGAATCAAAACTTCTTTCTGCAGACAAACCAGCTTTTGCCAATACCATTGTAATAGCAGCGGTTAGTGTTGTTTTACCGTGGTCAACGTGGCCAATAGTACCAATGTTAACATGCGGCTTGGATCGATCAAAATTCTCTTTGGCCATGGTTACTTGTTAATTAATTATTACTTATTTGATTTATTACTGTTTTTACTATTCAATACGCACTCTCTCCTCATCCTTATTCGCAGAGCCAATGGGGGGAATTGAACCCCCGACCTCGTCCTTACCAAGGACGCGCTCTACCCCTGAGCTACATCGGCTTTCACACCCCGCAGCTATTGGGGTTTAATGAGCGGGAGACGAGATTCGAACTCGCGACCCTCAGCTTGGAAGGCTGATGCTCTACCAACTGAGCTACTCCCGCTTAAATAATTTTTATTGTGGGGAGAGAAGGATTCGAACCTTCGAAGGTAAAAACCAACAGATTTACAGTCTGTCCTCGTTGGCCGCTTGAGTATCTCCCCAACATTAAAATATTTTCAAAGAACGAGCCGGTGGAGGGATTCGAACCCCCGACATGCTGATTACAAATCAGCTGCTCTGGCCAACTGAGCTACACCGGCTTTTACTCTACTTTCCTTTATCCATGCGGCTTACAGCGCTTTTCAACACTCAAGACCCCCTGAAAAAGGACTGCAAATGTAATATTATTCCTCCAGCGAAACAACCCTCATAGAAAAAAAATAGCCACAAATTGAACTGGTGATAAAAATGTTTAGAAACCGATTATCAACATCTAATTAAACAACCGATAATTAAACTTCTTAAAAACAAAAAACTCCGGAAGACCGGAGTTTAAATATTGGATTTTGTGACTATTACTAAGACAAGGTCTTTTCCTTTTGCTTCTTAAGTTGCCTTCTTAGGGCTTCAACTGCTTGGTCTGTTGCTTCTTCAAATGTTTTGCACTGGCGTTTAGCAAAAAGGTCATTACCAGGAACCAGAAGTTTTATCTCGGCAATTTTATTCTCGTGAGAACTGCTTTTATCAAGCCTCAAAAAAACTTCCCCGTCTATAATTGCATTACTATAGGTGTTTAGCTTACCTACTTTGGTTTCTACAAAATTGAGCAGTTTGGTGTCTGCATCGAAGTGGATTGATTGAATCTTAACTCTCATAGTCTTTTTCTTTTACGCCCTTGGATGGGCTTGTTTATAGATCTGGGTTAATTGTTCGATTGAATTATGGGTATAAACCTGAGTTGCGGATAGATTGGCATGACCAAGTAACTCCTTAATGGCATTGAGATCTGCTCCATTATTGAGCATATGTGTAGCAAAAGTGTGTCGGAGAACATGCGGACTTTTCTTCTTTATGGTCGTTACTAATCGAAGATACTTATTCACTTTTCTATAAACAAATCCATCTGACATCTGTACGCCACGGTCGTCTACAAGCAAATATTTCGCAGTTTGTGGAGTCGCTAATTCTGACTCTAGGTTGGTTCTGTAATCTGTTATCAACCGCATAGACTGCGCTGATAATGGAATGATTCGTTCTTTATTGCGCTTGCCTAGCACTTTTATTTCCTGATTGGAGGTGTTAAAATTGGCAACCTTCAACCCAATAAGCTCTGCTCTTCTCATGCCTGTACAATAGAGCAGTTCTATTATGAGTCTATCTCTCAACCCAGCCAAATTATCGCCAAAATTTATTTCATCTAGCAGATTATCCATTTGCGATTGCTCTAGAAATAAGGGCAACCTCTTCTTTGTCTTTAAAGAAGTAATTCTGGCCATCGGGTTTTTCTCAACCACATTTCCTCGAACCAGAAACTTGTAAAACGATCTTAGGCAAGAAATTTTCCGATTAACAGTTACTGGTTGCAACTTCTCATCTTCAAGAATGGAAACAATCCAGGACCGAATATCATGATGGTCTACCTGCTGAATTGAAGCAATTTCAAGGTTTACAGAAATGTGATGAACGAATTGGTCTAAGTCCTTAGAATAGGCCAAAACGGTGTGGGAAGAAAATCTCTTTTCTTTCTGGATGTAATCTAAAAACCCCTCTACAATCTCGCGCATAAAAAAATTCCAGCTAGTAATTTACTAACTGGAATTTTATGATAATGTTTCAGGAAAGGAAAACTATCCTTCCTCTTCTATACGCATACCTTGAATGTATCGCGCCTTCTTAAGTTCTTTTCTACGGTCAACAGACGGCTTTACATATTGCTTTCTGTTTCTTAGATCACGCATTGCACCTGTCTTTTCAAACTTTCGCTTGAATTTCTTAAGACTTCTTTCAATGCTCTCTCCTTCTTTTACTGGAATAATCAACATGTCTTTTACCTCGTTTTGTTCGAAATGGGCTGCAAAGATAATTTTTTCTTTATACCCTACTACCCTTTAATGAGATTCTTAGCAATTACCACTTTCTGAATCTCAGAAGTTCCTTCTCCAATGGTACATAACTTGCTATCGCGGAAATACTTTTCTGCCGGGAAATCTTTTGTAAATCCGTAACCACCAAATATTTGAACCGCTTCGGTACTTGACCTTACGCATACTTCAGATGCGTAATATTTAGCCATTGCAGATTTCACCGTTACGTTTAAACCACGGTTTTTCATATCGGCCGCCTGCATAGTAAGCAACTCGGCTGCTTCATACTCTGTATGCATATCGGCTAATTTGAAGGCAATACCTTGAAACTGAGCAATTGGCTTACCAAACTGCTCTCGCTCTTTAGCGTATTTAGTGGCTGCTTTGGTTGCGCCTTTGGCGATTCCCAAAGAAAGTGCCGCAATAGATATTCTACCGCCATCCAAAACTTTCATGGCTTGGATAAATCCATCTCCTTCTTGTCCAATCATATTGCTTTCATGAACTCTACAGTCTTGAAAAATAAGCTCGGCAGTTTCTGAAGCGCGCATTCCAAGTTTGTTTTCCTTCTTTCCAGAAGTAAACCCTGGCGTTCCTTTTTCAACCGCAAAAGCAGTCATTCCATGAGAATCACCTTTCTCACCAGTACGAGTCATAACAACTGCAATGTCTCCAGAAATGGCGTGTGTAATGAAGTTCTTTGCTCCATTAATCACCCAATACTCTCCGTCTTTCACAGCGGTTGTGTTCATGCCGCCAGAATCAGAACCGGTGTTGTGTTCCGTTAAACCCCAAGCACCAATCCACTCTGCAGTTGCCAATTTTGGGAGCCATCTTTTCTTCTGCTCTTCGTTTGCATGTGCAAGAATGTGTCCTGTACACAGCGAATTATGAGCTGCCATTGAAAGTGCGATACTACCGCAAACGGCACCTATTTCGGTGATTGCCGTTACGTATTCTAGGTAAGACAATCCTGCTCCACCGTATTCATGTGGAACCAAGACTCCCATTAAACCTAGCTCTCCCATTTGCTTAAAAAGCTGAACGGGGAATTCTTGGCTTTCATCCCACTCCATCATTTTTGGACGGATGTTCTTCTCTGCAAAATCGCGACACATGTCTGCGATCATCTTCTGATTTTCGTTCTGTGAAAAATCCATGTTTAGTAGTTTACTAGGCTAGAGAAGTTCTTGGAATATGCATCCAATTTATTCTTGCCATTTAAAAAATCTAGTGTTACCAAAAAGGCGAAACCTGCTACGGTGCCTTTTTGTTTTTGAATAAGCTCTGCCGCAGCACATGCTGTTCCGCCTGTTGCAAGCAAATCGTCATGTATAAGTACGTTCCACCCTGGCTTAATGGCGTCTACGTGCATCTCAACTTTGGCACTACCGTACTCCAAATCGTATTCGTGAGAGACGGTTTCGTAAGGCAATTTTCCTGCTTTACGAACTGGTATAAATGGAACTCTAAGGGCTTGCGCGGTCATCATTCCGAAAAGGAATCCTCTGCTTTCGACTCCTACAATGGCATCCACTTTCCAATCTGAGACTTCCATAGCCATTTGTTCGGCAATGTCTATGCTAAGTTTATGGTCCATTAAAATGGGTGTAATGTCTTTGAACAGGATTCCGGGTTTAGGGAAATCCGGCACATCTCTAATAGCGAGTTTGATACGTTCTTGGAGCATTTGGTACTTGCGGGTTATGCGGCTGCAATTTTACGATAAGTTAGCCGAACTATGAAGGGATGGAATTTCTCGGTCCAATTTACTTTGAGCTAATTAGAAAAAAGAACTCCCCGCAGTGCTATGCACATTGGGGAGTTCATCACCACATTCCGGCATCTACTGACCGGAACCGCTAATCATCTAGTTTTTTCATTCCATACCACACACCACCCATGAGCAAAAAGCCAGCGAAAATGTCGATCGGTGCTCCAGGCGGATTAGAACTTGGAGGTGGCGCCTGCGCCACCGCTTCTGAAATGAACATAGAACCATGAAGAACCATCAGGGCAAGAATGGCGACTAATTGTTTTGCTTTTGCGGTATTCATGATTTTACTGCTTTACAATTTTGCGCGAATAAGTTTGGCCATTATTGATGGCTCGAAGAATGTAAACACCCGTACCGATGCCGTTGATATCAATGCTGATATTGCCTTTGGCTGTGGCGCCTATAACCATTCTTCCGCTCATATCAAACAATTCGATTGAAGCAGTAGTGTTGGCTGGGTCGAGGAACTGAATATGAAGCTGGCCGTTGGCCTCGTAGGCATAGATGCTGGCTGCCTCGTTCTCAGATACACCTGTCATGGCAACGGGTGCAATCTGTAGGTAGAAGCGGTCTCTGTATTCGCCTGCCGAAAGGTTTATACTGATGGCCTGTCCTTCGTGAACGAATTGAGAACTGCCTTCTTGTGCATCAACAAATTTTACCTCATAGCCTTCAAAGTTCTCCATGGTGTTGGCTTTGAAGCTGTAGGTTCCGGCCTGGCTTATCTCCAACTCTAACGGAACCGATTTTGTGGCCAATGGCGGAGGGAAAGCCGTGATGGCGTACTCGGTCTCATCCTGTACCGCAGAAAGCGAGATGTTCGGATTGCCCTTGAGCTTGACCGCATCATACAAACGGTCTTCATCTTCTGTGGCGTCTTCCAGCAATCCAATAAGGATTTCGCTTCTCAGGTCTGCATTCTCTACGCTGAACCACATACGGCTGTCTTGGCCACTTTCTTTATGGAACTGTGCATTATTACCCGTTACACGCATGGCGTTGGTGAAGTTTGCAACTGCACCTCCGTTGAGAGCCCGAACCATGAAACCTTGGCAGGAGCCAATGTAACCGTTAGGCGTTTGGCCTCCGCCAGTTCCTAGACCACCGGTTCCGTTCCAGTACGCGTAGTCTGTCCGTGAGTAGTTGTTACTTCCGTTATCGTTCCAAAAGTAGATAGTACCTACAATGTCGGAGTTGGCAAATATAAAGCTGGCTGCACTGATGGCACTTGGGTAAGGGTTACTTACCAAGTTAAACGGTGTACCAGGAACTGTTTGTGTAAACGTGTTGTCGAACGCGGTGTAATACAGGCTATAATTCACGTTTCCGTTGTTAGGAGTGCCCGTGAAAGTGGCAAGATTACCACCCTGCCCGGCATAGCCTTTACCAGGTGTCATTGTCCCGTTGTAGCTACTCCAACCTGGATCATTTTCATCATCACCATCATCTTGAGTACTTGCGGAGGAAACATATTCGTAAGATGACCCAGGCACTCCCGATTGTGCTGTTATTGGAGAACCCCACATGTTGTACAAAGAAGAACCTTGACGCTGGATGCTGAATGTTCCAGAACCGAGAATATTGCTACCTGTTCCTTGCAAAAAGCTGCCACCATCTTGAATAGTTACTGAACCTGAATTGTCTAGTTCGCCATTTAGTGTTAATGAACCTCCTGAGACAACCTGAAGCGTAGCTCCATTCTCCAATTCGATATCATTAATCTCAAAATTGCCAGACGGAATTACAGGATCATTTGCCACGTTTGGAATGACAACGTCTGAGTTGGAACCTGGAACAGTATTATCACTCCAGTTGGCTGCTGTATTCCAGTCTGTGCTACTGCTACCATCCCACCTTGTGACTGCAAAATCGAAAACTCGAACATGTCCTGAGTTATTTCCATTACCATCATTATTAAGAGCTCCTATTGCTACGCGATAACCATCTGATGAAAGTGAAACAGCAAGGCCAGAAAGGTCGTTGGTATATTCCCCATCTATATCGTTTCCTACTTGTATCCAATTGCCACCGTTATAAACGAAAATTCTAACATGACCGCTATTACTTCCATTTCCATCATTGCCATTAGCTCCAATTGCTACCCGATTGCCGTCTGAAGAAAAAGAAACGGAGGCACCACAACCATCATTGGCGAACTCTCCATCTATATCAGCGCCTAATTGTGCCCAATTGGTGCCTGTCCAGCCGTAGATCCTAACATGACCTGAGCTAATTCCATTACCATCATTGAGGGTAGCTCCAATTGCCACGCGCACTCCATCTGATGAAAGACAGACGGAAGTGCCCGAAAAATCATTTGCGGCCTCCCCATCTAAATCACCACCCATTTGTACCCATGTAACGCCATTATACTGATATACCCTAACGTGTCCCGAGCTAGTACCATTTCCGTCATTTTCATATGCCCCAATAGCTAATCGAGTACCATCTGCGGAAAGGGAAACAGCTTTTCCAGATCGATCTGAGTTTGCTTCTCCAGCAATGTTTGCACCAAGCTGTACCCAACTGCCAGCAATGTATTCATACACTTGCACATAACCTATATGATTTTGGTTCGTAGGTGCCCCACAGGCTACTCGGTTCCCATCAGCAGAAAGTGAGACAGACCAACCCAATTGATGACCAGCCCCACCCCCATCAATATCGTTACCCAATTGCAGCCAAACGCTGCCGTTCCAGCGGTAAACCCGTACATGTCCTGAGTTGAGTGCAAATCCGCCATTTGTAGCAGCACCAATTGCCAACGTGTTACCATCTGCGGAAAGAGACAAGGCTTTTCCAGAATTATTATAAGACGCTTCACCGTCAATATCGTTTCCTAATTGAATCCATCCACTACCATTCCAACTGTACACTCTAACGTGTCCTGAAGAAATATTAGCGCCTCCATCATTTCCTGGCGCTCCTATTGCCAAACGATTTCCATCTGCTGAAATTGCCACTCCAGCACCTGACTGGTCATCTGGTGCCTCTCCGTTAATATCGGCACCAATTTGAGTCCAAGTTTGAGCATTTGCTTTCTGTATCGGCACACATAAAGTGATTACAGATAGAAATAATGCTATTCCAAAACGTTGAACGACTTTCTTTTCAACTGAAGTTGATTTAAGACTCATTTTAATACCAGTTATAAGGTTATTATCTTCATTACAGTACAAGGTTAGTGGAGCTTAAAGCCCAATTTTTTTTTTGTTCCGAATGGAAATCTATCTGTTCCGAATGGACAATAAAATCGACCAGATGCACATCTGGTGTTGAAATTTGAGAAGTAACCGTGGGGTTGGGTCAGCTTTTAAGGATGGTATCCCGCAATTTCTTGCGGTTGCTCTTGCTAACTGGAATTTGCGTGCCTCTTATGGAGACGTAGTCTACACCAATTTCATCGATGTGATCAATATTGACCACGTGGCTTCTGTGAATCTGCATGAAGCGCGCATCGTTCAGGGTTTCGAGCATTTCTGCAATGGACATTCTGAGGGTATGCTTGCCGTTGGTGGTATGCACATTAAGGTAAACGCGTTCGGCTTCTAAATGCCAAACCTGATGCAGCACCAGTTTTTTCATTACGCTTCCATCCTTTACAAACACCGAGCTGCTTGGTCCAGCGTCTAACCTTTTACTCTGACTGGAGCACATAGCCACCTCAATACTGGAGTAAAGGCTGGTTTTAGTAAACGGTTTCATTAGGTAAGATGAAGGTTGAGTTTTCTTTGCCCGCCCAACTGTAGCCGTATCTGCATTGGCAGTAAGGAATATGAAAGGGATGTGAAACTCTTTGTTGATACGCTCTGCTAGATCAATTCCATCCCGATCGTCATTCAACATGATATCTATAATTAGCAAGTCGGGTTTATGCTTGGTAAGCATACTTACGGCCTCTATATAGTTGTTGACTGGTTCAAGAACATGATATCCTAAATGAGATAGTGTTGCGACCAAACTCTCCGCTATGACTATTTCATCTTCTACGATTCCAATCTTTAAAGCCGGCATTTCTGTTACGTTTCTGCCGCCAATGTCGTTTAGTTGTTGCTCGTCTTTCTCTGTCATGTTCCGAAAATTCCAGATTATGTTCCCAGTAGTTGTTCCGGTGGTTTAGTCTTCCCGAATCAAAAGAGAATGGTGAATTCAGCCCCCTCGTTGTATCGATAACTGCTAGAACCCTTGAACTGCTTGCTCAACTTAGATATCAGTCTTAAACCCAAACTCTTTGCCTTTGCTAGGTCGAAATTCTCAGGAAGTCCGGGGCCGTTATCTCGGTAAACAAGTTTCCTTGTTGTTCCCAAATGCTCCGATGATTCTGAAACAACCACATTGATTTTACCTACTTGACGCTTATCGAAGGCATACTTAAAACTGTTGGTGCACAGCTCGTTAAGAATAAGCCCCAACGGAACGGCCGCATCAATATCAATCATGGTTTCTTTCATATCAATATTAATCTCAACTTCCTGACCTGGACTATTGAATACACCTTGAACCTGAGTAAAAAGCTCTTTGGTAAATGCAGAGAGTTCAACCTTGGCCAGGTCATCGTGCTGATAAAGCTGATGGTGCAAAATGGCAATGCTCTGTACCCTACTTTTACCCTCGTCCAAAGCAGATTTGGCAGTGCCATCATCCATTTCAATAGACTGAAGATCCAGCAAAGAGCTGACTACCTGAAGGTTGTTTTTTACACGGTGATGAATCTCTTTCAGTAATACCTCTTTGTCTTTTAATGACACTTGAAGCGCCTTACTCTGCTCACGAATTTGCTTTCTTGATCTTATCACCGAGATTGCCAAGACTCCTAATAAGATGGCTATAAGCGTGGCTAAAACGGCTCCGATAAGTGTGTTTTGAGTTCTGCGCTTTTCTTCCTCGGCCTTTAACCCGAGTGCAGCAATTTGTTCTTCTTTCTCTCTCGATTCGTAAAATGCCGCTGAAGCCGTTGCCTGCAATTCCGAACTAGCCAATTCTACAGAGTCTCGGACAAAGGTTGCTCTGCTAAATTGTTCTTCGGCCATTGCCTTTTCACCCAACAGCAGGTAAATCTTTCCTTTCAGTTCTCGAAACTGAGGGATTTTTCGGCCTACAGAAAACTTTCTTGCTGCCGCAATACCGGTATCACAATAAGCGATGGCCGTCTGGTACTCATCTCGCGCGTACCCTAATTCAGCCAAATACATATATCCTCGCAGCATCCAATGAATTTCCAGTTCCCCTTCTGCATAGTCTGTGATCTCTTTGATTAGTTCGGTCTTTTCTTGGGAAAACTTAGCTGTATCTATCTCCTCCAGCAGATTCCACTTTATAATGCTCCTAAAATGTTCAATGTAACCGTTTGGATAAATTTGGTTTGTCGGTTTTTCCAAGGTCTTCAGTGCACGTTGGAAATTGGCAATGGCGGAATCTGTCTGACCTAACTGAACAAAGCAATTTCCGATATCGTTGTAGGAGCTCGCTTCTGATAATTCATAGTGGTTCTTTCGGAAGAATTCGGCATTGGAGCGATATGATTTAATCGCGGTTTCAAACTGCCTGAGGTCGTAGAACACTTTAGCAATTTCAACGCACACTTCTTTGCCGAAATGCTCAGCTTTGAGCTCACAAATTTCGGTTATAACAGCTAGGCGTTCTTGATATCGGCCAGCCTGCTCGTAACATTCAGCTAAATGACCAAGCCCTTCAATCTGAAAATTTATAGGAAGAAGTTTTCTGGATTTATAAAAGGTATTACCTGCCAGCATTGATTCGTAGACTCTGGTGTTGTTAGGATGTAGGAAATGAAAATTTAGGAATTCAACTATGGCCTTGTTCCGCTCTCCTCCCTGTTGAAGAAGCCATTGTATGAGGCTATCCACGGGGATTGACATGGTGGTGTCGTAAGCGAAATAAGGTGATTCGGCTTGAGCTAGCAAATTCAATTGCTCAGAAATCTCTTTATCCGAAGGGTTTGTGTGCTGCGCTATGCCACTGAAGCTGCAAACCGCAATTAGGATGAAAAGTAGCATCCAGTTCATTGCCCTAAACGGATTGTTCCATTGCATTGGAAGGCAAAGAAGCGTGAAAATTGCCCTGATTCATAATTTAATCGACCTCGGTGGAGAAATAGGGGTGCATTTTCTCTATATCAACTTTTGATATGAGATGAATCTTATTCAGCTCTGAAAGAGAATTAAAACTCCCATGTTGCTTCCTGTAATTGATAATTGCTGACACTTGGTTCTTGTTCAAATACGGATGTCTAAGAAGCGTTTTGTAATCTGCTGTGTTGATGTTGATACGAACTCGGTATGTTGTATCAACCAACAGGCTTTCTTCTATGGGCAAATAACGTGCTGAATCCATTCCGTACACTTCCAACACCTGTTCTCTGGAGATGTAACCACCAAGCAATTCTCTATACTTCACCATCCGCTTAGCGAAGGAGGAACCGATTCCATGCAGTTGCTGTAATTGGGCTGTATCCGCAGAATTGAGTTCAACAATTATCAGTTCAAACTTCTTCTCTTTTTTGGGCTCGAAATCTATAAACTCTTTCCTTGGTTGTGGCTCATCAGGAAATTCCTTGATGTTAATGAATGGCTCCAACTCATCATACTTTTCTTCATCTACCACAAACAGTTTCTTAACATCTTCTGGTTTTCTAAAAACAAACCCAGCTGAACGGTATTTGATAATAGCGGCCGTTTGTTTTGGGCTAAAACCTAGTGCAACCCATCCTGTACTGTCTAGCGTATTGGGATCGAAAACAAAAAGCGGCTTCTTTTCTGGGAGCCAAGGTTGAGCAGATTCACCTCCTGTGGATTTGTGCGTTGATTCCTCCTCAAACTCAAAAATCTGCTCTCCGTATTTGAGATACATTTCTTGCCAATCATCCTGCCAGAAAAAACGCTGATATATGTTGAACCCAATAAGGCCCAATAGCACGAGTACTAAAAAGATGATTGCTCTGCGCTCGGCTTTATGATAAGAGAGGTATTCCTTAAACCAGGTGGGAAGCATTTCTTCTGAGTTTCCAATTCGGAAGAAAAATAGAAAATATTTAACAAAGAACTACCCAGTAAAATTACAGCCGTTTACTTGTCTTTAATAGCCGCAAGATATTTCGCCAGTTCTTCTTTTACGTAGGGTGCAAGAATGAAGAGTCCAATCATGTTAGGGACCATCATGGCGAAGATCATGGCATCGGAGAAATCGAGTACGCTACCCATTTTAGAGGCAGCCCCGATAACTACGAAAATGCAGAAAAGGACTTTATAGATTTTTTCGTTGATGTCTGATTTTCCGAATAGGTAGGTCCACGATTGCATTCCGTAATAGGACCATGAAATCATGGTTGAAAAGGCAAACAGTACTACGGCTATTGTAAGCACGACAGAGAAATGTGGAATTGAGCTTTCGAAGATGTGGTTGGTAAGCCCAACGCCAGACATAGATACACCATCGATAATGGCGTTACCATCAGCGTTGCCATAGGCAAATGCGCCATTGATGTTGTAAATAACGATGACCAGGGCGGTCATTGTACAGATTACAACAGTATCGATAAATGGCTCTAGCAGGGCTACTGTACCTTCTGAAGCAGCATGTTTTGTTTTTACTGCTGAGTGGGCGATAGCTGCAGAACCAATTCCTGCTTCGTTTGAAAAGGCTGCTCTTTTAAATCCTTGAATAAGTACTCCGATGGCGCCACCACCGATACCTGCTCCTGTAAATGCACCGTCAAATATTGCTCCGAAAGCTGCTGGAATATGTTCTGCATTCATGAAGATGATGATGAGCGCTGCTCCAACATAAATAACTGCCATGAAAGGCACAATTTTTTCAGTTACGGAAGCAATTCGTTGAATACCTCCAAGGATTACAATACCTACTAAAACGGCTAATATGAGACCGAAAACTGTACCGCCATAGGCAGATTCTATACCTGCTGATGAAAGGAAAATTTCTGCTGCTTGGTTTGCTTGAAACATGTTTCCGCCACCGAACGAACCGCCAACACACATTACAGCAAATGCTGCAGCAAGAAACTTACCCAGCCCCGCCATGTTTTTAGCAGATAGACCTTTAGATAGATAATACATTGGCCCACCATAAACACGGCCATTGGCATCAATTTCTCGGAAGCGAACACCAAGAGTACACTCTACAAACTTGGAAGACATGCCAAGCAAGCCAGCCAAAATCATCCAAAATGTAGCGCCAGGTCCGCCAATAGCAACTGCTACAGCAACACCTGCAATGTTTCCTAATCCTACTGTTGCTGAAAGTGCCGCAGTAAGTGCTTGAAAGTGATTTACCTCGCCATCTGCGCCTTCAATACGTATTGTATCGACCTCATCTCCATCAACTACATTTAAATCTGACTTTAGCTCTTCAACGTGCTCGTATTTACCCCTTACCGTATTAATGGCTGTTGTAAACAAGCGTATACCAGGTGCCTTGAAAATGATGGTGAAATAAAGCGCACCGAGAATAAGTGGGAACAGAACCCAAAAGACTTTGATGTCTTTGCTAAATGGTATTTGGTAAAAAATCAAACCAACAAACCATCCTGTAGCCTGACCGAAATAATAATCGATTTTCTGATCTAAACCAGCAGCCTCTAGATGAAGCTGAAGTTCGGCCATTTCAGTCGCGCTTAGTTTATGAACTTGGGTTTTGAAGAGTGGGTGAACTAAGGTTACTTGAATAGAGTCTAGCTGTTCTTTGCCATCTCCGAATCCAACTTCACGAATCATAAATTGTCCAGATTCATCGGTCACCAAAACCGAATCCAGACCATCAATTTTAACCGACACTTCTGCAATACCTTCAACTCCATCAGGCCCAAAAACTTGTCCAGATACCACCAGTTCAAACGCCTCAGGGATGATTGACTCTTCAACCAAAAGTGAGTCTTGAGAATACGAACTAAAAAATATCGTCAGTAGAACGAATAGCGGAAAAAGCTTTTTCATGTAGTGTTCGGTTTAATTTGAAATGATGGTGGTTAACAAAAGTCTTAAAATTGATGGGATGAGCAAATTATGCCTTTTGTATGGCTTCAAGCTGCTTTTCCATTAGGGCAATGCCCTCTTTAAAGCTATGCGGATTATAGCCTAAATCTCTCTTGGCCTTGTCTAAAATGAACCCTGTAATAGGCGGGCGTTTCGCAGGCTGATTCAATGTTTCTGAAGAAACAGGGTTAATAAGGCTTTTATCCAACCCGTAATAGTCGGCTACCGCTTTTACCAAATCGATTATGCTGAATTGGTCTTTGCCTGAAATGTTATAAATGCCTGTGGCGTTTTTTTCAACGGCTAGAATGCATCCGTCTGCAAGGTCTTCTGCCAATGTTGGCGAACGAAATTGGTCGTCAACCACATTTATCGGGTTTCCTTTTTCTAGCGCACCTTTTGCCCAAAGCACAATATTTGAACGGCTCATATTATCTACAATTCCGTAAACCAGAACGGTTCTAAGTATGGCCCATTTCAATTTGCTGTTTTGAACAATGAGTTCGCCTTTCCATTTTGCGTTCCCATAATAACTCAATGGGTCCGCAACACCTTCTTCATCATACGGCCCTTCTTTTCCATTAAAAATGAAATCGGTAGAAATATGCACTAGATGGGATTTGTTCCGTTCTGCTGCCTCGACTATATAGCTAACTGCATCTACGTTTGCTTTGTCGCAGGCGGCATGGTCCAATTCACAATCATCAACCTGGGTCATTGCAGCTGTGTGAATAATGTGATCTGGTTGTACCAAATCGATAACGGAATCCACGTTTTGTTTATCGCAGATATCTAACGAAAGATATTGGTAACCAGACTGATTAAGTAATCGGTTTTCGCCACGGGCAGTTGCAATTAATTCAACGTCAGTTCTATCCTTTAGCTTGTAAACCAACTTCTGTCCTAAAAGTCCGTTGGATCCAGTTACGAGAATTCTCTTCACCCTAATTGGTTATGTCGTTTTTCATATCGGTTATTTGCTTCGATGTTCCGAGAACAAACAACTTTGAACCTGCCAATAACCTGGTGTCAGGCGTTGGATTAAACACGTATTCACCAGCTGAGGTCTTAAAACCAACGATGTTAGCTCCCCAGTTTTTACGGACGTTTAATTCCTTAATGGTTTGACCAATATGCGTTTTAGGCAGCAAATCGCATTGTATTTCTTCGATATGAGTGTCAACCGCAGACTGTCCCGTTAGCATGTCGATAAACTCAACCACATCTGGTTTCACAACCAACTGCGCCATGTGAGCCCCTCCTACCTTATCGGGCATTATCACATTATCTACGCCCGCATGGCGAAGTTTAGTATCCGAATTATCTTCAGACGCCCTGCTAATTATCTTGATTTTGGCATTGTTTACGCGTGCTGTGAGTACCACAAACAAGTTGTCGGCATCAGCCGGGAGTGCTGTAATGAGGGATCCTGCTTCCTTTATTCCAGCTCGAATGAGTACTTCATCGTGCGTGGCATCGCCTTCTACATAGAGAATTTTATCCCCTTCCATTAACTCAGAAATAGTGGATTTTTCTTTCTCAACCACAACACATTTCACACCGTTTTCAACAAGCGTTTGATAGGCTTGTTTTCCATTTCTACCATACCCACAAAGGATGGTGTGATTCTTTAATTTACCTATTGATCTATCCACGCGAAAGTGTAAAAGTAACCGTCTAAATTCCCCATCAATTACATACTTCGTAAGCTCTGTAATGGTGTAAGCGAATGTACCAAAACTGCCTAGGATAAGGAACACCGTAAATATTCTTCCTTCAAAAGAAAGTGGTTTTACCTCATTAAAACCAACCGTAGTAACGGTTATAACCGTCATGTAAATTGCTTCCCAAAAATCGTACTTCTCTACTAGCATAAAGCCAGATACTCCAATAAGCAGCAGCAGGCCAATTACGATAAATGGAAAATATATGGACTGCGTTCGTTTTCTCACGGCCTCAAAGAAACATTATAAGTCCCAAACGCTGTCTCTCTTTGGCTGTACGTTTGGTTTGAAGTAGTGTTTGTGCTCAAGAATAAAGGAACTGATGAGGTAAACAATAATTGGCGAACCGAAAGTGAAGAAGGATAGATAAATAAAGTACATGCGAATACTCGTGGCCTTAATACCAAGCTTTTCACCTAGCCAAGAACAAACTCCAAACAATTGGAATTCGAACAAGGAAACGACTTTATTTTTCTCTTCAGAACTCATAGTTCTCTTTTCAATATGGTAGCACCAACGTTGCAAAATAAGCATTTTTTGTGGTCGCAATAATTGGTTTTCAACTCAATAAGTGCTTGAGATTCCAACGCATTTCCTGCTTTAAAGCCTGATTTCTCAAAAGCTTTGGTTTTTGAATTTTTCTCTGGTTTAAGTTCCTCAAGAATTGAAAGGGCCTTCTCTTTCAATTCGATTTTTGACTCCCGCTCTGCCATCACAAATAAAAACGGAGCTAGCACATTTATCAAAATATGTTGTGCCATGGCCGCACCAATTCTATTTCCATTTGTGGGAAATTCTTTCCCAAAACGATAATGAGTCTGCCAGTATTCTGATGGTTCAACCGTTAAAGACAGTAACAATTCTTGAACTTCCTTGCTTCCAAACCAACTCAAGAATTGACCTGTTTGATGATAAAGAGCTGCCAATTGAGCCAACCGAAGAGTTGGGAAATTCTTAGGGTGCATTTTAGAGAATTTCCAGATATGGGTATCCAATGCTCCTATTCCGTGCTTGTTTTCTAGGAAGTCGAATTCTTTAGACAGTTTTTCCTGATACTCATCTTCAGGGAATTTTAGAAGCCCAGCCTTACCAAACAAAATGGCTTCTATTTGAAATAAGTTGTCTTTGTATTTCCCTAATATTTTCCAAGGCATATTTAAACCTAAAAGTTCGAATCCTAAAGCATTGACCTTCATTCCGAAAGCGCGAAAAAGAACAATCTGAAAGGCTTGTTCCATATCACCATGAGCAAGTTCAATTTGCTCGTTAATCCATTCTGATTTACGCTGCAAACGAGCAATTATCAAAGAGTCAATCCAATTGTTTCTAATAATCGCAGGCACTTCCATAAACTGACTTACACACGGTAGGTCATTCGTATTTAAAATCAGATTCTCGTACCGTCTTAATATTTGATTAGAAATAGCGCCCTTTAGCTCAAGCGTTGGAAACGTGCCTACCGACTCTTCTACGTCATTTATATAAACTACATGTAGAATGACATTCTCGTATGCAGAATCGTGCTGGTGCTTGTGCTTAAACCAGTCAGATGCTTTTACATGAATCTCAACATTTCCTGCCCATTCGGTGCCATCAATTTTTAATCTTGCATTTAGAAAGTCGGGGCCAGCATTGATGTTCAATTCGCCAGGTCGAAGAATATCAATGGCAAGTCCGTCAGCCGTTTTTAGCTCTTGCGAGTTAAACAACCGATGTAACCAAATATGTTGTAGAAGTTCCTCTTGTGGGAATGACATGTACTAAAGATGGCGCATTTTTCGCAGCATCTTAGCAAGAAAATCAGATTTTTGCTTTATCGAGAATTGCGGCCATTTCGCTTTGTAACTCAAGCGCAGCCGCTCTAGCCGCATCTGCAAAATCTTCTCCTTTACTCGCGTAAATTATTCCTCTCGATGAGTTTACGAGCAAGCCACATTTATCGGTCATTCCGTTTTTGGCTACCTCCTCAAGACTACCTCCTTGTGCTCCAACACCGGGTACGAGCAAGAAGTGGTCTGGAACAATTTTCCGAACCTTTTTCATCAAGCTAGCCTTGGTAGCACCAACAACAAACATGGTATTATTAATGGTTCCCCAGTCTTTCGCTTGCAATAAAACCTCTTCAAACAGCTGCCCGTTATCGGTTTTCAAGTACTGAAAATCGCCTGCGCCTTCATTAGAAGTAAGCGACAGAAGAACTACCCATTTATTGTTGAACTGTAAATATGGGAGCACGCTATCTGAACCCATATAAGGAGAAAGCGTGATTGCATCGAAACCCATTTGGTCAAAAAATCCTTTCGCATACATACGCGAAGTATTGCCGATATCGCCTCTTTTGGCATCAGCCAATTTCAAAACGTCATCCGGAATGTGCTGAACGGTTTTCTCTAAAGAAACCCACCCTTCAAACCCTTGACTCTCGTAGAAAGCGGTATTTGGCTTATAGGCTACGCAAAGATCGTGCGTGGCATCAATAATCCTTTTATTAAACTCGAATACTGGATCTTGATAGCCAAGAAGATGAGTTGGGATTTTTGCTAAGTCGGTATCTAAGCCAATACACAAGAAGCTTCTCTTCTTTTTAATCTGATTAAATAACTGGAGGTGGTTCACGTCAGCAAAAATAGTCATCCGTTTGGCCGTGCATATTGTTGAAAATCTCTGATAATAGTCAAGGTTTTTAAATGGTGGGCGCAGCTAATATGTGTAGTTTTGTTTCCCGTTCATCAACCTACAGAACTTCGTTAAAAGATGCCGGGAACCAAGTACATATTTGTTACTGGGGGAGTAACCTCCTCATTAGGAAAAGGAATTATTTCAGCCTCTCTGGCCACGCTGCTTCAGGCCCGTGGATTCCGAGTTACCATTCAAAAGTTAGATCCTTACATTAATGTAGATCCGGGCACGCTTAATCCATATGAGCATGGCGAATGTTACGTAACCGATGATGGTGCCGAAACCGATTTAGACCTCGGTCATTACGAGCGTTTCTTAGGCGTTCCTACTAGTCAGGATAATAACGTTACCACAGGTAGAATTTATCAAACGGTAATAAATAAGGAGCGAGAAGGCGAATATTTGGGCAAAACCGTTCAAGTTATTCCACACATTACCGATGAAATTAAGAGGAGGATTAAGATTCTTGGCGAAACCGGCAAGTACGATATAGTTATTACGGAAATTGGCGGAACGGTCGGTGATATTGAATCCCTACCATATATAGAAGCCGTTCGTCAGTTTAACTGGGAAATTGGTTCTTCAAACCATTTAGTTATCCATCTTACGTTGCTTCCTTATTTGGCAACTTCTGGCGAATTGAAGACGAAACCAACCCAACATTCGGTAAAAACATTGCTAGAAAGCGGATTGCAGCCAGATATTTTGGTTTGTAGAGCCGATAGAAAAATTCCTCGCGAACAGCGAAAGAAAATTGCCTTGTTCTGTAACGTCCACACCAACGCAGTTATAGAGTCGCTAGATGCAGAGACCATTTATGATGTTCCGCTTTTAATGCTGAAAGAAAAGTTGGATTCGGTGGTTATCAGCAAGCTAAAACTTTCATCTAAAACTGAACCCGACCTCACTAACTGGAAGCATTTCTTAGGCATACTTAAAAACCCAACTGCGGAAGTAAAAATTGGCTTGGTAGGTAAATATGTTGAGTTGAAAGATGCGTACAAGTCTATTGCAGAATCTTTAATTCATGCAGGCGTAGAAAACGAGTGCAAGGTTGATGTAACATGGATTCATAGTGAAGACCTTGATGAAAGTACCGTAGCGCAGAAACTAAAAGGGCTAAAAGGCATTTTGGTAGCTCCAGGATTTGGAGACAGAGGTATTGAAGGCAAAATTGCGGCCGTGAAATACGCTCGCGAGAACAACGTTCCATTCCTCGGTATTTGCTTAGGAATGCAATGTGCGGTAGTTGAATTTGGCAGAAACGTGCTCGGGCTAAAAGACGCTAACAGCACAGAAATGAATCCGAAAACCAAGCATCCAGTTATCGACATAATGGAAGACCAAAAGAAGGTTACCAAGAAAGGAGGTACCATGCGTTTAGGGGCTTATAATTGTAGACTTACCAAAGGCACTAAAGGTTTTTCAGTTTATGGCACAGTTAATATTGCCGAACGCCATCGCCATCGATTTGAGTTTAACAACAAGTATTTGAAAGATTACGAAAAGGCTGGTATGATTGCATCTGGAATAAATCCTGATTCAAATCTTGTTGAAATGGTGGAGCTGATTGACCATCCGTGGTTTATTGGTGTTCAATTCCATCCAGAATACAAGAGCACAGTTGCACAGCCACATCCTCTATTTGCAAAGTTTGTAGGTGCTGCACTTAAGGCATAAAACTTCAATTCTTGAAAGCGAACAAGCTTTCTATCTTTGCGCCCCAATTAAAAAGTCGGAATGGACAAGAATTCAGCCATAGGGCTAACCCTAATCCTACTCATATTCATCGGTTTTCAGGCCTTGATGGCCCCTTCTGCGGAAGAAAAAGCTGAGGCACAACGCATTCAGGACTCGATAGCAGTTGTTGAGGAAGAGCAGCAGAGGTTAGACGAACCCGTAATAGAAGAAGCAGTTGCCGAACTGCAAGAAGCGGATGCCGCTATCATAGATTCTGCGGTTTCTGTGAATGACTCTCTGGCAAATGCAGAATACAACACCCAATTTGGTGATTTTGCAGGAGCTGCTACAGGAGAAGATGGCACTATCGTTATTGAAAATGAATTGCTGGCCATAACGGTTAGCAAGAAAGGTGGTCATCCATTATCAGTAGAGTTGAAGAAGTATAAGACGCACGATACGCTGCCTCTTATGTTGTTTAGTGGTGAGCAGAATCGGTTTTCCCTTGAGTTTTTCGCGAAGAATAATCGGATAACTACGCAAGAACTCTATTTCGAGCCTTCGAATCGAGGATTCAGCATTTCTGGCGAAGACAAGAAAACGCTTTCTATGAAGCTTTACGCTGGTCCAGATCGGTACTTGGAGTACGTTTATTCTGTTTCGGGCAACTCATATATGGTCGATTTCGACATCAACTTGGTTGGGCTTGACAATGTGATAGAACGCAATACAAGAACGCTTGATTTACATTGGAAAAGTGACCTTCCAAGTCAAGAAAAAAGCCTCTCTACCGAGCGGCAGAATGCCACCATTTACTACCGATTAACTAATGAAGACGTTGATTATCTGTCTGAAGGGTCTGATGACAAAGAGGAGATTCAAGCAGACTTGCAATGGGTATCATTTAAGCAACAATTTTTCAGTTCGGTTCTAATTGCAAAAGATGGTTTAGAATCGCCAACAAACCTTGAAACAACTCATATTGAGGAGTTAGATAGCGTGGTAAAAACCTGCGATGCCAAACTCACTATTCCTTACGGAAACGGTGAAGTTGAACAGGTTGCATTGCAATTTTATTTCGGTCCAAATCATTACAACACGTTAGACGGTTATGACCTTGGACTCGAAAAAATGATTCCGCTAGGATGGGGAATCTTCGGTTGGGTGAACAGATTTGCGGTTATTCCAGTTTTCAATCTTTTAAAAGACACAGGTTTAGGCTATGGAATTATTATCCTGATACTCACGCTGTTGATCAAACTCGTTTTAATGCCCTTCACTTATAAGGCTTACATGAGCACCGCAAAAATGCGTGTTCTGAAGCCGGAAATTGAAGAGCTAAACAAGAAGTTTGAGGGTAAGGATGATGCAATGGGCAAGCAGCAAGCTACAATGGCCTTGTACAGCAAAGCCGGGGTTAATCCGCTTGGCGGATGTCTTCCTATGTTGTTCCAGATGCCAATTCTCATTGCGCTTTTCAGGTTCTTCCCAGCATCCATTGAGTTACGCCAGCAGAGCTTTCTATGGGCGGATGACTTGAGTAGCTACGATAGCATTTACAATCTTCCATTTGAGATTCCTTTCTATGGCGATCACGTGAGTTTGTTTACCCTTCTCATGACTGTTTCAACCATTATTTATACACGTTCTAACATGAGTATGCAAGCTGGCAATCCTCAAATGGACCAGATGAAGTGGATGATGTACCTGATGCCTGTAATGATGCTTGGATGGTTTAACAACTACGCATCTGGTCTTAGCTATTACTACTTCCTAGCAAATATGGTAACGTTTGGTCAAAACTTTATTTTTAGAAAATTGGTTGATGATGAAGCAATTCATAAAAAACTGAAGGAGAACCAAAAGAAGCCTAAGAAGCAATCAGGGTTTCAAAAACGGTTAGAGGACATGGCAAAGCAGAGAGGATATCAACAGCCGAGTTCAAAAAATAAAAAGAAGTAAAGACTTGGTAAGGTTTTTGGCTGAACTAGTTCAAATCAACTACTATGAAAAATCTACTTCTTATCGCTTTTCCTGCTTTCCTGTTGCTAGCTTTTAATGGCTGCAAAAGCACAGAAAAGAGTGCTGCGGAAAATGTATCAAGCAACATATCGACTCAACCAACTTCAGAACCTCAAATGTTAGCATCTATACAGCGTACTCCATGCTATGGTCAGTGCCCAATGTATAAAGCAACGTTTATGGATAACGGAGAGGTGAAATATGTTGGAAAACGATTTGTTGAAAAAATCGGCACTTACGGTGGGTTAATTTCTGCAGAGCAAGTATTAGAGATAAAACAAAAGATTACCGAGTACGATTATTTCGGTTTAGATAGTCTTTACCCCACTCCGATAACCGATTTTCCTTCGTGCATTACCGAAGCTCGGTTGAATGGTGTGTCTAAGAAAGTCATTGACAGGCGCAATCCTCCTGGTAACCTCAAAGCGTTTGAGAAGTTTTTGGATGGGATTTTAGAGCAGACTGAGTTGACCAAAGTTTCTGACGAAACAATCTACGATCAACCTTTAAAGTAAAACTGGCTTAATCTTCTACGCTTACCGGAGCCGCTAACGGGTAGTTGGCAAGGTCAATCATCATAATATCATACTTGCCATTAGCAGACGATTTCGTGCTGTAGTAAGCAGTTTTTCCATCAGCCGTAATGATGAAATCAAATTCATCTCCGGGTGTGTTGATAGGGTAGCCTAAGTTTACAGGCTCACTCCAAGTTCCATCTTCTTGCTTTACAGATTTGAACACATCATAACCGCCCATTCCCTTGTGTCCCATGCTACTAAAAAAGAGGGTTTTGCCATCAGAATGAATAAAAGGTGTTTTCTCCTTTTCTTCGGTATTAAGTTCTTTTATATTAACCGCCTTCTCCCAATCGGTAGTAGAGTTACTAGTCGCTGTCCAAATGTCTCCGTTTCCTTTTGCTTTGTCTTTTTCTCGTTCTGACACGAAATAAATGGTCTTACCATCGGCAGACACACAGGCATCACTATCGTAATATCCGCTATTAATATTCTTCCCAAGTGAATAGGCTTTAGACCATCTGTTTAAGCTCATAAGCCTTGCAGCGTCTGGAGATCCATCTGCAATAGCCTCCATTGCTCCTTTGTTCATTCTTGTTTTTGAAACGAAAATGTCTCCAGCATTGGAGTTCTTAAACGTGAAAAGTTGTCTTCCGTCTGGCGAGATACTCAAGCACGCATCATGCCCACTCGTATTTATCGCTCCAGGAATAGGCACTGCCTGTGCCCATCCATTAATACTGTCACTCCAATAAGAGATATACACATCTTGGTACCAGTCATTATCACCTTCCCAACGCTTACCGCCTTCCGTATCTGGTCTTCTTGACGTAAACACCATTATTCTGCCATCAGCAGTAATCGAAGGCAATGTTTCATCATATTCTTCCGTATTCACACCGGCTCCAGCTGAGGTTATCTTGACATCAACTGGGTTGGCCATTAATTCAATTGTTGCCTCACACCTTCCCTTCAATTCTAATGCACGATCCTTGTCATATTTAACCAGTTTATCGTTGGCCAAATAGAAATCTAAATGCTTAATAGCGTTATTCTGGTCGGCCACCATGCGGTATGCAACAGCCATATTGTAATCTAAATCTTTATCAATTTGAGCGTTCGATTCCTTGGCTTTTTGTAAGTAAGAAAGCGCATCGTGTCCTTGTTTTAAAGCCAAATAACACTCGGCCATGCGATAGTTGAGCATTGCGTCCGTTCCATGTTCGGTATACAACACCCGATAAATTCTGAGCGCTCCATTATAATCTTCCTCATTAATACTTGCTTTGGCTTGAAGCATCTTGATTTTATCTGGTCCACCAACCAATTGGCCGCGAACAACAGGAGTAGTAATTAAAATGCAAAAGGCTAGAGTGATGAGTGCTAGAAAATTTTTCATGGTGCGATATGCTGATTGCGTCTAAATTAATGATTCGGGATACGCCAAAAGTGTAACGTGTTGTAAGTGTTTCAACAAGCTATGATTGAATACTCAACCAATCATGAAAAAGTTTCATTGCTTCAAGCTTTTTATCATCCAAATTATAACTGATTTTTCTTTCCACATATCGTACCAAGGATTCTTGATTGTCTTTGGCAAAGAAATTTATTGCTGTTGCCTTATTATTTAAACCAAAATTCAGGGCATTCTCAAACACTTCTAGAAACTCAGTGGACAAGGGCTTGTTGCTGACCCAACAAGCAAAAACAAACGGCAATCCCGTATATTTTTTCCATTCTTCAGAAAGGTCAATTTCATATTTGAACTTATTCTTAAGCCCAAAAGCTCTGTCGCCAATAACAACAGCTGCCGTTTTTCCACCAATCTGACTCAAAATTTTATCGGAAGCTTTAACCCATTTAGGCGAAATTTCCCAGTACTTATCGGCAAGCATTTGCACCAATTTTACCGATGTTCTTGATTGATAATCAAGTAAAACTTCCTCAATTTCATTCAAAGGAACATCGCTAAAAAGTGAGACTGTTTCTACTGGGCCATCTGCGCCAATGCAGAGCTTGGTAACCACGTTTGCATCTTTCAATAACGGAATGATTGCCACGGGAACCAGCCCTAAGTCAACTTCGCCTGACATCAACTTTTTGGCGCAATCTGCAGGGTTGTCAAGCGCTAAGTCGATGGTCTGAGTAACCGCGTGATTTTGCAACCCATAAATGAACGGGTACGAATTAACGTAGGACACTACTGATACCTTAATTCTCTCTGTCACAAGCTCCATAATTACGCCTCAAAAATCGCTAATTTCGCGCCTTAACCGACAATACATGGAACTCAATGTTCTTACGGCCGTAACTCCAATAGACGGACGTTACAATAGGCACACAAAAGTACTCTCCGATTATTTCTCAGAAGCAGCGCTTATTCGCTACCGGGTGAGGGTTGAAATTGAATACTTTATTCAGCTTTGTGAGTTGCCGTTACCGCAATTAGAAGGATTCGACAAATCGCTTTACAGCACCCTTAGAGATATTTATGTCAACATGAGTGAGTCTGATACGCAACGCGTAAAGGACATTGAGAAGACCACAAATCATGACGTCAAAGCGGTTGAATATCTCATTAAAGAGAAAATGGACGCGCTTGGAATTGGCGGACAAATGGAGTTTGTGCATTTCGGTCTTACCAGCCAGGACATAAACAATACAGCTACGCCTTTGATGATGAAGGAAGCCACGGTAAACGTGTATTTGCCATTACTTGATGAACTTATTGGCAAGCTTGCATCTTTGGCCAACGACTGGAAAGATATTTCTCTATTAGCCCGTACACATGGTCAACCTGCCTCGCCAACTAGAATGGGGAAGGAAATAATGGTATTTGTAGAACGTTTAGAGGCTCAGAAAAAGCAGCTAATGGCTGTTCCTTTTTCTGCCAAGTTTGGCGGAGCAACTGGCAATTTCAATGCGCACTTGGTAGCTTACCCAAGTATTAACTGGGTTGATTTTGGAAACGATTTTGCGAATAATACATTGGGTTTAAGTCGGTCGCAAACGACTACTCAAATTGAGCATTACGATAACATTGCCGCTTGGTGCGATGCATTGAGAAGAATTAACACCATCGTGCTTGATTTAGACCGAGATATGTGGACGTACATATCAAACGATTTGTTTAAGCAGAGAATAAAAGAGGGTGAAGTTGGGTCTTCGGCTATGCCTCACAAGGTAAACCCGATAGATTTTGAAAACTCCGAGGGGAATATTGGCCTTGCCAACGCATTATTTGGGCATTTAGCTGAAAAACTTCCTGTTTCCAGATTGCAGCGCGACCTTACCGATAGCACTGTTTTGCGAAATATTGGTGTTCCATTGAGCTATACGCTCATTGCCTTCAGGTCTTCACTCCGAGGACTAGAAAAGCTCCTTATAAACGAAGGAAATATTCGCAAGGAGCTAGAAAACAACTGGGTAGTGGTAGCAGAAGCTATTCAAACCATTCTTCGAAGAGAAGGGTATCCAAAACCCTATGAAGCGCTTAAAGCCTTTAGCCGAACTAATGCAAAGTTGGACGAAGCAGCTATGCTTCAGTTTATTGATAGCTTGAATGTTTCTGAATCGGTAAAGCAGGAGATGCGTGTTATTACTCCATTCAATTACACAGGAGTCTAGAGTTCGCTTCTCTTACGTTTTCGCAACCAAACCTTTTTCCCTGGTGCTGGCTCTTCTCCCGGACTTAACTCATTGTACTTGTAAAGGTTTTTGAGTTTTACCCCGTATTCTTGAGAAATCCATCTTAGCGTTTCTCCTTCAGCCGTAAAGTGATAGCTATATTTTGGATTCTTACTTCGTTTTGGTTGGAGATAAATTATTTCTCCTGCCGATAGAGCACCACCACTAGGCTTATCGTTGTATTTAGAAATTTGCCATGCTCTTATCTGAAACTGGTGTTCCAATGTGGAATACGTATCTCCTTCCTGTGCCTTCACATACCTTACATTATTACGTAAGTACATTTGGCGTTGAACGGTTGTTGCTACTTCTGCTTTTGGTTGCTCTGTAGGCTTGACCTCTGACTCTTGCTTATGTCCACCTCCTTTCGGTGGCGTTTTCATTCGATCGTACTTGTCGAGCGTATTCTCCTCGATAATCTTTATTAGTAGTCCTGGGTACTTAGGGTTTGTAGCATAACCAGCTTTTTTTAGTCCGTGTGCCCATCCTTTGTAATCCGTTCTTCGAAGTTTAAAAAGATCGGCATATCTATCTCGGCCGCTCAAAAAATCGGAATGGTCTCTGTAGCTGTCAAATACGCTTTTATAAACTCGAAAGCACTCGTGCTTGGCATCATCATCCATGTAGTACTTCTCCCCTTCCCACAAACCGTGACATTTAATGCCAAAATGGTTGTTAGCGTTTCGCGCTAAAGAACTGTTTCCATCTCCGCTTTCTAAAATGCCTTGAGCAAGCGTAATGCTTGCCGGAACACCGCTAATCAGCATTTCTTCCACAGCAAAGGGCGCGTATCGTTCTATGTATTCTGATCTAGTAAGTTTTTCGAACTGCAATCGAGGGTTGCTGCTCTGCGCAGTAGCAACCAATTGAACACTAATAAATATATAAGCTAGAAAAACGCGCATAAACTCAAAATTAGACTCCGCCTACTGCCAAACGTTTAATGTTGGTTTATGTTTTAAACACAGGTTTGTTGATCAGACTAGGCCGCGATGTATCATTCCATCCCAACCTTGCAGACCACCCGTGTGGATTGCCAAGATTGAAGTGCCTCTACTGAAGTGCCCTTTCTGAATCAAATCGTACACCCCAAACATCATTTTAGAAGTGTAAACAGGGTCTAACGGAATGTTATTTCTGCCTTGAAAACCTTGAATAAAATTGAACAGTTCGGGTTTCATTTTAGCATATCCACCAAAATGATAGTCCGTATTAAGTTCAAACCGAAAGTCCGCCAATGGTTTTAACCTAGACTCATCAATCAAACGCAGCATTTCCTGCTCTAAGAACCCGCCCCCTTTTAGCGCAGGAAATCCTATAAGTTTCTGATTTTCCTGAAGAGAAAGCGCTAAACCAGCCAGTGTGGTTCCTGTTCCTGCAGCGCAACAAACAATTTCGAAACTTTCTTCTACCTCAGGCAGAATCTCGGCACAACCGCGCACTCCCAAACCATTGGCTCCGCCTTCGGGTATCATAAAACAATTGCCAAATTCACTCATCAAGTCTTCGATAAAACCATCCTCTCTTTTTCTTCTGTAATCTGTTCTCGAAACAAATTTCAATCTCATGTTATTGCTCCGCAAAAAATTGAGCGTAGGGTTTTGAGCATCATCCTCGCCCCTTACAATTCCTATGCTTTCTACACCCACTTTATTGCATGCAAAAGCCGTGGCGGCCAAATGATTGCTGTATGCACCACCGAAAGTGAGAATGGTATGGTGGTTTTGTTGAACAGCTTCACTCAAATTATACTTGAGTTTCCGCCATTTATTACCACTAATGTGCTTATGAAGTAAGTCGTCTCGCTTTATTAAGAGCTGCACTCCATTATCAGTTAAAATCTGGTCTTCTATAATATGAACTGGCGAACCAGCTGGTTTGTAAGATTTGGCATAATCGATAGAATCCATTGAGCAAAGGAAATAGGAAATACCATTATTCCATAGCTCTTTGAAAACCCTCAACACCTATTCTTGTTTACTTTGCAAACGTGAACGAGATGGACGATTATTTCGAGCGCCCAAAGCTTGAACCGGAAGATTTTTACTACTCAGAACAAGGCTACATTGTTTTTACTGAGAAGTACCTTCTAAAGCGCGGCTATTGTTGTAAAAACAGCTGCAAGCATTGCCCATATGGGTTCAATAAAAAATCAGGTAGAATAGATAAAAAGTAAAACGCTAGAATGGATTTTAAGGCTGCAATCAAAGAGGGAATACCTACATCGCTTCCTGCTAAAAAAAAACTAGGCCTGCAGGTTAGCCACGCCCCTAAACGGAAAGACATTCTTAATGCAGACGAAAGACGTTTAGCGCTACAAAACGCTCTTCGATACTTCCCTGCCAAATGGCACGAGGAACTCATTAAAGAGTTTGCTTTTGAACTCTCAGAATACGGCCGCATTTACATGTACCGGTTCATGCCAAATTATGAAATGCGGGCGCGACCAATCTCTGAATATCCTGCTAAATGCCAACAGGGAGCAGCCATTATGCTCATGATTCAAAATAATTTGGATCCAGCAGTAGCACAACACCCTCAAGAGCTAATTACATACGGTGGAAATGGAGCTGTTTTTCAGAATTGGGCTCAATATCGCTTGGTTATGAAATACCTTTCAGAGATGGCCGAAGATCAAACTCTGGTAATCTACAGCGGTCATCCGTTGGGGCTTTTTCCTAGCCATAAAGATGCCCCAAGAGTAGTGGTAACAAACGGGATGGTAATTCCGAACTACAGCAAACCAGACGATTGGGAAAGAATGAATGCGCTCGGTGTTTCTCAATACGGACAAATGACGGCCGGCTCATACATGTACATCGGACCGCAAGGAATTGTGCATGGCACCACCATCACCGTATTAAATGCAAAAAGAAAGATTGGCGCAGAAAATCGTGTTCCGTTGTTCGTTACCAGCGGATTAGGTGGAATGAGCGGGGCACAACCAAAAGCGGGAAACATTGCAGGAGTGGTAACTATTTGTGCTGAGGTTAATGCCACAGCCGCAGAAAAAAGACATGCGCAAGGTTGGGTAGATGAATTGATTCATGACGTGGATTTGTGCATTGAAAGAGCTCTCATATTTCAATCGGATAAAAAAGCCCGAAGCATAGCCTTTGTAGGTAACGTTGTAGATCTCTGGGAACGATTGGCAGATAGAAAAATCAAAGTTGATTTGGGTTCAGACCAAACATCATTGCACAATCCTTGGGCGGGAGGCTATTACCCTGTAGGCTTGAGTTATGCAGCAAGTAATGAGCTGCTCACCAGCAATCCTGATTCGTTTAAGCTTCGGGTAGAAGAAACATTGAGGCGCCATGTAACGGCCATCAATCGGTTAGCGTCAGATGGAATGTATTTTTTCGATTACGGGAATGCCTTTTTACTTGAAGCCAGCCGAGCCAAAGCTGATATATGCAATCCTGATGGTTCTTTTATTTACTCAAGTTACGTCCAAGATATAATGGGACCTATGTGTTTCGATTATGGTTTTGGACCATTTCGGTGGGTTTGTTCTTCAGGCAAAAAAGAAGATTTAGCAAAGACGGATACCATAGCAGCCCAGGTTATTGAAGAAATGCTTTTGAGCGCACCATCTGAAATTAGAGGGCAACTGCAAGACAATTTACTTTGGGTTCAGCAAGCACAACAAAACAAACTAGTTGTCGGTTCTGAAGCTCGTATACTATATGCTGATGCTGAAGGACGAATTAAAATTGCTGAAGCCTTCAATAACGCAATTAAAGCGGGAGAAATTGGGCCAATCGTACTCGGTCGAGATCATCATGATGTTTCTGGAACTGACTCTCCCTACAGAGAAACATCAAACATATATGATGGATCTGCATTTACTGCAGACATGGCTGTTCAGAATTTTGTTGGAGATGGTTTCCGTGGAGCTACATGGATAAGCCTACACAATGGGGGTGGTGTTGGTTGGGGAGAAGTAATCAATGGAGGCTTCGGAATGCTTCTAGACGGCTCGGACGATGCCGACAGACGATTGAAGTCTATGCTTCATTGGGATGTGAACAATGGAATCTCTAGACGAAGCTGGGCTAGGAACGAAGGAGCCATTTTCGCTATTAAGCGAGCAATGCAGGCCGAACCAAATCTCAAAGTAACGTTGCCGAATCTGGTAGACGAGGAGCTTCTAAAAGGGCTTTAACAGGAACACATTTTCACTTTCCATTAATCCTCTTTAGCTAGCCAGCTTCAGGTAACATTCTATTCCCAAACTAATGGGTACAAAAAATCGAGCCGAAGGAAAACCTTCGGCCCGATTAGATTACGTACAATCAAGTCTTTTTAAGACTCAGCCTTAGCGTTCTTTGATCGGTAAAAACCGTAGCCAACACTAGCAGCCAATAGAGCCGTTACCATTCCATCCAAAGGTGCTCCTGGAGGGTTTGATGATGGTGGTGGCGCTTGAGCAAAGGCAACAGACGCTACCATTACTAAAGCAAACACTAGAAGAACTGGAAATATATTTTTCATAATTATTCTTTTTTCGTTATTGAGCTTATTACTTCAGAATTTTCTGAGAGATTGTTGAATCATCACCTATCATTCTCACCACGTAGATGCCATCACTAATCTGGCTCAAAGATAATTGAATTCCATTTGGTCCAACAGTAATAGCTTCTTGTCCTAGAACAATTCTACCACTCATATCCAAAACCTCAAGGTTTCCAAACATCTCTTCCGCAGCGAATACATTCAAGATTCCATTGTCAACATACACATTCATTCCACTTGTACCTTGACTCTCAACTATTCCCGTTATAGAGGAAGATGAGAAGTGCAAGAAGAATCTTTCTGTATATAGCTGCGCTGAAGCCGTGAATGTGTAATCACCCGTCTTCAGGTCGGTGAATACATTCGCCAACCTGTCTTCCAGAATGATGTTGTCATTATCCAAGTTTTCGAAATTGTCTAATGTAAACGTCACCATACTGTTGTCAAATCCTGAGTTAAGTCCTAAGGGAATCTCCACATCACTAACAAGTGGTGAGTAGAAATTGATTGCGAACGGATCCTGCCCGATGTAGCTAAAGAAGCTTAAATCAGCCAGTGAATTTAGCTTTGGAGTATCATACGAATCCAAGCCATCTAACGCATCATCATAGAACCCGAAGGTTGCCGTATTGGACAGATTCTGAGTATTAGATACAGAGATTGCCAATGTTTGAAGTTGAGCCGGTCTGAAAAGCATTGCTGTGTTGTCTGCAACTCGCATAGAGTTGGTAAAGTTGATATTACCACTAGTAGCAGCTTGAACCATGAATGCTTGTGTAGATCCGATTGTTCCCGTTGGAGTGTTTCCGCCTCCACCTGGAGAACCAACCAATCCATTGTGATATGCATAATCCGACTCATCCCATAGTGCAATAGAACCACCGTCAACAGTGTTATTGCTTAAGAAAGCGGATGTGCTAATACCGCTTGGATAAGGATTACCAACCAAATTCCAGTCATCTGCAGGAGCAGGATTATTTGTAATCGCTCTAGAGATATTACCATTATTTGGCACACCACTAAAGGTTCTTGTACCAGCGCCATAGAAGGCACCCCCTCCTGCTAGTGGCAACGCACCGTTTGTTTGAAACCAACCAGGGTCGTTCGCGTCATCACTTGGGTCAATCGTGCTATTAGCAGAATTGAATCCCCAATACGCTCCGAGTCCGCCACCAACTACCGGAGAACTCCAGTAATCGTAAACTGAACTACCAACTCTAGTAACATTTACATGACCTCCACCAGATAGACCGCTACCAGTTTCTTGAACCAAACTAGCATCGTTGGCAATGTTAAAAATTCCATTGTTGATAAGGTCTCCTTCTACTGTAACTGATCCTCCTGTAAGAATATTTACTGATGCGCCAGGTTGTAAGGTTAGATTGTTTACCACGCCTGCACCAGAGACATCTGGGAAATTTCCACCGGAAGGTGCAGTTGGAATTACAGCGTTATCTCCTGACCCAGGAACAGTTCCATCCGACCAGTTACCTGCATTTGCCCAATCGGTGTTAACGTTACCAGTCCAGTAACCACCGCAAGAAACATCCAGTGTAAATGCGCCTCCTGGCTCAAAGCTAGCCCAACTAGAAACATAGATATAATAGTCTGTTCCGGCCGTAGTAGCAACTGTAACACTAGAACCAGTATTACCACCGCCACCACAGTCATCATCACTGTTTCCAACGTTGGCTTGAGACCCACAAGGCCCTGTAAGTACATTAATCTCAGAATCAAACGTAGTACCTGTAGCGCAGGTAGAGAAAGTTACATCTCCACCTGTTCCTACAAACTTATACCATAGACCTGGTCCTGTAGAACCACCTTGTCCAGGAACAACCTCAGCAGAAGCTGTGCTACTATCGTCATTGTAAGAACCACCACAGGCTACATCAGTAGCACCTGAACAGGCATCGTTTGGCAATGTTGTTTCAAACTCATGCAGAGATGACCATTCGCTCTGCTGAAGCCCGCAATCCGACCGTACCCATATATAATAATGAGTACCTGGTGTAAGCGTGTTCAAGTATATCGACAATCCAGTGGCCGGTCCAGTTGGTGTAGTAAGCTCAGTCGGTGCAATACCAGTAGTGTTGTAATAGAACTGATAGCTACTTGGTCCAGGTACACCAGAGCCAGCATCCCACGTTACCGTTGCAGTATTTGGCCCTATTCCGTTTGAAGCCAAGTTAACCGGAGCAAAACAAGTTGGAGGAGGGATAATCTGCAATCTGTAGTACACAAGTGTTCCTATATCAAATGCAAAATCATCGCACACTCTAAGTGTCCACAATCCATTAGGGTCTTGACCATCAAAGTCCGCAAAATCTCCTTCAGGAAGGTAGTTGCCATTAAATGGGGCAGAACCTGCTGTCACAGCTGTTGCCGCATCCATTCTGAAGTTGGTAGGTGTTTCATTACAAGCCGCCCCACCGTAGTTATTTCCACTTCCACCATTAAACTCACTCAACAACACTTCAGTTCCCGCAGGAGACTTAAGTATGATTCTAAGATCTGCGTCATAAGTGTGTACAATATTCAGCGCCACTTTATTCAGAATCAGATCCGTTCCAAGTAATCCAGTTAAGCCAGAAACTAGCACTTGCTGCTCCAAGTAGTCACTAGAACCACATCCGTCATCTGGAATATCTACGCCCGTTGGATTACAGAAAGGGTTCTCGTAAATAGTTGTGAAAGAAGTAGTAGCCCACTCGCTAAAATCTCCTGGAGTAACACACTGTGTTCTAACATGCAAGTAATACAATGTACCGCTGCTCAACCCTGTTACACCAGAAACCGATGTTCCAGCAATTGCGGTTCCGGTACCAGGAGTAGCAGATGTAGAAATCTCATACTCATAACCTACTGGCACTCCAAGAGTTGGAGCCGTCCAAGAAACATCTGCACCATCAATAGTGATGCTTGTTGCACTCAATGCAGTTGGCTCGAAACAAGTAGGAATCTCTTCCACGATGAAATCATCAACCCAGAAATACATGTCAGGCGAGAAAGCAGTAGTGTTGGTAACAAAAGCAATTTTCACAACTCCACTGTAGGCCGTAAGGTCAATTGAGATTGTTGTACCATCATATGTTCCAGCCCCCGTGTAGGTTGCAATTACATCTGCTGCATTCCAAGTTGCACCTGCATCTTGAGAAACAATAACACTAACCTCATGTGTGCCCATATCTGTTTGGAAAGCTCCAAAAGGCGAACCATAAGTAGTTAACTTAATATCAAAGCTAACTCTGAAATCTCCCGCAGTTACTCCAAGATCAACAGGGTGCGAAATCAACCAATCATTGGTTGTACCCCAAAGATTTATTGTAGGTGAAAAATCACCTGGATCTCCAGGGGTACTCGTTCCCAAAATCCAACCGTTATTCGATAGTGTAACAGTAGAAGGAGTACCAATTGCGCCAGTTGCCTCTGTCCAGCAAAACGGACCAGGAGCACTACCGTCATAAGTATCAAACGTTTCAAGCACTGTTGGCGCTACTTCAGGTGTACATGCTGTAGTAAAGGTGTTTATTGTTGCCCATGCACTGAACTGTGTACCAGCAGTACATTCAGACCGAACGTACACTGTATAAGGAGTACTAGCTGTTAATCCTACAATGGCCGCTAAGTCAGTACCAACGGCAACTGAACCAGATGCAATAAGACCTGTGGCACCGCTTCCTGCAGCGCCAGACTCTCTTACTTCATATTGATATCCAACCCCTGGTAAGGTACCAGGTTCAACCCAATTAATAGTAGCAGTTTGGTCTGTAACAAGAGTTGTGGCTGCCACCGATGGCTCAAGACAAGGAGGTATTAGCTCCACAATAAAGTCATCAATGTGAACATCAACATCTGGAGAAAATCCGCCTTCAACATTTACAAATGCGAACTTCACCACACCAGTCTGCGTAGTAAGATTCACTGTATAAGTAGCAGCAGTATAAGAACCAGCGCCAGTATGTGAAGCTAGGATATCGGCAGCATTCCAAGTAGTTCCACCGTCATTCGAAATCATAAGATTGGTGACGTGTGAACCCATTGTTCCAGCTACCGCTGAACTGTTGTAATTAGTAACCATAAAGCGATAACTAACTCTGTAAAGTCCTGCCGTAACACCAAGGTCAATTGGATGAGAAATCAGCCAATCTCCTGGATCTGTTCCGTAAACGTTCTGCTTAACACCAGGATTAGAACCAGCATTTCCGAATCCAGAAGTAGCTACCCAACTTGAGTTACCAGGCACTACGGTCGAAGGCGTGCCTATCGCTCCGTTACCTTCGCTCCAGCAAACTAGAGGCGCAAAAGGACTCGTTGGATTCGACACAAATCCAGCAAATGTTTGGTTCACAGTAGGTGCGACCTCAGGATCACATTCTGTTGTAAACGTAACTGGCCCGTTCCAAGCACTATAGTCAGAACCACCACAGAACGACCGCACATACACACTATATGTCACTTGTCCAGTTAGTGTTGCCACAGTATTTGCAGTTAGTATAGTTCCGTCAACTGTTGTTCCAAAATCCACTAGACCAGTTGCACCACTACCACCAGCACCACTAGTTCTTACTTCCCACTGATAATTAGTTGGTGTAGGAAGAGCTGCGGCAGTCCAGTTCAAAGTTGCCGATGAATTGGCAACATTCGTAGCAGCCGTTACTCCAGGCTCAAAACATGTTGGTATGACCTCAACTTCAAAGTCGTCAAGGTGAAAATCAACATCAGGCGAGAACCCTCCTTCTTCAACAACAAAGGCGAACTTAACAACCCCCGTATACGCAACTGGGATATTTATAGCCCCACTTTGTGTTCCGTAAGAACCTGCACCAGTCCAAGTTTGAATAATATCACCATCATCCCAAGTGGCTCCTCCATCAGGAGACACAACTAAATGAACCTGATGGGCAGCTAAACTAGCTGCCACCGTAGCACTGTTATAATTGGTTACCGCCATGCGATAATCAACTCGGTAAACTCCTCCAGTGACGCCTAAATCAATGGCTTGAGAAATCAACCAGTTGGTGCCTGTCCCATAAACATTGGTTTTAGCAGCCGAATTAGATCCCGTGTTTGCAAACCCTGTAGTACTTACCCATTGAGAGTTTGCTAAAGCCACAGCAGTAGGTGTAGTTGGCAAAGCAGCGGTAGCTTCAGACCAACAAGCCGGTGCTGGAGCGTTTCCAGTATATGTTGCGAAAGTTTCGGTTACAGTCGGAGCAGTTTCAGCATCACATAAAGTGGTGAAATTTAAAGGGCCATTCCAGCCACTAAAATCAGAACCCGTACATAAAGAACGAGCGTATACACGATACGTAGTATTTCCTGTGAGCGTTGTAGCTAAAGCGACAGTAAATGTGGCGTTATTCGTAGTTCCAGTAGCTACTTCGCCACCAGTACCAGGAAGAGCAACATCGTCTCTTACCTCCCACTCATACCAAAAAGGAACAGAAGCTGCTGCATTCCAGTTAATAGTAGCACTAGTAGCGGTTACACTTGTTGCGGCCGTAACACTAGGAGCTGCTGGACAAGGGTCACAAGCTCCAGAATACTGAGCAATAATTTCTATACCCGCAGCAGTTACACTACCATCAGCATCAAGTCGGAATGTAATGGCAGAACCATCGGCCACACCGAATGTAAATGGTGCAATAGTACCAGAACCCGCAGCTCCATAAGAGTAAAGAAGAGCTCCGCCTGTACCAACACCGCTGTAGATGTACAATCTATCGCAGCAAGATTCAAAAGCGTACGTTCCAGAAAAAGCTATGGAAGCCGTAGCACCATTCACTTCAAATACGGTGTATCCATCTGCGTTATTTGAATATGCTGATGCAGTTCCACCATCATCAGTTAACAGTGTTGTAACTCCACAGCTTACTGTATTTGAACCAGAGGTTGGGGTAGATATAGGAGTACAAGCTATTCCAGTAAATGATCTAATGTTAGAGTAGCTAGTAGTTGGGCCAGCAGAACATGTAGATGCAATCCTGTAATAGTTTAATCCTACAGCTCCATTCAGCGTGTATGTAGTTCCCGTTTGACCAGAAACATCATTAATATCGGAAACAAAATTGTCGTTAGATACTTGCCATTGGTAAGTAATATCGGGCCCGCCATCCAAACCAGTAGTTGTTAGTGTCATTGAATTTCCACTACAACCACTTGTAGAAGGAATAGACACTGTACCATTTGCAGGCGCACCTGTACAGGAAGCACATGTTCCACTATAAATTACTTGAAATGCAAAACCAGCAGCAGTAACCGAACCATCAGAGTCAAGTCGAACTGTAAGAGCCTCTCCAACGTTTCCTGTAATATTTATTGAACCAGTACCTGCAAATGGGCTACCAGGAACTTGAGTACCTGCTGTTCCTACACCGTAATAAATATAGATATCGTCACAGCAACCCTCGGTAACATAATTTCCAGATAATGAAATTTGTGCTGTAGCATTTGCATCTAAGACAGTATAAGAGTCGAAGTTGTTTAAATAATTAGTGGCACCACCAGCATCGTCATATAACCAAGTGTTGGTTCCACAAGCAAGTGTATTAGACGAACCAGAGGTTCCAGGGAGGTCAAACGCACTACAAACAATTGAGGTATAAGTTATTGGCGTTGAAAAACCGTCAAGACCAGAATCGGTACACGTAGACTTAAGCCTATAATATGTTACCCCTGCTCCAACTGGCGTGATAACACTTGATGTTGAGCTAGTTGCACCAGAAATGTCAGTATAGGTTGTTCCACCGTCAATAGATCTCTGCCATTGATAATCGATGTTTACCGTTTCTAACCCAGTAGCAGAAAGATTTACTGTAGCAACCGCACATCCATTAGCATCACTTATTGCAGCAGCACCTCCAGCCGGAGTACCAGCACAAACCGCACATGTACCAGAATAAAGAACAGTCAATTCGAATCCTGCAGCCTGTACCGAACCATCCGAATCAAGACGTATAGTGAAAATTTGCCCATCGGTACCAGTAATATTGATGCTACCAGAACCAAAGAACGGACTACCCGGAACTTGCGTGCCACTAGTTCCCGTGCCGTAATAAATAAAGATGTCATCACAGCAAGACTCGGTGGCGTAAGTACCATTTATGGTCATACTACTTCCTGGAGTATTCTCAAGAACAAGGTATCCGTCTGCATTAGGATTGTAATTTGACCCTCCCGCATGATCCGTAACAACTGCGTTTGTGCCGCAAGCAATAGATGCGTTACCAGTAAACGGAACTACAACGTTTGTGCAAGAAATACCAACGAAGTTTACAGATGGAGAATACCCAGAAAGACCACTGCTAGAGCAGGTGGTAGCTATCCGGTAATAAGTTGTTCCCGTAACAGAAGTGGGGTTATAACTAGTACCTGTTGCACCACCGATATTTGCAAAAGTCACGTTATCTGTAGACACTTGCCAATTGTAAGTAAGACCGGGACCACCAGATAATCCAGAAGAGGTAAGAGATAAGGCACCACCAGCACAACCAGATGCTTGGTCAATGGCTACTGTACCATTATTTGGAGTACCAGTGCATAAAGGGGGTGTATACGTGCCAAATTGAACGTTTGGTCTCTTAATAGTCGTTGAAGTTGGAGCAACACCACATGAAGTTGAACCGTCAGATCTTCTAGACCGAACATTATTTGTAGAGGCCGTGTACCGATACCCCCCATAAGGAGAACTATATGGGTTAGCATTCCCTGTACAGAAATCTACAATAATATTGCTTGTTCCATCCCACGTAAAGTTTGTGGTGAAGTTTATTACATCAAATACTCCAGCCGCAGTTAGCGTTGGAGTGTAAGAGAATGCTGGAACAACGGTAGTTAGACCTGCAGTAACATACCCTACAGACGCGGTTGCATTGGTAGTGTGCGCCATTTGCACCGTATAATTAGCGAGTGTTCCAGCAACTTCCGTTATGGAAAACCCAATAGACGTCAATTGATCTCCAGCCGAAAGACCTGCAGTGGTGAGCTCCGCAGCAGTCCATAAAATTTGATAATGCTCAGAATTATAGTAATCCCCAACAGCATCAGCAGCAGTTCCATTTGTATTGGAAGTACCTGTACCTATTACAATTGTTTGAGCATTTGCCGTAATAGCAAAAGCAAATAAAATTGCCAAGCCTAAGATAGACCGGCCTACTTTTCGCCAAATACCAGAGTAATTCTGGGTTTGGCTTTCTTTTGTAAAATTCTCCATTTGTTATAGGTTAAATTATGCTGGATACTGCAATTTGATGACAAGAGTGTTATCCCAACCCGAATCAATTCTAACCTGATGGTTAGAACAAAAATTATCAAGATTCTTTCGGACAACAAAAACTTGAGCCATTCGATTTTTTCAATTAGCGCGTGTTTGACGCAATTTTAGCGAGGTGAAATAAGACAAATGTTTCGAATTATGAAACTTTTATTTTATGATTATGCTCAATTCTATTCGATTATGTCTCTGCCAAGACACATGTTATATCGATGAGTTAACCTCAAATTTCGACTAACGGAATAAAACAGACTAAGAATCGCATGTGTAATTTTGTTGCACATGAGATTTTCAATTCTGACGCTTTTATTCTGTGTTGTTTTACGCATTTCTGGTAGTTGTCAGGATAATGAGACGGTTTCGCTCTTCAATTTAGAGACTAAAAATCAGGTTGGAATCGGGTTCGCCATTACGGGTTTCAATTCCAATTTTACCTATTTCATTTCGCCACATTATGCCTTTCGATATCACAGGCATTGGTTTGGGTTTACGCCATTTTACGGACGATTGGATGCGCTAGCATCTCAGCAAGACATCGGAGTTGGATTAGATTACCGACTCTTCCCTTTCAAAAACGAAAACACTACACTCCTCTATTTTCCAGTTGGAGTACACTACAACCATAAATGGTCTAAGCGCAGCCAAAAAACGGCCCTATTATATAAGGTGGGTTTTGGGGTAAATACGTTCCTTGGAAAAGGCTTTTCTCTTAGCCTTGATGCAAATTTTGGAATTGGGCAAACGCTTTCATCTAAATTAATGAGTGCAGAATCAGGCAGTTTAGGTTCCTCTACTGCTCTCAATTATTACTTCATCCCCGTATTTCGAATATCTTACAACCTGTGAGCAACACCATTTCTAAAAAGAAGCATTTCATTCCCATCATTCCTTCGCTACGCAAGTATTTGAAGAAAGAAGGTCGTGAGATGAAATTCGGCTTGGTGTATGAAGATTTGTTGGAACATCAGCTTGCTACTCCCTTATTGGATAAAAAAGGACAAGACACCCTGTGGGAAACTGTGTTTTACGAACCCACACGTACCGAGAAACTGTATAAGGCGCTTACCTATATATATGTTCTTCTTAAAAACGAAGGAGACTTCAGTTCGCTTGAACATTTAGGCGTAGACAGAATCGATTATTGCTCTTTCGGAAATTCAAATCCGTTTAGAATTAGGATTATCAACAAATTCAACGACAATTACGATTACTTCTATATAAAAACGGCCGATGCTTCGCGGGTTTACGGGTTAGAATTAGAGCATCTCCTCTCCCCTAATCGTATTAGCTATTACGTTGATGGCGGCACATTGATTGAAGAACATATTGCGGGCATTCCTGGTGATATGTTCATCAACACCATCATGTATACCAAGCAAACCAATAAGGTGCGGTTGGCAAAGGAATTTGTGAAGTTTAACGAACGTTGTTTTGTGCGCCTTTTAGGCGATATGCGTAGCTACAACTACGTGCTGGACATTACACCCGATTTTGATGATGTGCAGTATCGTATACGTGCCATTGATTTTGATCAGCAATGCTACGAAGGTCGCAAGAACCTGTATCTCCCTCAATATTTTAAGGAGAATTTACCGCTAGTTGAATTAGGAATGGAATTGATTAATGAGAAAACGGTGAAACAGTACCAAGCCGAAGAACGCTCGCTGATTGCCAGAAGACTAATAGCCTCTCGGTACCGCGTGAAGGATTTGATTGACTGTATGGAAGAGGATAATATTTCTACTCCTGAGAAAGTGAAACAGCTGCGTGAAGATCTTGCTAAACATCATTCGAATGATGACTTCTTGGAATTGGACAACATGGGGGAAATCCTGAAACTTCACCTCAAGCAAGCATTGGGAAAGCACATTCGAAAAGTGAGAAATATCTGATTACAGCGTAATCCACCAAATCAACTTCAGCACAACTGCGCGGTTTTTAACCGAAAGCGTTTGGTCGTAATTATCGGTGTAAACCAAGTACAAGTCAGACATTGGTTTGAAACGCCACTGAAAACGCGCATTGATGTTGAAATTATCCTGCTGTGTATTGTATTGGAAGAAGGTGGTGAAGAAAACGCTTCTGGTAAAGGAGAACTCGAACTTTGGCCCAATCAGGTGTAAACTTGCCCTTCTCCCGTTGGGTAGCCAAATCTGGTTCTGATCGTATTGAATGGCGAATATCCCCCAAGGTTGTGCTCGATAGTTAAGTATTGTTTGAGAAGTGAGTTTATGTCCCGAGAAATATGAGCCATATTCGACTGAAGCAGAAGTATTGAAGCGTTTGCGCACATCGGTCTTATAGAAGATGCGACCTGTACGGTAATCATACCCACCCTTTGCAATAATCGCTTGGTTGGTAAAAGTGACATCAGTATTGTAGAACAGTTTGGTGAACCACTCGTTGTAATTCACTTCCAAATAAGACGTATTCTTGAACTTAATCTTGTAGAAAAACTGTACCTGTCGGTCGGTTTCTCTCCAGTTCTCGTCAAAATAGCCATCATAATAAACGCCTGGCGCGTGGTAATTTACCACGCTTCCATTCTTGGGGTAAAACCGATGTTCAGCGCGTGGTTCTAAACGCCAGAATGAGTTTTTTTCAACCTGACCCGTCTCTGGATTGAAACGAGATAAGCGCGGAACGAAACCAACCTCCGCGTTGTAATTCTTGTTCACGTACTCATGGTTCCAATGCACAGACACATTGGCCGAATTATACATCAACCAAGTGGCATTTGCACCTACAAAAGCCTTATCGCCTGGCGAGAATGAATGATGATAGAATGCTTTTCCCTGCCATTTTCCGTTTGCTGATGCGAGGTCAAAATCTAGACCGACCAAACGGTTGTAATCTGACCATTGAGGGCTGAAATTGTCGAACGCCTGCTTGTTAACGAAGATTATTCCAATGTTGGAACGTTTGAAAACTCTGCGTTGCACAGCTGCCACCGTAAAATTTTGCGAATGCGTTCCTTGAGGTATACCACCTTCGGTTTGCATACTCATCACTCCTATTCGCCAATTCTGATTTACTTTTCCACTCAATCGGAAACCACCGAGAATAGGCACGACTTGTCCGCTTTCTAGCCCAATGCGCCTGCTGAAAAAAGGCCGTATCTGACTAAAACCGAAACGAGCGAACAAATCGTTGTTCTCAATAAAAAACTGTCGTTGTTCTGGAAAAAACAGACTAAAACGTGAGAGATTAGTAACCTGTCTATCCACCTCCACCTGTGAGAAATCTGGACGAATGCTGAGATCCAAATTAAGGGATGATGTCATGGCTATTTTGGCATCTAATCCCAAATTCCATGGCCCTTTGGTTTTCTTCTCCACTTCGTAATCATGGTTCACACCCACAATTCCGTAGGGAATAAGCGAAATGTTGCCACCTGCCTTTTTCGGAGGAGCATCCCAAAGGAGCTTACCCGTAAAAGCCAAGTTGGCAACATTCTGACCTCGCTGTACCCAACTCCATGTGCTACTCTCGTTCTGCTTAAGGTCGTTTCGAGCGAAGTTGATGCCCCATTCAGAAATATCTGACTTATAGCGAATGGACTTAAAGGGGATTTTCATCTCTACAATCCATCTTCCGTTTTCAATCTTCACTTCGCTAAACCAACGATTGTCCCAAGCAGTTGTAACCCCAAATCCTCCTCCATTCTCAAGTGTCCCCTCACGTTGTACACCCAACGGATTAACCGCAAAACTGAAACCATTAGCGCCATCATCAAACGGGTCGATGAAAATTCCAAACGCATCGCTAATGGGAAACGAGAAATCGCGCTTTAGCGATTGAATTACGTGTTTGCCTTCTATTGGATCGTGACAAATAGCTCCAACGTAAAGGTTCTTGTCGTCATAGGTGAGCATGACTTCCGTTCTGGTTAGGGCCAGCGAACTGTCGTAGGGAAATGTTTGCTGAAAATCTTGAGCTACATCAGCAGAAAGCCAATCGGGTTCATTCAGTTCACCATCAAGAATGATTTTTCCGTTGGCTTTTTGGATACGCATCATGCGCACTTCTTGACCGAAGAGGAAAAATGGTGAAAGGAATAGCAAGAAAACGGTGAACCGTTTCATGCGCTTTTAGCCTCTCAATTGTGCGCCTACTTCTTTTTCAAAGCGTTGTTGCAATCGATTCATGGTTTTGTCAATAGTCTTGTCGTTCAAGGTCGATTTCTCATCCTGTAAAATGAAACTCATGGCGTACGAACGTTTTCCGTCTGGAACACCTTTTCCTTCATAGACATCAAACAAATCAACTTCCTTAAGCAGGTTTCTTTCAGTCTGATAAGCCAACTGCTCTAGCTGTGCATACTTCACGGTTTTATCTACGAAAAGCGCCAAATCTCTTCGTACCGAAGGATATTTTGGAAGTTCAGTCACTTCAAATTCATTCAACGCAGACAGCTTTAAAACCAGACTCCAATCGAAATCAGCGTAGAAAACCTCTTGCTCAATATCAAATGCCTCCAATAAGTTCGAATTCACACTTCCAAAATTTGCGAGCAGCTTTCCTTCTTTGGTTCGGAATTCCATTCCGTAGGAGTAGGCTTTGGTTCCCTCCACATCATGCAGGGATGCCTCAATTCCCAATCGATTTAGGATTGATTTCACCGCGCCATGAATGTGATGGAAGGTGGCACTAGCCTGCGCAGCATTCCAACGCTCTTTCTGCAATCTTCCAGTCATGAAAAGCGCGAGCGATCTATATTCATTGTACGGCCAATCGTTCTTTACATTCTGATCATACAAGTTTCCAAACTCGTAGAATTTGCAGTTTAGACTCTGGTGGCGAATGTTGCGCGACAAGCTTTCTAATCCGCCAAAAAGCAATGACTGACGCATGGCGTTCAAATCTGCACTCAGTGGATTCAGAATATTGACTTTCAAATCGGCATGCTCTGGAAAATGCTTGTCCATATATGCCCCTTTAGTTAATGAGTTATTCATAATCTCATTAAAACCTTGAGCCGTCAAAGCATCTGAAACCAAGTTCCGTAACTGCTCAGGGCTTTTCTTGTCGGATGCTATAAGAGGCACACGCAGTTGGCCGCTACCAATGATGCGGTCATAGCCATAAACGCGAAGCACCTCCTCAATGACATCCGCCTCGCGAGTCACATCATTTTTGAAGGATGGAACCGAAAGTTTCAGCCCTTCTTCATTCTTTTTTTCTACATAAATCCCCAAATCATCTAGGATGGAAAGCACGGTTTCCTTTGGGATGTCTTGACCAATAAGGCGATTGATATTGCCAAACTTCACCTCCACCTTTTGGTGAGGAATTGGGTTTGGGTAGATATCGGTAATAACAGATAGCTTCCCTCCTGCTAGTTCTTGAATAAGCAGTGCTGCACGTTTAGCAGCTAGCACAACTGTTTCGGGGTCAATCCCCCGTTCGAATCGGAAAGAAGCATCGGTGTTTAAACCGTGGCGTTTGGCCGATTTACGGATTGAGACCGGGTTAAAATAGGCGCTCTCTAAGAAAACGTTCTTCGTGTTTTCGGTAACTCCGGAGTTTAATCCACCAAACACACCTGCGATGCACATACCATCCGTAGCATTACAAATCATAAGGTCGTTCTCGTTCAAGTCGCGTTCTACTTCATCAAGTGTGGTGAACTTCTCCCCCGCCTTCGCGGAGCGAACCACAACCTTGTTGCCTTTAATCTTATCGGCATCAAACGCATGCAGCGGCTGACCCATTTCGTGCAACACGAAGTTGGTGATGTCAACCACATTATTGATTGGACGAGCACCTATGGCTTTCAGTCTATTCTGTAGCCAATCGGGAGATGGTTTTACCTCAATTCCTTGGATGTAAAGCCCTACATAGCGCGGAGCGGCTTCCGAATCTTGTACGTCAATGGCAATCGGATTTTCCTTCAAATCAGCGGAATAACCCATCACATCTGGCCACTCGAGTTTCAAGTTTTCGTATCCTCCTTTTATTTCTCGAATTACAGCTCGTAAATCTCTCGCAACACCAATATGACTCATGGCATCAGCTCTATTTGGTGTTAGGCCAATTTCGATAGTAAAATCATTCTCAATCTTGAAATATTCAGAAGCTGGTGTTCCCACTTTTACATCGGAAGGCAATACCATAATGCCAGCATGACCTTGACCTAGGCCAATTTCATCCTCGGCACAAATCATCCCCTCTGAAACCTGTCCTCTAATTTTCGATTTCTTAATCTCAAACGAGTCTCCTTCAGATGGATAAAGCTTGCTTCCAACGATGGCAACCACCACTTTCTGTCCCGCTTCGACATTGGGTGCGCCACATACAATATCGAGCGGTTCACCACTGCCAACATTCACTTTGGTGCAGTTCAAACGATCAGCATCTGGATGTTTTTCCTTGCTCAAAACCTCGCCAATCACCAATCCTTCCAACCCGCCTTCGATAGACGAAAACGGGATGACTTTCTCCACTTCTAAACCGCAGCCCGTAAGGAGCTCGGCCGCTTCGTTTACGTCAATATCAACCTTCAGGTATTCTTTAAGCCAATTGTAAGAAATATTCATGTGTGCGTATTTGAGCCGCGAATTTAAGGTTTGTTGATGGGACTAACTCGCGACTAATAATCGAGATTTTACACTAAATCAGGAAGTTAGAATATACCTTTGCGCCAATGGCCGAAATTGGAACTGACATACAGAAAGCAGCTAGTCTGTTAAGACGCGGGAAATTGGTTGCCATTCCAACCGAAACCGTTTATGGTTTGGCTGGAAATGCATTTAATGAAGAGGCTGTTCTCAGCATTTTTGAAACCAAAAATCGTCCGCAATTCGACCCACTCATTGTTCATAGTTCTAGCATTCAGTGGGTAAAAGAACACGTGGCAGAAATTCCGCAAATTGCAAGAATTCTGATGGATGAATTTTGGCCTGGTCCAATGACGCTGGTGCTTCCCAAAAAAGAAAACATTCCAGATTTAGTTACGTCAGGATTAGATAGCGTGGCGGTGAGGGTTCCTTCCCATCCCATGACACAAGAATTACTGCAGATGTTAGACTTCCCATTGGCTGCACCAAGTGCGAATCCATTTGGGTATGTGAGCCCAACCACCGCACAGCATGTAAACGACCAGCTTGGCGATAAAATCGATTACATTTTAGACGGAGGGTCTACTACTGTAGGGTTAGAAAGCACCATTATTGGGTTTGAAGAAGGCAAGCCCATTGTTTATCGCCTAGGAGGTTTAAGTATTGATGTGATTGAAGAGTCAATCGGTCCAGTTGAGATTGCGTTAAACCAATCCTCAGACCCCAAGGCTCCTGGAATGCTAAAAAGCCATTATGCCCCAGGAAAACCATTGTATTTTGGAAACCCTGGTGAATTGATAAGTGATTTTGATGGTAAGAGGATTGGCTTTTTGGGCTTTATGACAAGATTGGAATTCTTACCTAACGACCGTCAGTTAATACTATCTCCACATGGCGATTTGCATGAGGCAGCAGTTAATCTTTTTGCATTTATGCGTGAGTTTGAAAAATTCCCTGTTGATATTATTCTAGCTGAGCAACTGCCTGAGATTGGTTTGGGTCGTGCTATTAATGACCGCCTGCGGAGAGCTGCAGTAAACAGCTAAGAAACGCGAGCCCAATTCGGGCGATTCTTCATTTCTTGAATCAAATAATGTTTGGTTAAAGCGTTTTCGCGCTTCTCCAATTTGGGATCATCACTCAAAAGGTCGATTGCCGCATTTCTGGCGGCAGCCAATATCTGACCATCCTTACTTAGGTTAGAAATCTTGAAAATTGGCTGACCGCTTTGCTGTGTTCCTTGCATATCTCCTGGTCCCCGAAGACGCATATCCACCTCAGCAATTTCGAAACCATCGTTAGTACGCACCATAGTTTCCATACGCGTTCTAGCCTCTTGTCCAAGAGCATAACCAGTCATCAGAATACAATAACTCTGCTCTGCTCCTCTCCCAACTCTTCCACGCAACTGGTGAAGCTGTGAAAGACCAAATCGCTCGGCACTTTCTATCACCATCACGGATGCGTTTGGCACATCTACACCCACTTCTATAACTGTTGTAGAGACCAAAATCTGCGTTTTACCATCTTTAAAACGCTGCATTTCGTAATCCTTGTCCTGCGACTTCATCTTGCCATTCAAAACGCCAATTTGATATTTGGGCTGAGGAAATTCACGAACAATTGATTCATAACCATCAGTCAGGTCTTTATAGTCCATATTCTCGCTCTCATCAATGAGCGGATAAACGGTATAAATCTGTCTTCCGTTAGCAATCTCCGCACGCATAAAGTCGAATATTTTTTGGCGAGAAGAATCAAATCTGTGAAGTGTTTTAATTGGTTTTCTACCGGGCGGGAGTTCGTCAATTACAGATGTATCGAGATCGCCATAGACCGTCATAGCCAAGGTTCTTGGAATGGGCGTTGCGGTCATAATAAGCATATGCGGCACCTCATTATCTGCGCCTTTTAACCACAATTTGGCTCGTTGCTCAACCCCAAAACGGTGTTGCTCATCTACAATTACAAGTCCGAGGCGTTTGAATTGAACCACTGGCTCTATGAGTGCGTGTGTGCCAATTAGAATATGGATTTCTCCTGATTGAAGTTGTTGATGTAGAATTTTTCGTTCAGCAGTTTTTGTTGAACCAGTAAGCAGCGCAATATGCAGGTTCAACTTTTTCAGGAACGCAGAAATCGTTTTGAAATGCTGTTCTGCCAAAATCTCGGTAGGCGCCATCAGCGCGGCTTGATAGCCATTGTCAACCGCCAATAGCATAGACATGAGCGCAACAATCGTTTTGCCGCTTCCAACATCTCCTTGCACTAATCGGCTCATCTGTTTTCCTGAACCTAAATCGTGGCGTATTTCGCGAATAACTCGTTTTTGTGCTCCCGTCAGCTCAAAGGGCAAACACTCACTATAAAAGCGGTTGACCATTTCACCAACCTCGGCAAAAACAGCCCCTCTAAACTTATTCTGATTAATGAGTTTCAGCTTTAAAAGACGAAGTTGGATGAAGAACAACTCATCAAACTTGAGGCGGAAAAGTGCCTTTTTCAGCGTTTCAGAGTCTTTTGGAAAGTGCACGTTTACAAACGCCTCTTCTCGCGAAATAAGATGATTTTTGGTTCGGAAGTCAGGCCCATACAATTCTGCAATATGTCCTTGACCTTTTACTTGCGAAACCAACGTGTTCATTAACCGACCGATGGCTTTGGTGTCAATGTTTTTAGCCTTCGCTTTCTCCGTAGAAGGATAGACGGGTTGCAGGGCGGTACCCACCTTCTTCTGCTGAGATTCTACGGTTTCCAGCTCAGGATGAACCATGTTGAATTTTCCCTTGAAGTTGCTTGGCTTACCAAAAACTACATAGTCAATTCCTTGTTTCAGATTGGGTTGCACCCACTTAATTCCTTTGAACCAAACGAGTTCAACAACACCCGTTCCATCGGAAAACTCAGCAACTAGACGCATTCCTCTACCTTGACCAATAAGTCTTACAGAATTGATTTTACCGCGTAATTGAATGTCCGTTTCATCGCTAGAAATGCTGTTAATCTGATGGAACTGAGTTTTATCTACATACCGAAACGGAAAATGTTGAAGTAGGTCTCCGTAGGCCTTAATGTGAAACTCAGCACGAAGCAGCTTCGCACGTTCTGGTCCAACCCCAGCCAGCGTCTCTATCGGATTTTCGAGAAATGGTTTCACGGCTTAAAAGTAAGTCCAATGGGCAAGAGGGCGAAAAAGGGATTCTATAAAATTACTACGGCCCCACTTTCGTGGAGCCGTAGCCAAACCAAATGAAAAATCACTATCAGAACCTTTGTTCCAAAAGCTTATACCGAAAGTAACTGGTTGGGTTACGCGCAAATCCCAATAAGTGCCAAATTCTCTTAATGCATGAATGAATGCTACCAGTTTTTATCGAAAAATCCGTCTGTAACCACCAGCGTTGAGCCGTCATCGGCATACAAGGTGAGTTCAAAATTGGCCGTAACTCTTTTGGCCGTCTTGTCCAAACTAGTAATGGTAACCGTGCCTGGGTCGTCAGCCGAACTACGGAATGTTTTGTCCCATTCGTTATTGCCGTAAAAAACGGCATCGTAAGCAAGCTGAATTGGGGCCAGTGCGGTATCGTTAAATGAAAATTGTATTTCCAATTCTCCGTAAGGGTTGTTGCTTAATTGGGATGTAGCCAAGGCTGTTCCCCGAATACGGATTCGGTCATTTCCCGTATTCTCGGTATAATCGAATTGGATGAGTTCGTTGCCAGGAATGAAGTCCTTTCCGTTAATCTTACAACGGTACTTGGCATCTTCAAATTTTTCTACGCATCCAGAAAGCCCGTAGGTGCTGGCCAATAGGAGTAGTGCTAAAATGTTTTTCATGATTTGTGTGTGAGTTTACACAGCAAATCAAATCAGCAAAACGAATGATCCTATACGTTGATCTACTTAAATTGAGTACGAACCCAAAAGAAGGACAGGGTTTTCCATCAACTTCTTGAAGTACTGTAGGAACTTAGCACCAGAAGCCCCATCAACCACCCGATGATCGCAAGACAGTGTCACCTTCATCACATTTCCTGGAACAATCTGACCGTTTTTAACCACTGGAATCTCTTCAATACCACCAACAGCCATTATGCAGCTATCAGGTGTGTTAATAATAGCTGTGAATTCGTCTATTCCGAACATCCCGAGATTGGAAATGGTGAATGTGTTTCCTTCCCAATCTGCTGGCTGAAGCTTTTTATCGTTGGCCCTAAGAACGAAGTCTTTCACTTCGCCAGAAATTTCTCCAAGTCGTTTGGTATCTGCAAAGCGAACCACTGGAACTAATAAGCCATCTGGTACTGCTACCGCAACCCCAACATGAACGTGCTGGTTATAGCGGATATGATCTCCCATCCAACCAGCATTTACTTGAGGATGTTCTTTCAGCGCTACCGCGCAAGCTTTAATAACTAAATCGTTGAATGATATTTTGACTTTAGATACGCTGTTAATACTATCTCGAGCATCCATCATTGCATCCATATCAATCTTCATGGTAAGATAGAAGTGCGGAGCGCTGAACTTGCTTTCAGCCAATCTGCGCGCGATGGTCTTCCGCATTTGCGATACCTCCACGTCTTGGAAACTCTCAACCGCGTTTGCAGCAGAAGGACCCATGCTTTGGTAAGCTTCGATGTCTCTTTTCACAATTCTTCCTCCATCTCCAGAACCAGGCACTCGACCAATGTCAATTCCTTTATCTGAAGCTAGTTTTTTAGCTAATGGCGAAGCAATTACTCTACCGTTAGAGTTTGGTTGGGGAGCCGCAACTGGCTTAACAGAAACTACTGGAGCCGATTTTGTTTCTGGTTTGGCTTCTGCCTTTTCCGCTTTAATCGGCTCTACAGGTTTCTTTTCTTCTTTAGATTCTATTTGCTTTGGAGCAGCGTCAGCTTTCAGAATCTCACTAATGTCTTCTCCTTTTTCGCCAATAATGGCAAGGATGGCATCTACCACGGCACCTTTTCCCTTCTGGACCCCAATATGAAGAAGAACGCCATCGTAAAACGATTCAAACTCCATGGTGGCTTTGTCCGATTCTATCTCAGCAAGTAAATCGCCAGACGAAACTTCATCTCCTACTTTCTTATGCCATTCAGCCACCACTCCTTCCGTCATGGTATCGCTCAACTTGGGCATTTTAACTACTTCTGCCATTTTAATTAGTGTTAAGTATTAAGTACAAAGGAGTAAGGCGAACCGGATAAGTTTTCATCACAAAATTCATTTATTTACTATCGATGGATTTGATAAGACCGCGAACAATCTTTGATATTTCTTCCGAACGTTCCAACAGTAGCTCTTGTTTTTCTTTAGATAAGTACCCTAGTCTTTCAGCCAAGTAAATCATTGAACGCACCTCACTACATGAGGCAATTGAGAAGTAAAGAAAGCGCGAGAAGTCAGCATTTGAACTACGGTCAAAACCTTCTGCGATATTGTTAGATACGGAAACTGCCGCACGACAAATCTGGTCTCTAAAACTGAAATCCTTTACATCACGAAACGTTGAGTAAACCTCCACAGCCAAGTCCTGTGCTTTTTGCCAAGCAATGATGTCTTCAAACTTCTGAATCGCCATCTCCCAATTACTAATTCCTATCTACTTACGCCTTACTACTTACTACTCTTTACTTACCCCTTTATAAATGGATAATCTGCTTGCGTGTAAACGTCTTCGTAAAGATCTGCCCCAACTGGAAATGGTGATGCTTCACTGAATTTCACGCATTCTTCCACCTCTTCTTTTACTCGTGCGTTTATCGCTTCTAACTCTTCGTCAGACGCATATTTGTTTTTGATGATTACTTCCAAAACCTGCTGAATTGGATCTTGCTTCTTGTAATTCTCAACCTCCTCCTTGGTTCTGTACTTTGCTGGATCAGACATAGAATGTCCTTTATAACGATAGGTTTTCACTTCCAAAAGTGTTGGTCCTTCTCCTTTTCTAGCTCTGTCTGCGGCCTTTTTAACAGCTTCGTAAACAGCCTCTACGCTCATTCCATCAACTGCTTCACTTGGCATTTCAAAAGCATGACCGAGTTTGTATAAATCACTTACGTTGGAAGTTCTTTCCACGGAAGTACCCATTGCGTAGTTATTGTTCTCAATGATGAAAATGACAGGTAATTTCCATGTCATTGCCATGTTGAGTGCTTCGTGAAACGCACCTTGGCGAACTGCTCCATCGCCCATGTAAGTGAGCGTTACTTTCTTGTCTCCACGATACTTATCTGCAAATGCAATTCCGGCTCCTAAAGGAATCTGGCCACCTACAATTCCGTGACCTCCAAAAAAGTTTTTCTCCTTCGAAAACATATGCATTGAGCCACCTTTTCCCTTAACAATTCCAGTCTTCTTCCCGTAGAGCTCCGCCATAATTTCCTTTGCAGGAACGCCAAGCGCAATTGGATGAACATGATCGCGATAAGCGGTAATGAATTTATCTCCTTCTTCAGTTGCCTCTACGCTACCAGCCAATACGGCTTCTTGCCCAATGTATAAATGGCAGAATCCGCGGATTTTCTGCTGAATATAAAGCTGACCTGTCTTCTCCTCAAACTTCCTCCACAGAAGCATCTCTTCGTACCATTTCAGGTATGTTTCCTTTCCAAATTTCTTCTTAGCCATTGCAATGATTTGGTGCAAAATTAGAAGCCCGAAATTAACCACGATTGCGTTAGCGGACTATTCCGAAAATTAACACGAAATTCTTCAGAAGGTTTTTTAGTCTCCCTTGAGGTACTCGGCTTCGAAACCGAACGGAAGCAATGCAGAAGCATCTTCAAAAATCCAAACTTCTTCTCCTTGTCCGCCCATAATTAAGCGAATTGGCCTCTTCTGTTTATTCTGGTATTCGGCAATGACCTGACGACAATTTCCGCATGGGGAAAGTGGGTCTTTATGTAGGAGTTTCTTAGAACGAGCTGTAACCGCAATAGCCTCTACCACCTCATTTGGGTTAGTTGTTGATGCCGAAAAAAGCGCAACACGCTCGGCACATAAACCAGACGGATAAGCAACATTTTCTTGGTTAGACCCTATTATGATTTCGCCCTTTTCTAGGCGAAGTGCCGCGCCAACGTTAAACTGCGAATAAGGCGCATACGCACGTTCAGATGCTTTTTCAGCTCGCGTTAGCAACTCCGCATCAGCTTTAGAAAGTTGATTTTTCTGAAGAGATATTCCCTTAATGGTAATTGTAAACTCAGCCATAATTCCTGTAATGGTAGAAAATGAAGGTAATAACTTACTTCTGAATGAGGACGGTAGCGTAAGCAGCCACGCCTTCTCTTCGGCCAACAAAGCCAATCTTTTCTGAAGTTGTTGCTTTAATTGAAACGGCATCTTCGTCCACTTTCATAATCTCAGCAAGAATATTTTTCATGTCTGGAATATGCGGATTAACCTTTGGAGTCTCTAAGGCAACAGTGCTATCAACATTACCGATTGAATAGCCTTTTTCATCTAGCAATTTAACCACATCACGAAGTAAAATTTTGCTATCAATGCCTTTGTAATCTGAAGAAGTATCTGGAAAGTGAAAACCGATATCTCGAAGGTTTGCGGCCCCTAACAGCGCATCGCAAATAACGTGTATCAATACATCGGCATCTGAATGACCAACGGCACCTAGTTCTGCAGGAATAAGTTTACCACCCAACCACAGCTCTTCGCCCGCGGCTAACTGATGAACATCGTAGCCGAAACCGACTCTGATTTTCATTTCTTCATAACGGCTGGACAATAAAGCTCATTTTCTGTCCCTTCATTTCTCCAAATTTCCCACAGAACAGATTCTGGCATAGCTGGTGTAGATGGCGTTACCTGCCCCAATTGATTGGACCCACTTATTGCTGCGCGATAGGGCGTGTAGGTGGCACGGAAACGGACTGTCCATGTACCGTTCTCATCACCAAGAGTATAAGGACCGCCTTCTGCAATGGTTTCCGAAGTTACTGTGAGTTGCAAAGCACTGTTGTTATCCAGTTTGAGCAGGTTCGGGGCGTTATGCTCCGCCAAAACTAGGCTTCCACCAAATGGGGTGCCATTTGAACAGAAGACTGTGTCTTCCGTACTCCAAGTGCCAGAGAATCGCGAGGCCCAACTTACACATTCAGGTGGGTCGACATGATAGGTATCACATTTTTCCTTGCAACCAATCCATGCGGTGACGGTCAATAACACTATCAGTAACTTTTTCATGGTGGTTTAAGTTTAGTTTCAAATTTTAAGATGGAATAGGACAATAAAAATACATTAGAGCCCTAACCGCCACTAATCTTCGATGGTGTCTCTATTCTTCTCTTCGTTCTGATTTTTGAAAGCTGCGAAGTCGAAATTCAACGTAAAACGGAGCGTGTTTTCCAGCGGATTACGCTGCGAAGTAGGAATCAAATACGCGAAATCCAATCCGAAAACGTTGTATTTGATACCAGCACCAACAGTGAAAAATTGTCTGTTTCCTTTAGATGCTGCTTCATGAAAATACCCAGCTCTGATAGCAAATAATTTGTTGTACCAATACTCCATCCCAATTGCAAGATTAATCTCACGTAGCTCTTCGGCACTTCCACCAGGAGCATCTCCAAACGAAGTAAACATCCCATTAGGAACACTACGGTTTGGATCTTTTCCAGCAATAATTTGTCCATAACCAGGGTCTCGATTGGTTGTATAGTCCAGTTGTCCGGGAGCGGTTCCTGGCGGAAGGTCTGGATTCAGGTATTGATTCGTTCCATATTCTGGTGGTGTTGGAACCATTAGTTTATTAATATCGAAGTAGAGGCCGATTGAATTACGCTCGTCAGAAAAATATTTGAAACCAAGACCGAACCGAAAATTTATAGGGATGAAGTCTTCCTCGTTTGTTTGCGTGTAAGAAACTTTTCCACCAATATTAGAAATATTCAAACCAGCAGTAAGGACTGTTTTCTTATCGGCAATTTCAATTTTCTCTGTTCTGTAGTAGAACGAGATGTCTGCAGCTGCGGTTTGAGCCGCTTTTGTGTCAGCACCACCCACATTTATACCTCCCGTTAGGTTGGAGAAGATGTATCTAAGCGAAATTCCACCAGAGAATTCTCGCGATAATTTTCGAGCATAGCTCACGTCTAATGCCAATTCACTCGGGGTGAAATTGCCAATGCTATTCCCTTGGTTGTCAGTAAACGCAATACTTCCTAAACTGAAATATCGCAGTGAGCCTGAAAGCGTTTGCTGTCCTTTCTTTCCGATTTTTCCGTATCCTGAAAGGTAAGCAAGGTTGATGTCTGGAACCAAGGCTCTTAACCATGGAGTATAGGAAAGTGAAAACCCCATTTTGTTATCGATAAATGCCATTTTGGCTGGGTTCCAATGAATGGAGGCGCCATCTGCATCTGTAGCAGCACCAACGTCTCCCATAGCTCCTGCACGGGCATCTGGCGAAATCATCAAAAATGGAACGGCTGTGGTAATGGTGTTGAGTGGGATATCATCTGCCCTGTCACCCTGACTTGAACCACCAGTGGTCTGAGCAAACCCCACAACAGAGGTCAACAAAATCACCAAAAATATTGAGCCGAAACTCTTTAAATTGAACATCCTAGTATTTTTTCGGGCTGCAAATATAGCCATGTTAAGACTTATCATTAATTAAGTATTACAAGCCGTTCAATTTGTTCGGCTTTTTGCCCGTCTGGCGTTGTAATTTTAAGATTGTACATATAAACACCCCTTCCTATTTTTTGACCATAATCATCAAGCCCGTTCCACTCTATTGGCTCATTTCTAAAGCCTTGTGTTAGCACTGTTTCATTTATCGTTTTAACCAGTTTACCAGAAACCGTAAATACCTGAACCTGCACGTCTAAACTGTTACAAGCCTGATTATGTTCAAACATAAACGAAGTGCTAGTGGTAAACGGATTCGGGTAATTTAAAACGTGTTCTAAAGCCAGTTGGGCCGACTCAGCAACAACAAATTCTGTGTATGCCTCTGAACTATTATTGTAAACATCCCAAATTTTGAGACGAAGATTATGAGTTCCTTCACTCAGGTTGCTGAACGGATAAACGACTCTACCTCCTTTATAGCTATCTAAATCAGCTTCATAGAAATCGTTCAAATTGATGGTAGAATTGGTGTTGTCGTCAAGAATGGCGGTGATATCATGTCCAATTCCATTACCAACGGTATTAATTCCGTTGCTATCAGATACAATAGCTAGCAACGATGGTGATTCATCTGTTGTGCCTCCGTAAGCAAAACTCTCATCATTCATGTACAGCCCAACCAATGGGCCATTTTCATCAGCATTGGCATTGTCATTCGACCCTCCAATCACAAACTCTTCGAAATGTCCGTTTGCATTTGTTCCCTCGCCTTCCGCGTAATAGGAAATACGTCCAGTTTCGTAATTATAAGCGATGTCACGAGGCACTACAAATGAGAAGGAGAAATCTCCGTCAACAACACTTGCCTTTCCTTTGTATATCAGGTTTTTTTGCACCGTAAACTGTCTCACGCTTGATGATGGATCGTTAGCCAACGTGCTTACCTCGGTAGTTTTATCAAACACAGTTGGATAAACTACACCGTTGAAATCGCTCATTGGTTGTCCGTTTCTATTTCGCATAGTACCGGTAACCGTAACGAGTTCTAATGCATTTATTGTGTCGGTCAAAGAATTTATACTCTCACCATTGATTGTAAGGGTTTGAACTTCATGCAATGGAAATGCCAGTCGTTGAGCTGGGTCACCTATTAAACTGAAATTTCGATTATTTACCGAGCCACCGCTAGCAACTTTGGTCATTCTTATTACATCACCCATAGTTGGGGGCCCCCAAGCCTGCTCCACCAGCAGGTTGAGGTAAAAGTTCCTGTTTAGAGTAAAGTTGGGGGCAGAATAAACCAATCTAGATGTTGTAAAAAGCGCAATCCCGCCTCCATTCGGATTGAGATGAACCAACTCGCCAGCAGATATTCTGCTAGGGTCGTCATATCTGGTAAACTCACACGTTGCAGTTACAAATACTGGCAGATTAGAAAAATTTGACCAACCGTTTATGTCAGCAATCCCCAATACTCTCTCGTGAGTCCAACCTAGCTCGCCACCATGACCCGTATAGTTTACGATGAGCGCTCCTCTTTGAACTTCCGTATTAAGGCTTGTGTTTGCCTCAGGATAACGCTGTCCGCCTGGGGTAGATTCTTGCACAAAGGCATCCAGATAAATTTTAGTGAGGTTATATTCGGGATACATGGTATCAACCAATACGGCCAGTTGGTCTGCTTGATTAAGGTGCATGTTGCTATCTTCATCATCGGCAATGAAAACAATCCGATTCCTCCAATCTGGAGAAAGCGTTGCCCCCGTAGTTCCATCCTCACAAATGTGGGTTGCTCCAAAGTTTGCAGTTTCAAGCTCTTCATATCGATGAATCTTATCCACCACAATTCTGGCATCATCTATTGTCCTAACCACAAATCGACCTATTCCAACGTCAAGGGCATCGCCTGCAGATGATGCCCATGCACCTTCATCTGCATCAAGAAGACCGAAATAATCGTCAGATGCATAACTAATAGTAGGAGTTAATGACTCTACAGATTCGTAAGTAGGTACATAATTGGTGTTGTCAGGAAGTCTGTCTTTGTAATCGTAAGAAGCATCTCCGAAAAGAAGCAAGTACCGAGGCATGTCTTCCCAACCAGTACTTCTATCGTAAAACATTCTCATCAAATCTCTAATGGCTGAAACGTCCTGTGCTCCAGAAGAAAACTCATTAAAAATCTGCTCGGGAGTTAAAATGTGAACAGAAAGTGCGCTGGTTTCATTGGTCCGATGAAATTCTGCCAATCGCTCGGCTTCGCTCATAAAATTGGGATGGCAAACCATAATCATGTTTGCTTGAGCAAGACCGTGAAGGTTTTGATTAGAAACCTGACCAACTTTTTCCACACTGTAATAACTGCTTCCATTAAAGGCTAAAAACTGTCTTAACGAATCAGTTTCCACCTTAAAACTGGCTGTAGAACCTTGCAAATTCAGTGTTCGTTTAGTCACATTAACAGGGTCTGTCACTTCCCAAACTTTTAACGAAGCGCTTGCACTAGAAAGTTGAAAATTACCCACGTTTCCAGCACCGACTCCTTCAGTACTTCTAAAACCCATCTGACTCCCTGCCATCACAAGATTTCTGGTGAGGATGATGTCGATATAATCCAGCCAACCCACCGCATTTGGATTTCCCCCTTTATTATAAGACAAAGAAATATTGGTGTTTCCAGAGCCAAACTGTACTTGATTACATGAAAATTCTTCTTTGGCATTTGCATTATATCCACCGGGCGCTTGCGGTACAATCACTGTTTCAATTGTATTGCCATTCACTTTAACAGAAAATGTCGTTGCTCCAGACAACGATTTTGCCAGCACCTTGGCAGATAAATAGCCAGGATCGCTGGTTACATTGGAAAAGCCAAAATCAAAACCATAGGAAGTTTGGAGATCAAACTCTTCACCAAACCATTGTCGTCCCGACTTAAGTAGATTACTATTATCGGCTTCGTGAAACTGATAATCAACAAACTTTGTAACGGTGTGCGTAGCTGCTGTAGCACTTTCAGAAACCGATGAAACACGTCTGCCTGTTCCTCTATCGGCAGTAATAAAATAGTACGAACGGTCTGAATACACATTAAATTGATGAGCAAATCGGCCACAAACCGCTGTGTCCTGCACCCAAGTATGTGGTCCTTTTCCATAAAAGATGATGTAATCCCCTGGATCAAAACTACCATCAGACTCACCCACAACTTCTATAGCCGTTTGTTGTAAATCATCATGTCTGAACACATTATTTGCTTGAGGCAGCATTCCTCCTCCGTTGCCAAAAACATTCAATCTCCTCGGGTCAACGGAACTGACGTCCATCCCCATTTCCTGCAAATCGTTATAGGTTACACGGTAAATTCCGTCCTGTGCAATTGCAATTTTATACCAATTACCCGAGGCAAGAACAGATGTACTTCCAAACTGAGAAGCGGATAGCGCTTTTGGGTTTGAGACAGGTGAAATTCGGGTTTTCAACTCAAAACTGACTAGTTTTTCAAATTGACCAGTAGTAGGATTCTTTCTTATTGGAATGAATGAAATTCGCTCATACGTCTGTTTTCTCTCCGTGTAACGAGATTTCTTTAGCTCAATAATCGAACTAACCTCAATTCCTATTAGAGCATCGCGTTCTTGAGAGCTAAGGGGTTGAAATAATTGGTTGGTCAAACTAGGATTTACCGTACTTGAACTTGAAACCTTAATGTTTTCAATTGCATGAGGTAAAGAAGTCTCATCCAAAAAAACTGCTCCTTCGAAAAAAAGATACGACCTAGTCGAGCCATCATATTTTACTTCAGTAATTGGATTTGACCAATTAAGAATCTTTCCTGGCTGTTTTGCGTAGGACTGTTTGTTTAATGCCTGCTTTTGACCAAATACCATGGTTGAAAAAAGACCAGAGAACAAAACAAAAACACTTATTTTAAGAATACTTTTCATTTGATTTATACCAGATTTAAAGCTTTCGCAATCTTAACAAATTTCACCACCATAATATTTAATGTAGGTCTTTCGTTTGACCTTTATCATACATGAACTTACATGGAAACAGCGGCAAAACGAGGAGGGTTCAGATTTATTGCACAAAAACAATCAATTTATTCTACTTTGTTGTCAGGATTCCAAACTAATATTATTCGTATTATTGTCGTTTAAATTTCAAAAAACCAGAATGCTGAAGCGGTTTTTCGTTGCCTTTGTGTTGGTATTGTTTGTGGGGACTTGGTCGGCCAATGAAGCAGTTGCTCAAGATCCGCAGTTCACACAATTCTATGCCAACCCTATCTATTTGAATCCTGCTTTTGCAGGTTCGAAGAGATGCCCTAGAGTTATTATGAACTACAGGAATCAGTGGCCTGCTATCTCAGGAACCTTTGTTACCTACAGTGCCTCATTTGACATGGACGTGAACGCGTTACATGGTGGTTTAGCTGGTCATTTCATGGCTGATAGAGCTGGTGAAGGCACATTAAATAGTTTTGAGGGAAGCCTTATCTATGCTTACCGAATGAATATTTCTAGAAAATTTTCATTGCGAATTGGAGCTCAGGCAACTGTAGTTCAGCGAAGCATTGACTGGGAGAAGTTAACTTTTGGAGATATGATTGACCCTAGATATGGGTTTGTTTATCAGACGAATGAAGTTAAGCCTAACACAAGCAGAATTTTTGCCGATTTCAGTGCTGGAATTCTCGGATATACTGAAAATTTCTTCGTTGGATTTGCTGCACACCATATGACCCAGCCAGATGAAGGGTTTGCCGGATTCAGTAAGCTGCCAATAAAATTTACTGGGCACGCAGGTGTTAACATTTACTTCGGAAAAAGACGAGAGCAAGCAAAGAAATGGAACCTCTCTCCAAACATTTTATACCAACATCAGCAAGATTTCCAACAACTTAATTACGGATTTTACCTTTCTAAAGGATTTATTGTTGGTGGTATTTGGTTCCGTCAGAGTTTCAATAACCCAGATGCGTTTATTGTTCTCATCGGATTCCAACAAGGAGCATTTAAATTCGGTTATAGCTATGATGTAACTGTATCATCATTAACCAACAATACAGCGGGGTCACATGAGTTTTCTCTTGGTCTACAATTCGGCTGTAGAAAGCCTAAAAAGAAGTTCAGAGCAATCGATTGTCCATCGTTCTGATACAATAACGTAACAAACGACTCGTTTTCACGTTCAAAGCATGTTCCGAAACAACATAGTCATGAAGTCAAATAAGATTAATAGTTTCAAAGTATTAGGCCTTTTTGTAGCCGCATCTGTTTTTTTCAGTGCCTGTCAAAAAGAGCAATCTTCAACTACCGGTTGGAATCATAACGACTCTAAAAACGGTGGTTTTGAGGTAACACCTTGGGATGGACAAGAAACAGGTCCTGGACTTGTATTTGTTGAAGGTGGCACGTTCACCATGGGTCGGGTTGATGCAAGCGTA
>FLOH01000527.1_pt1 | contig 80342 bp, 78 predicted proteins | sample 756751 | NCBI WGS metagenome assembly FLOH01 (sample SAMEA4026879, study PRJEB14308) | marine metagenome | biome: coastal water; material: water | depth 74 m
GCCAAACGCATGACAGGTGCAGTGGTCATTAAATCACCTGCTAATAACCTTGAAAAATGGCTCATTGAAACCGTTGAAAAACAAGCAAAAATAGTAGGTATTCGTATGCCTGAAGTGGCTATTTTTCCCACAGCTTCATTGAATGCTTTTGCTACGGGCGCAAGTAGAAACAAAGCTTTAGTGGCTGTTTCTCAAGGCTTGCTTGATACTATGAGTAAGGGCGAGATAGAAGCTGTTGTTGGTCATGAAATGAGTCACGTTGCCAATGGCGATATGGTAACGCTAACGCTTATTCAAGGCGTGGTAAACACCTTTGTTATCTTCTTCTCTCGAGTAATTGGTCACTTTGTTGATCGTGTTATTCTAAAAAATCAACGCGGACATGGTATTGGTTATTTTATAACCACACTTTTTGCTCAAATTGTGCTTTCGATTTTAGCTTCGACTATTGTTATGTACGTTTCTAGAAAACGTGAATTTGTCGCTGATACTGGCGGTGCAGACTTGGCTGGCCATCAAAACATGATTGGTGCATTAAAACGCCTTGGACAGGTTGAGCCAGAAGCACTTCCTGAGCAAATGGCGGCCTTTGGTATTAATGATAAAAAAGGTTTTGCCTCATGGTTTTCGTCACATCCACCTATTGAAGATCGTATTAAAGCCCTTGAAAATCGTGCATTAACTTTGGATAAATAAGACAATGGCTATTGATATTAAATCTTTTGATGAAATTACAAAAATGCGTGTCGCTGGACGTTTGGCTGCCGATGTTTTAGACATGATTACACCTCATGTAAAAGCTGGAATAAGTACTGACGAGCTTGATAAAATTTGCCATGATTACATCATTAACGAGCAAGGCGCTATCCCTGCTCCACTTGACTATCATGGGTTTCCAAAGTCTATCTGTACTAGTGTTAACAACGTGGTTTGTCATGGCATCCCATCAGATAAATTACTCAAAAAAGGTGATATTGTTAATATTGATATCACCGTCATTAAAGACGACTATCATGGCGATACATCCAAGATGTTTGTCATTGGAAAAGCCAGCGTTAAAGCTCAACGTATTTGTCGCGTTGCACAAGAGTGTCTGTATATTGGCATTAAACTGGTTAAGCCAGGTCTTAAGCTGGGTGAGATTGGTAAGGCTATCGGTGCACATGCTCAAAGTAACAACTATTCAATTGTGCATGATTACTGTGGCCATGGAATCGGTCTTAAGTTTCATACAGAGCCTCAGGTTATGCATTATGACGATGGCCATGTCGAGGATAGTCCTACTCTAGAAGAAGGCATGACATTTACCATTGAGCCTATGGTTAACATTGGTAGTTTTGAGGTAGCCACTTCCAATGTTGATGGCTGGACAGTTACCACCAAAGATCGCTCTTTATCGGCACAATGGGAGCACACAATTTTAGTGACTAAAGATGGCTACGAAATCCTTACACTTAGAGTCGAAGAGGACATCTAATCTCGTAGTTGATTATGCTAAAATAAGTGTTTTTATTGTCATCTCAATCTAAGCATTGAAAAACCTAAGAAAATATTTTATTTCCGGCCTACTTTTTTGGATTCCATTAGGTCTTAGTGTTGTTGTTATTAAGTTCTTTTTAGAGCTTGTAAACGATATTGTGCCGCCCGAATATTTACCCGAAGCCTTATTCCATCTTGATAGTGTCATTCCTGGCTCTGGTATTGTTTGGGTTATCTTAATTATTGTTGTTACTGGCGCTCTAGTCAGTAACTTTATTGGTCGCAAGCTGGTTGAAATTTGGGAAAAAATACTCAATAGAATTCCTGGTTTTAGAGGTATTTATAACGCCTTAAAACAACTCTCTGACACGGTTCTTAGCCCTTCTGGCAACAGCTTTAAAAAAGCACTATTAGTTGAATATCCACGCAAAGGCATGTGGACTATTGCCTTTCAGACAGGTAATTATCAAGGTGAAATTGCCCAAAAAATTGGCCAGGAATTAGTCAATATTTATGTACCAACCACTCCTAACCCAACCTCTGGATTTTTCATCATGCTGCCTAAAAGCGATGTTATCGAACTTGACATGAGTGTGGATGAAGCATTTAAATTTATTATCTCTACTGGCGTTGTAGAGCCCAGCAAACCATCAAACTGATTTACAAAGGATAAAACTATGAGAACGAACTATTGCGGCGAACTAAACAAAGAAAATATTGATCAAACTGTCGAAATTTGCGGCTGGGTCAATCGTCGTCGTGACCATGGTGGCGTTATCTTCTTGGATATGCGTGATAAGCGTGGCATTGCTCAAGTCGTTATCAACCCTGATAACGCTGATTTTTCTACTGCTGAAAGTATTCGCAATGAGTTTGTACTTAAAATTACAGGCATAGTTATTGCTCGTGCTGACGGTTTAGCTAATCCAAAACTTGCCTCAGGTGATATTGAAATTGTTGCTGATCATATTGAAATCCTTAATACCTCTAAACCAGTTCCTTTTCAGATTGATGCAACTGATACTTCTGAAGAAGTGCGATTAAAGTATCGCTATCTAGATCTTCGTAACGATGCTATGCAAAAACGCATGCGTCTTCGTTCTAAAGTAACGCATTTTATGCGTGAGTTTATGGATAACAATGATTTTTTAGATATTGAAACCCCTTTTCTAACTAAAGCCACGCCAGAAGGTGCACGTGATTACTTAGTGCCTTCACGTACTCATCCAGGTGAGTTTTTTGCTCTACCTCAATCGCCACAATTATTTAAACAGTTGTTGATGATGTCTGGTTTTGAGCGCTACTATCAAATCGTTAAATGTTTTAGAGATGAAGATTTACGTGCTGACCGTCAGCCTGAATTTACTCAGCTTGATATTGAAGCTTCATTTATGAATGAAGATGAGATCATGGCGATGATGGAAGAAATGACTCGTGGCGTGTTTAAAAATGTGATTGATGTTGATTTAGGCGACAAATTCCCAAGTATTACTTACGCTGATGCGATGCATACTTATGGTGTTGATCGTCCTGATATGCGTATTCCAATGCAAATGACAGACATGGATGAACTAATGCAAGGCGTAGACTTTAAAGTATTCTCTGGTCCTGCTGCTAGCGAAGGTTCTCGTGTTGCGGCTTTGCGCGTACCAGGTGGCTCTTCTATTAGTCGTAAACAAATTGACAAATACACTAAATACGTAAGTATTTATGGCGCTAAAGGTTTGGCTTATATCAAACTTAATGAAGATGGTCCTGCCTCCCCTATTTTAAAATTCTTAGGTGATGAAGTTACCGCTAAAATTATTAAATTAACAGGCGCTCAGACGGGCGATATTATTTTCTTTGGTGCTGATAAAACTAAAATTGTAAATGAAGCGCTCGGCAACTTGCGTGAGCAGTTGGCCAAAGACTTAGACTTATATGATAAAAAATGGGCGCCAATTTGGGTGGTCGACTTTCCGATGTTTGATCAAAATGATGACGGCTCACTTAGTGCTATTCATCACCCATTTACAGCACCAACTGTTGATACAAAAACTTTAGAAAAAACTGCACCAACTGCATTATCTAGAGCTTATGATTTAGTTATTAACGGCTCTGAAGTAGGTGGTGGATCAATTCGCATACATCAGGTTGAAATGCAGCATACTGTGTTGAAACTTTTAGGTATTTCTGATGAAGAGGCGCAAGATAAATTTGGTTTCTTATTAGATGCACTAGAGTATGGCTGCCCTCCTCATGGTGGCATGGCATTTGGTCTAGATCGTTTGGTAATGATCATGACTGGTTGTGATTCAATTCGCGATGTAATCGCCTTTCCTAAAACACAAACAGCTGCTTGCTTATTAACAAATGCACCTGCCAGTGTTTCAAGAAAAGTGCTTAGAGAATTAAGCATACAAGTGAGTTTAGCTAAAAAAGATTAAATCTGTGCATAGTATTACCGAACAAATCAAGACAGCACTAACGGCCAATAATGCCGTCTTAGTTGCGCATTATTATGTCAGTGCTGAGTTGCAAACCTTAGCTGAAGAAACGGGTGGTATTGTTTCTGATTCTTTAGAGATGGCGCGTTTTGGTCAAAACTGCGATGCTGATACTATTGTGGTTGCAGGTGTTAAATTCATGGGGGAAACGGCTAAAATCCTTTCTCCAGAAAAAACTGTATTAATGCTTGATAAAAATGCAACTTGCTCTTTAGATCTTGATTGCCCGATTGAAGAATTTTCAAAATTTTGCGATCAGCACCCTGATAGAACTGTCGTAGTCTATGCCAATACTTCTGCCGAAGTTAAAGCGAGAGCTGATTGGGTAGTTACCTCTGGTAGCGCCTTAAAAGTAGTTGAATACCTTAAAGAACAAGGCAAAAAAATTCTTTGGGCGCCTGATAAGCACTTAGGTAATTATGTTCAGCAAGAAACTGGTGCTGACATGTTAATTTGGCAAGGCTCTTGTGTGGTTCATGAGCGATTTAAAGCGGATGCATTGGCTATTTTAAAAAAACATCACCCTCAAGCTTGCGTTTTAGTACACCCTGAATCTCCACAATCTGTGGTTGATTTAGCTGATGTTGTTGGCTCAACAACAGTACTTATTAATGCTGTGCGAGATCGAGATGAGCAAACATTTATTGTCGCAACAGATAATGGAATTTTCCATAAGATGCGTGAAATGGCACCTCATAAATCACTTATCGAAGCCCCAACTGCTGGCCAAGGCGCACATTGCGAGTCTTGTGCCCACTGTGAATGGATGGCGATGAACACATTAGATAATTGCTTAAGTTCGCTCAATACCGGTAACAACGAAATACTAATCGATCCATCAGTTAACCAAAAAGCAAAAGAATCCATACAAAAATTACTCAACTTTACTGCATAAAGTTGACCTATAAAAGTAAAATTTAACACTCATATTCACTGGAGAAAACACCATGGCAGGACATAGTAAATGGCATAATATTCAACATCGTAAAGGCGCACAAGATGCTAAGCGTGGCAAAGTATTTACTAAACTGATTAAAGAAATTGTTATCGCTGCTAAAGCGGGTGGTGGTGTGATTGAAAACAATCCAGGCCTTAGAATGGTGATCGACAAAGCATTGGCTTCAAACATGAAGCGTGATACTATTGAAAGTGCAGTTAAGCGTGGTAGTGGCGACTTAGAAGGCGAAAACTATGATGAGGTACGTTACGAAGGTTACGGCCTTGCGGGTACTGCAATCATGGTTGATACCTTAACCGATAATCGCAATCGTACTGTTGCTGATGTGCGTCATGCTTTTACCAAACATGGTGGTAATCTTGGCACTGATGGTTCGGTCTCTTATCTGTTCACTAAACAAGGGTTTATCGGCTTCGCCACTGGTGATGATGAAGATCAAATTATGGAGATAGCACTTGATTCAGGTGCACAAGACGTTGTTACCAATGATGACGGATCTATTGACGTGATTACTTCTCCTGAAGAGTTCTTTACCGTTAAAGATGCATTGGCAGATGCCGGTTTAGAATCTGCCCATTCACAAGTAACCATGGAGCCCTCTATTCGTGTTGAGTTAAATCTTCAAGATGCAGAAAAATTTATGAAACTCATTGAGCGTCTAGAAGATTTAGACGATACACAAGAGGTATATCACAATGCTGATATTTCAGACGAGGTTATGGCACAATTATGATTCACATTCATCAAGGTATTAGCGCATTAGGCGCTTTTAAAACTCAATCTTTACAGTTAAAAATTACTCAAGCCCAGGCAGGATTAAAACTTCTTGGTGCAGAATTTATTCACTTTGCAGATCTTAATGACAACCTTGATGAAAACAAAACAAAGCAACTAACACAACTACTAAGCTACAGCGAACCTCTAAACATTAATAACGCCATATCTAGTATTGTCGTGATCCCAAGACTAGGCACTATTTCCCCTTGGTCTTCAAAAGCAACTGATATTATGCATTTGTGCGATATGACTCAAATCAAGCGCATAGAGCGTGCAGTTGTTTACCACTTTGATGCCAAAATTAAAAATCAATCAGCTGTTCTAGCCTGTGTCGTGGACAAAATGACTGAATCAGAATTAAGCTCGATGGATGAAGCAAATACGATTTTTGATAATTTTGAGCCTCGACCTTTTTCTAATGTTGACATCCTTAATCAAGGAAAAACAGCACTAGAGAAAACTAACATTGAACTTGGTCTGGCTTTATCTGACGGTGAGATTGATTATTTGGTTCAAAGCTTTACCAAGCTAGAACGCAATCCTACAGATATTGAATTAATGATGTTTGCCCAAGCAAACTCAGAGCATTGCCGTCATAAAATTTTCAATGCAGATTGGAAAGTTGATGGCGTTGAACAAGCAAAAAGCCTGTTCAGCATGATTCGCAACACTTATCATAAACATCCAGAAGGTTTATTGAGTGTCTATTCAGACAACTCTGCAGTAATGGCAGGCTCTGAAGGTGAGCGTTTTTATGCGGATAAAAATGGCAAGTACGTCGCCACTAAAGAGCATAGAGCCATCTTAATGAAAGTTGAAACTCATAATCACCCTACTGCCATTGCTCCGCATCCTGGTGCAGCAACAGGCTCTGGTGGTGAAATTCGTGACGAAGGCGCAACTGGGCGAGGCTCTAAGCCAAAAGTTGGATTATGCGGATTTAGTGTCTCCAATCTAAAAATCAACAAGGCAGGTCAGCCTTGGGAAATTGACAACGGAAAACCTAGTCAAATTGTATCTGCTCTTGATATTATGCTTGAAGGCCCAATTGGCGCCGCTGCTTTTAATAACGAGTTTGGCCGTCCAAATATCTTAGGTTATTTCCGTAGCTACGAGCAACAAACCCCTGATGGCGATATTCGCGGCTACCACAAGCCAATTATGCTGGCTGGTGGACTGGGTCATATTCAAGAACAACACATTAAAAAAGGTGAGATCCCTGTTGGCAGTAAAATTATTGTTTTAGGTGGTCCCGCCATGCTTATTGGACTTGGTGGCGGCGCCGCCTCTAGTATCAAGAGTGGCGATCAAAGTGAGGACTTAGACTTTGCCTCAGTTCAACGTGCCAATCCTGAGATGGAAAGACGCGCCCAAGAAGTCATTGATCGCTGTACAAACCTTGGTAATGAGAACCCTATTATTTCTATTCACGATATCGGTGCAGGTGGATTATCAAATGGTCTGCCTGAACTGGTCAATGATTCAGGTCGTGGCGGTCGTTTTGAATTGCGCAATATTCCTAATGATGACAATCAAATGTCACCCCTTGAAATCTGGTGCAATGAATCTCAAGAACGCTATGTACTAGCTATCGCGCCTTCTAGTTTGGAAATTTTTAGCGATATTTGTCTACGTGAGCGTGCACCTTTTGCTGTTTTAGGTGAGTCAACTAAAGAGCAAGAGTTGGTACTGAGCGATGAGTTATTTGGCGATACCCCTATCGATATGCCGATGTCAGTTTTACTTGGCAACCCGCCAAAAACTAGCATTGAAGCTATTACTCAAAATATCAATCTTAATCCACTAGATACTAGTAATATCCATTTAGATGAAGCGATCAATAGAATCTTGCAGCTTCCTACTGTTGCTAGTAAAAATTTCCTAATTACCATTGGCGATCGAAGTGTCACTGGTATGGTTGCACGTGATCAATTTGTTGGCCCATGGCAAGTACCTGTGGCAGATTGCGCGATTAGTATTGCCGATTATGTTGGTTACAAGGGTGAAATTATGTCGCTCGGTGAGCGAACACCTCTAGCTTTGTGTGATGCTAACGCTGCAGCACGTATGACCATTGGAGAGGCGCTTACCAATATGCTGGGTGGCTATGTTGCAGATATTCATGACATCAGTTTAAGTGCTAACTGGATGAGTGCATCAGGTCACACTGGTGAAGATGCAAAGTTATTTGAAGCAGTTAAGGCTGTCGGCATGGATTTGTGCCCTGAATTAGGTTTAACCGTTCCGGTTGGTAAAGACTCAATGAGCATGAAAAGTTCATGGACTGAGGGCGGGCAAGATAAATCAGTCACCTCGCCATTGTCTTTAATTATTACTGCTTTTTCTAAAACACCTGATGTTAGATTGCAAATAACCCCTCTACTTGATACAACAACAGACTCAGAATTATTACTCATTGATTTAGGTCTGGGCCAAAATAGAATGGGCGGCTCATGCTTGGCTCAAGTATTCAATCAGATTGGAAATATTGCACCAAATCTTGATGATTCAGCTTTATTTAAGCACTTCTTTACCGTCATTAACCAGCTTAACAAAGACGGTTTAATTAGTGCTTATCATGATCGCTCTGATGGTGGTGTAATCACTACTTTACTAGAAATGGCATTCGCCTCACACACAGGCCTTACCATTAACACAGATGCCAGTATTGAAAGCCTATTTAACGAAGAGCTTGGTTGTGTTATTCAGGTTAAATCTGAAAATAAACATGCCGTTGCTGATGCTTTAAAAGCAGCAGGCATTGCGTCTTGCACCCACTTAATTGCAACGCTTAATAACTCAGATAGTATTGAAATTATCACTAATAACCAAACCATTTACAGCCAGCCTCGCAGCTCTTTGCAAGCGCTTTGGTCAACTACTTCTTACGAGATTGCCAAACTTAGAGACAATCCTGAGTGCGCTCAACAAGAATTTGACGCTATCAGCCAATCAACAGACGGCATTAAAATAGACCTAAATTTTGATCTTAATCAGTCTATCGTTAGTCCTTATATCAAAACCAACGTTAAACCAAAAATCGCCATTCTTAGAGAGCAAGGTGTCAACGGCCAAGTAGAAATGGGTGCCGCTTTTGACAAGGCACAGTTTGAGGCGATTGACGTACACATGAGCGACATCCTTTCAGGCAGACTGTCTTTAGATGAATTTAAAGGCTTAGTAGCTTGTGGCGGATTCTCCTACGGCGATGTACTAGGCGCTGGCAGAGGTTGGGCCAGCTCAATCCTTTACAATGCTCGTGCTAAAGATGAGTTTGAAGCCTTTTTTAATCGTGATGATAGCTTTGCATTGGGTGTGTGTAATGGTTGCCAGATGATTTCTAATTTAAACGAAATTATCCCTGGCGCACAAAACTGGCCAAGCTTTAATCGCAATGTTTCTGAGCAATTTGAAGCGCGCTTCTCCAGTGTTAAGATTGGTAAAACCAACTCTATTTTTCTAAATGATATGCAAGATTCTATCATGCCGATCGCCATTGCACATGGAGAAGGTCGCGCAAGCTTTACTCATGATACGGGCAAGGCCCGTATCAACAATATTGCCATGCAATATGTTGATCATCAAGGTGATATTACTCAAACCTACCCTCACAATCCAAATGGATCGGAGCAAGCTACTGCTGGTGTAACCAATGATTCTGGACGAGTAACTATTATGATGCCACATCCTGAACGTGTATTTAGAGCTGTGCAACATTCACATCATCCAAAAGATTGGTTTGATCGCAGCCCGTGGATGAGAATGTTTGAAAATGCTAGAGCTTGGGTTGATTAACCAATAAAACACGTCTAAAAAGAAATGTGTCATAGAAGTTAGAGCTAAATACTTGATTGATAACTCGTTAAATCTATATCTGCTGCGAGCTCTCGAATTGGTATCAAAGCTTGATAAGCGCCAGATGAAAACCAATTGTCTAAAGCTTGCTGAGTGGGAAATCGAATAATGACATTATCTAAATGCTTAGTTTCTCCAGATAAGTTCTTTAATTTCTGACCTCGAAAAACAATCTCACCGCCCCAAGGGCTGATAGTCTCAAGTACTTTACTGCGATATTCAGCCCATTTAACTTTATCTTTAATGGTGATATTACCAATGACATAAGCCTCTTGCATATTTCATCCTTTTTTTTCAGACTAGTAACACTATCAACTTATCTGAAAACAGATTAAAGCCTTATATAGCTATCCTATAATGCTCAAGCATTTATACAAAAGCTTATTTTTATGCTTTATCTAGCGCCTGACTAACGTCAGCAATAATGTCATCAATGTGCTCAATACCAACAGAAATTCTGATCAAGTCAGCACCAACTCCTGCTGCCGCAAGCTCTTCATCGTTAAGCTGCCTATGAGTAGTGGAAGCAGGATGACAAGCGAGAGATTTTGCATCGCCTATATTGACTAAACGTAAAATCATTTCAAGAGAATCAATAAACTTAGTTGCAGGCTCAATTCCACCAGTAATTCCAAAACTTAGAATGCCGGAGGCTTTACCAGAAGTAATTTTGTTGCAGTTTTCTTTATAAGGACTGTCAGCCAATGTCGCATAATTAACCCATTCAACTTTCTTATGCTGCTGAAGATACTCGGCAAGTTTTTGTGCATTCTCACAATGTCGATCCATGCGTAATCCAAGCGTTTCAAGGCCTTGTAAAATTTGAAAAGAATTCATAGGCGATATTGCTGCGCCAGTATTTCTTAATGGTCCAACACGACAACGACCTATATAAGCCGCCTCACCTAAAGCTTCTGTGTACACAACGCCATGATAAGCAGGATCAGGCTCATTCAGTATAGGGAAACGCTCCTTATTGGCTACCCAATCAAATTTACCAGAGTCAACTATGGCGCCACCAATCGATGTACCATGACCACCAATATACTTAGTCAGTGAATGCACCACGATGTCTGCGCCTAGCTCAAAAGGACGGCACAAATAAGGTGTGGCAACTGTATTGTCAACAATTAAAGGAATACCATGCTTGTGTGCAATATCTGCTAAACGAGAAATATCGACAACATTACCAGCAGGGTTGCCGATAGACTCGCAAAATATGGCTTTAGTTTTTTCGTCAATTGACTGTTCAAATTTTTCAAAATCATTGTGCTTTACCATTCGAGCTTCGACACCTTGTCTTGGCAAAGCATGAGCAAACAGATTATAAGTGCCGCCATAAAGCTCGCTAGTGCTAACAAAATTATCTCCCGCCTCAGTGATACATTGAAGTGCATAGGTAATAGCGGCCATACCTGAAGCAACACAAACAGCTCCAATACCGTCTTCCATTGCAGCTATGCGCTTCTCCAAAACATCCGTCGTTGGATTCATGATTCTTGTGTAAATATTACCGGGCACTTTAAGATCAAATAAATCTGCACCATGCTGAGTGTCATCAAATGTATAAGAGGTTGTTTGGTAGATAGGAACAGCAGCTGCTTTAGTGGTTTCTTCTGACTTGTAGCCTTCGTGTAACGCTATGGATTCTAGTTTCATAAGTTTTTTTTCAAGGTTATGGTTTTAATTTAGTAACAAAATACAAGACCTAAATAGTACTTGCTTTAAATAATAATAAAGATAAGTTTAGCGTATTTTATAAGGCTAGCTGATTTTATTTATTAGCATTATTATGCATTTTTAACCCATACCTTGTCATAAAAATTTAGGAAATAATGAAAACGGCAATAAAAATAGCAATTAAATCAATTTTTATTTACTAAAATTGCAATAATAGGGGTAATTTAAGATGTAAAACGCTTAGTTTTTATGAATTTATTTTAATAATTATAAAATTTCACAAATTTTAACAATGAGCTATTTTTTGAGCTTTTATCGGGTTAAATAACGATTATGGATTATCAACTGATACGATCAAAACGTAAAACCTTAAGTTTGCAAATTAATAATAATGCTGAGCTGATTGTGCGGGCACCAAACCGATTATCTGTAATAAAAATTGAGCAATTTATTGATGAAAAATCAAATTGGATTGAAAAAAAATCAAAATCTATTAGCTTAAAAAAACCTCAAAAGCCTAATTACACTGAAGGTGAAAAATTCTTATATTTGGGTAGTGAATACCCATTAAGTGTTAATACTGTCCATGCTAAAGGCTTGAGTTTTGATGGAGAAATATTCAGCCTTAATAATGGTGGAAAAGAGGAATTTTTGTCTTGGTATAAGGCTTCTTTTAAAAAAATTGCCCTACCGCGTCTTGAATATTATGCCAAAAATTATCAGCTTAGTTACAATCAGGTTCGGCTAAAAACTCAAAAAACTTTATGGGGCTCTTGTAGTAGCGTGAACAATATTAATCTTAATTATTTATTGATAGGTGCACCCATTTCAGTGATTGATTATGTAATTGTGCATGAGCTATGTCACAGTGTTCATAAAAATCATTCGAAGAATTTTTGGCAATTGATATTTAGCATTTTGCCAAACTATAAAGCCAGCAAACGCTGGCTTCAAGATAATGGTCATAGGTTACAAAACCTATGACTAGTTAACGATTATTTGTCGTTAAATTTAGTCGTTGCATCTTCCATGGCCGCTTTTAAGCTACCCATTTGAGACATTTCAACAATAATATCGCCACCGCCAACAAGTTGACCGTTCATGTAAATTTGTGGGAAAGTTGGCCAATCTTGGAAAGCTGGTAAGTTTTGCATAACCTCTTGGTCTTCAAAAATATTTACATAGGCAAATTCAACACCCGTAGAAGCTAATGTTTGTGAAGCTGTTGCTGAGAAGCCACATTGTGGAAATTGCGGAGTGCCTTTCATATAAAGTACGATTGGCGAGCTATCTACTTGAGCTTGAATTCTTTGCATTACATCCATGATTAGTTCCTTTTCTTGTATGTGTGAAAACCTAGTATTTTACTCGTATATTATACTTTTATGATTTAATTGCTTGAGCAATTGTATATTTTTGCCCTTGTTTGAGCTTTTTGTAATTACCAAAAACTGATTTAAAGTTATCTTTAATGAAATGTCGTAGGCCGTTAATGGTCACAAAAGTTATCTTACCGCCGGGTTTAAGTGCATCATACGCATCATACAAAATAATACTTAGCTGCTCTCTACCAACTTTTGCAGGGACATTAGATATCACTTGATCAAAATAATTCTGCTTACCAACAGCTGAGAATGCATCGGATAGATAAGCTTGGGCATTGTTAATATGGTTAAGTTGGGCATTGATATTTGACAACTCAACAGCCACAAAATCTTTATCCACCATGTGCACTTCACCCTGAGGACAGGATTTAGCTACACTAAGCCCAATAGGGCCATAACCACAACCCAAATCTAGGCATTTATCGTCCTCAGCAATATCAAGATATTTCATGAACATAACCGTACCGTCATCAATCGCTCTTGGGCTAAATACACCCCATCGAGTTTTTAAATTTAGCTTGTGGCCCATCAAATTTGATTCGATAAGTAAGTCTTGTTTGAGTTTTGGTATGTCTTGACGATTAAACATTTTTATTTTTTATGGTTATTTTTAGTGCTTTTTTCTTGGCTTTAGCGGCAATAATCTGGCTAGCATTATCGCCAATATGCTCTTCCCCTCTAGCTTTGGCTAGCTGAACTTGTTTTTCTCTTTCGCGATACCGGCTTACTTGATCTGTACTTTTAGAGCCATGACACCTTGGACAAGATACGCCTTTTTCGTAATACTCATGCGCCTTATCTTGTTCAGTAATTGGGTAGCGACAAGCATGACATTGATCATATTGACCTTGCTCTAAATTATGCTTAACAGCGACACGATCATCAAAAACAAAACATTCACCTTCCCATAGGCTACCTTCTTTTGGCATTTGTTCAAGGTACTTAAGAATACCACCCTGAAGATGATAAACCGTGTCAAAGCCTTGAGTTTTTAAATAAGCAGTTGATTTTTCACAGCGAATACCGCCGGTACAAAACATGGCTACTTTTTTGCCTCGATATTGCTCTAAATTATTCTTAGTGTACTCTGGAAACTCTCTAAAAGTTTCAGTAACGGGGTTGATAGCGCCTTTAAAGCTACCAATTTCATACTCATAGTTATTTCTGGTATCTATCAAAATAACATCAGGATCACTGATTAACTCATTCCAGTCTTGTGGTGATACGTACGTACCTACTGATTCTTTAGGATCAATCCCTGCGACACCCAAAGTAACAATTTCTTTTTTTAGTTTTACTTTTAGGCGCTTAAAGGGTAGCTCTTTACTTTGAGAAAACTTAATTTCTAATTGATTAAAGCGCCCGTCTTTGTCTAAAAAATCTAGTAATTGATCAATTGAATCTTGAGTGCCTGATACGGTTCCATTCAAACCCTCTAACGCTAACAAGATTGTGCCTTTAATCTCAAGCTTAGCCATCAACTCTCGCAAAGGCTTACTAAAATCCTCAAAATCGTCTAAATGAACAAACTGGTACAAGGCGCAAACTGAAAACATAAAAAACGAGCAACTGATCAAATGATGCCCATTTTACAGTAAAGGTGTATTTTTCAATCTATAAAAAATAGAGTTATGTACATTGTCGTAAACCCTATTAATAATACGGTTAATATCCGTATAATGCCACTCTTACTTAAAAAATTCATACGGGCATTATTTGGCTCAATGATGGAATAATTAACATGAAAAGACCTGAATTACTCTCTCCTGCCGGATCTCTAAAGCACATGCGCTATGCGTATGCGTATGGTGCCGATGCTGTTTATGCGGGGCAGCCTAGATATTCCCTTCGAGTGCGTAACAATTCTTTTGATTTTGACACGCTCAAACAAGGTATTAGCGAAGCACATGAGGCAGATAAAAAGTTTTTTGTTGCATCCAATATCATTCCACACAATGCCAAAATTAAGACCTACATGGAGGATATTGAACCGGTCATCGAGCTAAAACCTGATGCGCTTATTATGGCGGATCCTGGATTAATTATGATGATAAAGGAGAAATTCCCTGAGCAAACCATTCATCTTTCTGTGCAAGCCAATGCGGTTAATTATGCCGCGGTAAAGTTTTGGAAAAATGCAGGCATCAGTCGTATTATTCTCTCACGAGAATTATCGCTCGATGAAGTGAAGGAAATTCGCCAGGAGTGCCCTGATATTGAGCTAGAAGTATTCGTACATGGTGCCTTATGTATTGCGTATTCAGGGCGCTGCTTACTCTCGGGTTATTTTAACCATCGAGATCCAAATCAAGGCTCGTGTACTAACTCTTGCCGATGGAAGTATGATGTTAAAGAGGCAGAAGAAACACTTGAGGGTGATATTAAAGCAATTGAAATCAAGGCACCCAAGCCTATCGATCAAATTGTACTATTAGAAGAAGAAGGTCGCCCTGGTGAGCAAATGCCTGCCTATGAAGATGAGCACGGCACCTATATTATGAACTCAAAAGACCTGCGCGCTATTGAGCATGTACATACACTTAGCGCCATGGGGATTGATTCCCTTAAAATTGAAGGGCGCACAAAATCACACTACTACGCAGCACGTACAGCGCAAGTGTATCGCCAAGCGATTGATGATGCAGTGGCTGGACGAGAATTTAACCCAGAAGCATTTGGCGTGTTAGAAAATCTGGCTAACCGTGGTTATACCGATGGCTTTTATCGCCGACACCAGCCTGAAGAATTACAAACTTATTTTGATAATTATTCTCGCTCACACAAGCAACAAGTAGTGGGTGAGATTCTAGACTATAAAGACGGAAAAGCGCTGATTGAAGCCAAAAATAAGTTTAGCGTTGGTGACTCAGTTGAGGTGGTTTTACCGAGTGGTTGTTTTGATATTGAAATTGAGTCAATGCTCACTGAGTACAATGAAGTGCTTAAAGTTGCTAAGGGCAGTGGCTACCGAGTTTGGATTCCAATGCCTGAAATAAAGCCTGAACTTGGTTTTATCGCTCGAAATTTTGACGATAAAATTAAAATAAAAAGTAAAAATATTAAAAAAGATCCTGAACAAAAAATCCGTCGCCCTTCTTGGTAGATCTTAAATCTACTCACGTATAATATCATTCTTTGCAACAAAGTTATATACGCGTGCTCGATCAAATTCACTCACCACAGGATATCAAAAAGCTTGACTTAGATCAGCTACAGTCCTTGGTAGATGAGATTCGAGCCTTTCTAATTCAAACTATCCAAAAAACGGGCGGACATTTAGCGCCAAATCTAGGCACGATCGAAATGACGATTGCCATGCATTACGTTTTTGATACCCCTGAAGATAGCTTTGTTTTTGATGTAGGTCATCAGGCCTACACTCACAAAATTCTTACAGGTCGACTCGACAAAATGTCGACTTTACGCCAAAAAGATGGCATTTCAGGCTTCACCAAGCGTAGTGAAAGTGAGCATGATAGTTTTGGTGCTGGACATGCCTCAACTTCGATTAGTGCTGCGTTAGGTATTGCTATTGGTAATCGTCTTCACAAAAATACCAAAAAATCCATTGCAGTGATTGGTGATGGCGCCTTAACCGGTGGCATGTCTTTTGAAGCGCTGAATCATGCAGGTGATTCGAATGCTGATTTACTCATAATCTTGAATGACAATGACATGAGTATTTCTAAAAATGTCGGCGCCATGAACAAATATTTGACCAAGCTGATCTCTGGAAAAATATACTCGACCATGAAAACTAAATCACTAGGTTTTCTTGAAAAAGTACCAATGATTCACGAGTTTGCTAAACGCTCAGAAGAGCATTTAAAAGGCATGGTATTGCCGAGTACTTTGTTTGAAGAATTAGGGCTTGATTATTTTGGACCGATTGATGGTCATGATCTGCCAACATTAGTTAAAACATTACAGAATTTGAAGTTTCAAGAAAAGCCTCGTTTATTGCATATTATTACCAAGAAAGGTTATGGACTAGAGCGTGCTGAAAAAGATCCTTGTAAATTTCATGGCGTAGCCCCTGCACAATCTGAAGCCAGTAAATTACCAAGCTATAGCGATGTATTTGGCACTTGGATTAACAATACTGCCAAACAAAGCGCTGATTTAATTGCCATAACCCCTGCTATGTGTACCGGCTCAGGCATGAGTGCTTTTGAAAAAGACTTCCCTGATCAATATTTTGATGTGGGTATTGCTGAGCAACACGCTATTACTTTTGCAGGTGGATTAGCCGTACAAGGATTTAAACCAGTTGTCGCTATTTACTCAACTTTTTTACAACGAGGTTATGATCAACTTATTCATGACATTGCTCTACAAGAATTAAACGTCGTTTTTGCCATTGATAGAGCGGGACTGGTTGGCGCTGATGGTGCTACTCATGCTGGTAGCTTTGATTTAAGTTTTCTACGTTGTATTCCAAACTTAGTTGTTATGTCTCCGAGTAATTCAGCTCAAATGTATCAAATGCTAAATACTGCATTTGAAACTAAAGGTGTATTTTGTGTACGCTACCCAAGAGGCACTTCAGCCATCGAAGATTACGTTAGTACAGAGCAAATTCAAATTGGTAAGGCTGACGTGGTTCGCCAAGGCACTGATATTGCGATACTCGCCTTTGGTACTATGCTAGATTACGCACTAGAAGCGGCAGAATCGATCAACGCAACCGTGGTTGATATGCGTTTCGTGAAACCACTGGATGAGGCTCTACTAATCGAGCTTTCTAAGACTCATACTCAGTTTATTTCTATTGAAGATAATGCAATTCTTGGTGGTGCTGGTAGTAGTGTTAGTGAGTTTTTCCATCAACAAGGTGTTAATACTTCACTTAAAATTCTTGGTTTGCCTGATATATTTACAGAACAAGGTACACAAGCTCAATTACATGAATTATATGGTTTGGACGCTAAGGCAATTATTGCTGCTAGTAAAACATGAAAAAACTTTTAAAGCGTTATAGCCCAAACCCTGATGAAGTTAAAAATAACAAGCGCCTAGGTTGGCTTAGTAAACACCTGCACGATCCTAGTTTGTGGAATTTCAATCGAAAATCAATTTCTAAAGCTTTTGCGGTTGGTTTATTTTTTGCTTTTATTCCTGTCCCGTTTCAAATGCTACTTGCTGCACCAGGTGCGGTTATTTTTAGCGCTAACCTGCCTGTAGCTATTGCCTTGGTATGGATTACCAATCCACTGACCATGGCGCCTATTTATTATGGGTGCTATAAACTAGGCGCTTGGTTACTTGGTGTTCAGATCGAGGCTGATTTTGTTATGTCACGTGAATATGTTTGGCAAGTATTTGATACCATTTGGCAGCCATTCTTATTGGGCTGTTTAACAGTTTCAGTCGTCAGTGCAGTAATTGGCTATTTTAGTATTCAGTTTATTTATCGATACCGAGTCTATAGGCGCTCAAAAAAACTATAAATTATCCAAACCAAGTTTGAGTTGCGCTCTAATTTTTTCTTCTAGAGCGTCAACTAAATTCTCATTGCTTACTTTTTTGTGGGTTTTTCCATCAACATACATTAAGTTCGGCTCTCCACCTGTTAAGCCAACGGATACTGCTTTTGCCTCACCCGGGCCATTCACAACACAGCCAATAACAGCAACATCAATCGGCTCACTAATATCTTCTAGGCGTGACTCTAATTCATTCACTACTTTAACGACGTCAAATTTTTGACGAGAACATGATGGGCAGGCAATTAAATTAACACCTTTTTGCCTTAGACCTAATGATTTTAGAATATCAAAACCCACACGAACCTCATCTACTGGATCAGAGGCCAGGGAGACTCGAATAGTGTCGCCAATTCCCTCAGCAAGTAATAAGCCTAGACCAACAGATGATTTGACCGTTCCAGAGCGAAGAGAACCTGCCTCAGTGATACCAAGATGAAGTGGATTATCAATTTGAGAAGCCAGTTGCTTGTAAGCAAAAACTGTCATAAATATTTCACTAGCCTTAAGTGAAATTTTGTAATTATCAAAATTAAGTCGATCTAAGATGTCAATATGCCTAAATGCTGATTCAACCATTGCTTCAGGCGTGGGTTCGGTATATTTCTTTTGTAAATCTTTTTCTAACGAGCCAGCGTTAACACCAATACGAATTGGAATGCCATGATCTTTAGCTGAGGCAACCACTTCACGAACTCGATCTTCACGGCCAATATTGCCCGGGTTAATACGTAAACAGTCGGCGCCATATTCTGCTACTTTAAGTGCAATTTTGTAGTCAAAATGAATATCGGTAATCAGTGGAATATTAACTTGCTTTTTGATTTCTTTAAATGCTTCAGCTGCTTGCATCGTTGGCACAGAAACACGTACTAAATCTGCCCCAGCCTCTTCAATGGCTTTAATTTGCCTAACAGTTGCAGCTACATCTGTTGTTTCTGTATTGGTCATGCTTTGTACAGAAATTGGGGCGTCACCACCCACAGCAACATTACCAACAAAAATTTGTCTAGACTTTCTTCTTACGATGGTATGTATAGGTTTCATTGCTGTTTAAATGTTTGAATTAGTTCGTCAAGGCCTTTGTCGCTTTTAACTCGGCGATCAGCTTCTACTTGATCAATATTATTAGATTTAATTATAACGCTATTCACTTTTTCTTCTGCTTGCTTTTTTCCCTTGCTAATAACAATCAAAGTATTAGTAGCACTTGATTTTTCAGCCGGTGATTCAAGATATTGATACCCATAAACACCTAATATAAAAAAACCCAGCATTAAAACCCAATTTTTTACCCTTGGTTTACGTTTTTTCTTACTAGGATAGTAATCAATTCCGTCTAGCATCTGCTCGTTTAGTTTTGTCTTTCACTTTACCTGCCAACTGACCACAAGCTGCATCTACATCTTCACCACGGGTTCGTCTAGTCATAGTTCGAATACCATTAGAGAATAAAATATTTTGAAAACTTTCAATCGTCCTAACGCTAGAAGTCTCATAATCAGATTGTGGAAAAGGATTAAAAGGAATTAAATTCACTTTAGCAGAAACCCCTTTTAAAAGTTTAGAGAGCTGCTTGGCATGCTCTGAAGAATCATTCACACCTTTTAACATAACATACTCAAACAAGATATGGCGCTCTTGAGTGCCAGCATTTAAATATACATCACATGCTTTCATTAGTGTTTCAATAGGGTATTTTTTATTAATAGGCACCAATTCATCACGTAGAGTGTCATTTGCCGCATGCAAAGAAATAGCTAAACTTACTGGAACTCGCTCACTCATTCTCTCTAAAGCAGGCACAACACCAGAGCTAGAAATGGTCACTCGACGACGAGATAAGCCAAATGAAAGATCGTCTAATAATAAATCACAAGCACTATAAACCGCTTCTTCATTAAGTAGTGGTTCGCCCATACCCATAAAAACAACGTTAGAGATACGCTTTCCAGCTGGATTTAAATGCAAATTAGCAATCAATACTTGGGCAATTATTTCTGCTGTGGAAAGATTTCTATTAAAGCCTTGGTAGCCTGTCGAACAAAACGTACAAGCTAAAGCGCAACCAACTTGAGAGGAGATGCACAAAGTGCCCCTATCTTTTTCAGGAATATAGACCATCTCAACGTGATTTTCACTACCCGTTTCAATGACCCATTTTATAACACCATCTAATGCGTGATTTTTGATAACAACTTTTGGAAATTCAATACAAGCAACTTCTTTAAGTTTTTCTCTTAATTTTTTACTCAGATTAAGCATTTGATCAAAATCAAATACATGATCTTTATATATCCATTTCATTAATTGCTTAGTACAATAAGATTTTGCACCCAGCTTTGCAAAGAATTCATCTAGTGATTTCTGATTAAGACTCAAAAGGTTTATTTTATTTTCCATAAATAAAAATAGCGCAGACAGACTGTACTATTTGATTAATGCCAATTTAAAAAAATTATCGTGTTCTAGGACAAACGCCCTGTGCGCCAAAAAAGTATTCAATTTCAATGGCTGCATTTTCTAGAGAATCAGAACCATGCACTGCATTTTCATCTAACGACTGGGCGAAATCAGCACGAATTGTACCGGCTGCTGCATCTTTAGGGTTTGTAGCACCCATGATTTCACGATGCTTAGCAACGGCATTATCAGCTTCTAACACTTGAACCATTACTGGTCCTGAAGTCATAAATGCAACCAGCTCATCATAAAAAGGTCGGTCTTTATGGACAGCGTAAAAGCCACCTGCTAATTCATCATCTAAATGAAGCATTTTCGACGCTACTATTTTAAAACCAGCATCTTCAAAGCGAGTGTAAATTTGACCAATAACATTCTTAGCGACTGCATCTGGCTTAATAATCGATAAAGTGCGTTCCATAAATATCCCCTTAAATTAAAACAGCATTTTACCAAACTTTAGGCATAAAAAAAGCACCCTAAGGTGCTTTTCTGACGTTAGTAACTAACGATTAGCCATTAACTGCATCTTTAAGTGCCTTACCTGCTTTAAATGCAGCAACCTTAGAAGCTTTAATTTGAATCGAAGCACCAGTTTGTGGGTTACGACCAGTACGTGCTGCACGGTCTCTAACAACAAACGAGCCAAAACCTGTTAACTGTACACCATCACCACTTGCCATAGCGCCAGTGATTGCACTAGTTGTAGCGTTAAGTGCGCGACCTGCATCTGCCTTTGAAATATTTGCTGCTGATGCTATTGCATCAATTAATTCTGACTTGTTCATTCTCTTCCCCTTAGATTATAAAAAATTTAAAAATTACTGAAATAATAAAACAAATCATGTAGTTCATAAATAACTAATATTGTTTTCAATAAAGTTTCCTAATTATAAGCAATAAAATACTGTTATATCAACAATTTATAAAAAAAATTTACCCTTAAAAATGATTCAATAAAAGCGATTATTTATTATTCTCTTTTAAAGTTCTTTGCTTATCTATTTTCCAGTTTTTAGCTTTAGCATCTTGGCGTTTGTCATAGTCTTTTTTTCCTTTAGCAACGCCGATTTCTAGCTTAACACGGCCTTTCTTCCAATACATTTTTAAAGGGACGACGGTAGCGCCTTTCTGCTCAATTTTTTCTTTTAAACGGTTGATTTCTATACGGTTAAGGAGTAATTTTCTTGATCTTATTGGATCAGTATTCACATGAGTTGACGCGCTTTGCAATGCAGAAATATGCGCACCAAACAAAAACATCTCATTATTTTTTAAAATAACGTAGCTTTCTTTAATCTGAACCTTGTTCTCTCTTAGACTTTTTACTTCCCAACCCTCTAAAGAAACGCCAGCTTCCAAGGTTTGTTCGATAAAATAGTCATGACGTGCTTTTTTATTGAGCACAATCGTATTTGAACTAACTTTAGGTTTTTTGGATTTTGCCATGCATCAACTCTCTAAAAGTGCTCTTGTGCCATATTCAGCTGAGCAAATGTATCAATTGGTCAACCAAGTTGATGATTATCCAAAATTTCTCAACTGGTGCTCAAATGCCTCCATTTTAAAGCAAACTAAGGATCAAATTACAGCCTCGGTTGAGATTAATAAATCTGGATTTAATCAAAGTTTTACCACCATTAATACGCTAACTCTAAATCAGCGTATTGACATAAATCTTAAAGAAGGTATGTTTAAACAGCTAAGTGGTGCTTGGATATTTACCCAACTTAATGATAACGCTTGCAAAATAGAGTTAACACTTACCTTTAGTTTTTCTTCAAAAATAGTTGATATGGCTATTGCTCCTATCTTTACTAGTATCGCCAACTCTCAATTAGAAGCCTTTATTGCAAGAGCGAAGGTTGTTTATTAATGCTTTATGCTTTTAACAAGCCTTTTGGAGTGTTATGTCAATTTAGTGGTGAAGGCGAAACCTTGGCCAATTATATTAAGACTAAAGGCATCTATCCTGCAGGTCGATTAGATAAAGATTCTGAAGGTCTATTGCTGCTTACCGACGATGGCAAGCTACAGCACCAAATTTCACATCCAAAATTCGATAAAGAAAAAACCTATATAGTTCAGCTGGATGGGCAAATTAATGACGCCGCTATTGAGCAGCTAAGTCTTGGTGTTATGTTGAAAGATGGATTAACCAAACCTTCAAAAGCCAGAATCATTAAAGAGCCAAGCTGGATTTGGGATAGAGATCCACCCGTCAGATTTAGAAAAGATATTCCTACTTCTTGGATGGAAATAAAAATTAGTGAAGGTAAGAACCGACAAGTAAGGCGCATGTCTGCACATGTTGGATTCCCAACGCTGAGACTTATACGAACTCAAATTGGTGATTGGACTTTAGCTAATATCAATCAAGGAAAATATGAACGTCTTTGAGCTTAGCTTTAAAGCACTAATGTGCGGTGATATTAATGAAAAAATTGAACGGGTTGATCAAATTCAGCTTTTAAAAAATACACAGGGACTCAATTTTCAAGCCAGCTATCCAATTCAACCTGTAGAGTTTCCTGGCAGACCCAGTAAACCTAACCTGGTTAGATTTCAATCTATTCCACAGCGAAATAAAACAGATCTTGGAATGATCAAAACAATTCATGCAATTTGCCATATTGAATTTAATGCCGTTAATCTTGCGCTAGATGCTATTTATCGATTCAGGGAAATGCCTGATCAATTCTACCAAGATTGGATTCAGGTTGCTTTTGAGGAGTCAAAGCATTTTCAGTTGCTTAATAATCACTTGATTGAACTGGGTTATCAATATGGAGATTTTGATGCTCACAATGGCTTATGGAAAATGACTCATGAAACTGATTATGATGTACTTGCCAGAATGGCTCTTGTACCAAGAGTGCTAGAAGCCAGAGGGCTAGATGCCACGCCTAAAATTCAAAAACGCTTTAAAGATGCTCACTTTGACAAAATGGTGAGCTTACTAGATATCATTTTTAATGATGAAATTGGACATGTAAAAATTGGTAATTTTTGGTTCCACTATCTATGCAAAGCTCGCCAAATTGACCCTATAGAGGCTTTTGATGGGTTTATTAAAAAACATATTGGTGAGCAATTACGTGGGCCTTTTAATTTAGAAGCCAGAAAATTAGCTAACTTTAACCAAGATGAGCTTAATTACCTAGAAGCACTCTAACAATTAATCGACTACTTTTCAAACACTAAAGAAGCCCACAAACTTTCCCAATCCGCCTCTTTCATTCGCTCTTCTCTAGCTTTAATCATATGCAGGGCATTAACCATCCATCTATTGTTAACACTTAGGCTAAGTGCCACATGGCCCTTATCATCAGTTTTTTGCTCAACTAAATCTTGAGGCTTGTCTTGAGAATAGGCTCTAACTACAATACCTTTTAAAGGCTTGCCCTGAAAATAAACCAAAAAACTAGTTGTCTCACTTGCCCAGGGTGAATTGACAGGCACAATGTCTAGCTCAAGCCCAGTTTTTTTATAAATACTTGCATCAGCAATAGTATTTTTTGGCTTGATCAATAGCTTAGCGTAACGCGCATAATACTCTCGACCTTCACTTTGATCCGTTTTTTCAATCTGGCGCTGGTCTTGAATATGCTTTAAATGCATCTTATCCAAATATTGATTAAATTTCTCAGCTGAGAGTGTTAGGTAGTCAAAAGTACTTTGATACACCACCGTTGATGATGTATTTTTTTTAATGACAATACTGCCTAATGGATCATCGCCCAAGTCTCCTTGAATTGGAGTTACACTCTCATCTTGAAGTTGTTCAAATCTAACAAACCAATTATTAATTCTTGGCAGTGTTTCACCTACAAAATCTTGCCCAACTTGGGCTGAAATAGTTATTTTATCACCAACAGTTGGATTAAAATTATTAGCAGTTAACCAAAAATCATGCGCCAAAACTGGCTGATAAAAAATACAAAAGGCTAAAATAATTTTATGAGGTATTTTCATTACTGGCTGCTAATTTTATTGTCTTTTGGTTGCTTTTCAGCTTCACAGGCTCATGAAATGAAGCCTGGTGTTGTTCAGCTCACTATCCAAGAAAACAACGAATTTATTCTAACATTAAAAGTTAATGTAGAAGCGTTAATGGCAGACATTAGCGCAAAACACACAGACACCGACAATTCACCGCGATCTGCTATTTATAACAAACTAAGAAAAAGTTCAGCTGACACAATCCAACAAAAATTTAATAAATTTTCAGCTAGCTACCAAAAGACTCTAAATCTTAAAGCTGATAACAAGAAGCTCTCTCTTAATTTTGACAATATTCAAGTGTCGCCAATTGATGATGTTCGTCTATCAAGAAATAGCATAATTACTTACTCAGGAAAGCTAGCACAAGACACCAAGCACATTACTTGGCAATATCCTGAAAAATATGGTGATAATGTTTTTAAACTTAATCAAAATGGAAAGCCTATTGCCAGTCTTTGGCTGACTAATGGCGAGCAAACAGATATGATTATTTTGCAAGAGCAGCATACTACTAACAGCCTACTTAATTATCTATGGCTTGGTTTTTTACACATTCTACCTAGAGGCGGACAAGGACGTGAAGTCTTTGCAAATGCTGGATCAATTAATGCATCATTATCTTGGTTACGAGAGATACCCGCAACGTCCATAACACCTGACACAATACCTACCGGCTTACCTTTTGATGCATGCGACTCAGCCATTACTACTGATGATGTTAAAAAAGCTACTGATGCAGCGCTTACTACTAATGTTTTAATGTTCATATTTCTTCCCCTTTTTTTTAAAAAATAAACTCTCAATTGAGTTCTTTATTAATAAAGTCTACCTTAATAAAGGCAGGCCTTATAAATTCTTTTCTTAATCGCAGCTTGGCTCTTCTTCTAAGTTATGATTCGCGAAAAAATCCATAACACATTCTTCTTTTGCACCTTCTTCTGCGCTGTCACAAAAATCTTTAGCACCATCGCGAACGATTTTCTTTTGCGCTTCAGATTGAGAATCTACTGGCAATGGCAATGGTGCAATTGTTTCACCAGCTACATGTGCAAATGTTACTGAACTTAATAATAAAATAAATAATACGGCTATTTTTTTCATTTTTTACCTCCCTGTTGAAATACATTAAATAAATACATCACTACTACATTATTACCATATGTACCAATAAATGCAAGCTTTTTTATGACTATCTAAATATTATAATATTATACTTTTATAATAAATATAACTCTTTATTAGGGTATTTTTTAACCCATATTATCCATGGCTTGATTGGCTAATTCATCTGCCATATCATTACCTACATTACCACTATGGCCTTTAACCCAATGCCAGTGCACCGTGTGTGTTTGATTAAGTGTGTCAAGGCGCTGCCATAGGTCAACATTTTTAACGGGCTTCTTGGCCGCTGTTTTCCAACCTTTTGCTTTCCAGCCTTTAATCCAATCATTAATGCCATGCATGACATATTTTGAATCGGTAAACAGATCAATAGAAATATCTTTAGATTTAATAACTTCTAGCGCTTTAATCGCTGCTAATAACTCCATACGGTTGTTGGTTGTGTCTTTTTCATGGCCTTTTAGTTTTTTGTCATGATCGCCATATCGAAGCCAAACACCCCAGCCTCCAATACCAGGATTTCCTCTGCAACCACCATCAGTATAAATGACTATTTTTTCCATTTTTATGTCCTGTTGTCTACATTAATTTGTAGCCAATATTCTAAAAGTGCTAAGTGCCAGAGGCGTGAACCATTAAGTGCTGTCATGTATTTTTCTGGCTGATTAATGACTTTTTGTATAAATTTTTGATCAAATATTCCACGATTAATACATTGACTAGAGGTGAGAATGTCGGCCATAAAGTCTAAGAACTCTCCGCGAACGTATTTAAGCGCTGGCATAGGGAAATAGCCCTTCTTACGATCAATCACACTGTCTGGTAATAATCCTCTAGAGATTTGCTTAAGTGGATGCTTACCTTCCTCAGCCATTTTAAGGCGCGGCGGCATACTCAGCGCATGCTCAACCAATTGATAATCCATAAAGGGTACGCGCGCTTCCAAGCCCCAAGCCATCGTCATGTTATCCACACGCTTAACAGGATCATCAACAATTAAGCGGGTGATATCGGTGCGAAACACCTTATCCATAAACTCATCAGCATTGGCTTTGGCAAATTCCTTATTGAGCCAGGCTTGGGTGTGATTACCTGAATGATATTTTTTATTAACAGTTTGTAGATATTCCTCGTAAGGTCTATCAACATAGTGTTTAGAAAATCGCTCAACCTCACTGCCTGACTCTGCTTGCATGCGAGGATACCAAAAATATCCAGCAAATGCCTCATCCGCACCTTGACCAGATAGCACCACTTTAATGTGTTTTGATACTTGTTCAGAGAGTAAATAAAAAGCCACGGAATCTTGTCCAACCATTGGCTCATTCATATTAGCAACTGCCTCCCCCAGCCTTGGTAAAACTTGAGAATTACTAACGACGTATTTTTCATGCTGGGTGTTAAATTTATCCACAATTTGGTCTGAGTATTCAAACTCTGAACCCGCTTCATCACCAATATCCTCAAATCCAATTGAAAATGTTCGTATTGCTTCATGGCCTGCTTCGCGCAATAAAGCTACCAAGAGCGAGGAATCTAGCCCGCCAGATAGTAAAACACCAATAGGGACATCTGCCGCATCCATGCGTTTAAGTATTGCTTGGGTTAGTAGTTCATGGGTACGATCAATATACTCTTCATCAGACATTTCAACTTCTGGGCGCTGTGCCTTAGGCCGCCAGTAAGTTTTTTCTTTAATCTCACCATTAGGTTTAATCACTAATGTGGTTGCGGGTTTGATCTTTTTAACCCCTTCTAATATTGTATTAGGAGCTGGCACCACTGCATGTAAAGATAATTGCTGCTGTAAAGCTACGGAGTTGATATCTGTATTGGCGCCAATACCAATTAAAGATTGAGAGCTCGAGGCGAAGCTAAATGCTTTTTCAGAGAGATTAAAATACAACGGCTTAATGCCCATTCGATCTCTTGCAACGAATAAATGTTGTTGTTTTTTATCCCAAATACAAAAAGAAAACATACCATCTAAATGAGTCACGCAATCTTCACCCCAATAGTGATAAGCTTTAATAATTACTTCCGTATCAGAGTGTGAGAAAAATTCATAGCCTTTTTTAATTAACGCTACTTTTAGTGCTTTATAGTTATAAATCGTACCGTTAAAAACCAACACTAAATCTAGCAACGGATCAACCATAGGTTGAGCGCCAAAATTAGATAAATCAATAATACTTAAGCGTTGATGACCAAAGCCTACATAGTCTTGCGACCACTCTCCAGACGCATCTGGGCCTCGACGCGCGATCTTGGACATCATGATATTTAAATCTTGTGAGTTAACCGCTTGATCGTCAAATCTTAATTGTCCGCAAATACCACACATATATTGAGTAGAGAAAATGTAAAATAGCTATTTTAGCAAGGTTTTCAATCGATTTATGCCGCAAACACTTTACGACAAATTAATGAGCGCGCACATTGTGCGTGAAGAGGCCACCACATCGCTTATCTACATTGATAGACAGCTCATTCACGAAGTAACTTCACCTCAAGCATTTGAAGGCTTAGAGTTGGCCGGTAGAACCCCTTGGCGTCTAGATGCGAGCATTGCAGTACCTGATCACAATGTACCAACCACAGATCGCTCCAGTGGCGTGAGTGGTATTGAAGATCCGATTTCCAAATTACAAATCGAAACACTTGATAAAAACTGTAAAGCATTTGGTATTAATGAAATTCAAATGAACGATATTCGCCAAGGTATTGTCCACGTGGTCGGTCCTGAACAAGGTGCCACCTTGCCTGGTATGAGTATTGTTTGTGGCGATTCTCATACGTCTACTCATGGCGCATTAGGTGCTTTGGCATTTGGTATTGGTACCTCTGAAGTGGAGCATGTTTTGGCAACGGGTTGTTTATGGCAAGCCAAATCCAAAAATCTAAAAATTGAAGTCAACGGCAAGCTTAATGAATTGGTAAGTGCTAAAGATGTGGCGCTCTATATTATTGGCCAAATTGGCACCGCTGGTGGCACAGGATTTGCCATTGAATTTGCAGGCTCAACCATTCAAAATTTAAGCATTGAAGGTCGTATGACTCTTTGTAATATGTCCATTGAAGCGGGCGCCCGTGTGGGTATGGTGGCAGTAGATGATAAAACCATAGAATACGTTAAAGGTCGTCCAATGGCGCCAACGGGTGAACAGTGGGATAAAGCGGTTGCTTACTGGGAGACACTACATTCTGATGAAGGTGCGCATTTTGATCAAACCATTAGTCTTGATGCAAAAAATATTAAACCTCAAGTGACCTGGGGAACTTCACCAGAAATGGTTGTTGCGATAGATGGTGTAATACCCGATCCTGACAAAGAGTCTGATCCTGTGAAGGCTGAAAGCATTAAAAATGCTTTAAATTATATTCATCTTAAAGCTAATACACCCATCAACACCGTTGTCATTGACAAAGTCTTTATTGGCTCTTGCACCAACTCACGCATTGAAGATTTACGCATCGCAGCCAGTGTTGTCAAAGGTAAGCGTGTGGCTAACAATATAAAACTTGCTCTGGTAGTTCCTGGCTCGGGCTTAATCAAACAACAAGCTGAAGCGGAAGGTTTGGACAAAATATTTACCGATGCTGGCTTTGAATGGCGCCAGCCAGGTTGCTCTATGTGTTTGGCTATGAACGCCGACAAACTCGAACCTGGTGAACGCTGTGCCAGTACTTCTAATAGAAACTTTGAAGGCCGACAAGGCCAAGGCTCATTCACGCATTTGGTTAGTCCTGCAATTGCTGCGTCTAGTGCAATTGCTGGTCATTTTTCGGAGGTTAAATAATGGAAAAATTTACAAAAATTAGCTCAATAGCCGCCCCACTTGATCGTGCCAATATTGATACAGATGCCATTATTCCTAAGCAGTTTTTAAAATCTATTAAACGTTCAGGCTTTGGCCCTAACTTATTTGATGAATGGCGTTATGAAGATCATGGCGAAGTCGGCATGGATAATTCAAAACGTCCACTCAAAAAAGACTTTGTGCTTAATCAAGAGCAATACCAAGGTGCGCAGATATTACTGGCCCGTGAAAACTTTGGCTGCGGATCCTCTCGAGAACATGCGCCTTGGGCACTAGAAGATTACGGATTCAAAGCAATTATCGCACCAAGTTTTGCTGATATATTCTATAACAATTGTTTTAAAAATGGGCTTTTGCCGATTGTCCAAAGCAATGAGGTTATGGATGAATTATTTGCATTTAAAGGCGAAATTACTATCGACCTAGCAACCCAAACTATTCGTACAGATTCACAAACATATGACTTTGAAGTTGATCAAGAACGTAAACGTAGACTGATCAATGGCTTGGATGATATTGGTCTTACCTTGCAATACGCCGATGAGATTAAAGCTTTCGAAGTGCAATACTTCAAAACCTACTCTTGGATATAATTAAAAAATGATTGGTCGCTTAACTGGAAAAATTCTAGAAAAAAATCCACCTGAAATCTTGCTTGAGGTTGGTAGTATTGGCTATGAAATACTTTGCCCGATGTCAAGCTTTTATGAAATGGGTGATCAAAGTGAAATTACACTGCATACGCATTTTCACGTTAAAGAAGATGCACAGACCTTATATGGGTTTATTTCTAAAGATGAAAAAACACTTTTTAGAGAATTAATCCGTGTCAACGGTATTGGCCCAAAAGTAGCACTTGCGATTTTGTCTTATTTGAATACCGCCTCACTCATGAATGCAGTTGCCAATGAGGATGATATTTTGTTAGCCAAAACTCCAGGTATTGGCAAAAAAACTGCACAAAAACTTATTGTTGAGCTCAAAGATCGTTTGGCTAAGCTAGAACTGCATGGCTCAAATAGTCAGCTTGTAACAGCCAGCATGCATATCAATCCAAATACTCAAAAAGCCTCTCAGGCATTGCAAGCGCTTGGCTTTAAAACCAAAGAAGCTGAGAAGATGCTAGCAGCTATTAAAGACGACACTTTGTCAACAGAAGAGCTTATTCGTCAAGCTTTGCAAAATAAGTAGTCAATAAATGGGTAGCGTCCCCATTAGTTTGTCGGTCAAAATGGCTAACAAACCTGTTAGATGTGACAACTGACAAAATTTGCTAAATTTTTAACATAAGCTACCTGAGCAGGCCTTGCCTGCTCAGGTAATTGATTAATCAGCCGATAAATAGCGGTTTAAAGCCAAAAACAAGGGGTTTAAGGAAATATAAGACGCTTTTTTGTGGCTTTTCAGCTAAAAATAAGATAAAAAATCAAAAATAAGTGTCATTCGCATAATTTCTGAAATTTTTAAACTTTTAAACTTTTAAACTTTTAAAAAATTACGCACTCATGCGTTTTTTCTTGAGTTTTTCAAGCCAAGTGATAAATTCAACATTCATCAAATATAAGCATGGCAATAAAATTAGTGTCATCAGCGTGCCAAATAGTAATCCGTAGCCAAGTGCAAGTGCCATTGGCTGTAAGAGATAGTCTGTACCGCCAAGACCATAAGCCAATGGAAGAATACCCGCCAGTGTGGTTAAACTTGTTAATACAACAGCGCGAAGCCTATCTTTAACACCTTTAACAATCCACTGATGAATGGTTAGTTTTTCTAAGGCCTTGTCTTTCAAGTAGTTAAGATGTGATACAAGTACTAGTGAATCATTCACAATAACACCAACCAATGCTAAAACACCTAAAATCGCAAAAAAGCTTAACGCTTCTCCGTGCAGGAAGAATGCCCAAATAACACCAATAACTGAAAATGGAATAGCGCTTAGAATTATTAAGGGCTGCGAGTACGAATTAAATAACAAGACTAATAATAAGAAAATACCGACAATTGCCATCAAAAAAGCTTGCTTAAAGCTATCCATAGATTTTGCGGTTTCCTTGGCGCCACCCTCAGAAATAGCACGCACAGAAGGGAAGTTTTTATCTAAGTCAAGTTGTAGTAAAGCCTCTTTCATAACCTCACTAGTAGATGTTTTTTCATCATTAACACTAGCACTAACCATAATAGATCTAAGTCCGTTATAGTGATTAAAATCAGGCTCACCAACGATTTGACGAATACTAGAAAAATTTACTAATGGAATGACACGACCATTTTTATTGACTACTTTTAACGATTTTATAAAGACTTCTGATTTTTCCAAATCACCCAAATAAAGTCGAAAATTAACATCATTTTGTCCTTCGCGAATGTTGGTCACATCAATACCTGTGAAGGCGGCTCGTAAATAGCGATTGACTGTTGAAAAATCAATATCAAGGCGCGCCATTTTTTCAAAATCAAGTTTTACTTCAATGCGGTCCTTTCCAGGCTCGTCATCTCTATTAATATTATCCACTCCTGGAATATTTAATAAAATTTGCTCAAGTTTATTAGCTGCTTGGAGATTTTCAGGGCCTGCTTGACTGACCAGGTTAATTTCTACATCTTCGCCTTGCGGGGGACCAGGCCTTCTCACTGAAAATTTTAACTTTTCTACTTGGTCTATCTCATTTGCACTAGCTTTTAAACTCTTTAGAATCTCTTTAGAACTTTTATCACGCTCTGAGGTTGGCAATAGTTCAATGGTCATATTTGCCTTGTGTGTAAAGTACTTACCAACATCTGACGTCACTGAGACCAAATCATCGCCAACAATCCTATAAATTAATTCCTCCACCTGTTTGGCTTTAGCTTCTGTATTGGAGAGTGATGAACCAGTGTTCATTGTCATGCGTGCGTTAATTGTATCAACACCTACTGCAGGAAACAAAGTGAACTTCATTTGTGTGCTTGCAAAATAAATTGAAATGACGAGCGTTATACTAAAAATCCCTATTACTAAATAGTGAAAATTCAATATCTTAGATAAAAAAACTTCAAATTTGTTTTCAAAATATTCGAACCAATTATGCTCTTTTTTCTTTTCATTTGATCCAGCTAAATGTGCAGGTAGTGCGAGCGAAACTTCTAAAAAAGACAAGGTGAGTGCAAAAATAATTACCAGTGGAATCACGTAAATAAATTTACCCATCATGCCGCCCATTAAAAACATGGAAGAGAAGGCTAAAATTGTTGTTAAGATTGTTGTCACTACCGGCATAATAACGCGCTTAAAGCCATGAGAAGCAGACTTAAAATTGTCTTCACCAGTTTGCTTGTAGTGATAAATACTTTCTGCCACAATAATGGAGTCATCCACCACAATACCTAACACCAAAATCATGGCTGCTAGTGAGATAAGATTGATGGTTTCACCCGTTGCACCTAATAATGCTACCGTACCTAATAACGAAACAGGTAAGCTGACTGCAACCCAAAAAGCCGTTTTAAAAGATAAAAATGCACCCAATACTACTAATACCAATAGCAAGCCGATCAAGCCATTATTAGTCACAATATCTAATCGGTTACGTACGTATTCAGACAAGTCAGATGAATAAAAAATATCTAACTGATTGTTATATTTACCACCCATTTTTTCCATGTGAGCTTTAACTAAATCAACCGTGGTAATGACGTCAGCTTGTGCTTGTTTTTTTACTCGCAGGATAAAACCTTTTTTACCGTTAACACGGACAATTGATTTTTCTTCAACATTGCCAGATTCAATAACTGCAATATCTTTAAGTCTAACGATTAAGCCTTCAAACGTAGATTTAACAATGACTTCACTGACATCAGTTGCTGCATCAAATTTAGACAATACAACAATGGTTTTTTCATTTTTATCATTGTGATTACTACCCACAGTGTAACGCTGATTTCTTTGGGTAATTGCGCTCATTACTTGTGGCAAGGAAAGCTCATATTGATAGAGCTTTTCTGGATCAATATGTATTTGGATTTCTTTATCTAAATAACCATCTTTAGTGACTTCTGATACGCCTTCAATCGACTCTATCGATTGGGCAATACTATCAACCATACCTCTTAATTCTGCGTAATCTATTTCATCACTACTAAGACTGATTTTTATAATGCTTTTTCGGGAAGTCTTGCGATCTATAACACGTGGTAAATCTACGACCTCTTCAGGTAGTGATTTAATACGATTAACAACATTACGAACCTCTTGCTTAATCTCAGATAAATCACTGACATCTTGTGAGAAGGTAATGACAATTGAAGACACACCTGCTCTAGAGGTTGAGGTAAATTTATCAATGCCTGTGACACTGCTTAATTCATCCTCAATGACGTTGGTAATATTTTGTTCGACATCCTCTGGAGAGGCGCCTGGATAGCTAGTGACAATTGTCATTATCTCAAAATCTACAGCAGGAAATTGATCACGCTGTATATTATTAAGACTAACAAGTCCAAGTGCAATTACACTGATGCTAAAAACCAGTGCTAACTTTTTTTGCCTAACTAAAAAATCAAGGAAACTATTCATAACGCAAGATTATAACTTTATACAAGTGTCAAAACCTTATACTTTAATGTATCAGAAAAAACTACTTTCCGCGTGAACGCTTACGATCTACTTCTTTAAGTTTACGCTTACGAATACGAGTAGCATTTGGTGTTACTTCTACCAACTCATCATCATCAATAAATTCTAATGCCTGTTCAAGATCTAACTTAATTGCTGTTGTTAGTGAAACCGCTTCATCTGTACCAGAGGCACGAACGTTAGTTAGCTGCTTACCTTTCATGACATTGATAACAAGATCTTTATCACGTGCATGAATGCCTACAACCATACCTTCGTAGACTTCAGTGTTATGCTCTACAAAGAACTTACCACTTTTCTGTAAATTGAAAATTGCATAAGCAACTGCCTTACCTTGGTTCATTGAAATTAGTGAGCCGTTTGCACGCTGACCAATGTTGCCTGGCTTTTGAGGCTTGTACGCATCAAAAGTAGAGTTCATCAAGCCTGAGCCAGTTGTCGCTGTTAAGAATTCTGTTCTAAAGCCAATCAAGCCACGTGCAGGAATATTAAAATCAAGCTTAACGCGGCCATTGCCATCAGGTTGCATATTGGTTAGTTCACCTTTACGCTCTCCTAATTTTTCCATGACTGTGCCTTGATGCTGAGATTCAACATCAACGCTTAAGTCTTCAAATGGTTCACAAATAACACCATCAATCTCTCTTAAAATAACTTGGGGACGACCAACAGCTAACTCAAAACCTTCACGACGCATGGTTTCAATAAGTATTGATAAATGTAATTCACCACGACCAGATACTAAGAATTCTGACGGATCTGGGGTGTCTTCCACACGCAATGCAACGTTATAGATAAGCTCTTTATCTAGGCGGTCGCGAATATTTCTTGAAGTGATGTACTTTCCATCTTGACCAGCAAATGGCGAATCGTTAACTCTAAAGGCCATCGATACAGTTGGCTCATCAACACTTAGTGGTGGCAACGCTTCAATAGTTTCTGGATCACAAATAGTATCTGAAATTGAAAGACCTTCAATACCTGTAATACAAACAATATTACCTGCTTCAGAAGTGCCAACATCAATCTTTTCTAAACCTAGGAATCCTTGTAAATTAGCAATTTTAGCTTTTCTCTGAACGCCATCTGGGCCCACAACAACGACTTGCTGGTTCTTTTTAATAGTACCACGAGTAATACGGCCAATGCCAATTGCACCAACGAATGATGAATAATCTAGTGCTGAAATTTGCATTTGCAATGGTGCATTGACATCGACTTCTGGTGCAGCTACTTTTTCAACAATAGTTTCAAACATTGGAAGCATATCGCCTTCACGCACGTCATCTTTTAATGATGCATAACCATTAATACTTGAAGCATAAATAATAGGGAAATCTAGTTGCTCATCAGTTGCACCTAGTTGGTCGAATAATTCAAATACTTGGTCAATTACCCAGTCAGGGCGAGCTGCATCTTTATCAATCTTGTTAATAACAACAATTGGATTAAGACCTTGGTCAAATGCTTTTTTAGTCACAAAACGCGTTTGAGGCATTGGACCCTCTTGTGCATCCACTAATAGTAATACTGAATCTACCATAGATAGTACACGCTCAACTTCACCACCAAAATCGGCGTGTCCTGGGGTGTCTACGATATTAATATGGTAATCTTTCCACTTAATCGCTGTATTCTTAGAAGAAATAGTAATGCCACGCTCTTTTTCAAGATCGTTTGAGTCCATCATACGGTCTGTTGACTCAAAACGCTCCTCGAAAGTTTCTGATTGCTCCAATAGTTTATCAACCAGTGTCGTTTTACCGTGGTCAACGTGAGCAATAATGGCAATATTTCTAAGTTTAGTATTCATGCGTTTAAGGATGATTCGAAAAAGACACTATTATCCCCTAACTCTCTTATAATATTATCATTTATTAATGTGAATCAATCACTTAAGACTTATGGGTAAAAAAAGTTCTTCGGGTCGCTGGATGAGCGAACATTTGAGTGACGAATATGTCAAAAAAGCTCAAAAAGAAGGTTATCGATCTCGAGCCGTCTACAAACTAACTGAAGCAGTTGCTAAAGACAAGTTTATCAAACCTGGTGATCGGGTTCTTGATTTGGGCGCCGCTCCAGGCAGTTGGAGTCAAGTGGCTATCAGCATGGTTGGTAATAGCGGGCAAGTAATCGCAAGTGACATCCTAGATATTGACCCCATTGATGGCGTTGATTTTCTCTGTGGTGACTTTACCCAAAATTCAGTTTATGAAGAACTTTTAGCATTAACAGCCGGTAAAAAAGTTGACGTTGTTCTGAGTGATATGGCGCCTAATATGAGTGGACAGCTCTCAGTTGATATTCCTAAATCCATGTATTTATGCGAACTCGCACTTGATATGGCTATTAAAACGATAACGCCAAACGGCGCTTTTTTTATCAAAGTGTTTCAAGGTGCTGGATTTGATGAGTATGTTAAATCTTGTAGGGTAGCTTTTAACAAAGTTATTATTCGCAAACCTAAAGCGTCAAGATCACGATCTAAAGAAGTATATTTACTGGCAAATGGATTAAAATAGTCGGATGAAAGATTTTGATGATATCCAGACACTACTAAAAGATGATTTAGCGCAAACAGATGCTTTATTGCATTCTCGATTAAGCTCTAATGTTGCTCTGATTAATCAGGTCAGTAGCTACATCATTAGCGCTGGTGGCAAACGTCTACGCCCATTATTGCTATTATTATGTGCACGCGCCACTCACTATCAAGGTGAGCACCATCGTTTAATGGCGGTAGTGATCGAGCTTATCCACACTGCCACTTTATTACACGATGATATTGTCGATGAATCATCAACGCGGCGTGGAAAGAATACCGCTAATGAAGTTTGGGGAAATGCTGCCAGTGTTTTGGTGGGAGATTTTTTATATTCAAGATCGTTTGAGATGATGGTTGAGCCAGGTTCAATGAAAATCATGCAAATTTTATCTAAAGCCACCAATGAAATTGCTCAGGGTGAGGTTTTACAATTGCTCAATTGTAAAAATTCAGCACTAACGCAGGCAGAATACTATCAAGTAATTGAACGTAAAACTGCGATACTTTTCCAAGCAGCAACACAAATTGGTGGCATTCTTTCAAAGGTTAACAACACTCAAGAACAAGCTTTAAAAGATTATGGCCTACATTTGGGTAATGCTTTTCAAATCATTGATGACGTCCTAGACTATGAATCAGACAGTGACACCATGGGTAAAGAAGTGGGTGATGACTTAAGCGAAGGAAAAACCACACTCCCAATGATCTACGCTTTGGCAAATACATCAGGTGCGGACAAGCAACTGCTAGAAGATGCAATTAACAATGCTGATAACACCAAGATTACTAAGGTAGTACAAATATTACAATCAGTTGATGCATTTGAGTACACTCGCAAGCAAGCAAAAAAATCTGCAGATTTAGCTAAAGCTTCATTAGACAGTATTGATCAATCGCCTTACAAAGATGCATTAATTCTATTGTGTGATTTATCTTTAGCACGTAAGTCATAGTGTTATCTGACGAGCTTAAAGCTCAAATTCGAGACTCATTTATTAAGCTAAAGTCTGATATGTCGGATTTTAACGTGCGCCCTTCACAAAACAAAATGATTGCTGAAATCTCTAAAACTTTATGTGGAGACTATAAAGATTCTAACAAAATTTTATGTGTGGAAGCGCCCACAGGAACAGGGAAAACTTTTGCCTATCTTCTTAGTAGTATCCCCATTGCCAAAGCCAATAAAAAGAAATTAATTGTATCTAGTGCGAATGTTGCCCTACAAGAGCAGCTTTTATTAAAGGATATCCCTGAGGCTCAAAAATATTGTCAAGTTGATTTTGAGTATGCCTTAGCTAAGGGAAGATCTCGTTATGTTTGCATTCGAAATTTAATTAATCTGTGCGAAGAAAAGTCAGCAGACAGTACACTGTTTGATTCAGACTTATTGTTTGATGAGCCTCCTGGTAAATATCAGTTAGAAGAAATGGGTGAGCTTTTAGAGGATTATTCTACCAAAAAATGGAACGGTGAAATTGACGACCTAATGCGTGCACCTGATCATAGTATTTGGCAAAAAATTAATTGTAATCGTTTTACTTGTACTGCAAAAAGTTGTGAGTTTTATCAAGATTGCGCTTTTTTCAAGGCTCGTAAGCAAATCACCAAGGCAGATGTAATCATTGCCAACCATGATTTGGTATTAGCAGATTTAGCAACAGGAAACACGGTATTGCCCGATGTTGGTGAATCTATTTTTATTTTTGATGAAGCACACCATTTGAGCGCCAAAGCTTTGTCTCATTTTTCTTTAAGTACCGGTACTGAATTTATTAAAACCAGTATTCGCCAAGCCAAAGGCGTTAGTGATCAAATTTGTAAAATTACCCAGCAAGATTCCACAGATGTCAATATTAAACAGGTGGATGATTATTTATCTGATTTAACAACAATACTCAAGACACTGGACTTTGATGAGGAGGTTTATTTATTTGATAAAGGTGTGGTTGATCAGCCCATTAAAGATATTGCTAAAAACCTATTTATTGTCATTGGCAATATACAAAATAAGTTTTCTACATTAAGAGAATCTTGGTCTGATTATCTAAAAATAAAAGTCCTAGATAAAAGTATTAGTGACCCGATCAATACCGCTAGTGGTGAGTGTGAACAGCACCTTTCAGGCATTGTAGAATTACTGTCTTCTTTCTTAAAAAGTGATGATAACTCCCAATCTCCTCACTCTAGATGGATTGAAAAAAATACATTGGCTAACAAAAAAATTAACTATAGCTTATTTAGTGCGCAGACAGATGTTTCAGATAATTTAGATGCACTTATTTGGTCAAAAGCCTCTGGCGCAATCCTTACATCTGCAACTTTATCATCGTTAGGCAGTTTTGATCGACTCAACAAGCAGCTGGGTCTTAAAAAATCTGAGAATCAGTATTTACGCCTACCCTCTCCTTTTGTATTTGACCAAGTTGACTTTATTGTTGCTAAATTTAAAGCTAACCCTACCCAAGTATTTGATCATACTAAAGAGGTCGCCAGCCAACTTCTCAAGCGCATTGATACACAGCAAGGCACCTTGGTTTTATTTGCTTCTAATAAGCAAATGCAAATGGTGGCCGATATGATTGAGAAAAAACTCGATTGTAGTCTTTTCATTCAAGGCGAATACCCAAAAAAAACCATCCTAGAAAAGCATACTAATCTGCGAAAAAATAACAAAGGCAGTGTAATTTTTGGACTAGATAGCTTTGCTGAAGGTGTTGACCTTAAAGGGGATAATTTAACCCACGTCGTGATTGTTAAATTGCGATTTAGTGTGCCTACTTCGCCAATCGATAAAACCTTATCTGACTATTTACAATCTCAAAATAGAAATCCTTTCATGGAGATTTCTTTGCCTGACGCATCACTAAGACTGATACAAGCCTGCGGGCGATTAATTCGCACTGAAACTGACACGGGAAAAATCACTATTTTTGATAATCGTTTAGTGAGTAAATTCTATGGCAAGCAACTGTTAGCTGCCCTACCAAACTATAACATCGTTATCGAATCTTAAAAGCGCCAAAAAGCTTTATGTAATAAAGCCATTAATGTCAAGATTTCCAGACGGCCTAATAACATTGAAAAACTCAAAATCCACTTTGCACTCTCACTAATAGAGCCGTAATTTTCTGCCACACTTCCCAAACCTGGGCCAAGGTTATTAATACTTGCAGCGGCGGCTGAGAAGGCACTAACTTGGTCCATACCGGCAAACATGAGCGCTACTAGAATGAAAACAAAAGCAATGACAAAAAGTGAAAAGAATCCCCATACTGAAACCAAGGTACTTTCAGCAACACTTCGCTGATTTAGCTTGATATTAATTTGTGCATTAGGATGAATAAATTTCTTAATTTCTTTCATGGCCAACTTAAACATTAGCAACACTCTAACCATTTTAATACCGCCGCCTGTTGACCCGGCGCAAGCACCTATAAAACTGGCAAAAATGAGTAGTACTGGCAGCATAAATGGCCATAATGAAAAATTAGTAGATGCAAATCCAGTAGTAGTTGCCATCGAAATACTTTGAAAAATACCATATCTAAGCGCATCTTCTGCTGTTTTATAATAACCCTCATTCCATAATTCGATTGAGATTATCAAGCTTAAGACGCTCAATACCAAGACATAGGCTTTAAATTCAGAATCCTTGAAAAATTCTAAAATATCCTTCTTTCGCCAAACAAAGAAATGTAGGGAAAAATTAATACCAGCTAAAAACATAAACATAATGGCTACTGATTCAATAGCGATAGAGTCAAAGTATCCAATAGATAAATCATGAGTAGAAAAGCCACCAATAGCAACAGTGGTATAGCTATGCCCGATAGCATCAAACACACTCATGCCCGCCCAATAATAAGCCAATGCACAAGCAAGTGTAAGGCTTAAGTAAATTTTCCACAATGCTTTAGCAGTCTGCGTGAGTTTTGGGGTTAACCTATCTTTAGAAATGCCACTAGACTCAGCATGATACAGCTCCATACCACCAACACCCAGCATAGGCAAAATAGCCACTGCCAAAACGATAATACCCATACCACCAAGCCATTGCAGCTGTTGACGGTAATACAAAATAGCTCTTGGTAAATCATCAAGGCCTGATAAAACAGTCGCACCTGTTGTTGTTAAACCTGACATTGACTCAAAAAATGCATCTGAGAAAGTCACGTGTAAAGACTCTGACAATAAAAAAGGAATGGTCGCAAATAGTGACAAAACAAACCAAAAGCTCACTACAACTAAAACACCTTCGCGAATTCTAAAATCTTTAGTGGATTTTCTAAAAGGCAAATAAAGTAATAATCCACTGCTTAGCGTTAGTGCAAATGCTATTAAAAATGACGAAGCCTCATTCTGTTGATAAATAAAATCTACAACAACCGGAGGTAGTTGAGTTAAGCTAAAGACCATTAGCAATAAGCCAATAGTTTTAAAAACAATACTAAATTGCATAATTTATCCCAGTTTAGTCAAAATAGCCTGCAAACAGCTTTTCAACTTCGTGAATTTTGTTCACATCTGTTAATACCAAAAGCACATGGTCATCTTCTTCAATCACTACCTTTCTTGAGCCCATAATAACTTCATTGTTGCGCACGATAGAACCCACGACAACACCATCTGGGAGTTTAATCTCACCAATGGTTTTGCCCACTACATCCGAATGATTTTTATCTCCATGAACAATCACCTCAATTGCCTCAGACTTACCTTGGCGCAAGGAATGAACCATCATTGTGTCTCCTTTACGAATATGCGCGAGGATACCACTTGTGGTAATTTGGTCAGGCGAGATAACCATATCTACATCTTCACTCTGCTCCGCTAAATCTTCATAAACGTTACGCTTAACAAGAGCAATTGTCTTATGTGCGCCAAGACGCTTTGCCAAAATAGAAACGATAACATTAATCTCATCAGAGTCAGTAAGGGCCAAGAATAAATCTGTGTTTTCGATGCCTTCTTCCAATAACAATTCCTCATCAGAAGCATTGCCACGAAGCACCAATACATCGTCTAATTCATCGGCAATTTCTTTAACGCGATCTTGGTCCATTTCGATAATACGGACACGGTGATTTGCCTCTAAGTGCTTGGCTAAATTAAGGCCAATACGTCCACCACCTGCAATAATAATATTTTTATAGGCCTTGTCTACTCGTCTAAATTCTTTAAGCACTTTAGAGACGCTACTTTTTTTAGTAACGAAATAAACACGATCGCCATCTTTGATAACCGTATCTCCATAAGCTGGAATTGCTCGACCATTGCGATACAAGCTCACAATACGCATGCGTATTTTAGGCAAATGTTTATGTAATTCCTTAATAGGATGGCCAACAATAGGAGTGCCAGCATAAGCCCTAGTTTCAACCAATTGCACCAATCCATTTTCAAATTCAAATACTTGCTCAGATCCTGGCTCTTCTACGACTCGCTTAATGTAGTTAGTCACCAATATTTCAGGCGTAATCACAAAGTCAATGGGGATCGCTTCATCGGAAAATAACTCTTTTCGATGAAGGTATTCAGCAGTACGTATACGGGCAATTTTTTTATTAACCCGGTAAAGTGTATGTGCCATTTGACAAGCAAGTATATTATCTTCATCAGATTTGGTTACAGCAATAACCATATCCATATTATGAATATCAGCCTCTTCAAGGATGTTTGGATAGGAGGCCTGGCCACAAATAGTTTTAATATCTAGATGACGTTGGAGATCAAGCAAGTTGCTTTCAGCTTTATCAATAATAGTAATATCGTTATCACTATCTTCACTTAAATATCGAGCCAATGTTGCGCCAACTTGTCCAGCACCTAAAATTAAAATTTTCATGATTAAGCCTTATTTTTATCGATTCCTAGATCTCTTAGTTTTCGGTATAGCGTTGTTCGCTCCAATCCTGCCAAGGTGGCAACTGTTGCAATATTGTAATTATTTTCTTCTAAATGATGATTAAAATATTCTTTTTCAAAAATATTTCTCGCTACTTTCAAAGGCGCATCAAAATCAATACCTGTAATACTATTTTTACTAGCATTGTTATTATTTTTGAAAACTTGTTCTGACAAAATTCTACGCACAAATGGCAAGATATCGTGCAAGGGTTTTTTCAAAAAATCAACTGCACCGAGTTTAATGGCTTTCACCACATCATTGTGCTCCGCATGGCCGGACATCATAACAATTGGGGTTGAAAAATCTGCGTTAATCCATTCTTCAAGCAATGACATACCATCCTGGCCCGGCATCCAAACATCCATCATAACCAAGTCAAAAGATTGATCCTCAATAAGAGCTTTAGCCTCTTGAGCGTTAGCTGCCAAACTTACTTGATAATTGACATCTTCTAAGGTGTCCATAATTGTTTCTGCATTAATACTTTCGTCATCAATAATAAGAATTTTTCCGATAATGTTTTTCTCGTTCATTGCACCGTCCTTTTTTTATACTTGGTAATCAAATTCAATAGTAATCTTAGCACCATGTGGCTTCACATTGGCGGCAAATATTCGTCCATCATGCTGCTCAATAATATTTTGCACTATGGCCATTCCCAGTCCACTACCTTTAACTTTTGTTGTGACATAAGGCTCAAAGACACGGTCTAATACCTCTTCATTAAAACCTTCGCCATTATCTGTTACGCTCAGGCGAACTAAATGCTTCTTAGGTAAATACTGAGTGGAAATCTTCACTAGAGTTTGCTTATCAAGAGATGACTCTACTGAGTTTTTAATCAAATTAATTAACACCCTGGAAAGACTAACTGCGTCTAATAACAATGGCGGAATATCGTCTGTTAAATCAAAAACGATCTCTAAACCTTCTTGCGAATCATATAAAGAAATGGATTGATTAATAATCTCATTTAGATGGCTTAACTTACGTTCGATTTTAGGCGTGTTGGCATAGTCAGCAAAAGCACTAACCATAAGATCCATAGATTTTACTTGGTCAATAATAGTGTTAGTGGTTTTATCAATTATCTCTAAATCTCGACCCTCTAATGACTCCATAAATCGATTACGCAAACGTTGTGCTGAAAGCAAGATTGGTGTCAATGGATTCTTAATTTCGTGTGCCATACGAACTGCCACCTCTCCCCAGGCTGCCTTCTTTTGCGCACGATTAAGTCTGGAAATATCTTTAATGATAATCACATAGCCCAATGTTTCACCGTGGCTTTCAAGTATAGCACCCTGGCAAGATAAAAGCAGATGACGATCTAATGAAGTTAACTCAAGATTCTCATTCCATTCACTGTTTTTTGCTTTAAATTTTTCTGCCGTTAACGTGAATAGGGAATCCAATTCTGGATACTTATCACTGATTTTTGAACAACTACCGCCAATAAAAGATTGCTCATCTTGAATATTAAACATTTCACCAATAATTGGATTAATAAGTCGAATATCTTTATTTTGGTCTAAAGCAATAACGCCATAAGAATATTTGAGAATGGTTTCTAAATAAAGATTATGTGTGTCCAAGCCCTCTTGAGAGGTTTTAATTTTTCTTGACATGATATTGAACTGATTAATCAATAAGCGCACATCATCAGTATCTTTGCTCTGCTCTATACGAACACCATAGTTACCTTGAGCAACTTCTCGAGTGGCAAGAGACAATTTATTAAGCGGTTTCATTAGTTTTTCTATCATACGAAAAACTAACATTAATGCACTCAATACCGCTAACAAAACGGTTGAAGAAAAATCAATCATAAAACGCTTTTGAGTGATTGAAGTGTTAAGGTCTAATTTAATACCCTTAGTGCGCTTGGTAAAAGAGCTAACTTGCAATAAGAAGTTTGAAAGTCCAGGATCTGTTGCATAAACCACATCAACTGAAGAAAAGTTTTTTTCTGGCGTTCTGGTTAAGTACCGAGTGGACATCTTAACTTGAGCAACGTTCGTACCCGCATCTACAAAAATCATAGCGGGTTGTGTCGCAGGTAAAGGCTGGTCGTCTATCGCCAAACAATTAGAAACATCATCCGTTTTAGCAATGATATTTGCCTGATCGTCCAATAAGGCGATTTGACACGCCCAACCCTTGTCAATCAACCCTTCTAAAAATGCCTGCATACTCATTTTATAATTTTCTGAATCTTTCCTAAAATTACCAAATGAGGTGATTAGTGTTAATACTCGCTTAGTTTGCTCGGTATAGCGCTCAACTCTAACCTGGTCTATGCCTTCATATAAGCCATCTACTTGTTGAATAAATTTTTTGTTAAAACTATCAAAGGCGTTTTCAGATTCGGCCACATTGTTTTGAATAGTCTGAAATGAAAACATATAAAACGACAAAACTGGCACAATCACCAGCATAGGAACAATTTTAATAAATGACCAAGTAAATTTTGAGCCAACAATATCGCTACCTATATCACGCTTTAATCGGTTCACATCTGTATAAATATAATAAACAGCTATCACACTTAATGCAATGTTATAAGTCACTAAATAAGCCCACCAGCTACTAATCAACTCCGGATTTAAGCCTAAGTAAAACGTGCCTGAAATAGAAATTAAGAAGACTGCTGCCCAAAACCAGACAGGTGGTGACTTTATAAAGCTTTTTTGTTGACGAGTAGTCATTGACTGTTCTTAAATGGTTAGCTAATTATTTAGAATTATCTCATAAATAAACCGACAGTATCATTACTTGTTGCTAAAATACAACAATGATTCAAACGCAACAGCAATTAACCAATTTTTTAAACGCTATTAAGACAGATACGCATTTAGCAATTGATACCGAATTTAAACGTATTGATACTTTTTATCCTATTTTATGTCTGGTGCAAATAGCTACAAAAAGTGCTGTTGATTGCATCGACATTCTAGCCATTGAAAATCTTGAACCGCTTTTTGACAAGCTTTATCAAAAAGATAGCATTTGGATTGTTCACGCTGCCCGTCAAGATATTGAAGCCTTATACTATTTATCTAAAAGACTTCCAAGCCAGCTATTTGATACTCAAATCGCTGCTCACTTCCTTAATCATCCAGCTCAGATATCTTACCAAAATCTTACTGAAATTTTACAAGGCGTTTTATTGGATAAGGCTTATACAAGACTTGACTGGACAACGCGCCCTCTGCCTGAAGAAGCTATTGAATATGCGCTTGATGACGTGCGCTATTTGATTAAAAATTACTCGCAATTGATTGAGCAGCTAACCCAAGAGCAAAAGCTTGACTGGCTAATGGCAGATGGCTTAGAATTATCAAATATTAACTTATACTTGCCAAATCTTGACCAGGCATGGAAAAAAGTTAAAGGCTTGTCACGCCTTCCAAAGAGTATTCATCAGAAAGCTGCACATTTAGCTGCTTGGCGAGAATCTCAAGCTATAGATAACAATAAACCTAGAAAATGGATTATGAGTGATGATCAATTAATTAATTACAGCCTTAACAAAACAAAAATGCCTGACCAAGATAAAACAACTTTTAGTGAATTTTTATCTCGACAAGCGCAACTCACACAACAGCGTATTCAAATTGATACACATCAGGCGCCTAGTAAAAGTGAAAATAAGCAAAAAAATGAACTTCAAATACTCATTAAAAAAATCGCAGTTCAGTATAATCTAGATGAAGCAATCATTGCTAATGATAAAACATTGATTAAATTTATTCGTAGCAATCAATCCGTCAACTTTTTTACTGGTTGGCGCTATCATATTTTAAAAGAGGAGTTGGAAAATGCAAAACAGTCTTAAACCCGTATCAGCAGGAAATCTACCTGATGAAATTAATGTTATTATTGAAATCCCGGCACATTCATCGCCGGTAAAGTACGAAATCGATAAAGAAACTGGTGCTATGTTTGTTGATCGCTTTATTTCTACGCCAATGTTCTACCCATGTAACTACGGTTTTGTACCAGAAACATTAGCAGATGATGGTGATCCAGCTGACGTATTAGTAATTACTCCTTATCCACTCATTCATGATTCAGTCATTACAGCTCGCCCAATTGGTGTTCTTCGTATGACTGATGAAGCGGGTAAAGATTCTAAAATTTTAGCTGTGCCTACTGATAAGCTTTGTAAATCGTATCATGATATCAAAGGTATTAATGATGTAGGTGCAACACTTAAAGATCAAATCGAGCATTTCTTTCGTTACTACAAAGATTTAGATGATGGTAAGTGGGTTGAAATTGATGGTTGGGGTGATGCTGCTGAAGCAAAAAAAGAGCTTCAAGAATCTTTTGATGCATATAAGCCTTAGCCGTTGATTCAAGCCACCAACAATTTTCAAATTATTGGTGGTGAGCATCGAGGTAGAAAGTTTAACTTTCCAGATGCACCAGGGCTAAGACCCACGCCTAACAAAGTTCGAGAAACCTTATTCAACTGGATTCAGTTCAAGTCCAGTAATAAGGTTTTTTTGGATTTGTTCGCAGGTAGTGGTGCACTGGGTTTTGAAGCGCTTTCTCGAGGTGCTAGAAAAGTTATCAGCATTGAAAAAGATTCAGGTGCCTTTAAAAGTTTAGAAAAAAATCGGAAAAACCTAAGATCCGACAAAATCCAAATTATTAACACCGATGCTTTGGACTTTTTAAGCAATAAAACCACTCAAGTCTTTGATTTCGTCTTACTTGATCCGCCTTTTCATCAAAAACTACTAGAAAAAGCACTCAAAAGACTTTCAAAAGGTGGTTTTTTAGCATTAGGCAGTCAAATATATATAGAATCTGAATTTGAAATAACTGATGATTTCTTAAATCAAGAAATTTCGCAAAAAATCAAAATCAACAAACAAAAACGCTCAGGACAAGTACACTACTGCTTAATTGAAGTATTATGAATCCAATTAACCACTAAAACACCTTATGACAAAAAAAATTGCTATTTATCCAGGTTCATTTGATCCGATCACCAATGGACACATTGATCTTATCAAGCGTGCGAGCAAACTATTTGACGAGGTTGTTGTTGGCATTACTCAAAATAGTAAAAAAACAGCCTTCATAAGTATTGATGAGCGCATCAGCTTAACTAGCGAAATTTTAAAAGATATTAATAATGTCAAAGTATTAAGCTTTAATACATTATTAGTCGATTTTGCTGAAGAGCAAAATGCTCAAGTGATTTTGCGTGGATTGCGAGCTGTAAGCGATTTTGAATACGAATTCCAATTGTCTGGCATGAATAAACATCTAAATTCAAATATTGAAACCCTGTTTATGACGCCAGCAGAGCAATATGCCAACATCTCCTCTTCACTGGTTCGAGAGATTTTATCTCTTGGCGGTGATATCAGCCACTTTGTCCCTATCTCGGTCGAAACCCTACTAAAAGAACGTCTTTAATTTTTTTTAACCTTTTCTGCTTGAATTAAAAACACTCATCCCTATATAGGGTGTATATCAAATTACAAGGAGTAAGAAAAATGTCAAAAATTATAGGTATTGACTTAGGAACAACCAATTCATGTGTGGCCATTATGGATGGTGGCACGGTTAAAATTATTGAAAACTCAGAGGGCGATCGCACAACCCCGTCCATTGTTGCTTTTCCAAAAGATTCTGATGAAGTTTTAGTTGGTCAATCCGCTAAGCGTCAAGCGGTCACAAACCCTGAAAATACATTGTATGCAATTAAGCGTTTAATTGGTCGTCGTTTCGATGAGGAGGCTGTTCAAAAAGATATTGATCTTGTTCCGTACAAAATTGTTAAAGCAGACAATGGCGATGCTTGGGTTGAAGTTAAAGGCAAAAAAATGGCTGCTCCTGAAATCTCAGCAAAAATTATTGCTAAGATGAAGAAAACAGCTGAAGACTACTTAGGTGAAACTGTTACTGAAGCAGTGATCACTGTTCCAGCATACTTTAACGATTCACAACGTCAAGCGACTAAAGATGCTGGCAAGATTGCTGGTCTTAACGTTAAACGTATTATTAACGAGCCAACAGCGGCAGCATTAGCTTACGGTTTAGACAAATTAGTCGGTGACAAAACAGTTGCTGTTTACGATCTAGGTGGTGGTACATTTGACGTATCTATCATTGAAATGGAAGATGTTGATGGTGAGAAGCACTTTGAAGTATTATCAACCAATGGTGATACTTTCTTGGGTGGTGAAGACTTTGATCAAAGAATTATTTCATACCTAGTAGAAGAATTCGACAAAGAACAAGGTGTTAACTTAAAGAACGACCCAATGGCACTTCAGCGCTTAAAAGAAGCAGCAGAAAAAGCTAAAATCGAATTATCATCTTCTGAGCAAACAGAAGTTAACCTACCTTACGTGACAGCTGATGCTTCTGGTCCTAAGCACATGAACATCAAAATTACACGTGCAAAGCTTGAATCATTAGTAGCGGATCTTATTCAGCGTTCGATTGACCCATGTCAAGTCGCGCTAGATGATGCTAAGCTTACGGCTAGTGACATTGATGAGGTTATCATTGTTGGTGGTTCAACAAGAATGCCTAAAGTACGAGAAAAAGTTAAAGAATTTTTTGGCAAAGAGCCTAAGAAAGATGTTAACCCTGATGAGGCAGTTGCTATGGGTGCTGCAATTCAGGCAGGTGTATTAGGTGGTGATGTTAAAGATGTATTGTTACTTGATGTCACCCCATTATCTTTAGGTATTGAGACAATGGGTGGTGTAATGACTAAGCTTATCGAGAAAAATACAACCATTCCTACGAATGCTTCTCAAACTTTCTCAACAGCAGCAGATAACCAATCAGCAGTAACAGTTCACGTCTTACAAGGTGAGCGTGAAATAGCCAGTGCCAATAAGTCACTAGGTCAATTCAACCTAGAAGGTATTGATTCAGCGCCTAAAGGAACACCGCAAATTGAAGTCACTTTAGATATTGACTCTGATGGTATTTTGAATGTTTCTGCTAAAGATAAAAATACAGGCAAAGAGCAATCAATCACCATTAAGGCCTCTAGTGGTTTAAGTGATGAAGAAGTTGAAAAAATGATTAAAGATGCTGAAGCAAATGCTGATGAAGATAAGAAATTCCAAGAACTAGTCACTTCTAAAAACATGGCAGACTCTTTGATTTATTCAACTAAGAAAACATTAGAAGAGCTTAAAGAAGAAGTTTCTGAAGATGAAAAGACAGCTATTGAAGCAGCAATTACCGATCTTGAAAAAGCAATTAAAAGCGACGACAAAGAAGCAATTGATAGCAAGTCACAAGCATTAACGCAGAAAGCTCAACCATTAGCTGAAAAAGCACAAGCTAAAGCTGGTGCAGCAGATGGCGGTGCTTCTGAAGCAGCCGATGCAGGTGATGATGTAGTTGATGCAGATTTTGAAGAAGTTAAAGACGACAAGTAATCTTTAAGATTTAAATCAATTACTAACCTTCTTCAGATCTCAGAATTTGAAGAAGGTTTTTTAACTTTACATAAGGTAGCTCATGTCAAAAAAAGATTTTTACGATGTTCTAGGTGTTGACAAAAGCGCAGATAACAAGCAAATTAAAAAAGCTTATAAGCGCTTAGCAATGAAACATCACCCAGATCGTAATACAGATAACAAAGAAGCAGCTGAAGAGAAATTTAAAGAAATTCAAAAAGCTTATGCTATTTTATCTGACGAACAAAAACGTCAAGCCTATGACCGATTTGGTCATGCAGGTGTTGATGGTAATTCAGGTGGTGGCCAACAAAGCCCTTTTGGTGGTGGTGGATTTGGTGACATATTTGGTGATATTTTTGGTGGTGGCCACCAACAGGCTGACAACCGTGGCTCTGATTTACGCTACGATTTAGAGATTAACCTCAAAGAGGCGGCTAAAGGGACAACGGTCAAAATTCGAATTCCTAAAAATGAAACTTGTGAGCCTTGCTCTGGAACTGGCGCCAAACCAGGCACCAGTGTCAAAACTTGTGCTTCGTGTGGTGGCGTAGGTCAAGTACAAATGCAGCAAGGCTTTTTTGCAGTTCAGCGCCCCTGCCCAACTTGTTCTGGCACAGGTCAAAAAATTGAATCTCCATGTGTATCATGTCACGGTCAGGGTGTTGTGCGCAAGCAAAAGACACTCTCAGTCAAAATCCCTGCTGGGGTTGATACAGGAAACCGTATTCGCCTTAGTGGTGAAGGTGAAGCTGGTGTTCGCGGTGGACAAAGTGGTGATTTATACGTAGAAGTGCATGTTAGAGCGCATGAAATCTTTCAACGCAAAGGTAACGATTTATATTGCGAAGTACCTGTTGACTTTACCTCAGTTGCATTGGGTGGCTCAATTGAAGTGCCGACATTGGGTGGAAAATTAAAAATTAAAATTCCAGCAGGAACCCAAACTGGCAAACAGTTTAGACTAAGAGGTAAAGGTATTACCGCTATTCGTCATGGTGGAACTGGTGATTTAATTTGTCAAGTTAAAATCGAAACACCTGTTAACTTAAGTAAAAAACAAAAAGAACTATTAGAAGAGTTTTCAGGCACCTGTGGTAAGAAACATCATCCTGAGTCAGACTCATTTTTTGGTAAAATGAAATCATTCTTCGAATAAAAAAATAATAGGAATTATCGTGAAAATTAAGCAAATTAAAGCAAGAGAAATCTTAGACTCTAGAGGTAACCCAACTATTGAAGCAGACGTTATCCTTGATGACGGCACTATCGGCAGCGCTATGGTGCCGTCTGGCGCATCAACAGGTCAGCGAGAAGCTTTAGAATTGCGCGATGGTGATAAATCTCGTTACTTAGGTAAGGGCGTTTTAAAGGCAGTAGAATTTGTCAACACTGAAATTAATGAAGCTCTAATTGGCTTTGGTATTGAAGACCTTGGAAAGATTGACCAGGCTATGATTGATTTAGATGGCACTGAGACAAAATCACGACTAGGTGCAAATTCAATTTTAGCCGTATCATTAGCATCAGCTCATGCCAATGCAAACAGACAGCATAAGCCGTTGTATGACTCTCTTGATCAAGGTGATGATTACAAACTTCCCGTACCTATGATGAATATAATTAATGGTGGAGAGCACGCTAATAATAGTGTTGATATTCAAGAGTTTATGATTATTCCTGCTGGAGCGCCAAATTTTAAAGAAGCGCTACGCTATGGTGCCGAAGTATTTCATCACCTAAAATCTGTTTTAGAAGCCCAAGGCATGAATACTGCTGTTGGTGATGAAGGTGGTTTTGCGCCGGATCTTGCCTCCAATGAAGATGCGCTTAAGGTTATCTTAGAAGCGATCAATAATGCAGGCTATGTTGCTGGTAAAGATATTTTTATTGGTATTGATGCAGCGAGCTCTGAATTTTATGAAAATGGTACGTACAACTTAGCTTCTGAAAACAAATCACTAAACTCTCAAGAGTTTGTTGACTACCTAGCCAACTGGGTTGACAACTATCCTATTATTTCAATCGAAGATGGTATGGATGAAAATGACTGGGAAGGCTGGGATTTACTCACCAAAAAAATTGGTGATAAAGTACAACTAGTGGGTGACGATCTTTTTGTTACCAATAGCAAAATTTTAAAACAAGGTATTGATAACAATATTGCCAATTCAATCTTAATCAAAGTTAATCAAATTGGCACACTTACTGAAACTTTCGCTGCAATGAAGATGGCTGCTGAAGCAGGATATACGGCCGTTATGTCGCATCGATCTGGTGAAACTGAAGATACAACTATTGCTGATTTAGCGGTAGCAACTGGTTGTGGCCAAATTAAAACGGGCTCTTTATCACGCTCAGACCGATTAGCAAAATACAATCGCTTATTACGTATTGAGGAAGAACTGGGTGCTAAAGCAATTTATCCAGGACTTGCTGCTTTTAAACATTTGAACTAAACTAAGCTTTAATTTATTTAATACACTACAACTGATTGGAATCACTTTCGACTTTCTGGCTTAGTATCTTGTTATTTGGTTTGATACTAGCCTCTGCTTTCTTCTCATCTGCTGAAACCTCAATGATGGCAATTAATCGCTATCGTCTGAAAGCTTTAAGCCTGACTAATAAAAATGCAAAAAGAACTGAGCATTTACTGCAGGACACAGATCATCTAATTGGCACCATCCTACTCGGTAACAACTTTGTTAATATCTTTGCCTCTAGTGTTGCAACTATTTTGGCTATTAAACTCTGGGGAGAAGACTCCATTTTCCTTGCATCATTGACACTTACTTTTGTCATTTTGGTATTTGCAGAAACCACGCCTAAAACTTTTGCCGCCAAAAACCCTGAGAAAATAGCCCTCCCTGCTTCTATAATAATCAAATTTTTGATTACGCTATTCAAGCCTTTTGTTTGGACGATTGCGCAACTTTCAAAGCTCATCTTAAGGCTTTTTGGTATTCATACTGATCAACAAAATAACAACATTAGTTCTGAAGAATTACGCATGGTAGTAAATGACGCCAAACCCATTATTGCTTCAAATTATCAAAAGATGTTGCTTAATATTATCGACCTAGAAAAAGTTAAGGTTGAAGATATTATGATTCCTAGACATGAGTTAATTAGTGTGGACATTAACAAGCCAGATGAAATCCTAAAGCAACTTGAGCGCATTCAGCATACACGCTTACTTACTTACGATAATTCTAGTGATAACATTACAGGTGTTTTACACATGAGAGATGTTGTAAATCTCTACGCTAAAGGGGAATTTAACATAGACAATGTTTTGTCGCTAGTTCGCGCCCCATATTTTGTGCCAGAAGGCACTTCTCTTGCACATCAGCTTGAACATTTTCAAACACAAAAAAAACGCTTAGGCCTTATTGTCGACGAATATGGAGAGGTTCGAGGTTTAATTGTACTTGAAGATATCTTAGAGGAGATTGTTGGCCAATTTACCTCAAATCAAAATGAACGCCTTGATGAAGTTAGTCTACAAGACGACGGGAGTTATTTGGTTGATCCTAGAATCAGTGTGCGAGAGTTGAATGCACTACTTAGTGCTAAACTACCAACCTCAAGAGCTAAAACATTAAATGGCCTTATTTTAGAAGAATTACAAGCTATTCCAGAGCGCGACGTTAGTCTAAAAATTGGGAAAATATTGGTAGAGATCTTACAAATTTCTGATAAGACCATAAAATTAGTTAAGCTTACCAAGCTAGATTAAAGACTCACCCATTCGAACTATTTGTCCAGCACTCAAATTTAACTTACTCTCTTGATTTGGCATCAACATAACAATGGTTGAGCCCATATTAAAACGCCCCATTTCCTCACCTTTTTTAAGCTCAATATTTTGATTTGTATAGTCAAAATTCTGAACTTTCTTCTGATAAGGTGGATTAATTTGACCTTCCCAAACTGTCTGCATAGAGCCCACAAAAATAGCACCCACCAGTACAAAAGCACATAAGCCAAACTGAGTCTGGAAATAGCACACAACCCGCTCATTTCTTGCAAAAAGATTATCAACACCTTCCACAGTCGCCTTATTTACCGAGAACAAATCACCAGGAATATAATCCATAGATACTAACTTACCGTCAAAAGGCATATGAATACGGTGATAGTCTTTGGGTGACAGATAGATTGTAGAAAAATAGCCTGACTCAAATTGATTCGCTCTATAGTCTCCACCTAGTAACGCTGAAACGGTGTAATAATGATTTTTTGCTTGAAAAATAGTGGCATGACTAATCTCACCAGATTGTGATACAGTCCCATCAACAGGGCATACAATATTAGCAGAACCAATTTTACGTGCCTCTGGTTTTAAGGCGCGAGTAAAGAAATCATTAAAGTGCTGATAATCTTCTACTTTTTCTCGAACTGCTTCAGATAGATTTACCTGATATGATTTAACAAACCAATGTGTAAATTTATTTTTAAGCCAAATATTTTCAAGTCGAGCGAAACGAAACATAAGCTTTGATAGCGAATGCTGGGGAATAATATATTGCCACCAAATCATAATTTTTTTCCTTACCTGGTTCTATTAAAAAATTTTACTACTCAGTATCTCAATATAAGAGAAAGTAGATAAATTTAGAGTAATTGAGATTGGATAAAGCTCAAGGCTTCATCATAGTGAACTTCAAGCTTTTCCGCATTATTTCTTGCCTTATACTCAACCATACCATTATCAGCATGTGTATCACTAAGAACAATTCGATGAGGAATGCCTAATAACTCAGAGTCTGCAAACATAATACCTGCTCGTTCTTTTCGATCATCTAATAAAACCTCAATACCTGCCTTTAAGTATTGCTGATATAGCTTATCTGCTAAATCCTTAACTCGAGTAGATTTATTATAATTAATTGGCACAATAACAACTTGAAAGGGTGCAATTGCCTCAGGGAAGATAATACCTCGATCATCGTAGTTTTGCTCAATAGAGGCTGCAATAACACGAGTAACGCCAATACCATAACAACCCATGGTAGTTGTAACAGCCTTTCCTGATTCACCAATCACATTAGCTTTCATGGCTTTAGAGTATTTGTCACCCAACTGAAAAATATGCCCGACTTCGATGCCGCGCTTAATCACTAGTTTTCCTTGACCATCTGGAGATTCATCTCCTTCAGTAGCGTTACGTAAATCTGCCTCGACAAATTCAATACCTTTCCAATTTGCCCCTGTGAGGTGTTTATCCCACTCGTTAGCGCCACAAACGAAATCACATAAAGCGCTAGCTGAGTAATCCACTATAAGCTCAATATCTAAGCCTTTAACGCCGATAAAGCCTTTTTTCAAACCTAACGATTTAATGTCTTCATCAGAAGCTAATTCAAACTCGCCCAATAAATTCTGTGCTTTAATTTCATTAAGCTCGTGATCACCTCGAAGTGCTAATGCTTTAAATCCACCTACTACTTTTATAATTAAAGTTTTAATGCAGATTGATTTTTCAACAGATAAAAAATCAGCCACTTCTTCAATACTAGATTTTTTCTTAGTTAAGACTTCAGTTTCTTGAGCTTTAGGCGAACAGATATTTGCTTGCTTAGAAAAAGCCACCTTTTCAATATTAGCCGCGTAGTCAGACTCATCTGAAAAACAAATAGCATCTTCACCACTTTGTGCCAACACATGAAATTCATGCGATGCGTCGCCGCCAATAGATCCTGAATCTGCCAATACTGAACGGTAATCTAAACCTAGGCGATCAAAAATATTACAATAAGTTTGATGCATTGCATCATAAGTTTTCTGCAACGACTCTTGGTCTAAATGAAAAGAATAAGCGTCTTTCATGATAAATTCACGCGAACGCATAACACCAAATCGAGGACGAATTTCATCCCTAAACTTCGTTTGAATTTGATAAAAACTCATTGGTAATTGCTTATAGCTACGAATGTATTGAGCCGCTAAATTGGTAATGACTTCTTCATGAGTTGGGCCCATACAAAATTCACGACCATGGCGATCATGAAAACGCAGTAATTCTGGGCCATACTCATCCCAACGCCCAGACTCTTGCCAAAGCTCTGAAGGTTGTGTTACTGGCATTAACACTTCTTGAGACCCTGCTTTATCCATTTCCTCACGAACAATGGCTTCCACTTTTTTAAGTACTCTCACTCCCATTGGTAAGTAAGAATACAAACCAGAAGCCAGCTTAGAAATAAGACCGGCTCGAATCATTAACTGATGTGAAATAATTTTAGCGTCATTTGGCGCTTCTTTCTGGGTTGGAATTAATAGTTGTGTAGTTTTCATATAAAATGAAGTGATGTTTTTTAAATAATTGTGTTAATTTTACCCGAGCAGCCATATTATGATTGATATTCAAACACTATTAATTTACGCCATTCCTGTCTTGTTTGCAATTACGGTTCATGAAGCTGCGCACGGCTGGGTAGCCTCTCTATTAGGGGATCATAGCGCAAAAATGATGGGTAGAGTTACCCTTAATCCAATTAAGCATGTTGATCTGGTTGGCACAATTATTGTTCCGGCTTTTCTATACTTTACTGCTGGATTCATTTTTGGCTGGGCAAAGCCTGTTCCTGTTAATTTTAGAGCCCTTAGATCACCAAAAAAAGACATGCTTTGGGTGGCAATTGCCGGTCCTATGAGTAACTTTATAATGGCGACGTTATGGCTGATTGTTGTCTTTGTCGCTATTAATACTGGATCTCAGTTTTTGGCAGACATGGCGCAAGTTGGTATTCAGATAAATTTATTACTAGCAGTATTAAACTTACTGCCGCTACCCCCTCTTGACGGTGGTCGCGTCGTTAGCTCACTACTGCCATCCAAGCTTGCCTATCAATATGATCAATTGGAACCTTACGGTTTGTTTATATTGCTTGGTTTATTATTCTTAGGTGTCTTTCAAACTGTTATTTTACCGATTGTCAAACTCATTCAACACTGGGCCTATACTTTAGTTGGACTGATTTAACATAGTTTATGATGAGCAGCTAACATTTGCGAATCTTGTAATGCTGGAAAATGATGTTCAATGACAAAATCATCACTAAGTTTCAAAAAATCAAGCGCGATATTAGCCTAACTTTTCTCTAAGTAGTTGGTTAATTAGTTTTGGGTTGGCCTTACCTTGTGAGGCTTTCATTGCTTGTCCTACAAAAAATCCTAAGATTTTTTCATTGCCGGACTTGAACTGCTCAACCTGAGGTGTATTATTAGCGATAATTTCATCAATAATTGCTTCAATTGCACCTGTATCAGTTACTTGTTTAAGGCCTTTAGACTCAATAATAGCATCTGCAGAACCCTCACCATCCCACATAGCTTTAAAGACATCTTTAGCAATTTTTCCTGAGATGGTGTCATCACCAATACGTGCAATTAATTGTGACAAGTTGTTTGCAGATATAGGTGAATTCTCAATATCCAGCTGATACTTATTAAGCGAAGCAGACAGCTCTCCCATCACCCAATTTGCACATAGCTTGGCATTTTTTTCATTATCTTTCAGCATAATTTCAAAATAATCAGCCAAAGATTTTTGTGATGTCAGTACATCTGCATCATATTCATTCAAGCCTAATTCAGCTATAAAACGCGCTTTTTTCTCTACTGGAAGCTCAGGTAGGCTGGCCTTAATAGACTCTATTAGTTCATCAGTAATTTCGACGGGCAACAGATCAGGGTCTGGGAAATAACGATAATCATTAGCTTCTTCTTTAGAACGCATTGATCGCGTTTCATGCTTAACCGCATCATACAAACGGGTTTCCTGCACTATCTTGCCACCTTCTTCAAGAATATCTTGTTGACGTTCGATTTCTAGGTTGATGGCACGCTCTATAAATTTAAAAGAGTTGATATTTTTAAGCTCTGCTCGTGTACCTAATTCTTCTTGGCCCATTGGACGAATGGAAACGTTTGCATCACAACGAAATGAACCTTCTTGCATGTTGCCATCGCAAATACCAATATATTGTACCAATGCATGAATCTTTTTAGCATAAGCTACAGCCTCTTTAGCGCTGCGCATATCAGGCTCTGAAACAATCTCAAGCAGTGGCGTGCCAGCACGATTTAAATCTATTGCTGTGTACTCGTTAAACATGTCATGCACTGACTTACCCGCATCTTCTTCCAAATGAGCACGCGTCACGCCAATCACTTTGGTTTCATCACCTATTTTAATTTCAATTTCACCTTCACCAACAATCGGTAAATCCATTTGTGAAATTTGATAACCTTTTGGCAAGTCTGGATAGAAGTAGTTTTTTCTATCAAAAATATTTCGCTGATTAATGTGCGCATTAACCGCTAAACCAAACTTAATTGCCTTATTGACAGCTTCCACATTTAATACAGGCAATACACCTGGTAAGCCTAAATCAACTGCGCAAGCCTGAGAATTTGGCGCTTGACCAAACTTAGTAGAAGCCGATGAAAATATTTTTGATTTTGTGTTTAATTGTGCATGAATCTCTAAGCCAATGACTGTTTCCCATTCCATACTAATCCTCCTGTGGCATTTGCTGATGCCAGTCAGTTTGTAGTTGGAACTGGTGTGCGATATTTAACAATTTAGACTCAGACCAATAATTGCCAATCAGCTGTAAGCCAACTGGTAGTTTATTTGAAAATCCTGCTGGAATACTCATGGCTGGTAGGCCCGCTAAATTAGCACTTAGCGTATAAATATCGGCTAAATACATCGATACTGGATCTTTAACTGAACCTAAATCAAATGCAGTTGTTGGTGATACTGGACCCATAATCACATCAACATCATGAAATGCTTTTTTAAAATCTTCGCTAATTAAATGGCGTGTTTTCTGTGCTTTTAAATAATAGGCATCATAATATCCAGCTGATAATGCGTAAGCACCAATCATAATACGACGCTTAACTTCACTGCCAAAGCCCTCTGAGCGAGAGCGTGAATACAAATCTTCCAAATCTTTTGGGTTTTCACAGCGATATCCATAACGCACGCCATCTAGGCGTGATAAGTTTGATGAACATTCACAAGGTGCAACAATATAGTAAGTGGGTATGGCATAAGCAGAATTAGGTAGTGATATCTCTTTTACCACAGCACCCATAGCTTCAAACTCTTTGATAGCATTCATTACTTGGCTAGCAACGTCATCATCCAAGCCTTCAGAGAAAAACTCTTTAGGTAGGCCAATGGTTAGCCCTTTGATTGAATCATTTAAATTAGCCGTGTAATCAGGCACATCTTGTTCAGCTGAGGTTGAATCTTTTTCATCAAAACCAGCCATTGCATTTAAAACAATAGCCGCATCTTGCGCTGTTTTTGTCATCGGTCCCGCTTGATCTAAACTAGAAGCGTAAGCAATCATCCCGTATCTTGAAACGCGCCCGTAAGTTGGTTTTAATCCTGTGATACCACACAAACTTGCTGGCTGGCGAATAGAGCCGCCTGTATCTGTTCCTGTCGCAAAACAGCTTAATCCGCCTGCTACAGCTGCTGCTGAACCGCCTGATGAGCCACCTGGGATTTTATTTGTGTCCCAGGGGTTTTTAACCGCACCATAAAAAGAACTTTCGTTGCTAGAGCCCATGGCAAATTCATCCATGTTCACTTTGCCCAGCATAACAGTATCAGCTTGATTTAGTTGATGTGAAACCGTTGCATCATAAGGTGAAATAAAGTTGTCTAGCATTTTAGAGCCAGCTGAGGTTTTAACCCCTTTTGTACAAAATATATCTTTATGCGCGTAAGGGATACCTGTCAGAATATTACTAGTTCCAGCAGCAATCTTATCATCTGCAGTTTGAGCTTGCTTCATGGCTAGCTCATCTGTTAGCGTAATAAAAGCATTCAAATCAGACTTTTTAATACGTTCTAAATAATGCTGAGTAATTTCTACAGATGAAAATTCTTTGTCTTTTAGGCCTTGTGCAAGTTGCGCAATGGTTTTTGTATAGATACTCATACTTATTCAATAACCGTTGGCACTAAATAATGTTTATTGCCAATTTTTGGTGCAATTGATTGAAATAATTCTGAGTGATCCTCTTCTGTTACAACATCTGCACGCAGCCTTTGTGTCATGTGAAGTGGGTGAGCCATTGGCTCAATACCATCTGTTTCAATAGCGCCTAATTGCTCCGCTAAACCCAAAATAGCATTTAAGTCTTTAGTATTGTCTTTTAACTCAGTTTCACTTAGAGACAAGCGAGCCAAATAAGCAATTTGCGTTACTTCTTGCTCAGACAGGGACATACTTATAACATTGGAATCTTGTTAAAGATTCTAAGTGGCTTAGAGAAAGAAGAGCGTAATATGTTTAAATCACGCTGCATCCACTGCATAGAAGTTTGCATATCTGTCATATTTTTGTTCATTTCTTCCATGTTAATAAGCATTGGCTCTAATGAATCCATCTTTACACTAACACGTGTTAAATCAGCGGCAATAGAATCTAATGCATTAAGTTTAAATGCGATTACATCCATATTTTTATCAACCTTTGAAAAACTCTTTTGCATTTGAGCGACCGACGTTGTCATTTGACTAACATTATTTGAAAGTTTTTCAATACTACCCACCATAGATGACATATTGCCAGCCATGTTTGGATCCATAGAATTAGCAAGGCGTGTCATGTCACTAGTGATTGAGTAAATAACAATAAAGAAACCCATGATAATTGCACTAAAAACAGCCAAAGCTGGCAAGAACATGCGTTCAAATTTTGTATCAGTCCGCTTATCTGCATTTTCAAGCATTTTTTCCAAATCAGAAATGCTTGAAGTAATCATCACTTCATCGTCTTTGATTGGTTCTTTTTTTTGCTTACTATCTGTCATTTACTACCCTTATATTGTGGTTAACAAAAATCCCCAATTACTTGATCTAGCCTCTCTTTTTGATACATATCACTGATGTATGATTCACCTAATTTTTTCATTAGAATGAGTCGAATATTGCCATCAATCACTTTCTTATCAACACTCATGGCTGACAAGAACTCAGAAGCGCTAATTTTACCGTCTACACTGATTGGTAAATTAGATTTTTCTAATAAATCTTGAATTTCAGATACCTCTTGGCTGGTTAAATCACCTTCTAGTTGTGATAATTTCGCCGCCATTAACATCCCCACAGAGATCGCCTCACCATGTAAAAATACACCATAGCCGAGTGTGTTTTCAATAGCATGGCCAAAAGTATGGCCTAAATTTAATAAAGCTCTTTTACCAGATTCCAACTCATCTTGAGCAACGATATCAGCCTTATCTGTACAAGATTGATGTACTGCCTGAATGATTAAACCCTTGTCTCTATTCATTAAATTATGAATATTGTCTTGTAAAAATTTTAAAAAATCGCGGTTACCTAATAATCCATATTTAATAACCTCAGCCATGCCAGCTGCATATTGTCTATCATCTAAAGTATCAAGTGTATCAACATCGATCAGCACGCATTTTGGCTGATGAAATGCGCCAATCATGTTTTTCCCTAAAGCATGATTAACACCTGTTTTTCCACCGACACTAGAATCAACCTGAGAAAGTAAAGTAGTTGGAACTTGAATAAAATTTACACCGCGCTGATAACTACTAGCAGCAAATCCTGTCATATCACCAACAACACCGCCACCTAAGGCGATTAGCGTACATGAGCGGTCAAAACGACTCTCCAATAAAGCATCAAAAATTAAATTTACCGTGCCCAGGGTTTTGTATTGCTCACCATCAGGCAAAACAACATCAGCCACTTTAAATGAGCCAAGTAATGATTTAATCTGCTCCAAATAAAGAGGTGCAACTGTTGTATTAGTAACGATCATTACCTGCTTACCAGTAATATGTTTGGTGAGTAATTCTGCCTGAGACAATAGCGCCTGACCAATGTAAATCGGATAAGATTTAACGCCTAAATCAAGCTGTAGTGTCTTCATTAGGCGTACTCTCGCTTTTCACCATCACCGGCAACATTCTCAATGCAACGGCCACACAATTCAATATGCTCAGCATGCTGACCAACATCTTCGCGATGATGCCAACAGCGCACACATTTTTCATTTTCTGATTTACTCACTTTAATAAACACCCCTTCTAACGCCTCAATACATTCATCAGTTTTGTCAATCAATGGATGAATACGCGCATCTGAAGTAATAAACACAAAGCGAAGTTCATTGTCTAGCTGATCTAAAGCTTGATAAGTTTTCTCATCACAATACAAATCAACTTGTGCATCTAACGACGAACCAATCGTTTTGTCGCTTCGCATGACTTCCATTTGCTTGCGAATGAATGGGTTAATGTTTCTAGCAGTATCGATGGCAATATTCTCATAGCCCACTGACAAGCCTTTATACCATTCGCTTAGAAAAATACTTTGTGATTTTTCATTAGGCATGTTTTGCCAAATTTCTTCAGCAGTGAATGACAACACAGGAGAAAGCCAGCGAACCATTGCCTCAAGAATATGATTAAGTGCTGTTTGAGCGCTTCGTCTTGCTCTAGAATCTTCTTGAGTAGTATATTGTCTGTCCTTGATGACATCCAGATAGAATCCACCCAAATCATTACTACAAAAATTCAGAATAAGTTGCATAGCATTATGAAAATTATATTGCTCATAAGCTTTTAAAACTTGCACTTGTAGGTCTGCTGTTTTAGACACAATCCACTTATCTAAATCTAGCATATTATCAAACTCAATCGCGTTTTGTGCCGGGCTAAAGCCACTAGTATTTGCCAACATAAAGCGCATGGTATTGCGAATACGTCGATAAGCATCAGCTGAACGATTTAAAATTTCATCAGATACAGTCATCTCACCGGTGTAGTCAGTAGAGGCAATCCATAAGCGCAAGATATCAGCACCTAAATTATTCACCACTTTTTGTGGACTCATAACATTGCCCAACGATTTGCTCATTTTCTTACCGTCTTTATCAACGGTAAATCCGTGGGTTAATACTTGTTTATAAGGCGCCTTGCCATTGATTGCTACTGATGAAATAAGAGATGATTGGAACCAGCCTCGATGCTGATCAGAGCCTTCTAAATATAAATCAGCAACATCAGACAAGCCTGCTCTAGCTTTAAGAACAGCAAAATGACTCACGCCAGAATCAAACCAAACATCTAGTGTGTCAGTGGCTTTTTCATAATCCTGAGCATCAGTTCCCAATAAATCTTTGATATCTGTTTCAAACCAAGCTTCGATCCCCTCTTTTTCAATCATTGCTGAAATACTTACAAATAATGCTTGAGTATCTGGATGTAGTTGCCCTGTTTGTTTATGAGTAAACAATGTAATTGGAACACCCCAAAATCTTTGGCGAGAAATACACCAATCAGGGCGATTACTCACCATCAATTCGATACGCTTCTTGCCCCAATCTGGAATCCAGTCTACCTTTGGGATTTCTGCATTAACCGCATCTCTTAATCCGTTATCCTGCATAGAGATAAACCATTGTGGTGTTGCCCTAAAAATAACTGGCGTCTTGTGGCGCCAGCAATGTGGGTATGAGTGTATCAATGGCGCATGTTTAACCAGTGTATTGGTTGACTTTAAAATTTCAATAACACTTGCGTTTGCTTTAAAAATAAATTGACCAGCTAATAGCTCTGTATCTTCAAAAAATATACCACGGCCATCAACTGGACAATTAACAGGTAAATCATATTGTTTACCAACAATAAAATCCTCTTGTCCATGGGCTGGCGCGGTATGAACTGCACCAGTACCCGCATCGGTCGTTACATGGTCACCTAAAATAATTGGTACTTGCTTATCATAAAACGGATGCTGTACTTGCAAACCTTCTAGATCACTACCGGTAAAAACCGTAGGAGCGATACTCGCTTTTAGCTCATAACGCGCTAAAGCATCTTGCGCTAAATCTTGTGCTAATAGTAAATACTCATCTCCAGTATCTGCTAATACATAACTCATTTCAGGGTGAAGAGCGACAGCCTCATTGGCAGGCAGTGTCCATGGTGTTGTGGTCCAGATAACAACAGAAACTGGCTTATCAACCTTAAAAATACTATTATCAATAATACGAAATTTAACATCAATAGCATCTGATTGCTTATCTTTGTATTCTACTTCAGCCTCTGCCAAAGCTGAACCACACTCCGTACACCAGTGCACAGGCTTATAGCCCTTAGACACATGCCCATTATCAACAATCTTTCCTAGAGCGCGAACAATGTCTGCCTCGTATTGGAAGTCTTTGGTTAAATATGGATTATTCCAATCACCTAAAATACCCAAACGTTGGAAATCAAGCTTTTGTTTAGCTACTTGAACATCGGCATATTTTCGACATTCCGCTCTAAATGAATTGGCATCAATTTTTACCCCAGCCTTACCCTTCTTCTTTTCAACGTTTAGCTCGATTGGTAAACCATGGCAATCCCAGCCTGGCACATAAGGCGCATCAAAGCCTGATAAAGACTTAGATTTAACAATAATATCTTTTAAAACTTTATTAACAGCATGGCCAATATGAATGTCACCATTGGCATATGGAGGGCCGTCATGTAATATAAATTGAGGCTTACCTTGATTGTGCGCACGAATTTGACCATACAAATCATCGTCTTGCCATTTTTTAAGAAATCCACCTTCACGATTTGCAAGATTTGCCTTCATGGCAAACTTGGTGGCAGGTAGGTTTAAAGTAGGTTTGTAATCAGACATGAATACTTAAAAGTTTGGAAACTAAAAAGCACCATTATACGTGATAGGCTTGGTTTTTTGAAAACGAAAATTAAGAGTTAAACGTGATATTTAGCTATTTTATCAATGACAAATAAAGCTTTAAAACAACCAATACGCCTGAAGATGGTGCAAAAATTGCCATCATTCTAAATATTTTGATTATCTCGGAATTGTGCCTAAGAAAATAACCTAGAATTAATCAAATTCTAGAGAGTTATTTTCTAAAGATTTTAAATCGTCTACCAATAGCAAAAATAATAAAGCTAACAATTGCTAATGCAACCATTAATAGGCTCGTGTAAAACACTGTATCAGCGTTGAGTTCGTTCATAATCATTGTTGTTCTCCTGTTTTCTTTTTAACAACAGAATTCTATCAACAATGTAGGAATAAATATTTGACCTAGGTTAACTATTTAAATATTAACCTAGAGTCTGGCCGAATCAAGCAACAATCTAACCTGTCCAGGTTTTAAATAGTCGTATTCATTAGCTCTAAGATTTTCAGGCAGACGAATTTCACCATAACGAATACGGATTAAACGTGAAACTTTAAAGCCTAAAGACTCCCAAAGCCTTCTAACTTCTCGCTTTCTACCTTCTTTAAGGACCACTTTATACCAGCGGTTTGCACCTTCACCACCGCCAACAGTTACTCTAATAAATTTAGCAATTCCATCGTCTAACTCAATACCAGTGGTTAGCTGTTTAATATCTTCACTTTCCACTTGACCTAATACTCTAACAGCATATTCTCGATCAATCTCTGAACTTGGATGCATAAGTTTATTGGCTAAATCACCATTATTGGTAAACAACAACAAGCCAGAAGTATTAAGATCCAAACGACCCACCATAATCCATCTAGATTCTTTAGGTAGTAAGCTATAAACACTCTTACGACCTTCATCGTCTTTATTAGAGCAAATTACACCAGCTTGTTTATTAAGAATAAGCACTTTAGTTTCTTCTTCTTTATAGCGTTCAAGGTCAATGCTTCTACCATCAATTTTCACTTTATCGGTCACTTCACATTTGTCGCCAATTTGAGATGTCTTATTATTGACCTCAATGCGTCCTTGCTCAATAAGTCTTTCAGCCCAGCGGCGTGAGCCATAGCCCGCCGTTGCAATTAGTTTTTGTAGTCTTTCAGCCATAATAAATTTCTTGTAATTTGTTAGTTATAATTAGTAAGTAATGCCCATTGAATCTCTCACTTCTTTCATGGTTTCCTTGGCGACGCCTCGTGCTTTTTGAGAACCTTCATGAATAATTTGTTTAATTAAATCTGGATCTGCTTGATACTTAGCAATATTCTCTTGCATAGGTATAAGCTCAAGCTGAATCGCTTTAATGACCGGCTGTTTACATTCCACACAACCCATCTTAGCTTTCGTACAACCATCAACAACCCAATCGCGTGTTTGACTATCTGAATATATTTCATGCAATTGCCAAACAGGGCATTTATTCGGATCACCTGCATCAGTCAATTTAATACGCGCAGGATCTGTTGGCATGCGCCTAACTTTAGCCTCAATTTCTTCAGACTTATCTCTCAAAGAAATGGTATTACCATAAGACTTACTCATCTTTTGTCCATCTAAACCTGGCATTTTTGATGCTTTGGTGAGTAAAGATACCGGCTCAGGCAAAATAATTTTTCCAGTCCCTTCAATATACCCTGCTAAACGTTCAAGATCACCCAAGGTAATATTTTGCTGCTCTTGTAATAAAGCTTGAGCCTTGACCAAAGCCTCATCATCACCCGTTTCTTGATAAGCCTTGCGCAATGAACGGAATAATTTAGCTTGTTTTTTGCCCATTTTGCCAATAGCGGCTTCGGCTTTTTCTTCAAAATCTACTTCACGACCATAGATATGATTAAAGCGTCTTGCGACTTCACGAGTCAGCTCAATATGCGCAACCTGATCCTCGCCAACGGGCACCAAACCAGCTTTGTACATTAAGATATCCGCACTTTGCAATAAAGGATAACCCAAAAACCCATAGGTGCCTAAGTCTTTAGTTTTTAGCTTAAGTTGTTGATCTTTATAAGAAGGTACGCGCTCAAGCCAGCTTAGCGGTGTGGTCATGGATAATAATAAATGCAACTCAGCATGCTCTGGTACTTTTGACTGAACAAAGATCGTTGCTGTATTTGGGTTAATGCCAGCTGCAAGCCAATCAACCACCATTTCTATGACATTTGCTTCAAGATCAATTTTGTCTGAATAATGTGTGGTAAATGCATGCCAATCAGCTACAAAAAAGTAAGAATCATACTCATTTTGTAGCTCAAGCCAATTTTTTAATACACCGTGATAATGGCCCAAATGCAGCTGGCCTGTTGGTCGCATGCCGGATAAAACTCGATTGTCTTGCATTGTTCTAGCGTTAAGTTAATTAACGCGCATTATACCAAGCCTGCCCTTACTTGTGCGTAAAGCGCGAGCCCGTCTAGAACTAAATTTGGTTTAATTTGAGTTTGCTGATTTAACCTAATCCCAATCATCTTGGCATCACCCCCTGTTAGGATAATTTGTAAATCACCATACTGATTCAGATAGCTGTTAATTTGCTCATTAATCACACTCATCAGCATCTGTGCTGTGCCATATTCCCAGGCATCTGTCGTGTTGTTAGCACTTTGACCCAACAACAACTGTTTTGATTCACTAGAAAATTGCTTAAAACTACGACGTAAAACACCCAAGCCCGGCATAATTAACCCGCCTTTGTGTTTGCCATCAGCAAGCACTAAATCAAACGTAAGTGCACTACCTGCATCAATAATAAGACGTGTTTGGTTAGGATACTGATCCATACTTGCAATCATCGCTAAAAAACGATCCACCCCTAATTCTTGGGGCGATTCATAGGCTGATATAAATTGCTGAAATGTTGATTCTGATTCAACAAATACTGTATTTTTCACGCTCTCTAAAACAGATCGATCCCCCACACAGCTTACAAAAGTTTGATCAGCTTTGGGTAGCAAATCAACACTAAAGTCTGACATTAAAACAGAATTATAATCACCATTAAACAGCCATTTAATGGCTGTATTTCCAATATCTAAAAATAAATTAGACTTATACAAATGGAATGTCGGTTAGCCACATATGCACCGCAACACTGGCAATATAGCCCAGCGCAATCACCGGCATCCACTTAAGATGCGAGGCGAACGTATATACACCTTTTGACTGGCCCATCAGTGCTACACCTGCTGCACTACCGACAGACAGTAAACTACCACCAACACCTGCAGTAAGCGTTACTAACAGCCATTGTGCGTTTGACATTTCAGGACTCATGGTTAGCACTGCAAACATGACAGGAATATTATCAACTACGGATGACAACAAGCCAATCAAAATATTTGCATAAGTAGGACCTAAAGAGGCGTACATTGCCTCAGAAGTAAGCGCTAAATAGCCCATAAAACCAAGTCCACCAACACTCGCAATAACACCAAAGAAGAATAACAGCGTATCCCACTCAGCGCCAGCTACCTTTCTAAACACATCAAATCCATCTTCTTGAATGTGTTTCTCAGCTTTACGAATAAAGAATGCAGCAATCATCAGATAGCTTAAACCGGTCATCATGCCCATCGCTGGTGGCAAGTGTAGGAAGCTATGAAAACTAACGGCGGTTACGATAGTCAGCATAAATAGCGCCACAATAAATAAACCACCATGTTTAATATCAATATGTTTTAGTTTAGCGCCCGCAGTTTCATCTTTAATAGCAAAGTGCATAATCGATGCTGGCACAACAAAGTTAATCAACGATGGAATGAATAATGAGAAGAATTCATTGAATTCCAAAATACCTTTTTGCCAAACCATCAACGTCGTAATATCACCAAACGGACTAAACGCGCCACCTGCATTCGCAGCAACTACGATGTTAATAAAAGCAATAGAAACAAAGCGTGGATTACCTACACCCACGGCCATTACCACTGCACCCATTATTAGTGCCGTGGTTAAGTTATCAGCTACTGGGGAGATGAAGAACGCTAAAAATCCTGTTATCCAGAATAATTGTCTAAACGTATAGCCTTTATTAATCAACCAAACTTTAAGTGCTTCAAAAATCAACCTTTCACGCATGGCTTCAATGTATGTCATGGCGACGAGTAAAAATAAAAATAGCTCAGCATATTCCAAAATGTTGTGACGCAAAGCGATTTCAGCTGCATGCGGCAAACCATTTGATGCATAAACCCAGCCAATTAAACCCCAGATTAGACCTGCCACCAAAATAACAGGCTTGGATTTTCTAAAGTGGGTAAATTCTTCCACCATGACTAAAATATATGCGATTACAAACAAAGCTAATGCTGTATAACCCACCCAATGGTTGGTTAAATCAAGCCTGTCAGTAACCACTAGATCTGTTGCAAATACAATGTTTGGTAATAAAGTTATCAATAATAATAAAGATTTAGTCATGGTTTATCCTGATGAGTTGAGCACCCTGTGCATCATTAAGTGTAATTTGATCATCCTCATGCGCAATTTCTATCGTAGCTAGACATAAAGATTTTGCGTCTAATTTTACACGACGAACAACAACTCCTGACGCTTTAGCTGACTTCGAACTCAAAGAAAATAGCTTGTCACCTACCTTTAAATCATCTTTGCATTCAAACATGCGAAGTCTGCGCTTAGATTTACCCAAATAATGCAAGCGTGCAACCACTTCCTGGCCAGGATAACAACCCTTGGTAAAGCTTACACCTACTTCATCAATATCCAAGTTTAACAACTGCGGTACAAATTGCTCAGAAGTGTCTAGAGTTACTTCAGCTATGCCATTCTCAATGCAAGCTTTTTCCCAGGTACTCTCATCCGACAACTCAACAGCATCTAGCGTTTCAACCAAGGCCACAGACTGCTGATCATTAAGCTTAAAAGCACCCTTAAAATCTTCATCAACAATACCCAGCTGGATTATGTCATTACTTAAATCACTAATCTGCACATCCGACATCATCTTAAACATAGTTAGTCGCTTAATGATTACATCCACTAAATCCATCGGAAATGACAAATAATAGCTTTCATTTTTTTTCATCACCCATATCAGCGCAATAATCTTACCCTGATGCTGACAATAAGCATTTAGTTGAACAATCCCTTCTTCTAAAGTATAAATATCATTAGAAAATTGGCCTTGTAAAAAGCTTTGGACATCTTTTCCAGTTAGTTGTAACAGGGCACGTTTTGTAAGTTGAGTAATCATTTGTATTAGGTCAGTATTATAATTGTCTTATTTTAAGGTGATTTCTATCCTAGATTTACCTGAGCAGGCCTTGCCTGCTCAGAAAGTTAAAACTCAAAATCGTCAAGTTTTAGGGTGTTTCCTTTGTTATCAGCAAAGGTGATTGAGGCTTGTTTAATGAATTTTTTGTACTCGATTAAACCATCAGCTTCCTCAATAATAGCTTGTATTTCAACCGGATTACAAATGCATTCGCCCAGTTCTTGATCTAAGTATTCAAAAATACTTGATTTAACCAAATTAATACTTGGGTCAATCCTATGATGCTTATGATTTAGATTAATATATGCAGATACTGTTGGCAATGCAAAGTCACCACTCAGATGTGTGGCTTTAAATTTTCCTTGAAACAGACTGCCACTTCGTTTTTCTTGTTGATTAAAATACATGGTATAAGAGGTTCCCAGCTTTTGCATAAACTGCGAAATACCGTTGTCAACCTCTTGCTTCAAGAGTAAATGATAATGATTGGGCAGAAGGCTATACGCAATAATACTCACCAATTGACCACCGTCACCGACAATACCACTATCTTTGTGTTTGTTTCTCTGATTGTTAAAAAACTTTGAGCTATCTGTTGTGTTTAAGACTTGCATTCGATTAAAAAAGAAATATTGTTGGGCTTTATTGCTAAATATATTACGCTTATCCACCCCGCGGTTAAACACGTGATAATACTCACCATTTACAAATTCTATATTTCTAATACTCATACTTGTTATGTTACCTGAGCAGGCCTTGCCTGCTCAGAAAAAGGACGAAAAAAAACCCCCAACCGAAGTTGAGGGTTTTAGACTAACTTAATACTAAGTTAACGTCTTTTCTAAATAAGATTTAGAATGTAACGTTAAGGATAGCACCGTAGTTAGTAGTATCAACTGTAGCTGAAGTATCAATCTTACCGTAAGAAACATCTAAAGTTGCGCCAGAAGCTAACTTACGTGTTACTACGATATCAGCAAAATCAAGACCATTTACAGTAGCATTATCATATTCACCAACAACAATGTTTACGTTGTTACCTGCAACATCCATATTAACACCGAATAATGTAGCATCCTTGATTATTTTCATGTCAGGAGTAGCTGCAGTATGGTAATCACCAATTAGTGAAGATCCTAGTGGACGAATATCGCCACTGTTTGAAGCCATACCAGTAGCATCAGCAGAGTAATCAGCAGCTTTAAGAGTAATACCATTAACTACAGTGTGTGCAGCTATTAAAGTAGCATCTGAATCTGCAGCGTCACGATTCATTATTTCAGCATAAAAACCAGTACCAGTACCTACAGCTAAATCACCCTTAACAGAGAAGTTTGTGTATGTATTTTCAGAGTCTTTAATTTTAAAGTCTAAACCAGCAACTTTACCAGAAACACTGATTGAGTTAGCAGCAGAATCATTGCTCATGTCACCAGAAACACCAACAGTTAAACCAGCAACTGTAGTTGATAAAGCAATTGAGTTGTTTGTAGTAATACATTTTTGAACACCTTCAACCATACCAACACATGAAGACCAGTCACCCGCTATAATATTAACGTCACCGATAGATGTAGTCATGTACAACTTATCAACATTAATTGTACCACCCTCAGCCGAAGTTTCAACACCACCGATCCCACCATTTGAAGCATTATCAATATCTAAGTTAGCGTATACTTTAGTACTTCCATTTGAACCTACAATGTCAATATCCATATTTTGTGATGAAGACTGAACAGCTGATGCATCAGTACTTAATGCTTTACCAGCCATCTTGATGTTTGCAGAACCTGAAATAGAAATATCAGCCATAGCAACTGAAGTCATTGTTGCTGCAACTGCAGCGATTAGTAATTGTTTTTTCATTTTAAAACTCCTAAATTTATAAGTTATGCTAGATTGCTCTAGCGCTTTTCTCAACAATGTTGTCAAGATGGTGCGTATTATAAGGATATGATTTTAAAAGTCAACACTTATTTGCAAAAAAAATACAAAAAAATGCAAATATACTACAAATAGAGTGCTTTTAACCCCCTAAACCCCTCTTTAAAGCCTTTTGTGGCGCTGTTTTAGCGGTTTTTTGATAAAAATACAACAAATGCGCAAAAATATGCCAAAAAAGCCAAATGACTGTAAAACCTTGTTAATAATGGCTTTTGATTGGGTTTTTAATGGCTTATTTGTTATTTTTCACTATACATATAGATTGTTAATAAATTTTAATTAATAAAAAACCGAGAACAAGTCTCGGTTTTTTGTTTGCTTTTAAAAGTTGTGTCATCACCAACGTGTGTAATCTTCATTATCATCTACAAAGCTTTGAGAATGAAAGGCGGTAATTTTTTCAGGTGTATGACTAACACCTAAGAGTCCATCAATAGAAATATCCTCATCAATTAGTGGCCAATGAATGCCGTAACCAGATGGAGATACTTCAAACTCAGCACGCTCTTTATTATTGGCACCTGCTAATATTGGTGATATAGATTTTAAATCCACCTCAAAATCTTTACCGTCAATATTTAAACAAAGACTATTTCTTTCTATACGTATATTCTTTAGTTTATGCAATTTATTCATAATACTTACTCCTTATGGAATTCATTCCATTTTAAAACAATGTAATCAAAATGTTGAAAGATAATTTTTCTAATCATTTTTCTTTCACTTGGTGATGTATTAAATGAATAAGACTCTTGTATGTCAAACATTTCAGATTGTTTTTTCGATCTTGCAATAAAAAACCGAGAACAAGTCTCGGTTTTCTGAATCCCAATAGTTTTAATTTTTAGTTAAATTCGAGGCGGAGGTTTTATTTAGTGCCGGCGTGTACATAATGTACACAACTAGCTAAATAAAATTCTCCAACAAAGAAGTTAGCAAAAATTAGAATCTATTTACGCGTGCCATGCAATCATGGTTAACAACATTGGGATAGATAGAATTACGTTAATGCTTGAAGCCAACGCAGCATTTTTCTTAGCCGTTGCAATTTGCTCAGCAGTTGCCTCTTTCATACCTAAGATCTTTTGCTGGTTTGGCCAGATGATGAACCAGACGTTAAACGCCATGATTGTACCCATCCATGCGCCTAGACCGATAACTTGGAAACCTGGTGCAAGCATGTATGCATTTGCAATCGCACCTTTAACGCCAAGCAATACCAAACCAAGAATTAAAGTTGTAGCGGCTGCCATACGAAACCATAGAAGTGCGCGCGGAGCAATGTATTTGCCAATCGCTGCAGGACCTGGGCCATCAGTATCAGCTAATGCTTCACCCATACCTGGAACTTGAACGAAGTTAAAGTAGTAAAGTAGGCCGATCCATATAATGCCAGCAAACACATGTAGCCACACTGTCATACCGTAGTGACTTAGATTTTGAGCTTCTGCAACATTACCATTAAAACTAAAAAATAAAATAATTGATAAAACAAAACCCAATAGAATTTTGTTTTGTACTGAATTAATAAAACCCATCTTTCTCTCCGTTGTTGTAAAGTTGACTATTATAATAGGCTATTTAGTTGACGCAAGTCAATTTTGTGTTTTTTACCCCCTTTAATTGTATGCCTGAACTACCTGAAGTTGAAACTACCAAGAATGGGTTACTACCCCTTATTAATAACCAGCGCGTTACTTGTGCGCTTCGCCACCGGGATAATTTACGCTGGGAAATCCCTAAAGCGCTTAAAACTATCCTAGCTGGTCAAGTAGTTAATGGCATTGACAGACGTGGCAAGTATTTGCTTATTCGCTTTGATGTGGGGACGCTTATTATCCATTTGGGTATGAGTGGCTCTATTAAAGTGGTGAATAGTAGTGAAGTATTACGCAAGCATGATCATTTTGAATTAATCTTTGATAATAACAAAAGCATGCGTTTAAATGATCCACGGCGCTTTGGTGCAGTGTTGTTTTCTAAAGATGGCACGCATCCTCTTCTTGATAATTTAGGGGTGGAGCCACTGACCTCTGATTTTAGCGAAACATACCTATATGTAGGGTCTCGCAAAAAAGTGCAAAACATTAAGGCCTTTATTATGGATAGCAAAGTGGTTGTGGGTGTGGGGAATATTTACGCTTGCGAGAGTTTGTTTGCCTCGGGTATTGACCCAACACGCGCGGCGGGCAGTATCTCTATGGCGCGTTACAAAAAGCTGACCCAAAATATTAAACAAATTTTAGAGCGTGCGATTAAAGCCGGTGGCACAACTTTGCAAGATTTTTCACAGGTGGATGGCTCGCCTGGATATTTCGCACAGACTTTAAACGTGTATGGGTGTGAAAACAAGCCGTGCCATACTTGTGGTGGTAAAATACAACGAATTATCCAAAATCAACGTTCAACTTTTTATTGTAAAAACTGCCAATCATGAGTGATATCGACACCCCGCAAGAATTATTTGAAACTAACTGTGCTATTAACTCCGAGCCGTTTGCACTGCAAAATTTAGGCAGCTATATGGAGCCTGAGTTTAGTGAAAACTGTATTGTGATTATTGATCCAGGAATGCCAGTGCATAATCGTGCGTACGCCGTTGTGCGCTATCAAAATGATATGTATTTCCGCCAATATATTGAACGCGGTGGTGATAAATTCTTAATACCTTTAAATACACAACACGACGAAATTCAGCTTAACGGCGAGTTTGAGGTGGTAGGTTGTGTGGTACAGCAAAAACAGCGCAAGCAAAAGCCGCTACATTACTATCATCTTAATCAAGCGACTAAGAGTATGGATTTTAGTATTAGTGGCAAAATTAAAGCTAAAGAGGAATAATAATGGAAAAGAAAGTACACTTAATTTTTAGCGTAGTCATGTCTTTGTTTATGGTGCTGATCATGTCTTTTGTTGTTACTTATAAGAATGTCGGCTGGACAGATCAAACTATTGATTTATGGTTATCAAGCTTTCTTTATGCATGGATCGTTGCATTCCCGCTTATTTACATATTTTCACCGATTTTTAAAAAGACCATTGTAAAAATATTAAGTAAGTAGGTTTTTTAATAAAAACCCATTCTACGTAGTCATTAAGTAATCCAAATAAGATGAGCCATGCGTCCAGATTTTTCACCGTCACGGCGATAAGAAAAATACTTATCTTTTTGCTTGAAGGTGCATTCATCACCACCTGTGATTGATTCAACACCAAAATTTTTTAAAATAATTCTAGCTGCTTGGTAAATATCCAACTGATGCTTATCGCCTTTTTGTATGAATGCATCTTTGAGTTGTGCATCTTTAGCAACGAACTGCTGATAAACCTCATCACCCACCGTAAATGCCGTTTGAGAAATAGCAGGACCAAAGTGGGCTAGTAAATTGGTATCGCTAAACTTAGCAATGGTTGATTCAATTACGCCATTTAATACACCCTTCCAGCCTGCATGAACCACGCCTACTTGCGTACCATATTGGTTAGAGATAAAAATTGGCAAGCAGTCCGCAGTTAGCACTGCACAAACTACGCCTTTTTCTTTGGTAATCACTGCGTCGCCGATACACTCAGCACTTGAGGCTTCCAAGCAAATATTAGAATGAATCTGCTCCAACCATTTAGGTTCACTAGGTAATCTAAACGCTTGAATAAGTTGCGCTCGATTGCGTGCCACTGTTTGTGCATTATCATTGATATGCGTGGCTAAATTAAAATCAGCAAGGCCTGATTCACCTGAGCAGGCCTTGCCTGCTCCGATAACAAAATGACGAGTGGTGGAGACCACTTGTACGTTATCTGGAAAGCAAAATTGCTGTTTGTTGCTAGATAGGGTCAAACTTTGCTAACGCTTTAAGTAAATCATCCAAATCTTTTGGTAATGGCGCCTTCCAAGACATCTCTTCACCAGAAATAGGATGCATTAATGTGAGTTTTTTGGCATGCAAAGCTTGACGCTTAAAACCTTTTAAAACATCTTTTAATTCTTCTTTAGCTTTTTTAGGAAAACGTATTTTTCCACCATACATAGGATCAGCGATTAGAGGATGTTCTACATAAGCCATGTGTACTCGAATTTGGTGAGTGCGGCCTGTTTCCAAAATACATTTAACATGTGTATGGTGCTTAAATCGATCAATCACTCGGTAGTGCGTAACCGCTTCTTTACCTTCACCCTCTTCAACCACGGCTTGTCTAATTCTATCTTTAGGGTCACGACCAATTGGTGCGTCTACTGAACCACCAGAAATCATATGGCCATAAACAATGGCAGAATATTCACGCGAAACGACGTGCGTTTGCAGTTGCTCAACTAGATTTTTTTGTGCTAATTCACTACGCGCGACTACCATTAAACCCGAGGTATTTTTATCTAAGCGGTGAACAATACCTGCACGATCAAGCCTGGCGAGTGCTGGTTCATAATGAAGCAGTGCATTGGCAAGTGTGCCCGTCCAATTACCTGCACCTGGATGTGTTACCAAGCCGACTGGCTTATTTAATACGATAATATCATCGTCTTCATACACCACGTCAATAGGAATATCTTCACCTAACCAGGCATTAGACTTTTCTTGAATAATGGACAAGGTAACCACTTCGCCGCCATTCACTTTTTCTTTAGCTTTAAAAGCTTTGTCGTTCACCAATGCTCTACCTGAACGCACCCAACTGGTAATCTTAGAACGTGAATAATCAGGCAGCATGGTGGCTAAAGCACTATCAATGCGCTGGCCAATAAGACGATTTGGAATAACAATGTTTAATAAATTCATGCGATAATTTTACCCTTAAGAGTGCTTCCAGCAAAAACAATAAACACTGGCATTTCTAAATTGATTTTATACGTGAGTATTTTTTATTCCTATAAGGTAAATGTTTTAAATACGAGAGTGCGTAGTAATTCTACGCAAGCGAGTATTTTTCAATATTTAACACAATAGGGGTGAAAAAGACGAAACGTAGAAAAGTAATTTGGCGTCGCGTAAGAGATTTGAACTCCTGTTACCAGGATGAAATCCTGGGGTCCTGGGCCGGACTAGACGAACGCGACAAAGCTATTTTAGTTGAGAATAGTACACACAGCGCTTGAATATTTTTAATAGACGAAAAAAAACGGCTTGATTTTATAATCAAGCCGTTTAAGAGTATGGCATCGCCTAGGAGAATCGAACTCCTCTTACCAGGATGAAAACCTGGGGTCCTAACCGATAGACGAAGGCGACATAACATTTCTACTACTTCTGGTGGAGCTAAGCGGGATCGAACCGCTGACCCCGTCGCTGCCAGCGACGTGCTCTCCCAGCTGAGCTATAGCCCCAAAATTTGGTTCGTAGCAAAAGAGGTAAATTATAATGCTGAAGTTAAATTAGTCAAGCTATTATTGGTAAAATAATTGTATGAAACTACAAACCTTTAAAGAAAAAACCTACTCACTTGATATTATGTATCACCTGGGTACTTACGAAAACTCTATTCACTTTATTTTTGATCACGATAGTAAAACTTGTGCCATTATTGATCCCGCTTGGCATGCTGATCTTTTTATCAACTATGCTAAAGATAAAGGCTATAAGATTACTGATATTTGGCTAACCCACTGGCATGGAGATCATACTAATGCAGCTGATGAAATTGCACAAAAGACTGGCGCCAAAATCACTGCTGGCATTAATGAACTACCGTATTTAGATATTAAGAATGATTTATCGACTGTTAATGACGACGATATCATTAGCCTTGGAGGCACGACTGCAAGAGTTATCAATACGCCTGGGCATACGGCTGGTGGTATTTGCTATTTATTAGAGGGTCATATTATTGCGGGTGATACATTGTTTGTTTATGGTGCTGGCCACTGTAGCCTTCCAGGTGCAAGTATTAAGGAGCTTTATGACTCCATGCAAAAGCTTAAAAAGGTTGATGATAATGTCATGCTCCATTGTGGACATGATTATGGTTGCAAAATTAACACCACGATGGCTGAGCAAAAATCTGGCAATGCGTATTTACTACTAGATAGTGAAGCTGACTTTACGAGTTTCGTGCAGGGCATGTCAAAAGGAATAGTTGCCTATCCTACTGAAGCGCTGACTTTAAAAGAAGTTAAAGCCATGTTATGATTGGATTTTTTGGGGGTTCGTTTGATCCTGTGCACTTTGGACATTTGAAAAATGCACAACAAATTAAGAATGAGCTTAATTTATCTGAGCTATTTTTAATGCCATGTCGAGAGCCTGTTCATAAAAGTAAGCTAACCTTTCTTACAGAACAGCGTCTTCAAATGCTACAAATGGCCATACAAGACTTTCCAGAACTTAGTCTAGATACTCGAGAAATTAACAGAAAAAGTGAATCTTATAGTATTGACTCGCTCAAAGAAATTGCTCTCGAATTTCCAGAAGAGATTACTTGCTTGATTATTGGCATGGATAGCTTTAACCAATTATCTAGCTGGAAAGACTATCAAAAATTTCATCAATATTGTCATTTGATCGTTCTGGCAAGACCTGGGGAAATAAATGAGCAAAATTATGCTGAATTTACACTCACCCAAAACCCTAAAGACCTTCTTAGAAAGAGCGTAGGTCTAGTTTATTTTGCAAAAACAGAGCTTCATGATATTTCTTCAAGTGATATTCGCGGTATTCTGTTTGAAACTTCGCAAGAGGGTAAAATACACGCACAACAGAGCTTGGATGAATTAATTCCAAAGCGTATTATTAACTATCTACAAAAATTATGAGCCTAACCCTAGAAGAGCAACTTAAAGTTGTCACAGATACTATTGACGAATTAAAAGGCGAAAATATCGTCACCCTTAAAGTACTTGACCAAAGTGCTGATATTGAAGCTATCGTTGTTGCAACAGGCCGTTCTATTCAGCACGTTCGTGGTATTGCCAATAATATTAAAATTGAAGCTAAACGCTTAGGTATGAAAGTATCTGGCATTGAAGGTACTGAAACTGGGCATTGGGTATTGGTTGATTTAGCAGAAGTTGTTGTTCATTTGATGACTGAAAAGACTAGAGAATTCTACAAACTAGAAAGACTTTGGTCTGGCGCTGAAAACGACTAAAAATCAATGAAGATTAACCTGGTTGTGATTGGCAAAAAAATGCCAGATTGGATACAAGCCGGAATTAATCATTATCAAAAACAACTCCCCACTCAACTCAACTTTAGTCTCATTGCATTAGAGGCTCAAAAGCGCAAAGGTAAAAACATTGCGCAAATAAAAGAGTTGGAGGGCGAGTTAATTCTTAAAGCGGTTAAAGACTCTCATCTTGTGATTGCTTTTGATGAGCATGGAAAACAGAATACAACCAAAGATATTGCTCAAAATTTGAGTAATTGGCAGCAAAGTGGTGATACGATATCACTTATTATTGGTGGTGCTGATGGCTTGAGCGATGCGGTTAAATCTCATGCTAATCTATTGTGGGGATTGTCAAATTTAACACTACCTCACTCGATGGCAAGGCTGCTGGCAGTTGAGCAAATTTACCGAGCACATTCATTATTAACAAATCATCCTTATCATCGGGAATAATGAAGCATTAATTAAAGGAAAGAAAATGAAATTAGAACTCATCAGCTTTAAACTTTGTCCATTTGCACAGCGTGCAATTATTTCTCTCAATATTCAAAATCATGATTTTGAGACAACTTATATCAACCCAATGGACCCGCCTGATTGGTTTAAAGAAATTTCTCCTAACGGACAAGTTCCCCTTCTTAAAGTGGATGACCAAGTTGTATTTGAATCACTGGTTATTACGGAATTTATTGAAGAAATTAGCCAAACAAGCTTCCATCCTAAAGATGCTATTCAGCGTGCTAATAATCGCGCTTGGATTATTTTTTCGGGTGATATACTTGGTGATATGTTTGGTGTTGTTACCGGTGATGAGAAAAAGTTCAACGCCTCTAAAGTTGCTCTCTTTACTAAACTTACCAAGGTTGAATCAATTAAAGGCTCTGAAAAATTCTTTAATGGCGATGAATTTAATATGATTGATGCTGCTTTTGCACCTATCTTTATGCGCCTAGCTTGGATTAACGAATTTACCAATAATGCATTATCGCTTGCAGAATTTAAGAATTTAAACGCTTGGAGTAAGGCGATTTTAGAAGTTGAAACTGTCAAAAACTCTGTTGTCGACGGGCTAGATGATGTTTATTATTCCAATATAGAAGGACGTGAAGGCCATCTCTCTACTCTTTTAGTAGAAGAAGATTACTAAAGTCATTTATTAAATAATCGCTAGAATGCTTTCTGGTGGTCTACCAATAGCAACACCTTTATCTGTTCGAACAATTGGACGCTCTATCAAAATTG
>FLOH01000529.1_pt1 | contig 79831 bp, 67 predicted proteins | sample 756751 | NCBI WGS metagenome assembly FLOH01 (sample SAMEA4026879, study PRJEB14308) | marine metagenome | biome: coastal water; material: water | depth 74 m
GGTTTAGTTCAATAAATTTAATCCTTCATCTCTTAAATATCAGATAATTTTTACTTTTATTCCATATGCTCGAAAGACCCTTATGATCAAGGCTTTAGCATAGATGAAAGATAAAATTCTATACATAAAGCGCCTCCTCTTATTAAAATTTTTATACCCAAAATCACCATAATATAAACAATGGTTAAAAGTAAATAAATTTTTAAAAATAATAATTCAATTAAACGAAAAATGGTAAAATTAAATAAACCAAGACCTCTGGAAACCATATTGGAGGGTAACCATAATCAGAAATTCTGAATTATCAGCTCATTTGCCTTGGTTGGTTTTATGCCATAGAACAGAATCAGCATGGTCACTTCCTGAAAAGATTTTGGTTCTCTTAAACATTTAGGACAAATAAAACTATGGGTCAATCAGGTAAAAGATTTTCTTGTATCTCAATCTAAATATGTGATAATTCTCTCACAAAACTGCCGCATTGGTTCAGTCGTTTTTTTGTGGTGATTAAACTTATGAAATAACCGGAACAGCTACTTTTCAACAATTATAAGTCCTTTGTGATTTTTACATTTCAGCAAGAGGCTTTTAAATACGGTATTAATGGAGGAATTCTGTGAAAAATGAGGGGAAGCTTAAACAAATAGACTTGATATTCATTCATGCTTTCTCTAAATATAGGTTGCCATGAAGAAAAATAGATTAAAATCAGTTGCAATAACCGGAATCGGCATAATCTCATGTTTAGGCAATAATGCCGAATCGATTGTGACTGCCATGAAAAATGGACGTTCAGGAATTGTTTATGACGAGCAAAGAAAAAACCTGGGATTTAAATCTCCTTTGACTTCTAAAATAAACGGGTTTGCTCCAAAAGACTATGGAATTACCAAGAAAGCCTTGAGGACCATGTGTGAGCCAGCACTTTTTTCCTTTGCCGCAGCAAAAGATGCAGTAGCAGATTCCGGGCTTCCACAAGATTTAATACAAAGTGACAGATGCGGAATTATATTTGGTAATGACAGTACCATCAAAGCCAGTGTTGAATCCATTGACATTGCAAGAAAATATAAGGAGACCCATTATATTGGTTCCAGCTATGTCTTCAGAGCGATGAACTCAACTGTCACAATGAACCTTGCCGCCCACTTTAAAACCCGGGGCGCAAACTGGACCATCAGTGCAGCATGTGCAAGCGGAGCTCATGTCATTGGCCAGGCATTAATGTTAATCAGAAGTGGTTATCAGGATATCATCATTGCAGGGGGTGCCCAGGAAACAAACTGGATGTCAATGGCCAGCTTTGATTCTCTGAATGCATTTTCATCCAGGATAGATGAACCCGAAAAAGCCTCACGACCTTTTGACAAAGAACGAAACGGACTTGTCCCGGGAGGGGGCGCCGCCTCCATTGTAATAGAGGATCTTGATCATGCCGTTTCACGAGGTGCCAATATTTATTGTATAGTAGACGGTTACGGGTTCTCATCAGGTGTCGGCAAAAATCTTTCAGAGCCAAATGCCAAAGGGTCTGGAAAAGCAATGGAAAATGCCCTGAAAGATGCAGGCATAGCACCTGAAAAAATAGATTATATCAGCGCCCATGCAACGTCAACTCTAACAGGAGATCTTGCTGAAGCCATTGCCATCAACAAACTGTTTGGCCCGACCACACCTGTTTCATCCACAAAATCCATGACCGGACATGAATGCTGGATGTCTGGAACCAGTGAAGTTATTTATACGATTCTTATGGCTAAAAATGGATTTATTGCCCCGAATATCAATTTTTCAAGCTTGAGTGATGACTGCCCCCAAATTAACGTGATTAATTCTGCAAGACAAGCCCAGATAGGCTTTGCCATTTCAAATTCATTCGGCTTTGGGGGTACCAATGCTGCGGTTGTTTTAAATTTTAATAATACTTAATTGTTAAAGATGTAAATGTCAAATTTATTGAAAACTCGTTTAAACAAAAAGGGTTTAAGATATGCCCATATCCTGTTAATGAACTTAATTGCTCTTCCACTGATAATAGGGTGGACTATTATTGGAATGGTTCTTTTCTTGCCTGCATTTTTTTTTATGAAATTTGTCCAGGGATATTCCACCTCATTTCTTACACGCAAATGCATTTGGATTTACGGCAGGGTCTGGCAGTTTATGCTCAGCTGGTTTGTCATTTTTACCCTCCAAAAAATCCATGGGCAACCGTTTAAAACCCCGGGAATTATTGTGGTGAATCACCGATCATTTTTTGATACCTATTGTATGAATATGATGCCAATTAGTGATGTATGCTTTGCTGTGAGAGCCTGGCCGTTTAAAATACCATTTTTTAACATTTTTATGAGCCTGGCCGGTTATCTGGATATTGAAAATTTCCCCTGGAAAAAAATATTGGAAATTTCAAAAAAAAATATCAAAAATAATAGTTTTATCTTATTTTTCCCGGAAGGCCACAGAAGCAAAGACAACAGCATGACACACTTATATTCAGGCGCTTTTAAACTGGCCATTGAAAATAATGTGCCCGTGATACCCATTTGTCTTACCGGAACTCAGACCCTGCTTCCGCCAAATCGATACTATCTGACTCCCGCAAGAATAAAAATGAAAGTCATGGACCCGGTTTTTCCGGATCAATTTACAGGAGATATGAAACATGTAGCATTTAAAAAGCATGTAAAAAATCTAATGGAAACTTCAATAAAACAAATGGATGAAGAAACGATATAAAACTCATGAAAAAACCTTATTTCAAAAAAAGGCCTGATGATCCAATGCCTTTAAAAGGGATCGTCAAAAGGCAGATTCGCTTTGAAGAAATTGATATGCTTCAGATTGCGTGGCACGGACATTATACCAGTTTTTTTGAAGATGCCAGGATACAACTTGGGAACCATTATGGAATAGGATATATGGATTTGTACTCCCAGGGAATTTTAGCCCCGATAAAAACTATGCATGTCGACTTTATCAATCCCTTAAGATTCATGGAAGAGATTACAATAGAAGGGATTCTTCATTACACTGAAGCCTCCAGGATAAACAGTGAGTATATTATTAGAAACAAAGAAGACAAAATTGCCGCGACCGGATATGTTGTCCAGATGATGCTGAATACCGATTATGAGCTTTTCCTGACCCAGCCTGCCTATTATAAAAATTTCTGTAACAAATGGAAGGCCGGCAGGCTTATATGAACGCTGTCTATGTTACAGAAGCTTTGGCCATCACTTCCATGGGGCCTGATCTTGAATCTCTCTATAATGGTCTAATGGATCAAAAATCAGGTATCAGCAAGATCACAAGATTTAACACCTCATGCAGCACAAGTCCTTTTGCAGGGGTGATTCATGGCCTGGACCATACAAAAAGAGCTTCCTTGATTTTTCAATTGGCTGATATGCTGATAGAACAACTTGGAGCCATTGAAAAAGACAGTTTTCTTATAACCGCTTCTACCAAAGCCGGCATTGATCTGCTTGAAAAAAATACTACCCAATCAGGAATGCTCCCCAAAAACCTTTTATTATCTGATCTGACCGAATATATCGCCTTAAAAATAAAATTAAATGACAAAGGAATAAATATCAATGCAGCATGCGCCTCATCAACCATTGCAGTTGCAAAAGGTGCTTCTCTCATACGCATGGGAATTGTCGACTCGGTTTTAATCTGTTGCATGGACACAGTTACACAATTTGTTTTTTCAGGATTTTCAGCCCTTGGGGCCATGTCTGATGAACCTGCCAGACCATTTGACAAAAATAGAAAAGGGCTGACGCTTGGGGAAGGAGCGGCTGCCATTATGCTGATGAGCGAAGAAAAAGCAAGGGCCTGCGGCAAAGCCCCTCTCGGCAGGATAACAGGCTGGGGAATTGCCAATGATGCGACCCATTTGACGGCCCCGGCAAAAGATGGTTATGGGTTGAAACTGGCCATTGAAAAGGCGTGCAAAAAAGCCGGACTTTTTCCACATGACATCCATGCCATCAATACCCACGGAACGGGTACAAAATATAATGATTCAATGGAAATAAATGTTATGCACTCCCTGTTTAACCCAAATCAGGTTATGGCCAATTCTATAAAAGGCGCCATCGGCCACACACTTGGAGCCGCCGGTGGTATTGAAATCGCTCTTTGCATAAAGATGCTCCAAAAAGGAATGATGCCGGGAACTTTTGGATTTCTTGATCCGGAAAAAGGCACTGAAAAAATAATAAGTCCGTTTGCCAGACCCTTAAAAGGTGATTGTATTTTAACAACAAATTCAGGTTTTGGCGGTATCAATGCTGCCATCATTTTACAAAAAGTATGAATAAAAGCAAAATAAAAGCGTTTATAACCGGAATAGGCTGGGTATCAAAAGAATCCATGGGACATATAAACCATATTCAAAACCATAGTCAACAATTTGACCGGGCAACAAAATTACCCAAGATTAAAAGAAAAGATATACTGAATCATCCCTATAAACCTTTCGGTCGAATGGATGATTTTTCAAAACTTGGATTTGCAGCCATTGCCTTTGCCATGAGGGATGCAGACATAAAAAAAGATGGCAAAAAAAAAAATATCAGTTTGATTGCTTCGACGGTTACAGGATGTCTGGAAACAGATATAAACTTTCAGAAAACGCTGTCAGAATCATTGCCAAGCCCGACAATATTTGCTTATACTCTTGCCTCTTCTTTTCTGGGAGAAGCCGCTATATATTTCGACCTGACAGGAGAAAGTTTTGTGATTAATGAAGAGAAAACAAATGGACTCAAAGGGCTCCTTATGGCGCTTGAGATTATTGAATCCGGCGAATCAGATATAGTTCTCTGTGGGGTGTGCAATTCTGATATTAAAACAATCGATCCCAGTTCTCACATCATTAAACCAGGTTCCCTTTTCTTTGTCATTGAAAAAAAATCTCTTCATTCCTATGGAGCTATTAAATCGATATCACTGGAAAATATTTATTATCAAAATGACATTAAAATAACCGGACTTTATGATCTTGCTGAAAAATGCAGTAACCGGGAAATATGAAGATTACAAGGACTTGCAATATGAAAATGCAATTGATATATCCTACCTGGCCAAGACTTGCAAAACAAACCCAATTCCACCTCCCTCCCCATGGCCCGGTTGTTTTTGCTGCAACACTTCCGAAATATGTTGAGGTTGATTTCATTGATGAAAACGTCCAGAAAATTGAATATGATCCTGCCATTGATATTGCAGGGCTCTCAGTCATGCTGACATGTCAACTTCCCCGGGCATTTGAAATTGCCGATCAATACAGAAAAATGGGAATCCCTGTACTGTTTGGCGGTATTGCCGTCATGCTTCATTCAGAAGAGGTCAAAAATCATGCGGACTCGGTGTTCCTTGGAGAATCGGAAGGACGTATGGAAGAAGTTTTCAAAGACTTCGAGCATAAAAGAATGAAAAAAGTCTATGATTACATGAATATTTTCCCTGAGATCAGTTTGATTAACACGGCAAAAAGAGATATTTTAAAAAGAGATCTGTATAATTACAGAGGTATCCAGATGCTTGATCTTGTCCACGCCTCCAGAGGATGCAGATTTAATTGTTTCCCCTGCTGTAACGGGTTTCTAGGTGGACGACTATTCAGACCCAGACCCGTTAAAACCGTTATAAAAGAGATGGAATCCATACCAAATAACCGGCTTTTTATTGTGGATAATTCTCTTGCACATGATAAAGCGTGGCTTATTGAACTATTCACAGCCATGAAACCGTTAAAGAAAAAATGGGTTTCCCACCCGCTGATGGATGATGATCAGGTCCTCAAGCTTGCTACCGAAGCCGGGTGCTGGTATGTCTACCAGGCAGTGTTTGATACGTCAGATATTATCAAAAACAGGGTTAAAAGGCTTCATGACCATGGTATCGGCGTGGAAGGCACCATTCTTTTGGGGACAGATGATCATGATGAAAAGTATATTAAAACCCTTGTTGATTTTCTGAGTCAAATAAAAATCGATCTGGCCGAATTTACAATTTTGACACCTTTTCCAAAGTCTCCTATACGAAAAAAATATAAAAGCGAAAAGCGTATCTTAAGTAATAGCTGGATTGATTACACTTGCGACAAGGTCGTTTTCCAACCTAAAAACATGTCTTGCGAAAAATTAGAAGAACTATATAACTATGCGTGGGATACATTTTATTCCAATGGTGGATACCAGACAAAAATGGGAGAATTGTTTTTCAAGGTCATAAAAAAAGAAATTCTTGATGGAACATACAGAAGATATAATCCACGGGAAAAGAGATCTTTCAAAAAAATCGAGACCCCATGAGCAAAATATTACTGATTTCCTCAAATACAACTACAGAACCGATGCCGGTTTATCCTCTGGGGATGGCATTGATTGCGTCTTCATTAGTTCAGAATGGGCATGAGGTTAAACAACTTGATCTGCTGTTTAACCTTGAGAACATATTATCTTCTGTGACCTGCTCCATTTCGGAATTTAACCCTGATTTTATAGGAATCTCCATTCGAAATATTGATACCGTTGATTCACTTTCTCCGGAGAACACCTGGTATCTTGCAGATGTTAAAGTTCTGGTTGAACATATCCGGAAAATTTCACAAAAACCTATCATTCTGGGAGGGCCTGCTTTTTCAATAATGCCTGAACAAATATTGGAATTTCTGAATGCTGATTTCGGGATTGTAGGAGAAGGTGAAATTTCGTTTAATAAACTGATTGATACCATCTCAAACGGTGTTGAAACAAAAAAAATCATATACCCCACTAAAACACCCATCACTCAAAATGGTTTTTTCTCTCCCCTTTATGAGAAAGAACTTGTGGCGTATTACTTTGATCAAAGCGGCATGTTAAGTTACCAGACAAAAAGAGGATGTCCGCATGGATGTAATTATTGTTCATACCCTTTGATAGAGGGGAACAAACTTCGGAACCAGACCCCTGAATTTGTTGTGGATAATCTAATCCGGTTGAAAAAAAACTTCAATGTTGACACATTATTTTTTACAGATTCAGTTTTTAATGACTGCCAGGGTCATTATCTTACGATTGCTGAACTAATGATCAAAAAAAAATGCAATATCAAATGGGCCGCCCATTTCAGACCTGAACATATAAAACAAAATGAGCTGAAACTCTTAAAAAATTCCGGTCTTTACGCCATGGAAGTCGGTTCAGATGCAGCTTGTGATGTGACTTTACAGGGGATAAACAAATCATTTAATTTTGAAGATATATTCAGCTTTAATGAAAATTGCATTAAAGCTGAAATCCCCTGTGCCCACTTTTTCATGTTTGGTGGGCCAAAAGAGACACGGGCAACTGTTCAGGAAGGATTAAAAAATATAGACCGGTTAAAAAAATGTGCTGTCTTTGTATTTTCAGGTATCCGAATCCTTCCGAAAACAGGACTATCTGAAATTGCCGTTAAGGAAGGAATCATTTCCAGCAACAACAATCTCTTAAAACCCTGCTATTACGTTTCTCCTCTTGTTGATAAGAACTGGATGGATATAAAAATCAAAGAAGCTTTCCACAAGAAAAAAGACCGGTTTTTCCCACCGGAAGAAGGCCAGATGAGGATGAGAGCACTAAAAATGTTTGGTTTCAGGGGATTGTTATGGGACATAGCTATAATTCCTAAAAATCGTAAAAAAAGGGAATTTGAAAACCAATGAAGACCAAAGCCCATGGGGGCTTATTTTAATCCTGTTCGGAGCCGGGATTCTGTCTGCCTTTCAGGTCGGCAAGGTGCCACCTGTCTTGTCAGATATCAGGCTTGATCTTGTTTCCCAGACAGGGTCGGAGAAGAGGGGACTTCTTGATAAGGAGGGGATAAAATATTTTCCTAGGAAAAATCATCACCCGGGTTCTTGTTTTCCCAGATAATATTATCAAGGATTTTCTTAAAATCGGGGGTGATATTCTCAAATTGTATGGCAATTCCGTTTTCTTCCACCCTGACTATCATTCCTTGAAGCTTGAAGGATTTATCAACCCCTGGAACGGAAAAAACAACCTTCACGATTTTCTTAGGTTCAAATTTCCCAGTGGTGTTGATGTAAAGACCACTGGCACTGATATCAATGGTATCGGTCTGAATAACCCTCTTACCAAACCCCACATCAATATCTGATTTGGCTTTTAGACGTTGATATTCCCTTTGTTTGCCGACTTGCCAGGTATTAAGGATTTCAAGAATCTCTTTTTGCTGACCATGGGTAAGATTGCGAACTCTTTTTATAATTTCATCCAGCATTTTACTATGGTTCCCGTTCTTTGTTTGTGGTAGTTATTCTGTATTAAAACACCTGTTTTCTATAAACCATTTCAAGCTGTTTAACAACCCAAATCCCCTGGATTATTCTCCGTACATATCGGTTATTAGTTTTCGTAACTGAGCGGCTTCTAAAGTCGATAACCGATCAATTTTCTTTTTTAATCTCAGTTTACTAATGGTCCGTATTTGATCAACTGCTATCTCTGCGTTTTTATTTGCACACCTGATCTTAAGACGGCTTCTCCATTGCGAATGTAACGTTGAGGTTAAAGGGCAAATAACAATAGTTTCTAAATATTTATTCATTTCATCCTGGCTAATGATTACAACCGGGCGTATTTTTTTTATTTCACTGCCTATTGAAGGATTGAGATCAGCAAAGTATATTTCATATCTTTTAAAATTCAAATTTTTCATCATCCAATCCATCATCAAGGGTTATGTCAAAATCATCCCAATTTTCTTTTTCATCCGCCATGGCCTTATAAGTATCTTCCCAGGAAAGCGTCTTGTCATCTTTCTTTCGAAGCAGAAGCCCCCTCTCTGTTTCTTCAAGCAAAAGGGATTGATTAAAACCATATTTTTGAAGAAGCAGTTTGGGTATGCGAATTCCTTTGGAATTTCCGATAGGGACTAATTTAATGTCTCTTGTACGGATTTGTTTTTCCATATTTTTTTCCTTGTACGATTGTTAAACCATTATGTGAGTATTGTAATTACATCATATAATAAAGTCAAGTCTATAATTATCGCCTCCTCGGCAAGATTCATTTCAGACTGGGCTTTCCCAGCCTTTCATAAATCATAGAATAGCAGGAGTATTCTTCTGATTTTTTAATTAAAATCCGACTCTATCTCTTGTGGCTGGGAAGAATACTATTCTGGTATCAGACATTCAACTGAGCCAAAACCATTTTAATTCGTGAAAATTTATTTACTTTGCCCCACAATATATATTACTGTAATTTTTATTTAAATTGACCATAATATTAAACGCATTATGGTGATTTTATAGTTTAGGAGTATGCAGACTAAAGGATATTGGAACCAGATAGAAGAGTACATCCAAGAACATTCTGATGCACAATTTAGTCATAGCTTGTGCTCTGAATGTTCAGATGAACTTTATGGCAAGGAAGACTGGTATATAGAAATGAAAAACGAGGAAAGGCAAAAAGAATAATGGCCAAAACTTACAGTATTCTTGTCCTTATAATGCTCAATCTATTCTCTGTATAAATAAGTTACTGGAAAGAGCCTTGGCTGCAAAACAATAATGGTTATAGTCCCTTAAAAAAAAGAAAAAACATGGAAAAAGACAAGCTTAAATTTGACAAAAAGATCCTTGCCTTACGGGCACAAATTGATGAAATTGATTGGCAGATACTTTCCCTTCTTGCCCAACGACAGGGCCAGGTTGAAAAGGTGGTCAAATTAAAAAAAAAGCACAATATCCCGGTGTACCATCCTGCCAGGGAAGAAGATCTGATTTCAAAACTTCGGGTACAGGCTGGCAAAGCAAATCTTGACCCGGATTTCATGGAAGACCTTTATCGGGTAATTTTAAAGCAGTCCCGTGTAAAGCAGATAGACCAAATGCAAGGTAAAGGTGTCAGGCCGGACACCAGGATTTTAATCATCGGGGGTGACGGACAGATGGGGCAATTTTTTGCTTCACTCTTTCACAAATCCGGTTATGAGGTCAGGATCCTTGAAAAAAAAGATTGGAACAAAGCAAAACAGCTTTGTGAAAATATTGATCTTGCCCTTATCTGTGTTCCCATTGAGAAAACCTGTGATATTATTGAAAAGGTTGCGCCATTTCTTGGACCTAATACCATTCTTGCCGACCTGACCAGTATCAAAGCCAAGCCATTGGAAAAAATGCTGGATGCCCATCCAGGGCCTGTGACAGGGCTTCACCCTTTATTTGGTCCTGATTCAGGCTCTCTTGACAAACAGATCGTTATTGTTACCCCGGGAAGAGACTCAGATCGCTGCCAGTGGCTGGTGGACCAGATGACCCTCTGGGGTGCTGTTATTGTTCCGTGCAGTGCAAAAGAACATGATGAAATCATGGAAATAGTCCAGGCTTTGCGCCATTTTGCCACCTTTAGTTTTGGACAGTTTTTATATGAAAAAAATGCTCGCATTGAAAGGACCCTTGAATTTTCAAGCCCGATTTACCGCCTTGAGTTGGGAATGGTGGGCAGGTTGTTTGCCCAGGACGCTTCTCTTTACTCTGAAATTATTTTTGCGACAAAACAACGGCGGCAACTTTTAAAAGACTATATTGCATCTTTAAATAATCATCTTGAAATGCTGGAAGCCAATGACAAACATCTTTTTATTGAAAAATTCGACCATATTGCACAATGGTTTGGTCCCTTTAGCGAGCAGTCCATGCGTGAAAGCACGTTTCTGATCAACAAATTGATTGAAAGGTTTTAAATTCATTTTTCATTGCTTTAAATTTTTTCATATTGTTTTAATTTCTTTAACAGGGTTTTCCTTGTAATGCCAAGTCTTCTGGCAGCTTCACTCTTGTTGCCTTCGGCTGATTCAAGGGTGGAAAGAATAGCTTTTTCTTCTATCTGGGAAAGCCTGATATTTCCAAAATCCGTTTCCCCTTCAATTCCTTCAGCAGCCTTTACCTTTATAAACGAAAGGTCTTCTTTGCAGATATAGTCAGACCTGGCAAGAACCACGCCCCTTTCCACGCTATTCATCAATTCCCTGACATTGCCTTCCCATTCATACCGGATCATGGCATCCATGGCATCTGGTGAAAAGCCTTTTATATCCCGTTTGTTTTTCTTTGAAAAAATTTCTAAAAAATGATTTGCCAGGGTTGGGATATCTTCTTTTCTTTCCCTTAAGGGAGGGATCTCGACACTCACAACGTTAAGCCGATAATATAAATCCTGGCGAAAGCCTCCCTGCTCTGACATTTGCTTTAAATTCTTATTGGTTGCGGCAATAATCCTCACATCTGTTTTAATATTTTCATCACTTCCCACGGGTGTGATTTCTTTTTCCTGAATTACCCTTAATAGCTTTACCTGCATGGCAAGGCTCATTTCACCGATTTCATCCAAAAGAATACTACCCTTGTCTGCCAGTAAAAACCTTCCTTTTCTTTTCCTGTCTGCACCGGTAAATGATCCTTTTTCATGGCCGAAAAGTTCGGATTCAAGCAGGGTCTCAGTAATAGCGGCACAATTAATCCTTACATAGGGATGATCTTTTCGTGAAGAATTAAAATGGATGGCAGATGCAACCAATTCCTTGCCAGTTCCTGATTCGCCCATGACCAGAACATTGGCATCAGTGGGTGCCACCATGTGAATGGTATCAAGCAGGGAAAGAATTGCAGGACTTTTTCCAAGAATGTCATGGGAAAAATCTTTCTCCTTAAGGCGGATCTTCAAATGCCTGTTTTCTGTTTTTAAGGAGATACTTTCAAATATATGTTCAATTGTCAGTTTGAGCTTATCAAAATCCAGGGGTTTGGTCAGATAATCATAGGCCCCGATCTGCAGGGCTTCCACAGCTGTCTGTACAGATGAATAGGCTGTCATGATGATCACGGGCAAAGAAGGATTATAGGCTCTGATCAACTGCAAAGCCTCCATCCCGGACATTTTCACCATTTTCATATCCATCAGAACAATATCAAAGGGCTGGCCTTTCACCATATCAACGGCCATTGTCCCATCATCTGCCAGATGAATATCAAGTCCCCAATCCGCCATTATAGTCTCAAGCATTCTGGCATGGGCTGCATCATCGTCAACAACAAGTATTTTTTTCATTTTTATCCTTTTATCCTTTTATGCAACAGGCAGATTTATAATAAAACAGGTACCTGTATTTTTTTTGCTCTCCACACGAATACTTGCCTCAAGGTTTTCAATGATCCTGTGAACGATTGAAAGGCCAAGCCCCGTTCCCGTTGGCCGGGTGGTAAAATAGGGATCAAAAATCAGATCAAGGGATTCCTCATCTATGCCCTGGCCGTTATCCTTAACCCTTATTTCAATTTGCCCATCCTTTTGCCCATCCTTTACATCGATCTCAAGTATCCCTTTGTCATCCAAGGCCTCTATGGCATTGATATATAAGTTTAAAAGTACCTGGTTCATCCGGTCGCCGTCTGTATGGATTTTAGTTTTTCTAGTATCAATATTAACCCTTGTTTCAATATTTTTCTGCTTTAGATCATGGTGAACAAGTTTTAAAGAATGGGTGATCATCTCTTTGATATCCACTTGTTTTTTTTCAACGGCCATGGGTTTTGCAAACTCAAGTAACTGGGTAACGGATCGATTGATACGTTCCACTTCCTTGACCATAATCTGTGCAATCTCCTTGTCTGAGTCTTTGTCCTCATATCGTTTACCAAAATAGGTTGCAAACCCTTTGATGGAACTTAAAGGATTTCTGATTTCATGGGCAACACCTGCTGCAAGCTTTCCAATGGCTGCAAGACGTTTGTTTGTCTCCACCTGTTTTTTAAGCTCCCTTACCTGGGTTAAATCTCTGAAAAGAAATAAAAACCCCATGATTTGATTTTCATAATCCTTAATAGGGGATGCAGTTATATCAAGATCAAGCTTTCGGTCTGGCGCAATAATAAAATTGATCTCCCGGTTGAGAACCTCTTGTGATATTTCCATTTCCTGTATCAATTCAATCATTTCCGGGTAGGGTTGAGTCAGATCCCCTCCTAAAATATTTTTTGCAGCATTATTCACAGATGTGATTTCATGGTCATGATTAATCGTAACCAGTCCTGACGGCATGTTCTGGATCACATTATCGGAAAACGCCTTAACACTTTTCAGGGACGCTTTTGCAGACCTGTAGGCCTGAAAAACAAACAAAGCTACCATACCGACGCATCCCAATATAAAAAAAAGAATGCCCCTTAACACAGTCTCTTTTAATAATTCGTCCCGGGCGATTCTTGCCCTTTCCATGGAAAGTCCGGCAAAAATATAATGTTCCGCCATTTCAGGCATTTGCCCGTCCTGGCTTTGAATATATGGTTGGCTCCAATCCTTGATTCCTTTTTCAAAATTCTGCATATCTGGTGAATCCTGATACCTGTGCATTGGCACTCCATCCATTCGCATATGCCGCCGCCTGGCACCGGACTTGATCGGTACAAACCGCTTGAACACTTCAAAAACCTGGCTCTGATCTAAAACCTGGCTCTGATCTTTTTGCAGTCTTACCCTGTGATCGACCATAGCCGTATCTTCATTTATCTTTACCATCCCGGGCATGGCATCAAAAATCTGTCCCACCATGGATTCATCCGAGTGTGCCAGAATCAGGCCATCCTTTGATGTAATCATCATATAGATAACTTCAGGCTGCAGCGCTGTTTCCAAAAGCATGGCCTGGATTCTATTTGCACCCCACCGCATGGTGAACATCCCGGTCCGGGTTCCCGCCTCAAATGTCCTTATCAATGAAGCACCCTTTTCCAATAACCTCTGGGTGAAAAACTCATTTTGTTTTTCAAGCCTGTCAAGGGTCATGAATGTAAAAATCGGTAACATGATCAATAAAACACCAATAAGGAATAAAGGGGATATCCATAGAAACTTATATTTTTTCATTTTTTTCTCTTTTTTACACATTATACTTTTATATAAAAGCACTGAGCTATGAGTTTTGAGTAGTGAGAAAAACTAGCAGCTTAGCTTCTCTCACCATTTACCATTTACTTATTATAAGCAAAAACAATACCATGGGACAAACGCCTTTGTTTACATGCTACTTGATTTCCAGACATCATAATTGTGGGTACTTTCTATACATCTGGATACATTGTACCGGGTAAAAAGTATACACTACCGCAGATTCAATAGCAATATTTAAATTTGCATAATTTTAAATATATATTTTAAATTCAATAAGTTAAAAAATATTTTTCTTCTTGGCACACCATTTGCTATATCCTGTTTCAACAAGTGATCAAAAGATCAATTAACAAAACAACCTTAAATTGGAGTTTATTATGAAAAAATCAATCATTATCATCAGTTCACTACTTATTGTTGCACTTGTATCAGGAAGCGCTTTTGCATGGGGCCAGGGCAAATGCCAGGGCAGAGGACAGGGAATGGGTTATGGCGATAATCAGGACTGTCCACGAAACGGGGGGCAAGGTGACTTCAATGACTTGTCCAAGGATCAGAGAGATGCCCTGAGTGCACTTCGCCAGGGATTCATTGATGAAACCTATGAGCTGAGATCTGCAAAATTTGCAAAACGTCAGGAAATGAGAATGCTCATGGAAACATCTGAACCAGACAGGGCCAAACTTGGCAAATTATCCCAGGAACTCACTGATCTGCAAAAACAGATAAGAGACAAACGTATCGACTTTATGTTGGCTGCAAAAAAAGTCTCACCTGAACTTGGCATGGGCAAAGGATTTGGTCAGGGTCGAGGCGAAGGGTCAGGCAGAGGCGACCAGGGAGGTTGCCAGGGACAGGGATATGGCCGAGGCTGGCATCATAACAATTAGAATCTAATTTAGATTCTAATCTGATTCCCCATAAAAACGCCCGGAAGGATGAAATCATCTTCCGGGTTTTTTTTTATTCTTTTTCAAGCGTTACATGATTTTTCAACACACCAATTTTCTCAATTTTTGTTTCCAGCACATCACCCGGAGTAAGATACACTGGCGGTTTTCTGGTATACCCCACCCCACTTGGTGTTCCCGTTAGTATGATAGTCCCGGGTAAAAGGGTGGCAGACTCGGATAGATATGAAATGACCTGGGCCACGGAAAAAATCATGTCACTGGTATTGCTTTTCTGCATGGTCTCACCATTTAACACACATTCAATATCAAGATTACCAGGGTCCTTAATCTCGTCCCGTGTCACAATCCATGGGCCAAAAGGACAAAATGTGTCAAAACTTTTCCCTTTTATCCATTGCTTGCCGCCTGCATGCATCTGCCATCTTCTGGCAGAAATATCATTGGCACAGGTATACCCCAGAACATAATCAAGGGCATTTTCCGGCAGGACATTTTTGGCATTCTTTTTTATGATCACAGCAAGTTCAACCTCATAATCCACTTCAGGGATCTTTGCACAGGAGACTGGAATCCTTATATCATCCAGGTGACCTGCTGCCGCACCCAGATTCTTCATAAACACGACGGGATATTTTGGCAATTCAAATCCAGCCTCTTTGGCATGGAGTTTATAATTTAGGCCGATGCAAAAAATGACTTTGGGTGAAATCGGGGTTAAAATTTTTTTAACCTTTTTTCTTTTCCCTGTATTGGAAAAATCAGCATAAATATCCCCCTCAAGAACAGATGCGGAATCATTATCAAAATCACAGCCTGTATAAATTTTATTGTCGTCACTTTCAAACCTTAGTATTTGCATGTTTATTTTCTCCTGTTATTCCTATATACAATGAAAAATATTGCCAATTTTTTAATTGTATTAAAATCATTATCATAAAAGGTCAAGCCCATTTAAACTCATGAAACAGGATATGGAAAAATTATTCATTGGTCTTTCTGACAAAAAAACAGATTTGATCATCCTGATTTTAACCTCTCAAAATATTAAAAATCATGCTGAACGGGAAAATAATTTATTTAATATCCTTGTAAATAAAGCAGATATGGAAAAAGCCCGCATCATGGTTGAGACCTATTATAAAGAAAATAAATTTTTCAGGCTAAAACAGCAGTTACACCAAATTCCCATATCCTCATTTAAATCATATCCAGCCTTTTGTATCATGGGACTGCTCTGGATTATTCATGCAGCCTGTATCCATTACCATGTCCACGAAGCCATGATATTAAAATATGGCGCCTCTGCCCTTTTTATCCTTCAGGGAGAGACCTACAGGGCTGTTACAGCACTATTACTGCATTCAGATGCCAGGCACCTTGCAGGAAATATGGCTGGCATGCTCATTTTCGCCGCTCCTTTTATCAGCCTTTCCGGGTTTGGTACAGGGCCTTTTATGCTGCTTTTTGCCGGCACCCTTGGCAATCTTTTCAATGCTCACCTTTACAGAACAGCCCATCTCTCCATTGGGGCCTCAACAGCCGTTATGGCAGCAGCAGGCCTTCTTGTGGCCTTCCAGGTAACGCAAAAAGGAAAGCCGCTCAGGTTGAACAATCTTTTGCCTGTCTTTGCCGGAGCCCTTATGGTCGCTATGTTCAGCCAGGGAGAGCGTACAGATGTTATGGCCCATGTGTTCGGGTTTTTAAGCGGCCTTGGATCAGGCATTATTTTTTTCCCCTTAAATAGAACACTTAAATTTCCCCAAAAAGATCCTATTGCCCTTTTATTAACCATCCTTATAATTGCCGCATCCCTCCTTGCTGCAACCTGAAGCAAATACTTTCTTGATACAATAAATAATTCATCATTTGTCGAAAATGGCAGTATTGCCATTTTCGACAAATGGTCGCGTATCTTTTTTCTGGCCTGTTTTTTATTATTTAAAAATTTTTTAGTTTCTTTTTCCTAGTAAAGGGTGTTAAAAAAAACATTTATCAGAATATTTTGCAAAGCAATTTTACCCAATTGCTATTTGATTTTTGTACAACCTGTATAGATGAAAATTGGAGAAAGATATGAAACAAACAATTCCAAATATTCTGATCCTGGGAGCAGGCGTTGCAGGAATGGCTGCAGCCCAAGCTCTTGCTGATCAGGATCTTGTTGTATACCTTGTGGAAAAAGAAGATGCCCCTGGCGGACATGCTGCCAAATGGGCATGTATGGCAACGGAATCCTGTGAAAACTGCGGTGCCTGCCTGAGTATTGAAATGGCTGACCAGATTCAAAAACAAAAAAATCTTATTCTGCACCTTAAGACCACTATTAAAACCCTTAAAAAAAAAGACCAGGGTTATGAGGTTACTTTAGAAAACAAGGTGTCATTTTTTGTGGAAAAAATTATAATGGCCACGGGTTTTTCACCCTTTAATCCTGCCCAGACCGATTCTCTTCACTATGATACCTATAAAAATGTAATCACTACAGCAGAATTAAATACCCTGTTAAAAGAGGAAACCCTTGCCACCTATTTTAACGGGAAACCTGATCCAAAAATAGCCTTTATCCAGTGTGTGGGTTCCAGAAACCGGGACCAGGGCAGAGACTATTGCTCCCAGGTGTGCTGCAAAATATCCATGCGCCATGCCAACAAAATCACCCATCTTTTTCCTGAGTCTGAAATAACACTCTTTTACATGGATCTTCAAATCATTGGAAAAGAGATAAGACCCTTGTTCAACAAACTTTCCAAGAATATTGAACTGATCCAGGGAATTCCTGCTGAAATCCTTGAAAACAAAGAAACAAAAATGCTGACCATTGTGGCCGAGGACAAAAAAAACCTTTCCAGGGTTTCCAAAGCCTTTGATCTCATTGTTCTTTCCATTGGCATGCTGCCTTCTGAAAACCTTGAGTCAACCTGCAGCATGCTTGATGTGAAATCCAATTCCTGGGGGTTTTTCAATACAGACCAGGCATCTCTTTCAAAGGACGTTGTGATTGCAGGGTGTGCCAATGGTCCCAAAGATATCCTGACCTCAAAACAGGATGGCAGGATAGCGGCTGGCAAAGTCATTGAAAAGCTTGGGCTGAACAAAAAAAAGCAAGTAAGTATTGCCGTATTTGGAGAAGGAATACAGGCAGATAAGACGGCCCTTGCACTTTCTTCAAAAGGCTGCCCCACCTTTTTGTTCGGGCCAGGAAAAAGCCTTTCCAAAGACACCCCTGTCACTGTTTTAAGTGACACCAGCATAATTTCCTTCAGCGGAACTGCTGGAAATTTTTCCCTGTATTATAAATTAAACAATAAAAAGGAAAACCTGATCTGTGGTGCTGTCATTGCTGCATTGGAACCAGAACAATCATTGAACAGAGTTGATGGTCTCTTAAATAAAACCCTGGGTCTTGACAGATGGGCAGAACTGGTTAAAACCGACCCTGACAATCTTCCTGATAATATCGTCATACTACTGGATTATTTTGGCCCGGAAGTTAAATCCTTTGCAGGGCTTGCCCTTAAAACATCTGTCAAAGCAAGGGCTTTGGGGAAAAACATTTCCATCATCATGAACAAGATGCTGGTTCATGGTGCATCAGGCCAGCGTCTCTATGACACTGCCAGACAGAATGGGGTTAATTTTTTCAGATTTGAGACAAATAAGGATTTGCAGATACAGGATTCTGGTAAAGGCTTTCTGATAAAACTCAAAGAGGCCACCCTGCCATCCATTGAGCTGGATATAACCTGTGACTACCTTGTCCTGCCACCCAGCCTTACACCAGCCCCAGGATTTAAAAATACTGCGGATCTAATGGGCCAGGCCATTGACAGGGAAGGCTTTTTACAATCTGCCAACAGCCGTCACCGCCTGACACAAAGCCCTAGAAAAGGCATATTTTTTGCCGGAACCTGTCATGATGAGACAGACCAGGATGACCTGGACAATGAAATCAATGATATCCTGTCTGCTTTTTCCACAGAGTCTTTTGACTTACCACATATTAAGACAGGGCTTGATCTTGAAATTGAAATCGATCAAAAAAAATGTGCCCAGTGTCTGACCTGTATCAGGGTCTGCCCCCACTCAGCCATTATAATGAATGAAAAAAACAGACCCTGGATTGTACAGGATTCCTGTTTTGCATGCCATCTTTGTGTATCCAACTGCCCGGCTTATGCCATTGAATCAAAAACTCTGGCCAATGATATAATTGCCGGAAAAGTCACAAAAGACAATATAGTCATTCTGGCCTGCGAACGCTCGGCCGCCCTTGCAGCAGGTAGTATTGCACTGCCGGATAATATCACTCTTATCCCCATTTCCTGTGCCTGCAGAATCAGTAGCGATGTGATTCTTAAAGCCCTTTTAAAAGGCGCATCAAAAGTAATTGTCGCAGGTTGCCACGAAGACAACTGCAGATCCATTAAAGGCAGCAATGTTGCCGATGCAAGTACAAGACAAGTATTAAGGATTCCGGGAATAGAAGCCTCAGAAGTTGTCTGGGAACCAATAGCTGCCAATGAAACCAAAAAATTTGAACGTATAATTTTCAAGGCGTAAGAATAAAGGATAAAAAACATGGGTAATGCAAGTATAAATAAAACTTCGGCTCTGTATAAAATGCTGAATCAATTTCCTTTGGGAGATAATATTTCCGAGTGCCTGACCTGCGGCGCGTGCAACTCCAGGTGTACCTGGTTTGACGGACAAGGCGGCCCCCTGCCCCGGGCGATTATCCGCATGGCTGCGCTGGGGCTTGATGAACAGCTTGTACAAAGCAATATGATCTGGGACTGCCTTTTGTGCAATAGGTGCACACAAGGATGCCCCATGGGCATCACCATGGACAAGGTGGTAGCAAAAGCCAGAAGCCTTGCCATTGCAGATGGCAAAATTCCAAAAGATATCAAAACCGGCATTAAAAACCGCATCGAGCTTGGTGATGTCAATGCTCTGACCACTGAGGAATTTGTGGAAACCGTTGAATGGGTCAGCGAAGAATTTACCGATGAAATGGATAATCCCGAAGCCATTATTCCCCATGATATAAAAGGGACAAAACTTCTATATCTTCCAAATCCAAGGGAACTTGGCATCAACCTGCTGCATTTGTCTGCCATGGCAAAACTCTTTTATGCCACAAAAGAGACCTGGACCCTGTCTGCCCATCATACAGATGTGACCAACTGGGGATATTTTGTAGGCAAGGATGATATTATCAAAAAGATGGCCCTGATGGTGGTTGAACCGGCAGAAGAACTCGGTATCGAGACCCTTGTGCTGTCAGAATGCGGCCATGGATACCATGCCCTGAAATTTCTTCTGGAAGATATCATTGGTCGAAAACCCAGGTTTGAAGTGCTCAGCATGCCAGAGCTTATCCTTAGATATGCCCAGAAAGGTATCCTGAAATTTGATCCTGAAATACACCCCTATAAAATTGCCTATCATGACCCCTGCAATATTGCCAGGAAATCAGGGGGGTATGATGCCCCAAGAGAACTGCTTTCCATGGTCTGTAAAGGGGTTGTAGAATTGATACCCAGCAGGGAGGACGGTATCTGCTGCGGAGGAGGAGGCGGTCTGCTTCAGGACAGCCACAGCACTCCGAAAAGAATGATCACGGGCAAGCCCAAGGCAGACCAGATGAAAGCTGCAGGTCTTCCCCATCTTGCCACGGCCTGTCTGTCCTGCCACAAGCAGTTAACAGAACTTTCCAATCATTATAAACTGGGAATAAAGGTCGAGACTGTAGCCTCCCTGGCATCGGAGGCGCTCGTTTTATAGAGGTCAAACCATGATTTAAAATCATCAGGGGGGAAAAAGGAGAAAACCATATGGAATTGAACGATGAGCGGCGCAAAAAGATTGAAGATATTTTAAAGTCACACGATTATACCGACTACAAGTGGATTGACCCAAAAAAAATCATCGTGTCCCAATGGGTACGCATGAAGTGCAGGTTCGGTTGCAGTGAATACGGAAGAGGCGGTGCTTGCCCACCTGAAACGCCTTCGGTGGCAGAGTGTAAAGAATTTTTCAATGAGTACAGCGATGCAGTCATTCTGCACTTTGAGGGCTTGATGGAAAAACCTGAAAATCGCCATGCCTGGTCTGCCAAAATCAATGCCAAGCTGGTTAAATTGGAACGTGAGGTGTTTACAGCGGGGTTTGAACGCGTTTTTCAATTGTTTATGGACTCGTGTTGCTTTTGCAAAGAGTGCACCGGTAGCCGCGAGACCTGCGAACAGCCCCGCATGGCTCGTCCGGCCCCCGAGGCCATGGCTGTGGATGTTTATACCACCGTGCGCCAAGCTGGATTCAAGATTAACGTGCTCTCAGACTACAACCAGAAAATGGATCGATTTGCATTTCTGATGGTCCAGTAGAAGTCACCTTTTTTATAACCTCTGGCCTGAAGCGGGTTTTAAATCCTGATCCTGCCTTCAAACACCAGAGTAGCAGGACCTGTCTTAAAAATATGATTTGTCTCTTTATCCCAGTGGATATAAAGATCTCCGCCATCCAGGTGAATAATAGCGCTGTCCTGTGCCCTGCCCGTCAGGCTGGCAGCAACAAGTGCAGCACAGGCGCCTGTACCGCATGCCAGTGTCCTCCCGGCTCCCCTTTCCCACACCTTCATTTTCAATTCTCTGTTGTTCACAACCTCAATAAACTCAACATTGGTCTTTTCTGGAAATCGTTTATGGGCTTCAATTAATCGGCCGACCTTTTCAATGTCTACTTTTTGCAAATCATCTACAAAAAGAACAGCATGGGGATTCCCCATGAATACTGCGGTAATAAGATATTCCTTGTCCCCGACGATCAAACTCTCTTCAATGGCTTTCTCATTGGGGCTTTCAAAAGGGATATCCAGGCAGGAAAGAACAGGTTCTCCCATATCCACCCTTATTGACTGAACCTGATCATTATCATCAACAACCACCTCGGGAATGACTGTTCCCGCCTTGGTATCCACTCTTATCTTCTTTTGGGTAAGTATCTTTTTTTCATACAGGTATTTGGCAAAACAGCGCATGCCATTACCGCACATCTGGGCCTGGGACCCGTCAGAGTTGTATATTCTGTATTTAATATCATGGTCATGGGACTCAAGAATCAGAATAATACCATCTGCCCCGATGCCAAAGTGTCGTGAACAAAGCCGTTTAGCCAGTTCTGGATAATTTTCATGGCGCTCTATATCCCCTTTTCTGTCATCCAGAATAATAAAATCATTGCCAAGTCCTTCCATTTTCACAAATTCAATTTCCATGTTTTTCTCCATTAAAACTGACAATATCCAAGGGTTGAGATAATATTTTTACCTATTGCTTCCACCTGCCAATGCCTTACATGTTCTATTTTTAAAAGATCTTGGGCCATTGCAGGATTTTCAAAAGCAATGGAACCAATCATTGCATTATTCAATAAAAACCCTGGTTCAATCCCTATTGAACTGCTTAATTTTTCTCTCATCTTTTTCAGACGTTCAATTCTTTCCTGAACTATGACATCTTTTTTGGGCTTTCTGGTTTTAGGATATGAGGGCAACGCTCTATGCGCAAGTTCCATTGCTTTAACAATTGCCTCCACGCACAGATTTCCATACATGTCTGCCTGTTTTTGGCTTATTGCCCTTATCTTCAACATATGATCAATTGTCACAGGTTTCTCGTGGGCCATGGTCATTAAAGAAAGATTTGAGAAAATTTTAAACAGGGGCTGATCTTTTTTTTGTGCTATCTCCTGTCTTACCTGTAATAAGTTTTCAAGAACAGCAAGGCTCCTATTGTCCATTTTACCTGCGCCTTTAAATTTTTTAAACAATGGTAAAACATGATTATTTTCATACCGGACCCGGGTTTGTATTTCAAACTCTTCTTTGGCCCAAGAAAGCCGCCCGTTTGCCACAAGCTTTTGATGGATTATATCATGCAGCTTTGTAAGATATGCCACATCCCCCACTGAATATTCAATCATCTCCTGCTTGAGCGGACGTCTTGCCCAGTCAACCTTTTGAAATTTTTTATCAGCATCCACGTTAAAATTTTTCTTTAACAGGGCAGCAAGTCCCCGCTCTTTAATGCCTAAAAACCGACAGGCAATTTCCGTGTCAAAAAGGTTATTCACCCGGGCCTGATAATCTCTGTCAAGACTTCTGATATCAAAATCTGCCCCATGAAACACCTTGATCACACCGGTGTTTTCAAGCAGTTCCAAAAATGGAGGCATCTTTTTAATTTTAAACGGATCGATTAAAAAAGCCTGTTTTGAAGATGCCATCTGAATCAGACAGATCTTCTCTTTAAAGCAGTGCATGGAGTCTGCTTCAAGGTCTACACTGATTATTTTTTCCTTTAAAAGGTCATCACAAACACTTTTAAGTTCCTCATCCGATTCAATAAACTTATAGTTCAATATTTTTTCCCTTGATTGTTTAGGCCAGTTCTTCTAAAATTCATGCTTTATATAACAGATAACAAAACACAATGGAAAATAAAGAATGATTAACATAACATTTCCCGACAATAGTATAAAGAGTTTTGAAAATATTCCCACAGGAATGGATGTGGCCACTAGTATTTCAGAAGGATTTGCCAGAAACTGCGTGGCAATGAAAATTGATGAACAGCTTATTGATTTAAACCAGGCCATTAAAAAAGATACTGCCATAAATTTTATTACTGCCAATGATGATGAAGCCCTTGATATTTTAAGGCATTCTTCTGCCCATGTCATGGCAGAAGCTGTGTTGAATATTTACCCTGATGCAAAATTGACCATAGGTCCCGTGGTTGAAGACGGATTTTACTATGATATTGATATGGACCCGGTTTCAAAAGATGATTTTGGTGCAATTGAAGCTGAAATGAAAAAAATCATCAACACCAAAAACACCTTTGAAAGAAAAGTTGTTTCAAAAAAACAGGCCCTTGCAATATTCAAGGACAACCCATTCAAACTTGAGCTCATTAATGAACTTGATGAGGCAGAGGAGATATCCCTTTACCAGAACGGCAAATTCATTGATCTTTGCCGCGGCCCCCACATTCCCCATACAGGCATGATTAAAGGATTCAAGCTTTTAAAAATATCCGGAGCCTATTGGAGAGCTGATCAGACAAAAGAACAGCTCCAGCGTCTTTATGGCATCTCATTTTTTGACAGCAAAAAGCTTAAAAACTACATCCACATGATTGAGGAAGCCCAGAAAAGGGATCACAGGAAACTTGGAACCAAACTGGATCTATACTCATTTCATGATGAAGCTGCGGGCATGCCCTTTTTCCATGCAAAGGGCATTGAGGTATGGAATGCTCTCTTAGAGTACTGGCGGGATGAACACAAAAAAGCAGGATATGTGGAAACCAAAACCCCGGTCATGCTTAACCGAAAACTCTGGGAACAGAGCGGTCACTGGGACTATTACCGGGAAAACATGTATACATCAGTGATTGATGATGAAGAATATGCCATAAAACCCATGAACTGCCCCGGCGGTATGCTGCTTTACAAAACAAAAGCATACTCCTACAGGGATATGCCTGTAAGAGCCGGTGAGATAGGCCTTGTTCACAGACATGAACTATCAGGCGCACTCTCCGGTCTTTTCAGGGTTCGTGCCTTTCACCAGGATGATGCCCATATTTTCATGACTTCAGATCAAATCGAGGATGAGGTCCTTGGCGTACTGGAATTGTCCCAGAGAATCTACAGCAGATTCGGCCTTGATTTTCATCTGGAATTGTCCACCCGGCCAGAAAAATCCATTGGATCGGATGAACAATGGGAAGAAGCCACAAACGGTCTTAAAGCTGCTTTGAACAAATATGGCCGGGAATATTTTATTAATGAAGGGGATGGGGCATTTTACGGCCCTAAAATTGATATCCACATCAAAGATGCCCTGGGAAGAACCTGGCAATGCGGAACCGTCCAGTTGGATATGGCCCTGCCGGAAAGATTTGACCTGAGTTACAAGGGCCAGGATAATAACAAACACCGGCCCATAATGATCCATCGGGTTATTTACGGATCCCTGGAAAGATTTTTCGGCATACTTGTGGAACATTTTGCAGGCAGATTCCCTTTGTGGATGGCCCCTGTGCAGGCTATCCTGCTTCCCATCAACCAGGATCTTGCGGAATATGCTGAAACAATCAAAGCCGAGCTTGATACCCATAGAATCAGATGTGAAGTTGACAAGAGAAGCGAAACCCTGAAAAAGAAAATCAGGGATGCCCAGCTTGCCTATGTCCCTCTGATCATCACCATTGGAGATAAGGAAAAAGAAACCAGGACTCTTTCTGTCAGAACCCTTGATGGCAAGGTCAGGATGGGCCTTTCCATGGATGAGTTTGTCACGTCTGTATCACATCATGTTAAAGAAAGAATCCTGAATGAGACAATTCTCTAGCAGGCTGAACCTGATCTATTTATACAGACTGCCGGTTATTGGCTTATGCCTGCTTATTTTCTGGCAGTCTTCTAATCCCAGTATAATTTCAGCGCCTTTGTTTCCCTTGATGTTTTTATCCGAAAAAATAGGAGACCGAACAGCAAGTCATTGTGACACAGCTACCTTTTTTATAAGGAATAACTCATGACAAATAACGATATCCTACGCCGCATCCGCTATATCTTCGACCTTAACGATTCAAAAATGATTGCTATATTTGATTTAGCTGATCACAAGGTAACCCGGGAACAAATCAGCGACTGGTTAAAAAAAGATGAAGACATAGCTTTTCAGAAATGCAGTGACACTACGCTTTCGATTTTCCTGAATGGTTTGATTAATGATAAAAGAGGCAAAAAGGAAGGGTCTCAACCCGAGCCGGAAAAGCATTTAACTAACAATATGATTTTTATGAAATTAAAAATCGCCTTAAACCTGAAAGCCGAAGATGTGTTGGAGATTATGGCCCTGGCAAATTTGAGCATAAGTAAACACGAATTAAGTGCATTTTTCCGCAAGCCTGGTCATAAACACTTTCGGGAGTGTCAAAATCAGATTTTACGTAATTTTCTAAAGGGTATGCAGCTTAAATATCGCGCTGCCACCCAATTGGAACCAGATTTCAAATGGCAGTAAAATTTTTAGAAGGAATATATTACTTAAAGCGATACGTTTCAAAAGCATAGCGAGCAATGCCTTATAAAAGCATATTTTTAACATCATTTAATTGAAAGGGGCAAACATGAGCAACATAAACATTGATAAAATTATTGAAACGCTTACCTATTGGGCAACCGCTTATTCTATAAAATTAATTGCCGCCATTCTTATCTTTATTATTGGGAAATGGCTGGCCCATAAAATTTCAAGGCTGATCACAAAACTTCTTGAAAAAAATAATATTGATGCAACCCTGGTTAACTTCCTTGAAAGCATCATATATTATACCTTCCTGATTGTTGTCATTATTGCCACAGCAGGACAACTGGGGATTAATACCACATCCTTCATTACTATTGTTGGTGCTGCCGGCCTTGCCATCGGCCTTGCTCTGAAAGATTCCTTGTCCAATTTTGCATCAGGGGTTATGCTGATCCTGTTCCGTCCCTTCAGGGTGGGTGACTTTGTTACCGCGGGCGGTGTGTCTGGAACCGTCGTCAGCATCGCTCTGTTTAATACCACATTGAACACCCCGGACAACCAGAGGGTGATCGTTCCCAACTCAGGCATTACCAGCAGTGTCATCACCAATGTAACCGCCAATGATACCCGTAGGGTGGATCTTGTGATCGGCATCGGCTATGACGATGATATTAAAAAAGCAAAAGAGGTCCTTAAAAGAATTATTCAAGAAGAAGACAGGATACTTGATACACCAAAAGCTAAAATTGCTGTGTCTGAGCTTGCCGACAGCAGTGTGAATTTTGTTGTCAGGCCCTGGGTAAAAACTTCTGACTTCTGGGATGTTTATTTTGATTTAACTGAAAAAATCAAAATTACATTTGATGAAGAGGGCATCAGCATTCCCTATCCGCAACAGGATGTTCACCTTTATAAAAAGCTTGCGGATGAAAAATAAAGATTATTTAATCAAAATTCCTGATATTGTTGTCATAAGCAAATCCACTGGAAACTGTCACCCCTTGTCGGCTATTGCTACCAGAAAAGAGATTGCCCAGGTTTTTGCAAATGGCATAATGAAAATCAACTTTTTTTTCAACGGAGAAACAAAAAATGAAAGCATTTCAAGATTACTATCCAGAAGATCTCAGCCATTGCTATGGGTGCGGCAGGCTCAATGAACACGGATTACAGATTAAAAGTTATTGGGATGGTGAGGAAAGTGTTGCAAAACTCATTCCCAATGAAAAATATATTGCCATACCGGGATTTGCTTATGGTGGATTAATCGCCTCTCTTATTGACTGTCATTGTACAGGAACTGCTGCTGCTGCAAAATACCGGGAAGAAGGCAGGGATATGGATACAGAACCGGCTCTGCGGTATGTCACTGCATCTTTAAAAGTGGATTTTCTTGCACCAACCCCTTTGGGTGTGGAACTTGAAATCCGGGGCAAGGTTATTGAAATAAAAGAAAAAAAAGTGGTTGTCGAAGCAACCGTACTGGCGGAAAATAAAATCTGCGCAACGGGATTAGTTGTAGCGGTGAGGATGCCGAAAACTATGTTAAATAAATAAGTTAAACAAATAAATGCTTTACCCCTATCTGCCGGTCAGAGGTCTTCCCAGGCTGTAAATCTGGCCGCAATGATCATAGGAAAGCGCATTATCAAGACTTTTAATCTGATCAAACCGGTCCCTGATCTCTTCCGCTTTTATCACCCTTTTTGTATCGCCAATGCAGATGCCTTTGCCGGAAACCATTGCTGAACGGGCAAACCATCCGGCACTCATGGTAAAAATCATCCCGGATTCCTGATTTTCTTCAGAACACAAAAAGGTCACAATGGGCGTGTTGAATTCAGGGCGTATTCTTTTGGCCACTTCATCGGGGAAAACGCCCTGAGTCATGCCGGTTGCAGCATTGGGAGCCACGGTATTGATTTTAATATTATACTTGGCTGTTTCAAGCTTTAAAGTGTTCATGATGCCTATAACCCCCATTTTGGCTGCACCATAATTTGACTGACCAAAATTGCCATACATTCCCGAGGATGAAGCCGTAAATACAATTCGACCATATCTGTTCTCTTTCATAATTTTTACGGCCGGCTGGGTGACACAAAAGGCACCTTTTAAATGAACTGCAATAACCTCATCCCAGTCTTTTTCAGTCATCTTCATAAATGTCCGGTCCCGCAATATCCCGGCATTGTTAATCAGGATATCCACCCTGCCAAAATGATCCATAGCCGTGTCAACTATATCCTGGCCTCCTTTCATAGTGGCCACGGAATCAAAACTGGCAACAGCCTTTCCACCGGCCTTTTTTATTTCATCCACCACCCTGTCTGCTGTCCGGCTCTTATCCTGCCCATGGCCGATATCATTGACCACAACCTGTGCCCCCCTTTTGGCAAGATCCAGGGCATATTCTCTTCCAATCCCTTCTCCTGCACCAGTTACAATGGCAACCCTGTTTTCAAACGTAATTGATTCCATCCAGCCTCCGCGCTTGTGTCCGAACAAAAACGGCCAATTTTCCCGATTACTGAGTTGGACACAACCTATTAAAGTTTTTTTCCATTCTGATCTGACCTAATTATGCAAAAGAATATCATCAAATCAAATCTTCATAAACATAAAAATGAAATGATATACATATGATTGTAGAATATTCTTCAATGATCTATAATAGCAAATATAAAATATCCATAAAACCAATCGTTTCCAGTAATACTAACCGCTGGTACGATATTTGCTACTTTCCTTATTCAGATAAAGATATTAGGATAGGTAAATACATATTTTAAAAAGGCCACTATTATTATGAAAAATTTAAAATTTTTCAGGTTTAAAACATTACAGGGACGTCTTATTCTCCTATTGCTCGTTCCTGTTTTTTTAACATTTTTTGCCGGAAGTCTAATAAGTTTTATATACACCCGTAATATTATGATTACTCAATGGAATGAGTCTTCTGTTTTAAAACTCCAGCGTGCAGCCCATTATCTTGAAATGCAGGTTTTAAAACCAATAGAATTACTGAACACCTTATATATGATTCCTTATTTTCAGGATATGACAAAATCCAAAGACGAACTCTTGAAAAATCTGGCAGCTTTAGAGGGTATTGTAAGGGTGGGGATCACATATTCACAGGATAGTAAAATAAATGAATTACGACCCAATCATTCCATGCATATGGGAGATCATGGACAGATGCAGATCCATCGCAGTCAGATTTTAAAAATCACTGAGCCTGAATATGATACGGATGCAGCCCAGGAGACAGTTACGCTTGTTTTATCGCTGTTGGACTCTTCCGATCAAATTGTTGGAAACCTTGAAATCGTCATGAGTTTTAAATATCTGCTGAAAGATATTTTCAAGATGGGATGGTGGCAGAGTAATATGGCATGTATCGTGGATCAAAAGGGTAAATACCTGGTACATACCAATATGTTAATGAAAGGCCGTCAATTCCTGGGTGGAACCGATAATCCAATCGAATCGGCGGTTTTAGACGCAATGCAAACCAAGTCATCTGGAACGATTCAATCAGGTGGACACCCTCCGGACATGGTAGCGGGCTTTCAGAAATTGGAACATTTACCCTGGACCATTATTTTGTTTGCCAAGGGAGAAAAAATATTCAAACCCATTATTGACTATAGAAATGCGTTTGGGCTGGGTGGCATTTTTTTAATCATCATCATCCTTGTTCTGATACGGCTGCAGGTGGGAAATATTGTCGAAAAAATAAAAACGCTGTCTGAAAAAGCTAAAAAAGTTGCAAAAGGGGATTATGGAGACCCCTTAAAGATTGAAACCCAAGATGAAATAGGCCAGCTGGTCCAAAGCTATAACTCCATGACCAAAGGGCTTAAGGAACGTGATTTTATAAGAGATTCTTTTGGACGGTATGTTGATCCTGAATTTGCAAAATTTCTGCTCCAGCATCCGGATGCAGGCAAATTGGGAGGAGAAAGAAGAGAAGTTGCCATTTTGATGTCTGATATCAGGGGGTTTACAGCTTTGTCAGAGACCTTGAGTCCTGAAGTCATAATAAATGTTCTAAACCAGTATTTCTCCCATATGATAGCCATAATTCAAAGATATAACGGCATTATTGTTGATTTTTTCGGAGATGCAATCCTTGTCTTTTTTGAACCGTTTTCAAGTTCCATGGAAGATACTGCCCAGCATTGCATCCAGTGCGCCACTGATATGCAAAATGAGATGAATAGATTCAACAGAAAAATGAAAAATAAGAATTTACCTGAATTGAATATGGGTATTGGAATAAATACAGGCCAGGTAATTGTTGGCAACATAGGCTCTGAAAGCCGTGCCAAATATGGGATAGTAGGCTCTGCTGTAAATATCACCAGCCGTATTCAGGCAAAAGCCGAGGAAAAGCAAATCATTGTCTCTGATGCAGTTTATAACTATTTAAAAAATGAACTGCGCATTAAAAAATCATTCAGTACAACGATGAAAGGCATAGATCATCCCATGACTCTGCATGTAATAGAGCCAAAATCTGAATAGTTTTTTTATGAATAAATAGCGCTTAAATTTAAACTCAGATTGTATAATATTTGAGCACCACTGTAGAATATTCTACAACAAAAGAATTGCTTACAATTTTAATTTATAACTATGCATTATCATTCTAACAAGTTATACTAATTTATTCTCCCTGGCACATCTTATGCAAACTATAATTTTCAGTTTTAAAGGGTTTCTTATAATTTTTATGAACCGTAAAAGGTAACGCCATGAAACAAACCATTTTTTTAGCCACTCTGTTCTGGACCCTTTTTTCATCTTTTTCCATGGGCCCCGCTTTTGCCGATGATGCAAAAAGCTTAGAAGAAATTGAAAACAGGCTTTCAGAAGAACTTGTCTTATCAGACCTGCTCAAATATGCCTATCTATCTAACCCATCGATCACATCATCCAAAGAATCCTGGAAAATGTTTATTGAAAACTATCGTATTGCAAAAAGCTATCCTGACCCCCAGCTGGTCACCACCTATTTCCCATCACCCATAGAGACCCGTCTTGGACCGCAGGATTGGAACATGACGCTTTCCCAGGCCATTCCTTTTCCAGGCAAGCTTACTCAAAAAGGCAAAGTCCTTGAGGCAGACACAAAAATTTCCAAGCTTAAACTTGATAAGGCTATAAAAAATATTGTGACCTCAATTTCTGCCTCCTTTTATGAATTAAATTATATTCAACAGGCTGTTGAAATTGCCAAGGCTAATTTTAATTTAAATCAGGAATTAATAAAAATCAGTGAAACTGCCTACGCACAGGATAAGGCCTTGTTTTATGATGTTTCAAAAGCCCAGGCCCAGACTGGCCAGATTCAATATGACATTCTTCTTTTGGAAGAGCTGGAATTAACTGAAAAAGCAAGGATTAACACCATATTAAACAGAGCGCCTGATGCATTTTTAGGCAAGGCATCAAATCTTGTTTTCAGGGAAGTTGTTTATCGTCTTGATGAAATCTACGCTCTCAGCCTGACCCATCAAGAGGATATTTTAATTGCTGAGGAAAAGGTCAGGCAGTCTGAAGACCTCATTATATTATCCCGATATGAATCCCTTCCCTCTTTTAAATTGGGTCTTTTCTATGCCGCTATTGGGAACCCTGATGTGCCCACGCCTCCAAAGAATGCAGGCGATGATGCCATTGGGATTCAACTTGGTTTGAATCTTCCCATATGGTTTGGGAAAAATAAAAGTGAAATCTCGAAAGCAACTGCTTCCAAGCAAAAAGCACAGTCAGATAAACTTGTGATTGCAAATCAGATAAAAGAGAAAATCAGCCGGCTCTGGTTCAAGCTTCAAAACTCAAAAAGATTGATTACCTTGTATGAAAAACAACTTATTCCCCAGTCTATTCGATCTGTTCAAACGGCTGAGACTTGGTACAGACAGGGACAAGGCAGTTTCTCTGATTTTCTCGAAATCCAGGCAACCACTTATAATTTTCAATTGTCCCTTGCCCGGGCATTGGCAGATTATGGAAAAAACCTGGTTCTGCTTGAACAGATGGCAGGGGTTATTCTGGATAAAAAAATCGAAACAAAAAAGGGGGATAATAACTCATGAAAAAGAAAACTGCCGCTGTCTTGATCATTTGTTTATGTTATATTTCTCCTTTGTCCGCAGATTATTCCAGGATGAATACAGAATTGGAGAATTACACACCACCTGTATATTACACAGATGCATTAGAATTTAAAACACGTCCTTCTGAATCGACAGCCAAGCCAGACACATCAGCCGATGATGTCTTTTCCCGGATTGAAAAGTTAAAACAAAGCTATGAAAATACCATAAGCTACGACCACAAGATTTTTTTCCTGGCTGACTATGACAAAGAAACATTTAACAGACTGACGGATATTGCTTCAGATCCTGAAGCGGTCAGAAAGCTTGTCAGTCACACGTTAAAACTACAAGAGATTGAAATCATTGCAGGCTTAAGAAATCCTGCGATTCTTGCTGCACAAAAAAAGGTAAAGGCTGAGTTAGAGTCTTTTAATCAGGTTCTGGATCTTGATGGAAACTTAAAGCAATACTCGGCTTTTACAGAAGGGCTTTACAATAAGGTCGGACCTGTGAAAATGAACGAGTCCATAAAACAAAAATACCCTTATCCTGGATTAACTTCCCTTAAAGGAAGAATCATTGATCAGCAGGTGGCTGTTTCTGTGGAAAAAATGCGGATAGCACAAAAAGACATTATTACTGAGACTCGACAAGCCTATTGGAATATTGTTTTTATCGAGCAGTCCATAAAGGTGACTTCTGAAACCATTGATGCCTTTGCCCGGCTTAAAGATGTGGCAACAATACTATATAAAAGCGGCAAGACAAGTTTTCAGGATATCATTAAAATAAATATCAAGATTGAGATGCTCAAAGAAGATCTTATCACCTTTTCATCCAAAAAGAAAAATATTGAAACAAAGCTTAGTGAACTTTTAAACCTTCCTGCAAACACCAGGATGGGTGTTGTTGTTGTAAGTGCGTCTGACAAAAATATTCCCGGGCCTGAAGCTCTTTTTTCTCTGGCCCGGCAAAACAGGCTGGAACTAAAAGTGATCCAGCATCAAATCAGCAAGGTTGAAAATATGATAGAAATGGCTGAATCCATGATACAGGAGCCTTTTACACTGGGTTTTTCAAGCTATGAGGATGAGGCAATAAATACGGTTGGCACGCAAGCCGGCAAACCCTCTTTTCCGGAAAAAACCATGGCAGCCATGAAAAACAGCAGCCCTTTAAAACCCTGGTATGGAATTGATAATCCATGGCTGAACCAGACAAAACAAACCCTGTTAAGCTTGAAGCAAACCCTGCTACAACAGGAAAATGCCACGGATAGAATGGTAAGAGAAGCCTGGTTTAACGTTGATAAAAATAAACGGGAACTTGCTTTGTATAAAAACAAAATTTTATCTTTGTCCAGATCAGCATTAGATGTTTCTACAAGAGAATATGAAGCAGGTTCAATCCCTTTTTCCCAGGCAATAGATTCCTATACCTCCTGGTTAAATGTAAACCTGACCATCGCAAAAAAACAAACAGATTTAGGAAGCTCAATTGCAAATCTTGAAAAGATAATTGGAAGAAGCTTTAGATAATGAAAATTATAGGGGAACTTAAACATGAACCAAACGAGCAATAAAAAACTCATTGTTTTAACGGTTTTAATCACGGCTATGATTACTGGCTCAGCTTTTTTTGCAGTATTCAAATATATGGGTATCAACCCGGAACAAGGCAAGCACGCTAATGCTGTTGGCCAGATTGAAACAGAGAATACAGGGTCTCAAGAAAAAAAAGCAATTTACTGGCGAGCCCCAATGGACCCCATGGAAATATATGACAAGCCCGGCAAAAGCAAAATGGGCATGGATCTGGTTCCCGTATATGAAGATGCGGTTGCCGGTGATTCCAAAAGCCAGGAGCGGAAAATTGTATACTGGAAAGCTCCGATGGACCCGACTGAAATTTATGAACAGCCCGGGAAAAGTAAGATGGATATGGACCTTGTCCCGGTCTATGAAGACGAGCTTGTGGGCGGGGTTGATATAAAGATAGACCCTGTTGTGGAGCAGAATATGGGGTTGAAAATTGAAAAAGCAGAAAAAGGCTTGCTTCATCATGCAATAAAAACATATGGGCATATTACCTTTGATGAAACCCGCACGGGTATCGTAAGCCAGAAGACTGGCGGGTGGATTGAAAAACTTTATGCAGATTACACAGGTTTTTTTGTAGAAAAAGGACAGCCCCTGTATGAAATTTATTCTCCCTCTCTTCTGGCATCCCAGGAAGAGTATTTGTCTGCCTTTAAAAACTTTCAAAAAAATAAAACAAGCCTGAACAGGGAAATTCTTGTTTCAGCAAGACAAAGACTGGGTTATTTTGATATTGCGGACCTGGAAATCGACTCCATTGAAAAAAATGGCGAAGTAAAAAAATCAATACTTGTAAGATCACCGTTTACCGGCGTTATCACCCATAAAAACATCATTGAGGGTGCATTTGCCAAACCAGGTGAAAGCCTTTTTACCATTTCAGATCTGTCTTCAGTCTGGGTTGAAGCCCACATTTTTGAGTATGAGCAGAACCTGGTATCCAAAGGGCAGCAAGTTGAAATGACCCTGTCTTATAATCCTGAAAAAATTTATAAAGGAGAAATATCATATATATTCCCCTATCTTCAGAAAAAAACACGGGATGTCATCATACGAATCGCCTTTGAAAATAAGCATGGCGAACTCAAGCCGGATATGTTCGCAAGAATTCATATCAATACAGGATTAAATAGAGAGGGAATTTCAATTTCCTCTGAAGCAGTTGTCCATTCAGGAGAGAAAAAGATCGTTTTCGTTGCCAAAGGCGGCGGAAAATATACGCCACGGGAAGTTATGACCGGTATTTATCTTGATAATGGCAGGGTAGAAATTTTAAGCGGGCTTGCCCAGAATGATGTGGTGGTGATTTCTGGTCAGTTCCTGCTTGATTCAGAATCCAAGCTTAAAGAAGCGATTCAGAAAATGATGGAATCCAAATCCGCCCCTGCAGACAAAGAAAATAAAGATGCTTTCTTTGATGACATGGAAACCAAAGACAGTTTTTTCAAAGATATGGAATAAAAAGGTGATTTCCCATGATAGAAAAAATAATTGAGTGGTCTGTCAATAACAGGTTTATGGTTGTACTTGCTACGCTGTTTATCATTGCCGCTGGGATTTTTGCCATGCTTAAAACCCCCCTTGATGCGATTCCTGATCTGTCTGATGTTCAGGTGATTGTCTATACTGAATATCCAGGGCAGGCACCCCAGGTTGTTGAGGATCAGATCACTTATCCCTTAACCACAGCTATGCTCAGTGTTCCCTTTGCAAAAGTCGTCAGAGGATACTCATTTTTCGGGTATTCTTTTGTCTACCTAATTTTTGAAGACGGTACCGATCTTTACTGGGCAAGATCCAGGGTAATGGAGTATTTAAATTTTGTCTCGGCCCGGCTGCCCCAGGGTGTTACCCCGAGTCTGGGGCCTGATGCAACAGGGGTTGGCTGGGCATTTGAATATGTTTTAAAGGACACAACAGGCAAAACTGATCTGCAAGAGCTTCGTTCCATTCAGGACTGGTTTTTAAGATATGAGCTGACTGCTGTTCCCGGGGTATCGGAAGTCGCAAGCATTGGTGGGTTTGTAAAACAATACCAGGTGGAAGTGGATCCAAACAAACTGCTTTCATATAATATTCCCATCCAAAAAATTAAAAATGCCATAAAGCGATCTAATTCTGATGTGGGAGGCAAGCTCATTGAAATGGGTGAAACCGAATTCATGGTTCGGGGCCTGGGATATATAAAATCTGTTGAAGATATAAAAAATATTGCCGTTTCCTTTGATGAAAAAGGAACCCCGATTTTATTAAAAGATATTGCAAATGTTCACATCGGGCCGGAACTGCGACGGGGTATCCTTGAATGGAACGGTGAAGGTGAAGCCGCCGGCGGTGTAGTGATTATGCGCTATGGTGAAAATGCCCTTGAAGTCATTAAAAAAGTTAAGGAAAAATTAAAAGATCTTCAAAAAGGTCTTCCCGAAGGTGTGGAAATTCTAACGGGTTATGACAGATCTGCCTTGATTGAAAGAGCTGTGGAAACCTTAAAAACAAAACTGACTGAAGAAATGATTGTTGTTGCTGCCATCTGTATTCTCTTTCTTTTACATTTCAGGTCTGCATTTGTAGCAATTTTTACACTGCCTGTTGGCATTTTAATGTCATTTTTAATCATGTATCCAATGGGGATTAATGCAAACATAATGAGCCTTGGCGGGATTGCCATTGCCATTGGTGTTATGGTGGATGCTTCCATTGTTCTGGTTGAGAATGCCCACAAGCACCTTGAACGGGACCGGGGCAAAAAAACTCACACACAAATCATCATAGATGCTTCCAAAGAAGTAGGACCTGCACTGTTTTTCAGTCTTTTGATCATCACCGTCTCATTTCTTCCTGTTTTTAGCCTGGGAGAGCAGTCCGGAAGATTGTTCAGGCCACTTGCCTATACCAAAACAACGGCCATGGCAGCCTCCTCTATTTTAGCTATTACAATTATCCCGGTGCTGATGACCTTTTTTGTTCTGGAAAATCCAATTGATCCCACTCTTTCTAAAAAGAAAAAATTGTCACTCTGGGTTGCAGCAATCGCAGGCCCTCCTTTTGCGGTCATCTTTGCTGGTATTGCCGGAGTGAATCTACCGGATTTAAGCCTTGTTGTTGCCATTGGAATTTCGATTTTTCTTTATTTTTGCCTTTGTTCTCAAAAAATAATTTCAGAAAAAAGAAACCCTGTTGCAAGGGTTTTAATAAAACTTTATCTTCCCATAATAAAGATTGTCTTAAAATGGAAAAAAATGACCATTCTTATCGCCCTTGTTGCCATTGGTATCACCTGGTATCCAATTACCCATGTTGGCAGCGAGTTTATGCCGCCTTTAAACGAAGGGGATCTTTTGTACATGCCCACAACCTTGCCGGGTATCTCCATTACCAAGGCAAAAGAACTTTTGCAGCAGACCGATAAAATTATCCAGAGATTTCCTGAAGTCAAAACTACTATGGGTAAAATAGGCCGTGCAGAAACCTCAACCGATCCAGCACCCCTTTCCATGATAGAGACCGTGATTGTTCTCAGGCCCCAGGTTGAATATGAAACAATTGAAAAAATTCGCTTTTTTTCAGACTGGCCTGGATGGGTAAAAAAGCCTTTGACCTGGATCTGGCCTGAAAAATTCCATGGTAAAATACTCCATGAATGGCGAAAGAAAAAAAACGAACTGTTTTTTTCAAACTGGCCTTCCTTTCTGAAAACACCATTGTCCTGGGTGATGCCGGAAGAACGATACATTACCATCAAAGAACTGACGGATGATCTGAACCAGGCTGTCAGGTTTCCAGGGCTTACCAATGCCTGGACCATGCCCATTAAAACCCGGATAGATATGCTTTCCACGGGGATTAAAACCCCGGTTGGTATTAAAATCATGGGGCCTGATCTTGAAACTCTGGCCCAGATCGGTGAAACCATTGAAGCCACTTTAAGGAACCATCCAGGAACCCTTTCGGCTTTTTCGGAACGTGTTACAGGCGGGAACTACCTTGATTTTATAATAAACAGAGAAAACATTGCCCGGTATGGCCTTCTGGTACAGGATGTTCAGGATATTATCAAAACCGCCATTGGCGGAATGAACGTTACCTACACCATAGAAGGGCTTGAACGGTACCCCGTTAACCTGAGATATAATAGAGAATTTAGGGACAATATTGATATGATAAAAAGGGTAATGGTTCCAACACCGGCTGGTGAACAGGTTCCGTTAACCCATCTGGCTGATATTTCCATCCATAAGGGACCTGCGGGGATTAAGAGTGAAAATTCAAAAAGGACGGCCTGGGTTTATGTTGACATAAAAGACGTTGATGTCGGCACTTATGTTAAAGGTGCCAAAAAACTTATTGATGAAAAAATAACTCTGCCGGCAGGGTATTCCATTATCTGGTCAGGGCAGTATGAATACATGGAAAAGGCAAGAAAAACATTGAATGTCATCATTCCGGCGACACTGCTTGTTATTTTTATTCTTCTGTATATTCATTTCAGCAATATCATCGAGGTTATCATTGTCATGGTAAGCCTGCCCTTTGCTCTTTTGGGTGGGATATGGCTCATATATCTTCTTGATTATAACTTGTCGGTTGCTGTTGGTGTTGGCTTTATCGCCCTTGCCGGACTTGCCACAGAGACAGGGATTGTCATGCTTGTTTACCTTGATGAAGTGTTTACCAGAAAAAAAAGTTTAAAAGAGATGAATTCTTCAACCGACCTTCATGAATCGATCATTGAGGGTGCTGTTGAAAGGGTTCGTCCGCTTATAATGACCGTTGCCACAACTTTAATAGGGCTATTACCGGTAATGTATGGGTCTGGTGCAGGATCGCAGATAATGAAGCGTATCGCAGCACCCATGGTCGGAGGACTTATCTCCTCAACCATCATGACCCTGATCATTATACCTGTGATTTATAACCTGTGGAAAACGTGGGAAATTAAACCAAAACAAATATAAAAGGAAAGGATTTAACAATGAAAGAAATGATGAAAAAAACGATGAAACTGATAATGAGCGTACTTATCCTGTCTGTTTTCTTTACCGGCTTTGTTTTTGCCTCAAGTAGTACCATGAAAGGACACGACATGGGAAAATCTGATAAGATAGGTGCTTTGATTCACGAATCTGTAGTGGACGGATACATGTTGTCCTATCACTTCATGGATCTTCGGGATAAAAAACCCGATGATAAAGATAAAGCTGCCATGGATGCATCCCATAACATGGCAGGTAAGGAAATAGATAAACCACACCACCTCATGGTTTATGTAATGGACAAAAATAACAAAGCTGTTTTAAAGGGAAAAGTTGGTTTTATGATCAAGAATGCCGAAGGGGATGCTCAAAAAGAGATGGGAATGTTTATGAGCGAGGGATTCGGCACTACTGCAGATATGAAGAAAAAGGGAGTCTACACCATTACGACCAAATTAGTTTTGGGTGATAAAAAACTAATGGATAAATTTGACTATGAAATGAAATAGTGTGAAATCAATCCGGGCCGGTATCAGAGACGTCTTCGATACCAGCCCGTACCTATGGTTATCTTGTACAATACGAATTTTAAAAGAGAAAGAAAAATGGTAATTATTTGTTTAATGGAGGAAAGATGAAAAAAAATATTCAATTGAATTTATTGGCAGTAATCATTTCAGTTTGGATGGTGTCAATAGCCATAGCTGACGATTCTGCCACTTCTTTGTCAGAGGCTTTTACAAAAGGAAAAGTTAGTGGAACCCTGAAGTCTTATTATTTTTCTCAAACTTTTGACGGAGCAGGGAAAAATGATAGCTATATATGGACGTATGGCGGTAATTTAAAATATGTGACGGGCAGCTTATATGGCTTGAAACTTGGTACAAATCTTCAGGCTTCTTTTGTTGGATATAAAGACGATAAGGATAATAAAACAGCCGGAAGTCTGGATGCCAACGGCGCTGTCCTTTCCGAAGCGTATTTGCAATATAAAATTGATAAGACAGAATTTAAAGGAGGAAGACAATTTGTATCGCTTCCGCTTTTGGCCGGGTCAGGGTCCCGTCTGATCAAAGAATCCTTTGAAGCATATTTTATCAGTAATGAAAATATTCCAGACACCATAATAACTGCAGGATGGGCAAGAAAGTATCAGACCAGAACCGATAAATCAAACTATGGTGATAATTCCTTTGTAGAATTTGAAAATAATGGTGATGGTGATCCAGGTGAGTTTTATGATATCGGTGATGATGGAATGTATTTAGTCTATTTGAAAAATTCCTCGATAAAAGGTTTAACAGTCCAGGCACAATATGCCGATGTTGTTGATAATGTTGCAGGATTTTATGCTGATGCCAAATATACGTTTAATATGGCTTTGAAACCTTTTGTGGCTGCTCAATATTATTATACTGACTATGACGTTTCAACCAGCAGTAATAATGATTTGTATGGCTTTCAAACAGGAATAAACGTCCATGGCCTTGATCTATTTGCGGGTTACACTTCAACAGGTGGATCTGCAGGAGATGCGAGAGTTTTCAGGGGGGTTGGCCAGGGCGCCTATTATCATTATACTGGAACGACTAAAACAGCCGGGTCAGGCTCATTTGAAGCAGATACTGACGCTTATCAAATCGGTGCAGCATATAAATATTGCGGGTTGAGTTCAACAATCAGATACACTAATTTTGATAACCCAAATGCAAATTCTGATCTTGAAGAATATACTTTAAATATGGAATATACTTTTGGCGAAGCGTTAAAAGGAATGTTAAAAGGATTTGCAGTTTCTGTTGATTATTCAATCCTGGACTATGAAAACAGTGCAAACGATGCCACTGATTTGAGAACCCGGCTGATTTATTCATTTTAATAGTTCTTCAGACTATTTTCGATAAATCGAACAGGATGCCAAAGCCCAGCTCATAATACACACAATTAATCTATGAGCTACACAATTTACTTTCCAGGGCCTGTGTCAAATATTTTTAGAATAATGCTTTAATAATTATATACCCATTGAAAAAACAGGTTGCGTTCTCCTGTAAAACTGTTAAATTTTCCATGATTTAACTAATTTTAAGAGGGCCTGTATGTTTAAAAAATTAAAGTTCATCATATACACTCGACCCTTTATTGTTTTTGTTTACTACTTTATCCAGATTTACAGTCTGACTTTCCGGCTGCGCATCGTCAATGAAAAAAAATGGCAGAATCTGTTGAAACAAGAGCACCCCATCCTTCTTTGCGCCTGGCATCAGCAATTTTTCTCTGCCATCCGGCACTTTAAAACCTATTCAAAATTTAATCCCGGCCTCATGATCAGCCAGAGCCGGGATGGCGAACTCATTGCCGGCGTGGCCAATAGAACCGGGTGGCATACCCTCAGGGGATCATCCTCAAGGGGAGGGAAAATTGCCATGGAGGGAATGATCGAGCATCTGAAAACACACGGATTAGGTGCCCATATTCTTGACGGCCCCACAGGACCGATAGGAAAAGTTAAGGCCGGGGTTATTAAGATGGCTCAGGAGAGCAATGCCGTTGTGGTGCCGATGTACACCCATGCGGAACATGCCTGGTTTTTTAATTCCTGGGACAGATTCATGCTTCCCAAACCTTTTTCAAAGGTTACCTTAACCTTTGGAGATGGAATGCACCTTGCCCCGGATGGCACTTCTGCTGATTTTGAAGCCCAGCGACAGCTTCTGGAAGACACCATGCTGCCCGGACTTATCCTTAAAAAGTCCTGATACCAGAAGTATCCGGATTGATGTATTCCGACATTGGGTTACGCGGATAGAAAAGTCATCAGATAGTTGTATTCCCCGATATCAACGGTTTCCTTTTTAACAAAACCATGTCTTGTTACCATTTTTTCGACTTCGTCTTCAGACAATCGGATATGAACTGGTGGGCCTGGCGGGCCTTCAATCTTTTTAAACTCAATAACAGCCAGACAACCCCCGGGTTTGAGCAGGATTTTAATCTCTTTCAATACTATATCTGCCTGACCAGCTTCTTCAAAATCATGTAATACCGTCGCCATCAGGCATATATCTGAGCTGTAACCATCAATATCAATTTGTTTACTGGCATCGGTCAGAAGGGTCTTGATATTGGTGATGCCTTTCTTTTCAATTTGCTCTTCCAACAGCAAAAGGCCTTCTTTCCAGAGATCAACAGCATATATCAATCCTGTCTCACCAACAATTTCAGACAGGAACATTGAATAAATCCCTTTGCCACAAGCCAGATCAATGACAACAGATCCCGGTTTTATCGGCAGGGTGGACCTTAATTTTTCTGAATCAATTAATTCGAAGCTGCTTTTACCGGCTCCTTTGGGTTTTTTTTCTGTATTATCCATATTTAACTCCGTTCAGATTGACGTTTTTTCTCTAAAATTCTGTTATGCTCATAATCCCTTTAGATGTGAATACACATTATGCCACAAGTTATTGTAAAGAATATCAAAAATATACAGAAGTGACAATTTGAAAAAAAATCTTCCGGATAGTTGCAAGTGATGAATGTCTTTGTGTATATCCTTCACTATTTTTATAAATCCGGCTGTCTTGAGAATACTGTTATACAGGGACATTATAATTATGTTAAATTTTGAACGGTTTCAACACCCTTTATATTAATTTAAAATTTTTCTTGTTTATATTACCAATTAATTTTATAAAATGTTGTAATTTTTGTATGCAAATTACAATAAATAAAAACGGAAGATGATCTTATCGGTGTAAGGTCATCAAAGGTAGAAGCAAAAATAAAAAATGGAGGTAGGTTTTATGTCAACTTTAGTATTTGGTCACAAAAATCCTGACACAGATTCAGTCTGTGCAGCGATTGCACTCGCAGATCTTAAAAAAAAACTGGGCGAGGATATTGCCCCGGCAATTCAAGGTAATTTGACTCCTGAATCTAGTTTTGTACTCAAAAAATTCGGTGTTGCAGGACCCGAGATTGTTACTTCTTATGCAGGGAAAAATGTATATCTTGTAGATCATTCCGATCTTTCACAGAGCCCTGACGATCTTGGTGACGCCAATATTCTTGGCATTGTTGATCACCATAAACTTGGCGATGTTACAACAAGGCAGCCGCTTGAATGCTGGATATGGCCTGTCGGCTGTAGTTGCACTGTTATTGCATCCATGTATAATTATTTTGATGTTGAAATACCAAAAGATATTGCAGGTATCATGCTTTGCGCAATTCTTTCCGATACAGTTATTTTCAAATCAGCCACCTGTACTGATACTGATAAAAAAATATGTGCCCAACTTTCTGAACTATGTGGGGAAAATGATCTTGAAGCTCTGGGTATTGAAATGTTCAAGGTTAAATCAGCCGTAGAAGGCACCCCGATCCGTGAGCTTGTTTTCCGTGATTACAAAGATTTTAACATGAGCGGAAAAGGCGTTGGTGTCGGACAGCTCGAACTGGTTGATCTTTCCATTGTAGACAATATCAAAGCTGACCTGGAAAAAGATATTCAGGCACTTAAAAAAGAAAAAGGTCATCACAGTGTATTCCTTATGCTGACGGATATCATGAAAGAAGGCACAGAGCTTTTGATTGCTTCAGATGATGACTCTGTTATTGAAAAAGCGTTTGGTGTTGCTCCTGCCGGTGGGAAAGCATGGCTGCCCGGCATTATGAGCCGTAAAAAACAAATCGTTCCTGATCTTGAAAAAATCTTTGGATAAAAGGTAGCTATAAAGGGTTTAGGGATAGACCAAAAAAAGATTCTATGCCATTTAGGAGAAATGCCAATATTGGCATTTCTCCTAAATATAATTTTTCCAGAGATTTTATTATTCTAAAGGCAGAAAAAAAATATGGCTGGAAACTCATACCTGGTTCCATGCCCTATCTTCCTGAAGGGGTCTTAAACACTGTATTCAATTTTTCAGACAATTTTGCAATATCAAAAGGTTTTGAAATAAATCCATTGCACCCTTTTTTCATCATTTTTTGGATTTCTTTTTCCCGGCTGTAACCTGAGGATACCAACACTCTCATTCCCGGATCAAGTGCCCTGATTTTTTCAAAGGTTTCCTCTCCATTCATCCGAGGCATTACCATATCAAGGATAACAAGATCTATTTTTTGATTTTTGGCTTTTAAAACCTCTATAGCGTCAAACCCGTTTGAGACTGCTTTAACTTGATATCCAAGATATTCCAGCATCTCCGAACAAACTTCGATCACCCCTTTTTCATCATCAACCAATAAAACCATGCCTTTTCCATTGAAAATCATCTCTTTTTCTTCAGACACTTTACCAGGAGTTATCTTTGCTCGGCTGGCTGGCAGGAAAAACATAAAAGAGCTGCCTTTTCCTGGTTTGCTTGTGACCTTAAATATTCCCTTATGGCTCTTTATAATCCCATAGGCTGTGGCAAGGCCAAGACCGGTACCCTGACCTCTTTCTTTTGTAGTGAAAAACGGATCAAAAATCCGTGTCATAATCTCATCATTCATTCCAATGCCCGTGTCCGTGACCGTCACTTTTACATATGTGCCGCTCTTTTCAAGCCCGAACTCATCCACCTTAAATTCATCCATAACAATATTTTCAGATTTTATGAGAATTTTACCACCATCCGGCATTGCCTGCCACGCATTGACAAAAAGGTTCATTAATACCTGTTTAATCAAGCCTTCATCCACTATGGTTCCCCATAATTGCTTGTCCAAAAATTGCTCAATCCATATATCTTTTTTTGTCCTGCCAAACAATTTTGCTGTCATTTTTAAAAGATAATTCAGGTTAACAAGACTGGTCTCCTGGGATGTTTTCTGTGCAAATCCCAATAATTGCCTGGCCATTTCCGCACCACTGAAAACATAGGCATCAATATTGGAAAGCCTTTTATATTCTTCGCTGCCCTGTTCAAACCCGCTTTTTACAAGGGATGAATATCCTTGAATACCCATTAGGATATTATTAAAATCATGGGCGATTCCTCCGGCAAGGGTTCCAATAGCGTCCATTTTCTGGGCCTGCCTAAGCTGGTCTTCCAAGGTCACTCTTTCTGTCACATCCCTTGCCACAGCATATACACCGTTGAATTCCGCTCTATTATCACTGGCAGGCAAATGCATGGGAGTTGTTTTAAGTTCCATAAAAGCAAATGATTCATATGGATCATATTGTGAGGTTTTATGTCCTGCCTTTTTAAACCTGAAAAGCATATCCTGCCCGTCATTGATCTGTTTGTCATATTTGTCAAACCGTGTCAGGATTGCAGCTTTTGAAAGGTCTTCCTTATGAAGAATATCTTTAAAACCCGTTCCGATCAAATCTTTTTTAGCAAATCCCAGAACCTTTTCAAACTGAGGGTTAACAAAGGTAAAACAGCCCTGCTTATCAAGGGTAAAAATTAGATCCGGAGAATTATTCACCATGTATTCATATTGTCTCTCAGATGCTTCAAGTCTTGCAGACACAGCTTTTTTATCTGCTATCAATTTTTTCTGGGAAAGTGCATTTTTTACAGTTTTCACCAGATCTGCATATTCAAAAGGCTTTTTAAGATAATCCCAGGCACCGATTTTAAGGGCTCTGATGGCAGATTCAACAGATGCATAGCCTGTGATAATAATAATCAAGGCCTCTTCATCTATGGCAAAAATATGTTCCATTACTTCATACCCATTCATTCCGGGCATGCTCACATCAAGCAATACAAGATCAAATTTTTGTTGCTCAAATATCCTTATTGCTTCATTGCCGTCATAGGCACCTGTTGTTTGAAAACCTTCTCTTTTCAAGCAAAGAGTAATATTTTCAACAATCCTTTTTTCGTCATCAACAACAAGTATATGTTTCAGACTCATTTAATATCCATATTATAATTAATATTATTTTTATATTGATATTTAAGGCAAATCTTATCCAATGGCCTTGGATTTTTCATAACAGACAAGGCCGCATCTTAAGCATCTGTTTGCTTCTGCCAGGGCTTGTTCTTCTGAAAAACCCGTTGAGAATTTATCAATAGAATTCTTTTCAGCAGAATTCTTTTCAGCCTGGCCCAATTCCATGATATTTCTGGGGAAGGTTGCAACATTGTTCAAAAATGAAACATCCTGAAGCATTGTTTTTTCTGTAATAAATTTGGAAGGCTCCTGAAACTGGATTCCATACATCAGGTTATGAATCGCTGCCGCAGCTTTTCTACCACCATTGATAGCGGCTACAGCAGAAGAGTACTCACTAATGGCATCTTGACTTGAAAGCAACCCCAACTCTTTGCTTGAATCAGGTTTTTTCTGCAGTTCATGGCCTTCCCAAGCCAATGGCCCGTTATTTTCAATCAGCTCTTCTTCCCCATCCTGAACTTCTTTTTTTACAGGAATAAACACAAGTTCCGGGAATCTTCCTGAACCTATGATCAAGGTATCTGTATTAATAACCTGCTTCATTCCAGTATCAAGATCTGCATATTCAATTGCTTTTAACTGACCTTCTTCACCCATTACCTTTGTGATTCCGGAATGATAAATAAAAGTGACACCAACCTTTGATAATTCATCAAAAGCTTCCGGGTTAAAGGAAGTCTCACCCTTTTGTTTTCTTGAAATGACTATTATTTTCTTTGACCCATTTTCTTTTAAAATATTCACAGCTTCAGGCACTCTGATACCGCCGCCCGCAATCACTACATTTTCTCCTGCCGCAATATTGATATTATTATCTGATTGGCTTCTTAAAAGATCTATTAAAAGGTATGCCCCGGGGAAAACTGTTTCAGTCTGATCAATATCTCCTCTTGCAAGCCTGGAATCCCATCCGCCCGTGGCTGTAAAGACTGCTTGAAAATCCTGTTTTAAGAGCCCGTCAATGGTAAAATCTAAACCTGCCCTGGCATTGGTCTGGATAGTCACACCCATTTGTCTTACACCTTCAACGTCCCAGTCAAGCACATCCATGGACAAGCGCTCCCTGGCAATGGCCTTACGAAGGATACCGCCCAAAGAAGCGGTGGCTTCAAAAACACTTGGGTCATGCCCGAGTCTTGCACTGAAAAATGCAGTTGAAAGCCCTTCTACACCGCCACCGATAACAGCAATCCTTTTCCCGGTTGCCGGTGCTTTATAGGGCAATATCCGCTTGTCCTGATTCATTTCATAATCACAGACAAACCGCTTTAAATCATTTATTGCAACGGATTCATCCTGTAAAAGTCTTCGGCATTGAAATTCACATGGAGCCGGGCAAATTCTTGAAATAATAGTTGGAAAGGGATTTCTTTCTTTTATTACCTGGAGAGACCCTTCATAATCTCCTTCTTTGATCAGCCGGATATACTCCTTAATGTCAATACCCGTGGGGCAGGCCCTCTGGCATGGTGTAATACACTCTTCCTTTGTATATTCCCGCATAATTCTCCGGGTCATAGATGTAAGCCGGATAATATTTTTAGGGCATACCCTTTCGCAAGCACCGCATCCTGTACATTTTTTTTGATCAACCTTTGGCAACCCATCACTGCCTATGGACAATGCACCAAACATACAAGCTTTCACACAGGTTCCAAGTCCCAGGCATCCAATTCTGCAGACCTTCATCCCCCCGAACAATAATGCTGCCGCCCTGCAATCCGTCACGCCAAGGTATTTATATTCCATGTCTGCATCATCTTTGCTATAAAAGCATCCTGGCCCTGCAAACTCAGGTTCTTTATCAGAAACAGATACACCCATAATCTGGGCAATTGCCATGGCAACATCGGCCCCGGCAGCTACACAGGAATTCACGTCCTGAACTCCATTTACAATCGCTTGTGCATTGGCGTTACATCCCGGATACCCGCACCCGCCGCAATTGGCTCCGGGCAGCGCATCATCAATGGCCACGACTTTTGGGTCTTCATATACATAAAACGCCTTTGAAGCAATAACCAGAACAGTACCAATTGCAATACCCAGTCCGCCCATCATCAAAATAGATTGAAACATGTATATATCCTTAATGCTTGTATTTTTATTGGCTCATTTTAATATTTAATTAATCCAGTACTGTATAACAACTTGGAAAATAAAAAGTCAATAATATCAATAAAATTTATTTTATTTGCAACATTGACAATAATCCTTTGAAAGTGTACAAAATTACTCGTTATCAGGGCAAATGAGTGAAATAATTATAAAATCATATCAGGGAAGATAATAATGGAACCTAATATTATAACAATCAACAAACACAAGCTGACCTTTGAGCCTGGTGAGACAATTCTTGATGTTGCACGGCGCAATAAAATTGATATCCCCACCCTGTGCCATTTAAAAACCACGATTCCAACCACGACATGCAAAATATGCCTGGTTGAAATAAAGGGGGAATCAGATCTGGTTGAATCCTGTGCAACAAAAGCCAGACAGGATATGATCATTCTTACAGAATCTTCAAAGGTTACCCTGGCACGTCAGAATAATATCAGCAAACTTCTGGCTTCAGGCAATCATAATTGTGCCATAAGAAATTTTGATACAGATGACTGGACATCATTTCAACTGGATGTTCTTAAAAGCGACGGCAAAGAGGAACTTTGTCCGGTTTGGGGCGATTGCGAGCTCCAGGATCTTGCTTACCGATATCAGGTCAAAACCCTTGGCATGCCGTTAAATGGATGCAAATATGAAACTGAGCTTGCCAATCCTTTTATTATCAGGGATTTTTCAAGATGTATCCTTTGTGGAAGATGTGTAAAAGCATGCAGGGAAATACAGGTGAACAATGCCATTGAGTTCGGATACAGCGGTAAAGATCTTAAAATTGTAGCAAAAAATGATGCCGCATTAAAAGATTCTGACTGTGTCTTCTGCGGTGAATGCATACAGGTCTGCCCTGTGGGTGCTCTGATACCGGATAAAGCTTTCCGGGATGACAGGTTTACAGATACTAAAAAGGTTAGAACCACCTGTGCCTTCTGCGGGGTGGGATGCCAGGTTGATCTCTTTGTCCAGGACAATAAAATTGTTAAGATTGATGGCGCTGATATTGATCTTCCGCCAAACAATGCAAGCCTTTGTGTCAAAGGCAGATTTGGATATGAATTTGTTGCCTCAAAGGAACGTCTGACCAAACCTTTAATTAAAAAGGATGGAAAACAGGTTGAGGTATCATGGGATGAGGCTCTCGATCTTGTGGCTCAAAAACTTTCTTCCATTAAAGAACAATTCGGCCCAGATAGTTTAGGCGTCCTGACCTCTGCCAGGATCACCAATGAAGACAACTATATTGCCCAGAAATTTACCCGGGCCGTTCTGAAAACAAACAATATAGACCATTGTGCCCGCCTGTGACATAGCTCCACCGTAGCCGGTCTGGCTGCAGCATTTGGAAGCGGTGCAATGACCAATACAATCGCAGATATTGAAACATCTGACCTGATACTGGTAACAGGGTCCAATACAACGGAGAATCATCCGGTTCTCTCAGGTTTTGTTAAACGTGCCGTCTTAAAGGACAAAAAACTTTATGTCATTGATCCTCGAAGGGTTAAGCTTGCTGACCATGCCAATAAATGGCTGCGGCCTTCTCCCGGCACAGACATTGCCTGGATCAACGGCATGATGCACGTTATCATTAAAGAAGAACTTCAAGACAAAGATTTTATTGAAAACAGAACGGAAAATTTTGAAGCCCTCAAAGAAACCGTTGAAAAATATACCCCTGAATATGTGGAAAATATCACAGGCATCAAGGCAGATGATATTGTTGAAGTTGCAAGAGAGTTTGCCAAAGCTTCTTGTGCATCGATTCTATACTGCATGGGAATCACCCAGCATACCTGTGGTACAAATAATGTAAAATCCCTTGCCAATCTTTCCATGCTCTGCGGTCACTTAGGGAAGCCAGGTGGCGGAGTAAACCCCTTGCGCGGTCAGAACAATGTTCAGGGCGCCTGTGATATGGGAGGACTGCCAAATGTGTTTACAGCATATCAGCCGGTCAGCAATGACGATGTTAGAAGCAATTATGAAAAGGCATGGAACACCACAGGCTTGTCAGCAACTCCGGGATTACCCGTCACAGAGATGATTCAAAAAGCCTATGAAGGAGAATTTAAATCACTCTTTGTTATTGGCGAAAATCCCCTGGTCTCTGACCCGGATCTCAACCATGTAAGAAAGGCCCTTGCTAACCTGGATTTTTTTGTTGTTCAGGATATCTTCCAGACAGAAACCACAAGAATTGCTGATGTGGTTTTGCCGGCTTTCTGCTTTGCTGAAAAGGATGGAACATTCAGCAATACAGAACGGCGGGTCCAACGGGTCAGAAAAGCTGTGGAAGCTCCGGGAGAAGCAAAACAGGACTGGGAAATCATTTGTGAAATCTCCAAAAGAATGGGATATGAGATGTCCTATGAAAACAGTGAAGCCATCTTCAAGGAGATCGCAGCTGTCACACCCTCCTACAAGGGAATTACCTGGGAAAGAATCGATAAAAAGGGTATTCACTGGCCCTGCCCCAACGAAACCCATGAAGGAACGCCCATTCTTCATACCACTCAATTTACCAGAGGCAAGGGGTTTTTCCATGCCATTGAGCATACTCCTCCGGCTGAACTGCCGAATGAAGAATATCCTTATATCCTCACAACCGGAAGGGTATTATATCACTATCATACCGGGACCATGACCATGAAGACAAACGGCCTCAACATGTTATCACCTGAATGTTTTGTGGAGATTTCTGATAATGATGCCCGGAAACTTGGGCTGGATACTGGATCCATGGTGGATGTATCTTCACGCAGGGGTAAAATCAGTGCAAAACTCAAAGTATCATCAAAAGCTGTGGATGGAACCATTTTTATTCCTTTCCATTTTGCCAACGCTGCCGCCAATGAGCTGACAAATGCAAAACTGGACCCAATCGCCAAAATACCTGAGTTTAAAGTCTGCGCCATAAAGATTGAACCGGCTGCAGCATAAAAATACATTACAATATTAAGCAGGCAAAGGGCTAACACCCTTTGCCTGCTTCAGCAAATGTTCGGCAGTGTGCATTTTGGGATCATAATTTTTCGACATATTTTTCCTTTTATTCATGGAAGCGATTCAAGCAGCGACGCTGTCTGCAAAAAATCTTCAGGTGGGTCTGCTTCAAATTGCATTTTTTTACCAGAATAAGGATGTCTGAAAGCAAGTTGCCAGGAATGAAGCATCTGCCGGGGAGCTATGCTCTTTTTTTTACGGTATCTTCTGGGCTGATAGATAGGGTCTCCAACCAATGGGTGATCAATGGCATAAAAATGAACCCTGATTTGATGGGTCCTTCCTGTTTTTAAGAGCGCTTCAACAAGGCAGGCTGACTTAAATTGCTTTTTGATTTTCCAGCATGTTCTGGCTGGTTTCCCATCTTTATGGTTTATGGACATTATTTTTCTTTTAACTGGATGCCGGCCAATGGGAAGGTTTATTTCTCCTTGATCCTCCGGCAAATTTCCAGTAACAAGGACAAGATATTTTTTCTCAACCCGCCGATGTTTGAATTCTTTTTGCAGAAAATCTAAAGCTGTCTTTGTTTTAGCAACGACCATTAATCCACTGGTATCTTTATCCAGCCTGTGAACAATACCGGATCGGAAAAGGTCTTGTCCCGTCCCTTTTATTTTGGGTTCATGAAATAAAAGTGCGTTCACAAGGGTTCCGGACATATTACCCGGACCAGGATGGACAACCATTCCAGGTATTTTATTGATCACAATAATATGATCATCTTCAAATTCAATATCCAGATGAATGTTTTCAGGTAACACAGGAATGTCGAGGTCAGGATCAGGGATAATTCCGGTTATAATGTCATTTGGTTTTAGCTTAAATCCGGGTTTCTTTTTTTCATTATTAACGAGAATCGCGCCAATGTTTATGAGTCTTGCTGCAAGACTCCTTGAACAGGCTTTGCTGAAAGTTGCGATTACCGTATCAAGGCGGGTATCCTTTTGATCTTCAGGTATTTTAATATTTATTTTCATAAACAAAAACCGGCGAACTATTCCATTGCCCGCCGGTTTTCAAATTTGTTTAATTCTAAAAAAGGATTAGTTGAAAAGATTCTCAATTTCCTGCATCATGGATTTTTCGTCAATATCCTTGGCCGTCGACAATTCTTGAACCAATAAATTCTGAGCAGTATCAAGAAGCTTGCGCTCACCAAATGAAAGATCCTTTTCAAGCTTTAACTGGAAAAGATCCCTGAAAACCTCAGCAACATCATAGATGGACCCGGTTTTAATTTTGTCCATATATTCCCGGTATCTTCTATTCCATGTCTGGTTATCAGCACCCTGTGCTTTTTCCTGCATAACCTTGTAGACTTCAGGCACCTCTGTTTCAGGAATGACTTCCCTCAAGCCCACTGATTCCACGTTTGAAGTTGGAATCATAATCACCATACCATTTTCCACGATCTTCATCATGTAAAAATTCATGGTGTCACCATTTATCTCCTTGCTCTCTATTGATTCAATGCAGCCAACCCCGTGTGCAGGGTAAACTGCCAGATCACCCTTGAAAAATTCTTTTTTAGTTGATACTACTTCTTTAACCTTGGTTTTCTTGAATTTTTCACCCATTAGATCTCCCGTCTTTTATTATGAAAACAATTAACCCATTCAAGCAGAGAACCATATTTTTACAATATTGTCAATGAAATAAATTTATACACAAATCATGAAAGCTTAAGTATAGAGAATATCTTCCGCAAATAATGGTCGTTTTCGATCTGTATTTTTGCCGGCACAAATGTATTTTATACTGGCATGACGGCCGGGGCAGTCTATTGTTTGGTATTAAAAAAATTCATGGCAGGAATAACGCCTTTTTCAAGGATATAAAGGCAGGCATCGGAAGCCGTGTCAATACAATGATCCAATATTTTTATTTCATCAGGGGAAAAACTACCCAGGACATGCCCGGTCACATCCCCGCCTGATCCGGGATGGCCAACCCCCACTCGAATTCGAGTACAATCTTTTTTGCCAAAAGCATCAACAATGGATCGCACCCCGTTATGCCCACCATGCCCACGGCTTTTAACAATTTTTATCTTTCCAAATGCAAGGTCCATATCATCATGAACAATAATGATATCTTCTATATCAATCTTATAATATGAGGCAAATTTATGGATAGGAAGCCCACTTTTGTTCATATAGGTTAAAGGCTTCACAAGAAAGACTTCCTGGCCTTTAATCTGGGCTTTTACATACTCAGAATCAAAACGGGTTTTATCAATGGAAAGGTGGGATTTTGAAGCCAGTGCTTCAACGACTAAAAAGCCGATATTATGACGGGTAAGGGCATAATTTTTACCTGGATTGCCCAGACCCGCTATAATTTTAAATTTTAAATCCGACATCTACAATGGGGTTACTCTTCAGAAGTTTCTTCAGCAGCAGGAGCAGCCTCAGCTTCTCCCTCTTCCATCAGCTCTTCATCTTCTTCATCTTCTTCAACTTCTTCTTCAACCGACGGGGCTACAATTGTAATGACGGTAAAATTAACATCATGGGGGATTTCAACATTTTCACCCAAATCAATGTCCTCCACATGAACTGCATCACCAACATCAAGATCGGTAACATCAATCTGAATAGTGTCGGGTGCGTCAGCCGGCTTACAAACCACATCAAGCTCACGTCTGATAATCTGGAGAATACCGCCTTCTTCGACGCCCTTGCTATCACCAACGGCTTCAACCTGAACACTTATGGTAACCGTTTCATCCATATCAATCTCATGCAAATCAATATGCAGATAGTTCAAACTAAAGGTATCCATCTGCATATCCTTGAGCATAACACTCTTTTTCTTCCCAGAATCTCCATCAATAATGAGATTGAAAAAAAGACCCATTGAACCATGTTTCCTAATGATTTTAATAAAATCTATTGTATTAATGGAAAGCATTTCAGGATCTGTTTTTGCCCCATAGACAATGGCAGGTATCTCATTATTGCTTCTTGATTTTCGGGCCGCACCTTTCCCACTCGTTTTTCTTGTTTTTGCACTTAATTCAATTAATTCCAAAGTTTTTTCCTCCATAACTGCATGCATGCATGCTTAAATACTAACATATACTTATTTTATACAAATAGAGAATTTACAGAATCACCTCTGTAACTACGCATAATCGCTTCACCAACCAGTTTGGCAATGGATAACGTCTCAATTTTGTCGCATTGTTTTGCTTCTTCAGACAAAGGGATGGTATCTGTTACAACAAGAGAACTTAAAGATGATTTGTTGATTCGATCAATGGCCGGCCCTGAAAGCACGGGATGCGTACAATACGCATGAACCTCTTTTGCACCCTTTTCCATGATAACACTTGCAGCCTCTGTCAAAGTCCCTGCCGTATCAACCATATCATCAAGTATGATCGCTATTTTATCTTCAACATCCCCGATAATGGCCATGGCTTTTGCCTCATTTGGCGCACTTCTTCTTTTATCAATAATGGCAAGGCTTGCATTCAGTCGCTTGGCATACGCCCTTGCCCTCTCAACACCGCCGGCATCGGGTGATACAACAACAAGTTTTTCCGGATAACGGCTTTTAATATCATCAATTATGATCGGAGCAGCATAAAGGTTATCCACAGGACAATTAAAAAACCCTTGAATTTGTCCAGCATGCAGATCCATTGTTATCACCCTGTGAACACCTGCCATCTCAAGAAGGTCTGCAATTAATTTGGCACTGATGGGAACCCTGGGAGATACTTTTTTGTCCTGCCGTGAATACCCGAAATAAGGGATAACCGCAGTAATTCTACTTGCAGAAGATCGTTTAAATGCATCAATCAAAAGCAGCAACTCAACAAGATTATCGTTCACAGGTTTACACGTGGATTGTATTACAAAAATTTCCTGTTTTCTGACATTCTCCTGGATTTCAACCTGTGTTTCTCCATCACTGAAACAGTCAACTTTTAATCTTCCCAGCGGCTTTGCAAGGTATTCCGAAATCCTGTCTGCAAGTACGGGATTCGAATTTCCAGCAAAAATTGACAAGTCACTCATATCAAATCTCTTCTTTAAAATTTATAAATCCGGTTATAAAACCATGGCTGGGGCGAGAGGATTCGAACCTCTGAATGCAGGGATCAAAACCCTGTGTCTTACCATTTGACGACGCCCCAGTACATTACACTTATGAATTAAACGAGGAAAGAAATATCTTTTTTTTGCTCTTGTCCCACTTCTTCAAAAGTCGTTCAAAGCCCTTTTGTGCGTTCTTTCGGGCTGAAAAAAGAGCAAAAAGGGATGAGCCGCTCCCCGTCATATAAACTTTTCTTTGCAGCAACACTGCCATCGCTTCTTTTGTTTCTTTGATTTCAGGATAAAGCCTGCACGCAGATTCTTCAAGGTCATTGTGCATCTGATCCCTTACATCAAATTCCTGTCCCCGTAATGGTTCATTCAAACCAGTATTCATATTATATTTTTGATTTGCTGTCAATCTAAAATCAATATTTTTATATACCCTGGCTGTTGAAGAGGGCACCCCTGGGTCACACAAAACAAGATGATAGAATTTTAAACCAGCTGCTTTTTCAAGCATTTCTCCAACACCTCTGGCAATTGCCGGATATCCAAAAATAAAAAAGGGCACGTCCGCACCCAGCTTTAACCCCAATGTCATCAGTTCCGATTTTGAAAAAGGAGTTTTGTAATATGTGTTTAAAGCCATCAAAACAGATGCTGCATTGCTGCTTCCACCACCCAGTCCACCGCCCGGGGGAATTCTTTTTATAATTTTAATGGCAAGACCATTTTTTTCTTCACCAGCCTTTGTTTTTAAAGACTGATAAAATAATTCAGCTGCTTTATACGCAAGATTAGATTCATCTTCGGGTACATCCGGATGATCACATAAAATTGATAATTCTTTTGGGGAAAAATCAATATACAGATCATCACACAGATCAATCTGAGTCATCAAAGAATAAAGATTATGATATCCATCCTTTCGTTTACCGGTAACATATAGAAACAGATTTATCTTTGCAAAGGATGCAACCTTTTTTATCAAGCTTTTGCCTCAACATAAGCCAGCCTGATTTCACTTAGCAAGGCTTTAAGAAGGTTCTTTTCATCCTCGGTCAAATTACCTCTGGTTTTTTCTTCCAGCATGGCTATCATCTCAATGGTATGCCTTGCAAGATCAAGATTGATGGTTTTTTTTCCTGCTATTGGATCTTCAACCTTTCCCAGCTGGACAAGACCTGATGAATATAATGACAGAATAAAACTTGAAAAATCAATTTTTAACGGATTTTTGGCTCCTGTTGGGGCATTACTCATTGTAAAACCATTTCCCTTAGCCATTTTCTTTCTCCTTGAATAAATTTCTTATCTAATTGTCCATTGAAAATCAACATTATCTTTTGTCACGGATGCAAGGTAACCGTCATAATAAAAATTTTCAACTAAATATTTATTATCTAAATACTGAACCACTAAGTTTTTATCATCAACAACACATGTTATCTTTGCTTTTGAAAGCCCCCTGATCCCATGACCTGTTTTTTTTAATACCGCTTCTTTTGCGGTAAAGGCCCTGAAAAAAACAAGTCGTTTATCCTGACTTGGGAAATGCGCTGTCTCTTCCGCATCAACAATTCTTTCAAACACACCATCAGAAATATCTTTAATCTGCTCCAGATCAATACCGATCTTTCCTGTTGAAACAACTCCGGCTACAAAATCCGGTTTATGAGTGACAGACCAGAAGATATTATTTGAGGGAAGCGGAACTCCCCGGGCATCTTTTTCAAGCATGTCCACATGCAGTTCTGATATCAAGCCGGAAACCTTCACGCTTTCCCTGGCAAACTCGCTTAAAGCAGCAACTTTCTCTTTCCCTTTCAACGCTTTAATTGTTTCAGGAACCCTTGTTATAACAGGATATAAAAAAATGATCAGTCCTCCTGATTTTCAAGTCGAATTATAATATCCGCAACCGTTGCACCCTCTCCCTCCTCGTGTACAAACAAGGGATTAATATCCAGTTCTTTTATCATGGGATGGTTATCTGCCATAACTTTTAACGAAACAATATGTTTTTCCAGGGCTTCAATATCTGAAGGCTTTTCACCACGCAACCCTTTGAGAATAGGATACCCCTTAATACTCCTGATCATTCTTCTTGCAACATTTCTGCCCATGGGCGACAACCTGAATACAACATCTTTATAGACCTCCACAAAGATACCGCCCAGTCCAAACATGACAGCATGTCCGAAAACCGGATCTTTTGATAATCCCAATATTATTTCCTTGCCTTTTGGGGCCAGTTTCTGAATAAGAATACCCTCTATTTTCGCATCAGGGTTATATAGTCTGCCTTTTTCCATGATTGTTTCAAAAGCCTGTTCCACCTCTTTGCTGTCTTCAAGCCCCACAACAACACCGCCGGCATCTGTTTTATGAAGGATATCAGGAGATACGATCTTCATGACAACAGGGTAACCCATCTGGTCTGCAATTTTGCAGGCTTGGCTTTTATTTTTTGACAAAGCCATGGGAAGCGTTTTAAATCCATAACATTTAAGAAGTTCGCTCCCGTCCAGTTCGCCTAAGATCATTCTGCCTTCTTTTAAATATTTATCAATGATCTCTTTTGCTTTAACTATATCATACTCAAGTTCAAACTGTGGCAAAATTTTTCTAGACAGCCACTTCACTCCCTCTCTCAATGCGCCCAAAGATCTGGCAGCACTTTCCGGAAACTGATAAACAGGAATTTTATGCTTTTGTAAAAGTTTTACACCATCTGATACATCCACAACTCCCATAAACGAACAGACAATTGGTTTTATGCTGTTCCTGGCAATATTAACAATGGCTTCGGCAGTGCCAATAACATCGGTCATGGATTGAGGCGTTAAAATGATCAAGGCAGCATCCACCCCACGATCACTTAATACCGTGGACAATGTATTTTCATACCGGTCTTTGGCCGCATCCCCTATTATATCCACAGGATTATGGAAATTGGCTGTGGATGGCAGGTGTCTCTTTAATTCCTTAATGGTCTCATCAGAAAATTTAGCCAGCTTCAACCCGGATTGTTCGCTCATGTCTGTGGCAATAATACCGGGTCCGCCCGCATTCGTGATAATGGCAATTTTATCTCCTGTCGGATATTTGTTGGCCGCAAATGCCTGGGCATAATCAAACAATTGATTGACCGTTACACAGCGTAAGATTCCAGACATGGTGAAAATAGCGTCATACAAAGCATCAGAGCCTGCAAGGGCTCCGGTATGAGAAGCGGCCGCCCTTGCACCTGCATCTGAGGAACCTGATTTTATAACAATCACATGGGTTGGATTGGTTCCCGAGGTCATCTCTCTGATTTCTGAAATAAATTCTTCAGCGCCTCTGGAAAGCTCTTCCATATATATCATCACCACATCTGTATCAGGATCATTATGATAATACCTTAATAAATCAAGTTCATCCACATCTGCCTTGTTCCCGATTGAGATGAATTTTGAAAACCCGAACCCTTTGTCTGCCGCATAATCAAGCACTGCCGTACAAAGCGCCCCACTTTGGGAAATAAAGGAAACATTTCCAGCAGTGGGCATTCGTGCCGAAAAGCTGGCATTCAGCGATACTTTTGGTGATGGATTAATCACCCCCAGACAATTAGGACCAACCAGCCTTACTTTGGCATTGGCACACAAAGTTTTAATTTCTTTTTCAATCTGAGCCCCCTCACCACCCACTTCTTTAAAACCGGCAGAAACAATCACTATCCCTTTAACACCCTTTGCAATACAATCTTTTACAGCATTTAAAGCGGCTTTGGGTGGCAGAATAATCATACCCAGATCAATGGGATCAGGAATATTTGCGATACTGGTATAACATTTTACACTTAAAACAGATTTTGCTTTTGGATTAACAGGATAGAGCGTTCCTGTAAATCCGCCAAATAAAATATTGGCAAAAATATCATGGCCTACCTTTCCTTTTTGAGTTGAAGCTCCAATAACCGCAATGGTTTCAGGTGCAAATATCGCATCAAGTCTATCCATTCTTCCCCCTTTACATATTTTATGAACAAATTGTATACTTTAATTAAATTAAAAAAATTATCTATCAATAGTATCATTTCATAAAACAATTATCTACAGCTTGCTTTTCATGCAGCAGTTTACAAGGTAAAACCAGTACCTGGAATTTGCAAGACATGAACAATTACAAAAAAATCTTTTCCAAAAAATAAATTAAAAGTATAGTGATAAATGAAAATATGGATTTATAAAAAAGCAGGTTTATAATGTTGAATATATCGAGTCAGTTAAGCATTCCTGAAAATGAAATTCAGTGTGAGGCTATTCGGGCGCAAGGGGCCGGTGGGCAGAATGTAAACAAAGTTTCCAGTGCCATACATTTGAGATTTGACATTAAAAATTCAAGTCTGCCAGATGTTTATAAAGAAAAAATACTGGGGCTCAGCGATAAAAGAATTTCAAAAGATGGAATCGTGGTTATTAAAGCACAAAGATTTCGCAGCCAGGAAAAAAATAGAGAGGATGCCCTCAACCGTCTCAAGTCATTAATTTTAAAATCTTTGACCAAACAAAAAAAAAGGAAAACAACCCAGCCTTCCAGAAGTGCAAAGAAAAAACGTATGGATTACAAGACAAAACATGGCGACCTTAAGGAATTAAGACGTAAGGTCATACCGGAAGAATGATTTTTTTGCCAAAACCCGCCTGGCAAACCCATTTAGCAAACGTCAAAAACCATATAATTCTGATGTGTTCAGATCTCCAAATTAAAAAAAGATTCCCTTTTACTTCAAAAAATGATAAGTTATAAACGATTTTTGAACCGCAGGATTCATTCCTGTGGTTTTTTTTTAATAATAAGGAAACAAAACAACAATGATTTTCACAAACAACGTATCCCTCGCCTACGGCAAGAGGGTTTTGTTCAAAGACGTCAATATAAAATTTACACCGGGTAATTGTTACGGACTCATCGGAGCCAATGGATCAGGAAAGTCCACATTTCTAAAAATTCTTGCCGGGGATATTGAATCAGACTCGGGAAATGTCTGTGTAGGAACCATGGATCGAATCGCGGTTTTAAGACAAGATCATTTTGTCTTTGACGAGCAAAAAGTTTTAAACACCGTGATCATGGGCCATGAAAAACTTTACAAAATTATGGCACAGAGAGATGCCCTTTATGCCAAACCCGATTTTTCCGAAGAAGATGGAATCCGATCAGGTGAGCTTGAGGTAGAATTTGCAGAGATGAATGGCTACGAAGCAGATTCTGAAGCGGCAGTTCTTTTAAATAGCCTGGGAATTACGGAAGAAATGCACCCAAAAAAAATGAAGGAGCTTGAGGGCGGTGAAAAAGTGCGGGTGCTCCTGGCCCAGGCCCTGTTTGGAAATCCGGATGTCCTGCTTCTGGACGAGCCCACCAACAACCTGGACATCAAATCCATTGCCTGGCTTGAAGAATTTCTCTACAGGTTTCAAAACACGGTCATCGTGGTATCACACGACCGTCATTTCATGAACCAGGTTTGCACCCACATTGCAGACATTGATTTTCGCAAAATCTCTGTGTACGCTGGGAATTATGATTTCTGGTACCAGGCAAGCCAGATGAACCTGAAACAAAAACAGGCTGACAACAGAAAGATTACTGACCGGGCAAATGAACTTAAGGCATTTATCCAGCGGTTCAGTTCAAACGCCTCCAAATCCAAACAGGCCACCTCCCGGAAAAAACTCTTAGAAAAACTCACTATTGAAGATATGCCTGTGTCGTCACGAAAATATCCATTTATTTTTTTCAAACCGGAACGCCCCTGTGGTAATGTGATCCTGGAAGTGGACAGACTCACCAAGACCATTGATGGTGAAAAAGTTTTGGACAACATCAGTTTTACGGTGAACAAAGAGGATAAAATAGCCTTTATGGGCAAAAACAGTCTTGCCAAGACCACTCTCTTCCAAATTCTGGCTGGAGAGATGGAACCGGACAGTGGCACTTTTAATTGGGGAGTTACCACGACCCGTTCCTATTTTTCAAAGGAGCACAATGATCATTTCAATGATGACTTGAATCTTATTGATTGGCTCCTGCAGTTTGCTCCCCCCAAAGAGGGAGAGAATTTTGCCCGGACCTTTTTAGGACGTATGCTCTTTTCCGGGGAGGATGCCTTGAAAAAAGTCAGTGTACTTTCTGGTGGAGAAAAGGTTCGCTGCATACTGTCAAGGATGATGCTTTCAGAATCCAATGTCCTGATTCTGGATGAACCCACCAACCATCTTGACCTGGAATCCATAACTGCCTTAAATAACAGTCTGATTAAATTTTCCGAGGTGGTTCTTTTCACCTCCCATGACCACGAATTTGTGAGTACCGTGGTAAACCGGATAATAGAAATCACTCCCGGCGGGGTCATTGATAGACACATGACATTTGACGAGTATCTTGAAAGCTCGGAAATTGCCCAAATCCGGGAAGCCATGAGTAAAAAGGCTGCTTAAGCTGTCCTGTTGCCCGCCTGAATTGTCTGACCTCAATTGTCTGATATGATACAAAAAATTACCGGGATCAACTATTGTTGATCCCGGTAATTGGCTTTCTTACCTTTATTTGACCTTATTGTTTATATTATTTTTTAAACAATTTTAAAGGCTCAATTGTGCTGATTTTAATGTGTTTTTCATGAGCATGGCAATGGTCATAGGTCCTACGCCACCCGGAACAGGTGTGATTTTCCCTGCAATCTCTTTGGCTGCTTCAAAATCCACATCACCTTTTAGAATCGCTTTTCCGGTCTTTTCATTCATGCCCACCCTGTTGACACCCACATCAATAACCGTTGATCCGGGTTTTATCCATTCAGGCTTTACAAGATCAGGAACACCGGCTGCAACGATGAGAATATCTGCACGTTTGCAATGGGATGCAAGATCTTTTGTCCGGGTATGAACGATGGTGACCGTTGCATTGGCACCCACACCTTTTTGCGCCATCATCATGGCTATGGGTTTACCAACAATATTGGATCTTCCCACAACCACAACTTCCGCACCTGAGGTTTCCGTGCCGGATCGAACAATCATTTCCTGGATACCTGCCGGAGTGCAGGGAAGAAATTTTGCTTCATCACCACCAATCATGAGACGACCTACATTGACCGGATGAAATGCATCAACATCCTTATCCGGATCAATGGCATTTAAAACCTTCTTATCATCAATATGTTTGGGTAAGGGCAACTGCACCAGAATCCCGTGAATCGCCGGGTCATTATTGTATTTATCAATCAATGCCAGTAGATCAGCTTCTGAGATATCAACCGGCTGGTCATCCTGTATTTCATGAAATCCAAGACTGATTGCAGTCTTGACTTTAAGTGTAACATAGCTGATTGACGCAGGGCTTGATCCCACAAGAATTGTTACAAGCCCCGGCACAATGCCATGTTTTTTCTTCATCTCATCGACTTCCTCTTTGATCTCAGCAAGGATAGCCTTTCTTATCTCTGTTCCGCTAATAATTTCAGCAGTCATATATAAACCTCCATATAAAAAATTTAACCAAAAACAGCTTTTTTTTGAGTACTAGCCGGGCTTAAACAAATATTATTTAAGCCCGGCATTGAAAGTTTCAAAAATTGAAAGATTTTTGAAACTTGTTAGAATACTCCCTGTACCTTGCCTGTTTCCACATCAACGTCCACCCTCTTAAAGGCAGGATTTGAACTGGTACCTGGCATGAGAGAAATTGCGCCGGCAACGGGAACGATGAAGCCTGCACCACCATAGGTGAGGACTTCTCTTATGGTCAGTCTCCAGCCTGTTGGTACGCCCTTAAGTGCGGGATTGTCAGACAGGGACAGATGGGTTTTAACCATACAAAGCCCTAAGCCTGCAAGTTTAGGATCAGCCTGGATTCTAGCAAGGGATTTACTTGCTTCAGTAGAATAATCCACCCCGTCTGCACCATAAACTTCTTTTGCAATCAGCGCAATTCTCTCTTTTACCGGCATGTCAAGCTCATAGAGGAATTTGAATTCGGATTTTTCTTCACAAGCTGCAACAACAGCTTCTGCAAACTCAATAGCACCGTCACCGCCATGTTCCCAGTGACGGGAAAGGGCAACCCTTGCGCCTTCGGCTTCACAAAGCTCACGAACTTTGGCAATTTCAGCATCCGTATCCGTATAAAAGGCATTAATACAGACAACTGGAGCGATACCTGCTTTTCTGACATTTTTGATATGATGAATAAGATTGCCGCATCCTTTTGCAACCCATTCAACATTCTCTGATTTATACTCTTCAGGCATGGCTTTGCCAGGAACCGGCACAGGTGCGCCACCATGGCATTTGAGTGCCCTGATGGTGGCAACAACAACAGCACAATTGGGTTTCAGGCCGGAAAAACGGCATTTGAGATTCCAGAATTTTTCAAATCCAATGTCTGCACCAAAGCCTGATTCTGTCACATGGTAATCGGCAAGTTTGAGACCAACCCTGTCCGCAATAATGGAGCTCTGACCAATGGCGATATTGGCAAAAGGCCCTGCATGAACGATTACTGGCTGTCCTTCAAGGGTCTGAATTAAAGACGGGTTCAGGGCATCCACCATCCAGGCTGTCATGGCTCCTGCTACCTGAAGATCTTCCGTGGTAACGGGTTGACCCTTTTTTGTGTAGGCCACAACAATCTTACCCATTCTTTCACGCATGTCTTTGAGATCTGTGGCAACAGCAAGAATAGCCATGACTTCTGAAGATACAGCAATACCAAATTTTGATTTCATCATGAAACCGTCAGATTTACCGTTAACGCCATCAATACCGATAATAATGTTTCTAAGAGACTGGCAGCAGAAATCCATAATCCATCCCATTTCCACGTTTGTGGGATCAATATCCAGTCTTTTCATGCCGGACAGTCTTTCAAGCTGCTCATCCGTGTAGTTTCTTTCGTGCTGCAGGCGGGAAGTCAACGCAACCATTGCAAGGTTATGGGCGTTCATGATAGCGTTGATGTCGCCTGTAAAACCCAGAGAAAAAGGGGTTAAAGGAATGCATTGTGCCAGACCACCGCCGGCTGCAGAGCCTTTAATATTCATGGTCGGTCCGCCTGACGGCTGACGAATGGCCGCACAGACACTTTTACCGATTTTGCCAAGGCCCTGGACAAGTCCCATTGCCGAGGTAGATTTACCTTCGCCCAGAGGTGTGGGTGTGATGGCGGTCACATTAATGTATTTTCCGTCGGGTGCATCTTTAAGACGGTTTAGCACTGCTCTGAAATCTATTTTTGCAATGTAGTGACCCTGGGGAAGAAGCTCTTCTTTTGTAAGCCCCAGTTTTTCACCGATTTCATAGATTGTAAGCATTGTTTTTTCTGCATCTTGTGCAATTTCCCAGTCTGCGTGTTTGGTTGGATCTAATGCCATGATTTACTCCTTTATTGGTGTTGGCTCAAAAAATGAGCCGTTAAAAAAAAAAGAAATGATAAACCCCATATATTCATTTTGCCATAAAAATTCAAAGTGCATCATCTAACTATTAAATAAAATGCAAAAAATCAACTTTTTTCGCCAATACGATTTGAATTTATTAACTAAATTCCATTCAACAACATACCACATTGTAGACAAGATTCAGAATACCTTGTTGTACAGGGGATTTTGGCGATCACACTGTAAAATCATTAAATTCAATCATCTATTGACAAAAAACCACACAGAATATAAATCATATCCTGTTATCAATAAATTAGGATTATGATAAAGGCAGGTACATGGAAAGATATGTCAAGTTAGAATTATCTGAGTTTGATTTAGCTATTCCATTATATATTTGTCCTTTTCTGATAAAATCCTGTCCGTTTAATCTTAACCCCCCCCAACTCATAACTATCTTAAATCATAGGAGGTAAAAGTGGGATTTGAAATAACCAAGGAAAAGTATGCCGGCAGTATCAAAGGCATCACCATAGGAAAAGGTGACAATGCGCTTACCGTCGGCGGCCAAACCAGTTACCCTTTTTATCAGTTTGAAGGTAAAATGCCCAACAAACCCATTATTGCAATGGAAATCTGGGATATGGAACCTACGGACTGGCCGGAAGCTGCCCTGGCACCTTACAAGGATGTTGTAGCTGATCCTGCAGCCTGGGCAAAAAAATGTGTGGAAGACTATGGCGCTCAAGCCATTGTTCTGCAGCTCAAAAGTACAGACCCCAATGACAAGGATACAAGCGCAGATGAAGCCGCTGCAACCGTTAAAAAGGTCTTGGCTGCAATCAATGTTCCCCTGATCATATGGGGATGTGCAGTACCTGCCAAGGACGGAGAAGTCCTAAAAAAAATCTGTGAAATCTGTGAAGGTGAGAACCTTATCTTAGGGCCTGTAGAAGAAAAGAATTACAAAGGAATTGGTGCGGCAGCCATGGGATATGGTCACACGGTCATCTCCTCTTCTCCCATCGATGTTAACCTTGCAAAGCAGGTAAACATTCTTCTCGAAAACTTAGGCGTTAACCTCGGCAATGTGATTGTTGACCCCACCACAGGGGGCCTTGGCTATGGACTTGAGTATTCATATTCTGTTATGGAACGTCTGACGCAGGCAGCCATGACCCAGGGGGATGATAAGCTCCAGAACCCCATGATCAATAATCTGGGCAACGAAGTCTGGAAATGCAAAGAAGCCAAACTGACGGTTAAAGATGCCCCTGAGCTGGGTGATCCGGAAAGGCGTGCCATCCTCATGGAAGCTGTTGGTGCAGTATCATATCTGCTTGCTGGTTCCAGCATCCTGATCATGCGCCATCCCGAATCCATCAAACTTGCCAAAGCATTTATCGGTCTTATTTCTGACGGCGGTTCTGCAATGGACGTTGCCTCCATCGCCAAACGATTAGACGATGTTGAGATTGATTTTGCCGGCATGGCACCTGCAGTGGATCTCACCATTGTAGAAGAAAAGAAAGCCGCTCCAGCCAAAAAAGCGGCGCCGGCAGCACCGGCTGCACCAAAAGCTGCGGCGGCTCCAGCACCTAAAACAGAAGCACCCAAAGCAGAAGCGGCTCCGGCGACCAAAGCCGCAGCACCTGCTGTAGATCCTGAAGCTGAAGCAAAAGCAAAAGCTGCGGCTGATGCCAAGGCAAAAGCCGATGCAGAGGCTAAGATAAAAGCAGACGTTGAGGCGAAAGCAAAAGCTGCCGCTGATGCAAAAGCTGCGGCTGAAGCTGATGCAAAAGCCAAAGAAAAAGCTGCAAAACAAGCCGAAGCTGATGAAGTTTCCAAACGTGAAGCTGATGAGTTAGCTCTAAAAGAAAAACGTGCTGCAGAAAGAGCAAAACATGCTGCAGAACGCTCTGCTGCTCCTCAAGCGGATGCTAAAAAGACTGCTGCAAGTGTTAATAAATCTATGCTTGAACGACTTATTGATAATCTTGACAGGATTCATAAAAGAGCGAGTTAATTGTAACAAATTGTGTGATCTCAAATTTCTTGAATTCCACAATCATTTATATATACAATCAAGAGGAGGAACCTCTAATGGTAGAAAAATTAGAAAAGGCAGTCAAAGAAGCAAAACTGGCTGATCCAATAGAAGCATCTGTTGATAAAGCAACACAGCAGATGATTATCCGTTCCCATGAGCTCGGTATTGAAACTGTTTTTGACAGAGCCGTTACAATGAAACAGTGTAACATTGGTCTTCAGGGAACCTGCTGTAAAAACTGTGCAATGGGGCCCTGCAGACTGCCGCTTCCCAAGAGTGGCATTGAAGGTGAAGATACAAGAAAAGGGCTTTGCGGTGCCACGGCCAATACCATTGCCGCAAGAAACTTTACCAGGATGATCGCGGGAGGTGCTGCAGCGCACTCTGATCATGGTAGAGCCGTTGCCGAAGTATTTTATCAAGCCGCTAACAAGCTAACTGATGATTATAAAATCAAAGACCCCATCAAACTTTTAGCCATTGCACCGCATTATGGTGTGGATACAAAAGTTGAAGTGGACGGCAAAATGGTTGACAGAGACATTGATGAAATTGCCGTTGAGCTTGCCGATGTTGCCTTGGCCGAATGGGGTAAAAGCGGCAGCACAACACTTGTCCCTAAGCGCTTCCCTAAAGTCAGATATGAACTCTGGGAAAAACTGGGTATCCTTCCCAGAAATATCGACAGGGAAATTGTTGAGGTCATGCACAGAACCCACATCGGGGTTGATCAGGATTACAAAAACCTTATGAAACAGGGTGCCCGCTGCGCGCTTGCGGACCTGAGCGGTTCCTGGATTGCAACGGATCTTCAGGATGTTATGTTTGGTACTCCGTCTCCTTTGATTTCAGAAGCCAACCTCGGCGTCATGAAAAAAGACCATGTCAACATCATCGTTCACGGCCATGAGCCGATACTTTCAGAAATGATTGTTGCTGCATCCCAGTCTGCTGAAATGCATGAGCTTGCAATAAAAGTCGGCGCAAAAGGCATTCAGCTAAGCGGTATCTGTTGTACAGCAAATGAAGTGCTTCAAAGACATGGTGTTCCCAATGCAGGTAACTTTTTGCAGCAGGAGCTTGCCATCGTTACCGGTGCCTGTGATGCAATGGTGGTTGATGTTCAGTGCGTATTTCAGAACCTTGCCAATGTGGCAAAATGTTTCCATACAAAACTGATCACGACCCACCCCATTGCTAAAATGGAACAATCCAATGTTATTCACATTGAATTTGATGAGCATCATGCCATGGAAGACGCCTTAAGAATTGTGACCATGGCCGTTGAAAACTATAAGAACCGTGGGGCCGAAGTGCAAATTCCACCTTATAAAGAATCCCAGGTGGCTGGTTTCTCTGTTGAATCCATTAAATACCATTTGGGCGGAACTTTTAGGGGAACCTACTATACACTTAACGACAATATCATCAATGGTCGTATACGTGGTGTTGCCGCTGTCGTTGGCTGCAACAATGCAAGACAGCAGCACAATAATGCCCACCTGACGGTTATTAAGGAACTTATCAAAAACGATGTTATCGTTCTGACCACTGGTTGCGGTGGTATCACTGCTGCGATGGCAGGCCTTCTCCAGCCGGATTCAGCTGCTGCTTACTGCGGACCGGGATTAGCTGAAATCTGTGAGGTTGTCGGTATTCCACCGGTTCTTCATATGGGTTCCTGCGTAGATAACTCTCGGATTCTAAATGCAGCCATTGAGGTTGTTAACGCTGGCGGCATGGGTCAGGATCTGTGTGATTGGCCAGTAGCCGGTTCCGCACCTGAATGGATGAGTGAAAAGGCGATTTCTATCGGTCAATATGTTGTTTGCAGTGGTATTTATACCGTATTTGGCGGTACCCTTCCGCTCGATGGCGCTCCAGTATTTAAAGAATATTTGAATTCTGGTATGGAAGAACTATATGGCGGCATGTGGGCTGTTGAAGCAGATCCAATCAAACATGCGCATATGCTGATTGCACATATCGATAAAAAAAGAAAAGAACTCGGTATTGATAAGGCAAGAGAGAGAGTCATGATGGATATGGCTGATCGTCAGGCCCTGGAAGGTTAACCATTTGTTGGCTAATATAATAGATTACAACACAATAAATCCTCAAAGAAGGGGGAACATAATATGTCAAAATTAATCGCATTTGCTGCCATTCAGGGTGGATACAAAGTAGTTGCACAGGCGGAAGGACAGCTCAACAAAGCACTTCAAACCTATGATGCAAGTACAAAAGTAGGATTCCCGAATACTGCATATTATCTACCGGTCATTTATTCAATTACCGGTCTTAAAGTTGAAACCTTGGAAGATCTTAAAGCACCTTTGGCATTTGCCAAGGGACTTCTTCCACCTCATATCAGACTTAAAAACTGGCTTCCATACCTGGGACCACTTCTTGATGCCGGTATGGCAGGTATTCTTTGCTATGAAATTATTGAAGCTTTAAGATACCTGAACGAACCTGATTTCTACATTGCCCAGGAAGATCCGGATATTGAAAACGGTAAGCTCTGGGTGGGCGCGGCCGATGATACCATCTTGAGAAAACGCGGGGTTGAGTTTGTTGATGGGTCTGCTCCCGGGTTTGCGGCCATGGTTGGTGCGGCGCCAAACAAAGAGATCGCAAAAATGATTGTTGAAGACTATCAGAAACGGTCTCTGTATATTTTCTGTGCGGCCAATCATAACGGCAAGACCCTGATTCAGCAATGCCTGGATGCGGGTATGCAGATCGGATGGAACACCCGTATTGTACCCTTTGGTCCTGACATTTCTTCAGCCGTATTTGCCCTTGGGTTTGCCAACAGAGCTGCCATGGCATTTGGTGGTGTGAAACCGGGTGATTTCAAAACAATCCTGAAATATAACAAAGAAAGGGTATTTGCCTTTGTCAATGCCCTGGGAGATGTGGGTACTGAATGGGGTGTTGCAGCAGCCGGTTGTGTTAACTGGGGTTTTCCAACCATTGCAGACACACCCATTCCTGAAATTCTGCCAACTGGTATCTGTACTTACGAGCATGTTGTGGCACCGGTTGCCCATGAAGACATGGTTCAAAGATCAGTTGAAGTCAGGGGTCTCAAGGTTCAGGTGGCTGATATCAATATTCCTTGTGCATTCGGTCCTGCCTATGAAGGTGAGCGCGTAAGAGGTGCTGATCTTTATGCACAATGCGGCGGTGGAAAAACTCAATGTACCGAGCTTGTAAAAATGGCTGACATGAATCAGATTGAAGACGGCAAGGTTATTCTTGTGGGTCCGGATCTTGATGGTATCAAAGAAGGCGGAACTTTTCCTCTGGGAATTTTTGTCCAGGTTGCCGGCCGTGAATTCCAGGAAGACTTTGAACCTATCATGGAAAGACAGATCCACCATCTGATCAACTACATCCAGGGTATCATGCATATCGGACAAAGGGATATCTCCTGGGTCCGTCTTTCTAAAGCCGCTATTGAAAAAGGTTTTACTCTGAAAGACATTGGTGTGGTTCTCCATGCAAAATTTCATCAGGATTTCACCAAGATTATCGACAAAGTTCAGGTTACACTCTATACAAATAAGGCAGATGTTGACAAGATGACTGCCACTGCCAGATCCAATTACACGACACGTGATGCCCGGGTGGACAATATGACAGACGAGGACGTGGAAACATACTACTCATGTACGCTCTGCCAGTCTTTTGCTCCCAGCCATGTGTGTTCTGTAAGTCCTGAAAGAACAGGTCTTTGCGGTGCTTACAACTGGATGGACTGCAAGGCATCTTTTGAGATCAACCCCACAGGTCCTAACCAGCCCATTGAAAAAGGCGAGTGCCTTGATCCAAAGCTGGGTCAGTGGAAAGGTGTCAACGACTTTATATACAAAGCATCCAGAGGCACAGTTACCCATTACAATTTCTACTCCATGGTCGTAGATCCCATGACCACCTGTGGCTGCTGCGAATGTATTGCTGCCATGCTGCCGGGCTGTAACGGTGTTATGACCGTTGGCCGTGATTATGCAGGCGAGACCCCTTGTGGCATGAAGTTTACTACGCTTGCCGGTGTTATGGGTGGTGGTGCTTCTTCTCCCGGGTTCGTAGGCCATTCAAAATACAACATCACCCAGGGAAAATTTATTGTTGGTGATGGTGGTCTCTTAAGAATGGTCTGGATGCCCAAGCAGCTCAAAGAAGAGTTAAAGGACAGAATCACTGCCCGCAGTGAACAAATGGGTGTTCCTGGTTTTTTTGACATGATTGCTGATGAAACCATTGGAATCACTGAAGAAGAAATTCTTCCCTTTCTCAAAGAAAAAGGTCATCCGGCACTGGCTATGGAATCCCTTGTTGGATAATAACTAAAAAAAGGTCTGGCAGCTCTTCACACCAGAAATTGTGCTGCCAGGCCTTATTTCATAGGTTTTATTAAAACTTAAGGAGAAAAAAATGGCATTAACCGGTATACAGATATTCAAACTCCTACCCAAAACAAATTGTAAGGAGTGCGGAGTTCCAACATGCCTTGCCTTTGCAATGAATCTTGCATCAGGAAAGGCGGAACTGGACAGTTGTCCTTATGTTTCCGACGAGGCAAAAGAACAGCTGGCAGAAGCATCTGCTCCTCCCATCCGTCCTGTCAAGCTTGGTAAAGGTGTTCGTCAAACCACTGCAGGTGGAGAAACCGTTCTTTACAGGCATGAAAAAACATTTTTTAACAAAACCGTTCTTGCAGCCATAGTGTCTTCAGACATTGATGCTAAAGAACTTGACAAAACCCTGAAAGTCTATAATGCCTTTCAGTATGAACGGGTCGGCTTTAATCTAAGACCTGAACTTCTGGTGGTCAAAGATGCCGGCAACGGTGCACAGGCCTTTGCAGCTGTTGCAGGTAAAATAGCCAAAGAATCTGAATTCAACCTGGTTCTCATGACCCAGGATCTTGATGTCATGAAAGCCGGCATTGAAACAGCCGGATTCAAACGTCCGCTGCTCTATGCTGCCACTGCTGACAACGTGGATGCAATGGGGGCTCTTGCAAAAGATAATGATCTTCCCCTGGCTGTTAAAGCTGATTCTGTTGACGCACTTCAACCCCTGACACAAAAACTGATGGCTATGGGACTCAAAGATCTTGTTCTTGATCCAGGCGCTAGAGAAATCAAACAGGCCCTTGAAGATCAGGTTGCCATCAGACGTGCTGCCCTTAAGGCTTCCAACAAGGCGCTTGGATTCCCCACCATTGCCTTCCCCTGCGAGATGGCATCCAACCCGGATATGGAAACCCTTATTGCTGCCATGTTTGTTGCAAAATATGGTGGAATTGTTGTGATGTCTGATTTCAGTGCAGAGTCCCTATTCCCGCTTCTTTTGGAAAGACTCAATATCTTTACTGATCCTCAGCGGCCCATGACTGTAACAGAAGGTATTTTTGAAATCGGCAACCCGGATGAAAACTCTCCAGTGCTTGTAACCACTAACTTTGCTTTGACCTATTTTATTGTTTCCGGTGAAATCGAAGCCAGTAAAGTACCTGCATGGTTATTGATCAAAGACTCTGAAGGCCTTTCTGTTCTGACTGCCTGGGCTGCCGGTAAATTTGGCGGTGATGATGTCGGCGCATTTGTTAAAAAGTGCGGAATAATGGATAAGGTAAAACATAAAGAACTTATTATTCCAGGTTATGCTGCAGCCATTGCAGGTGATATTGAAGAAGAACTTCCAGGCTGGACCATTACGGTCGGCCCGAGGGAAGCTGCCCACCTGCCTGCATTCCTGAAAACCAAATAAGTAATTAAAAAGCCAGGGCAACTTCAATGCCCTGGCCAAAAAATTTGAAAATATTTAATTTAAAAGGAAAATAATATGATACTTTTTGGTGAAAGTCTGAATGTCATTTCCACGGTTATTGGAAGGGAATTCAAAGAAGCAGATCCAGCCAAACGTAATCCAGAACCCATTCAAAAAGAAGTTCTAAGACAAAAAGAACTGGGTATGGATTATATAGACATCAATCTGGGTCCAGCAAAAAAGTTTGGAACAGAGTTAATGCCATGGGTCGTTAATGTTGTTCAAGAAGCTGTTCCTGGAATGCCTTTGCTTCTTGATTCCTCTAACATTGATGCCATAGAAGCAGGCCTTAAAGCCTGCAAACCTGCTGATAAGCCTCATATTATCAATTCTATTATGGCAAGACCTGAAAGATATGAAAAAATGATACCCCTTGCATCACAATATGATGCTGACTTTGTGGCACTGATGTGGGGACCTGATGGTCTTCCAAGGGATGAAAATGAAAGAGCGGCTCTTGCTGTTGAATTGATTTATTTTGCCAATGAGGCCGGAATTGCCAATGAGAGAATCTGGGTGGATGGAATTGTAACCCCTGTTAATATCCAGCAGCAGCAGCTGATGAGCCTTATGAATTTTCAGATGATGCTTGAAGACATGGCACCGGGTGCAAAATCCACCTGTGGTCTTTCCAATATCTCCAATGGTCCTCCGGAACATCTTCGCGGTATCCTGAATCAGACCTATATGGTAATGCTTGAAAAATATGGTATGAAGGCTGTTATTTCAGATCCCCTGGACAAACAACTGACTGCTATTGCAAAAGGGCAACGTCAGGATATCGTTGACCTGATTTACGGTATGATGGATGGCAACGAGCCTGATATTGCAGGTCTTAATAAAGAAATGCAGGATTATGCAAAAACCTATAAGGTCATTATGGGTGAAACGCTGTATTCGGATTCATGGCTTGATATTTAGTATTACCTAAACATTCTGCTTTTAAAAGCCCCGACCCTTTTTAAAATACGGCCGGGGCTTTTTTATTTTTACTGCAAATTTTGCCTTTATTTTGTTTAAAATAGTCTTATATTTGATTCAAACAAATTTTTTGGTAGGAGGAGTTTAATAAATTGAATAACCCGATAAATGATACCTGGTATTATATTATTGTTCAAAATCCTGGAACATCCAGCGAACAATTTGTAGGCTATTTAGATAAAGAGACAAAGGCTACTTTTATTCCAGCCTTTAAAACAAAGGAAATTGCACAACAATGCTTTCTTTTAATGCCCAAGGATATTATGAATGAAAAATATGAAACCCAGGCCATTATAAAGGAAGATTTGATGGATCAGGCCAAAAAAAACAATTATGAAGTTTTCCTTTTGAATGATAAGGGAACCATGCTGGAACAGATATCCTGATTTCAATATTATGGATACATTAAATTTTAAAATTCAGGAGACCTATTTTGAGTTTAAAACTTGCTGTCGGCGGTAAGGGCGGTGTTGGGAAAACCACCATCACTTCTTTAATTGCAAGATCCATTGCTGCCTTAAATAAAGAGACTAAAGTTATTGCCATAGATGCTGACCCTGTTGCCAATCTTGCTGCAGCCCTTGGCATTGATGAATCAAAGCCCATCACCCCTATTTCAGAGCTGTCTGATCTGATTGCCGAACGGACCGGGGCTACGCCTGGCACAATGGGAGGTTTTTTTACATTAAATCCCAAAGTAGATGATATCCCGGATCGCTTTTCCATTGAAAAAGACGGGGTAAAGCTGCTTGTAATGGGAACAGTTCAAAAGGGTGGATCAGGATGTATCTGCCCTGAAGCAACCATTTTAAAGGCCTTGATGAACCACCTTGTTCTGGCCAGAAATGAAGTTGTGGTCATGGATATGGAAGCTGGTATTGAACATCTGGGTCGTGCCACCTCAGGATCTGTGGATGCTCTTATTGTGGTAGTAAACCCGGGGAAAAGAAGCCGGGTGGCAGCAGATAAAATAAGAAAGCTGGGCCAGGACATCGGGATAAAAAATATTGTAGTATTGGGAAACAGAGTCAAGTCTGAACAAGACAAACAATTGATACGGGACAGTATGCCGGATTATGAAATTTTGGGATACATCCCTGAAATGGATGAAATTGTCACTGCAGACAGGAATGGGGCCCGTCCCTTTGATGATATCACCCAGATGCCGGTTGAATTAAAAGAGATCACAAAAAAATTGATTGCCCTTGCGCGATAAGGCAACGCAGATTACTCGTCTTTTTTGGAATGATTTACAATATAGACGATCTTATCCATGGCATAATTATTGACGGAAACCAGTTTAAACTTCTGCCAGAATTTTTCTCTGCCAAGTTTCCTGGCCATGACACCGAAGACTTCATCAAGGAAATCCCATGGGTACCCCAAGACACCATCCAGTTCGATATTGATTTTATCATAACGATCAATGTTCGCTTCCAGAAATCGTTCCCTGAAATCTTCCCCTGAAAACTCGGCAATTTTCTTTTCCCTACCGCCGATATATTTGCTGAAATCTTTGCTGATATTTATTGTCAATTCTTTCATCATAACCAATTCCTATCGGGCTTCAAATGAAGCGATGGTGGTATCCAGCATCCGGTTTGAGTATCCCCATTCATTATCAAACCAGGCCTGGATTTTGACCAGGCGTTTTTTACTGACCCGGGTCTGGTGAAGATCAATGATTGACGATCGGGGATCATGATTAAAATCACAGGACACCAAGTGTTCGTCTGTCACGCCCAGGATATCTTTCAACCCCTGTTCAGATGCTTTTGTTAACATATTGTTGACAGCTTTGATATCAGTATCAGACTTTACCAGAAGAACTATATCCATGATGGAGACATTGGTGGTGGGAACCCTGATGGCAAGTGTTTCAAATTTTCCTTCCATGGATGGCAATATTTTTGAAATTCCCTTTTCCAGGGCTGTATTCACCGGGATGATGGACAGCAGGGCTGACCGTGTTTTTCTCAGGTCAGGATTGTAGGCATCAATCACTGGCTGATCATGCATGGCAGAATGAATCGTGGTAATGGTCCCGCTTTCAATCCCCAGGGTTTGATCCAGTACATAAAGGGCCGGGATAACACAATTGGTCGTACAGGAGGCATTTGAAATAATTGTATGTTCTTTTTTTAATACATGATGGTTGACACCATATACAATGGTGGCATCCATTTCATCTGCTGCCGGCTGTGAAAAAATCACCTTTTTTGCTCCTGAAAGAAGATGCAGCTCTGCAGATTCCCTGTCATTATAAATTCCCGTGCAATCAAGTACTATATCAATATTAAGATCTTTCCAGGGAAGATTGACAATATTTTTTTCCTGAAATATTTTTATTCTGTCTTTACCTATTATCAGGGTTGATTCTTCATTTCCAATCTTTAAAGGAAACCTGCCATGGGTTGAATCATATTTGGTCAAATGATAAATTGTTTTTTCATCAGCCATCTCATTGATGGCAATAAGATTAATTTTATTATAAAACTTTTCAGATTCATATAGAGCTCTTGTAATACACCGCCCGATTCTTCCATACCCATTGATTGCAATATTAATTTTCATTTTTATTCCATCTTAAAAAATGTAAAAGTATTTATCCAAATTTATTCCAATATTCAAAATTTACTAAGCCTCTATATCATAAACCAGTCTATAATTTAATAATAAAATTACCAGGAATGCCTTATTTGCTTAGAATATAAAAGGGATAAATCTGCACAGGACCAGGTTATGAAAGCATGGCATCAGGAATGGTTTTTAAAAACCTTATCAAACTTCAGATCGTATGAAGAAATATGATGTTTTAATGCAGACATACCTATTAAAGAAGAAGATGAGTAAGGAATGTGCTGGATGGGAATGGATGAAAATTCATTTTCAATATTTTTTTCTTTTGGCCCCTCCTGCATCCGATCATTGCAGATCAGTCCCTTTACCTCAATGTTCAAGGAACTGAGCTGATCAAGGATACGTCTGGTTTCAGCCACAGACAGCACATCCTGGTTGAATACAGCAAAGAAATTGGATTTTTGAGGGTCTTCAAAAATATCCTTAAGTGCCTGATAATCGGATTTAATTTCCCGGATTCTTGACAGGACTTTATCCCGTTCAAATTCTTTCCCGGCAAATTTAATTTTGGAAATAATTTCCTTTCGCTTATAAATTTCCATCCTCAGTTTTTCAAGCTGATCAACCCATATCAATGACAGGGCAGGTAAATTAAAAAATCTTAATGACAGGGCTGTTGGAGGCATGTCAATGATCAGATAATCATATCCCTTATACCGGGTTTGAAGGTTCATGAAAGCTGTAACCAAAGCATATTCCTCCATGCCCGGAGAAAATTTTAAAATATCAAAATAATTGTCCAGGTTAAAGGCTGTCAGATATGCATAGCTGTTTTTAACATTCTGGGCAGTTTTCTTTAAATACTGCTTGATTTCTTTATCCCGGTCAATTTGAAGGACTTCAAGGCAAGGTCCTATTGTGCATGCTTTATCGGAAAAATCTGTCTCAAAAATATCAGACTGGTTGTGGGCATCATCAAAAGAGGCTAAAAGCACTTTTTTACCTTTTTCCATAAGCACCAGAGACAAAAGTGCAGATGCCGTGGATTTTCCCGTTCCACCCTTGCCTAGAAAAAATAATGTTTGAAGTTCAGTCATGATTTTTATCCTATATCAAATACGGAAAAAAGCCTGGATAAAGGTTCATTGGCCGTATCCACCCTTTCAAGAAGCAAAATCAAATCCTTTTCCATTAAAGGGAGAAGATCCATGCAGATTTGCACTGGTGGAGACGGCATTCCAATGAATGTTCCTTGTACCAGAACGGCAAAGATATATTCCAGTTCTTCCTTTTCTGCCTCAATGGCTCCAACGGCCTTATATCTTGCCACCTCGTCAGCCACCTGCCAGAAGCCTGTAAGACGTTTTTTCATTCTTCCGATGATATCGAGGATATATGTCCCTGGCCTGTTCATTTTACCCGAAATATTTTCCGGTCAAAATCGATTCGCTTTTGGGACGGGAAATAATAATAGACTGCATACAGGGCCATCAGAACGATGGCAGCTGCAAAAAATCTGGGGAAATCACATAAAACAGCTATTAAGGCAATATAAGGCGTAATCATTGATAGCCAAAGAATTTTTCTTTGAAAAGATAAAAATTCTTTGGCTGGAACCCCTCTTTGTTTACGCATGGAATGGGCAAAAAGAGTTCGGATAAAAAGGGGGCCTGCAATGGCAGTAATGACTGATAAAATAAACAGCACAGAATGCAGAACAGATGAAATGACAAACTGCCCGGACGTGATAAGATTTAATTGTCTTGCCAGGCCAAAGGCCAGAAAAAGGCACACTGCCGGTAAAATTATTATAATATATTGTTTCTTAAGTATCGTATTCATGTCAAATCATAATAAAAGCCGGGAGAAATACTCCCGGCTTTTATTATTTATCATCAGGATTCAGATTTCATGCTCATAAATTTAATGACACCTTCAACAGTGATCCAGATAGCCAGGAGAAGTATCACTCCATTAATTACCTGGAGCATCATATTGTTGGCGTTACCGAACGAGGTCTGATTCAGTATAAGTGCCCATATGGTCATAAACATCATTAATACGGCTGGAATACCTGATACCAACCATTTCATACCGCCTTTGGTTTTCAGGTACAAGGTAATAATGATCAGGGCCAGGCCTGCAAGGGTCTGGTTGACCGCACCAAACAGGGGCCAGAGTTTTAGCGCACCGTTTCCACTGGCGCCGGTTGCAAAGGCAAGTGCCAAAGCTGTTGCTACAGCTATAAAAGTAGCCACATATTTGCCCGTAAGATAATTCATTTTAAGACTGCCGAAAAGCTCAGAAACAATATATCGCTGGATACGAGTGGCTGTATCAAGGGTGGTTCCGGCAAAAGATGCCACAAATACCCCCATGATAGCCAGACCGAAAACGTTAGGCAATCCAGTGGAGGCTATCATATTGGCAGATCCGTTTACAAAAGCCGAGATTTTAGAACCAAGGCCTGCTGCTGCTGCCCAGGAAGAATAATGGGTTGTCCAGGCTGCCACCCCCATCAGGGTTTCACCTGATTTGGTCACATAGCCCATACCTATTCCAGCAGAGACGGCAATTATAACCAGTGTGGCAAGAGCCCCTTCCATGAGCATGGAACCATAACCTACAAATAGAGAATCAGTCTCATACCTGACCTGTTTGGCAGATGTTCCTGAGGATACCAGGGAATGAAACCCTGAAATAGCACCACAGGCAATAGTGATAAACAGGAAAGGCCACATGGGCGGTGCCTTTGCAGGTGCCATCTGAATTGCCGGTGCAACGATGTGAAGATTTCCGCCAAAAGCGGAAAGGGCCACACCCACGATCAGCAGAACCATGATAATCAACAGCTGGTGGGAGTTGATAAAGTCACGGGGCTGGAGCAATGTGGTTACCGGAAGCGTAGAAGCAATAAATGCGTAGGCCAAGAGAATAATCGTCCATACACCCGTAGGTGGAATCCCTGCAATAGCCGGCATTTTAATGGGAAGATAAACACCGATATACACTGTGACATACATTAAAACCACGGCAATAATGGACCAGGTCAAGATACTTTTGCCCTGTTTATAAATGGCATGTCCAAGGTAAAGGGCAATGGCAACCTCACACCAGACCGGGAAGACCGATGCCGGATACATGGCAAATACCACGGCAATAATCAGCCCGAAAATGGCAATCACAATCCATAATTCTAAAAATACAATTAAAAAAAAGAAAAACCGGGTACGGGCGTTGACATATTTTGACGTATAATCGGCAATGGATTTTCCCTGGTTTCTCATGGAGATAATCAATGCACCGAAATCGTGAACAGCCCCCATAAAAATGCTTCCGAAAAATACCCATATTAATGCGGGTACCCACCCCCAGATAATGGCGATGGCGGGTCCTACAATGGGCCCGGTTCCAGCAATGGATGTAAAATGATGCCCGAAAATCACTTCCTTTTTCGTGGGAACATAATCCATACCATCTTCCAATTCAACAGAAGGGACCGTCGCTGTCTGGGATAATTTAAAAATTTTCTGGCCAATAAATTTGCCATACAGGTTATACATTAGGATATAACCTATAAACGCAACAACCATGATAACTAGTGCACTCATTTAATTGTCTCCTTATTTCCATAAAGATTAATATAAATCATGGCAAAAGCATTTGATAGTGCTTGCTTTTGTCAGCTCAAATCCTTGACTGACTTCACTCCTTAAATATATGAAAAAAAAAATAAAAGCCAGTAATTATTTTCTATTATACCTTGTTACCATATCCGATTTTCCCCAGGGATTCTTCAATTTCATCAAGGACGGAATAGTCATCAATGGTCGCAGGGACTTTATACTCTTTTTTATCTGCAATGGACCGCATGGTTCCCCTTAAGATCTTACCGGATCTTGTTTTGGGAAGCCTTTTTACCACTGTTGCGGTTTTAAATGCAGCCACCAGGAAAAAAATATTCTAAGCAATGTGGGGAGCAAATTAATATAATTTAGGCGTACACTCTAAAAAAGTTGAAATACAACCAATTTTTTCTAATCCTCATCAGGTGAAGCCGATATAATATAGTCTTTGTTAACGAATAGCGTTTTATTCTCAATAGGTATACTTAAGGATGCGTGATATGAGGTTGCATCAAATAAAATCAGAAACGGTTCTTTTTTGCTTGCTACAATATCACTTAATCTGTCAT
>FLOH01000530.1_pt1 | contig 79724 bp, 75 predicted proteins | sample 756751 | NCBI WGS metagenome assembly FLOH01 (sample SAMEA4026879, study PRJEB14308) | marine metagenome | biome: coastal water; material: water | depth 74 m
CGTCAGATGTGTATAAGAGACAGTATGCTTGCATGCCCGGCCCCTTCCCCATCGAAGCCCAGCGCCAACTTGGCATTGGCTTTATGAAGCGCCTGGGCTTTGACTTCAACCACGGGCGGCTGGACGTCAGCCTTCATCCGTTCTGCGGCGGCACCCGGGGCGACGTGCGCATTACCACCCGTTACGACGAGGCCGATTTCACGTCCAGCCTGATGGGCGTTCTGCACGAAACCGGCCACGCCCTTTACGACATGGGGCTGCCCACCGATTGGCGAGGCCACCTGGCGGGCGAGGCGCGCGGCATGAGCCTGCATGAAAGCCAATCCCTGCTGATTGAAATGCAGGTTTGCCGGTCGCCGGAATTCCTCGCTTTCGCCGCCCCCATCATGGCCGAAGCCTTTGGCGGCAGCGGCCCGGTATGGGAAACGCAAAACCTGATCCGCCTTTACACCCAGGTTCAACCCGGCTTTATCCGCGTCGGTGCCGACGAAGTGACCTACCCCGCCCACGTCATCCTGCGCTACCGTCTGGAACGCGCCATGATCGAAGGGGACATGGAAGCCCGCGACCTGCCCGCCGCATTCAATGAAGGCATGGAAAAACTGCTGGGCATCACCCCGCCCGATGACGGCCTGGGGTGTTTGCAAGATTTGCACTGGTACGACGGCGCGTGGGGCTATTTCCCCACCTACACCCTGGGCGCAATGACCGCCGCCCAACTGTTCGCCGCCGCCAAAACCGCCGACCCCACAATTGGACCCGCCATCGCCCAAGGCAACTTCACCCCCCTGATGTCCTGGCTGCGCCAAAATGTCCACGCCAAAGCATCCCTGCACTCAACCCGCGATATCATCACCGCCGCAACCGGCAAACCCCTGGATACCCAAGTCTTCAAAAACCATCTGAAATCACGCTACCTGCCACAATAAATAACCCCCCCGCATCTCCCCGCGCGGCCCCCCCCCCCCCCCTCGACAACAAGCCGGAGGGAAGCGAAGCACACCGACTAGGGCCGTTGAGGCCCGCAGCCTGCGTGGCGCTTGAACGCGATTTTCGAAAAAAGATGAAAAGACCGGGCTCCGCCCGGACCCACGAAGGGCCGCAGGCCCTTCGATCCCATTGATTCAGCGATAATTAAGTAAGGTGTCCCCCGAACTCGAGAATCTTGAGCACCATCTCGCCGATTTCGAGCAGAAGGGCGCAAAAACGATCTATGTTCGGAAATACGGCGATGCCTAGCGCCTAGGCAAGTCGCTATTTTCCGCTCCCGCGTCCGGAAAAATGCGCATCTCAATCCGTCCACGACGGCACAAACGCTTCGATGTGCATTGCGGTCATTCTCTCGATAGCCGCTTCGGTTCCACCCTCTTTATCCTCCAAAATGTCGTAGTCATCTTCCAGCAGCGCCGGAATAGCCCTCAGCCCCTCCCTCTGCTGAATAGTGGTCTGCCTAGTGGTCTCCATTCGTTTTCGGTCGGTTTCAGGTACGGCGATATCGGTAATCGGTGATACATCCGGCAGCTTTTTCAAATCGGGCTCAAACCCAAACATCAGAGGCGTATTCCGGGCAATTTGTCGCGCGGCGGCGGCAATGTTTGCCTGCAACGCATCACTCCTCGATAGGTCCAGTAAGTCTTCCGTTGCTGTACGGATGTGGTGCTGGGCCGCGATAACCATTCCCATTCGAATTTTTCCCGTCCGAATACAGTGTGCAAGTTCCCGTTCGTAGTTTCCGAGCAGAGCGTAGATGCCAAGCATCGAAACAAATACGCTTGCTGTAGCGCGTTGCGTCGCATCATGCTTCTCGGCCTTGCGCGCGTTGACGCCCGCAAAATGAACCCAGGCCGCGCCGCCCAGACCGATCATCGCGGCAAGGAAAGCGCCCGCGATACTGCCTAACACCTCGGGCCTGAACCACCCCGGCCCGAGGTAGCCCGCGTGAGAAATAAGTATCCCCGCGATCAACCCCAGCAAGGCGCTTCCGAGCGCGATAGGTCCAAACATGCGAGCCTCCCCAATCAACCAAATTCCGTGTGATGGTGGTTATGGCAGAAAACCGGCGGGTTGTCCTTTCCCCATCCACGCCCGCCAAATTGGTAGCTACAGCCACGCACCCAACGCCCCCTTTTCCGTCGCGCGCAATGGTGAAGGAATTACGTCGACAGTTTACTTTTTACAGCAATGTAGCTCGAATAACGTGTCCGCAGAATCCGGGTCAGCTCAGCGCACCATTTTCAGCGATTTTATTTCGTTAAATCACCGGGATCGAAGGGCCTGCGGCCCTTCGTGGGTCCGGGCGGAGCCCGGTTTTTCATCTTTTTTTAAAATTGCGTTTAAGCGCCACGCAGGCTGCGCGCCTCAACGGCGCTAGTCGGTGCGCTGCGCTCCCCTCCGGGCTTTCCGGGGAATTTCGGGGTGTGGGGCTAGGGTTTTGATTGCCCACGTTTAAGCGCCACGCAGGCTGCGCTCACGCTTGTTCGCTAGTCGCTTCGCTCCGGGCTTGTTGTCAGATTTTGGAGATTTTGGGCTAGTGGGTTGACTTTTGGCATAAAATAGGTTATAGTTCCCTTTATTTGGTTGTTCGTTCGGGAAAGGGTTGGGTACGGTCGGGAGGAAGTGGGTGATAATGGGGATTTTGTTGAAAGTTAATGCACTGAAAAGAAATGATAAAATTGAAAAATGACGAGTTTTGACGATGGATGACGATGAATGACGAGTTTGTATTCGTGTGAAACGGTGATTACTGTTTGTTTTCCGGTGGTTATTGGAAATCGTTGTGGACGGAAAATCGTCATTTTCCTACGATCGGAAAATATGGCCGTTAGGGGGTTGCGCCCAGCACAAAAAACGGCGGCTTTGGTGGAGCCGCCGCTGTTTGGGTTTGGAGAGGTTGCGTTAGCCGAAGGGTCAGCCTTGCAGCAACAAGCCCAGGTGTTTGTCAAAGTGGCGCTCGATGAACTCCATGTGCAGGTCGTCGTGGGTTTCCAGGATTTCGCGCAGGCTGTCGCCGAATGGGTGGCCTTTGGCATCCTTGCCGTTGATGAGGACCGAGCCGTAGGTGACGTGCATCAGCTGGCGGCCTTCGTTTTCGTCGAGCAGCACGCGTTCAAGATCGGAATCGGGCGTGCCGCTGATGGCGTCCACGTCGGCCTGGGTGGTGCTTATGTGATAGGTGGCGCAGTCTTCGGTGAAGCGGGTTTGGGCGTATTCGACCATTTCCTTGAACAGCGGTTTGTTGGTGCGAACGACGACGCGCAGGGCCTCGACATAGCTGGTGCCCGCCGTTTTCACGTGCAGCAGGTCGCCGCACAGGCGCCCGAAAATGGGATAGACCGAGAATTTGTCGGACCCCGAATGCAGGCTGAGTTTGTAGGGGCCGCAGAATTTGGCGATGTTGACGTGCTTGGCGATGGAATCTTCAAAGAGTTTCACGTCGCCCCGGTAGTCGACGCCTTTTTCGAAATCGCCGATGAAGCGCGGCGCCAGGCTTGTGAATTGCACGTCGCGCCGGCCCAGTTCCTGCGAGACGAACAGGTGTTCGAGATAGGTCGTCGGCACTTCGGACTCGTCGACCGACATCTCGACCTCGAACGGCGTGTCGCCCGACATGGCTTTAAGTGCTGCCCCCATGTCGCCGCAGTGGGCCATGGCGCGGCCATATTTGACGGCGGCGCGTTGCAGGGATTGTTCGTCATAGGCCAGGGTGAAACCGTCGGCGATCTCGAAGGATTTTCCCAGGTACAGGTCGCGCAGGCTGGACCCCTCGAACACGCCTTCAGCGATCAGGGCCGCCTCACCTGCGGCCAGTTCATCGGCCCCCATCTCGTCGGCCTCGTTGACCACATGATCCGACGGGTCGAAGGTGAAAAAGCAAAACCCGGCGTCGAGCGTGCTTTTGATGTCCTCGACGGTTTTCAAATGGTCGGCGTCGGCCCCCCAAAGTTGGGTGTAGCCGTCGGCGTCGATGGCTTTTTGGGCATCGTACATGACGTCGGCTGGCGAGCGTTGGGTGCGCACCATCTCGCGGATGGATTGCTGAGCCAGAATGGGGACGAACTCGGTTCGCTTACAGGCCGCAAGGTGGCCGGGCGTGGCCGATCCAAGGCGATCGCCGAAACCAAACGATTTTTTCAAACCGACAACTTTTGGGGTGTTCTGGCTCATGGGTTTCCTGCGCTTTTTTCTGGGGTTTATGATATGCGTAATCTAGCTTTGCGCTGGAACGCAGGCAACGTAAATTGCGAATACCACAAACACCTGGAAACGGAGTAGACGAGTGAGCGAGACCTACAAGACCCACGAGCAATTGGTCGAATTGCTGGAAAAGGGCGGGGCCACCTTTCGCATTATCGAGCATGTGGCCGAGGGGCGCTCGGCCGATATTGCCAAAATTCGCGGCAATCATCCATCGCAGGCGCTCAAGGCTATTGTGGTGACGCTCAAGGGCGGCGGCAAGGGAACGCGCCCGGTCATGGCCGTCATTCCCGGCAATCGGCGGCTCGATATGAAGGGCCTGCGCAAGGCCGATGGCGGGCAGAAAGGCAAGTTTACCTCGCCCGAGGAGGCCACGGCGCTAACCGGTTGCCCGATGGGTGCGGTGCCGCCGTTTACCTTCTGGGACGAGCTGGTGATTTATGCCGATCCGTCGATCAAGGACAACCAGGAGGTCTGCTTCAACGCCGGTCGATTGGATCGCTCGATCTTCATGGATGTGGACGACTATATCCGCTTGGCCGAGCCCACCTTTGCCGATATCGCCGCGCCGCCGGAAGACTGACGTTATCGACGGTTCTTTTCGATATAGCGCTGGTGATATTCCTCGGCGCGGTGGAAGGTGTCGGCCTTGGCAATTTCGGTGACAACTTTGCGGTTGTCGTCCTGAAGGCGCTGCCGAGCCGCTTGCGCCGCCTTCTCCTGTTCGTCGTCATGAACAAAAACGGCCGAGCGGTACTGGCTGCCGACGTCCGGCCCCTGACGGTTAAGCTGGGTGGGGTCGTGGATGGCCCAGAAAACGTCCAGTAATTCAGCGTATTCGATCGCCTCGGGATCGTACGTCACCAGCACGGCTTCGGCATGGCCCGTGTCGCTCGAGCAGACATCGTTGTAGGTGGGATCGGGTGTCGTTCCGCCGGTATAGCCAACGGCCACATCGGCGACCCCTGGGAGTTTGCGAAAGGCGTCTTCCACCCCCCAAAAGCATCCTGCCGCGAATGTGGCCTGTTTCATGTCGAAGCTCCTAAGTCGATATCAGACCTTCAATGTAAGGCGCCTTCCCGGCGATGCAACAAAAAGGGGCCGCCGGTTTGATCCGGCGGCCCCACGAGTGAACGAGCACTTCTTGTTTGTATTGCCCTCAAGTTACGCCACAGGTGGCGCGTTGTAGACTTCTTCGTCAAGCTCGCCTTCGCTCTTGGCGATGACGGCGTTGATCATGGAATCGCCGGTGATGTTGATGGTCGTGCGCGCCATGTCGAGCACACGGTCAATACCGGCAACAATGGCGATGCCTTCCAACGGCAGGCCGACTTGCGTTAGCACCAGGGTCAGCATGATAAGGCCCGCGCCCGGAACGCCTGCGGTTCCGATTGAGGCCAGGGTGCCAACCAGGATGATCATCAGGTAATCACCACCGCCCAGCTGCACACCGAATGCCTGGGCGATAAAGATGGCGGCGATGGCCTCGTAAATGGCCGTGCCGTCCATGTTCACCGTTGCGCCCAGCGGCAACACGAAGCTGGAGATGCCCTTGGAAACGCCAAGGTTCTCCTGCGCGCAGCGAATGGTCACCGGCAGGGTACCCGAGCTGCTGGTCGAGGTGAAGGCAACGATCTGGGCGTCGATGATGCCCTTGAAGAACGGAGCCAGTTTAAGCCCGCCGTACATTTTCAGGACCAGCCCATAGGTGACCACGGCATGCAAGATGCAGGCGACGTAGACACAGGCGATGATCTTGATCAGCGGCAACAGAATAGCCAGACCGTATTTGCCCGCCACCCAGGCCATCAGCGCGAAAACACCAAACGGAGCCAGTTCCATGACGCCGTGGGTGATCTTGTACATGATCTCGGCACCGGCCTCAAAAACCCGTTCGACCGGATCGGCCTTGACCCCGACGAAGTTGATGGCAATACCGACGATAATGGCGAAGGCGATGATTTGCAGAATGTTGCCTTGCGCGAACGCCGCTATCGGGTTCTTCGGAATGATGTTGAGCAGGGTATCGACCACCGACGGCATGGCTTTTGTTTTTACCGCCGCGTCGGCCACGATCTCGATCCCGGCACCTGGCTGGAAGACGACGGCGAAGATGATGCCCAAGGTGACCGCAATGGCCGTGGTGAACATATACCAGCCAATAGCCTTGAGCCCGATGCGCCCCATCTTGGCCGGATCTTTCAGCGAGGTAACGCCGACAACCAACGACAGGAACACCAACGGTACAATCAGCATCTTGATGAAACTAATGAACAGCGTACCGATGGGTTTGATGACGCCGGCACTCTCGCCGAAGATGGCCCCGACAACGATGCCAAGAACCAGCCCTCCCGCGATCCGCTTCCATAGCTTGATCTCAGACCAACTTTTCCACATTTTCATATCTCCCGCAAAAAGTGACAAAGCCCCCGTAATCGCCTCTTCCGTGCGATTGCGCGTTGGAATTAAAGACACGAAATGAGTTTTTTTTCAAGGAAGAACAACAAAATGTGGGATTTATTCAACGAGGTTCCACAACATGTATTTTCAAGCGGGGAAGAGGTGTTTCCTCGCCATGACGCGGATTCGGATTGAGGTTCATCTTTTTCTTCGATTTTAACGAGAAACTGTGCAAACTTCCGTTAATGGCCAAACGGTCATTTCAATGCGGGGAGGGTGAAAATGGACAACGTTTTGGACGGGCAGGTTGGTGGCGCACCCGTGCGCGAAACGCCGCAAATCGAATTTGCCGGGCGGCGCGGGGCCTTGTTTTTCCTGGTCTTTAAGAACGTTCTTCTGAACATCTTTACACTCGGCATTTTCCGTTTCTGGGGAAAAACGCGTGTGCGGCGTTATTTCTGGGGAAACATCGTCATCGGCGGCGAACCGCTGGAATACGTGGGCCGAGGAATGGAAATGTTTATCGGTTTTTTGATCGTGCTCGCGGTGCTGGTTCCGCTGTCGCTGGCTGGATCGGGTATCCGGTATTTGTTTCAAGGGGACGAAATCTGGGCCAGATTTATTTTCGACCTCCTCTACTTCCCGATTTTCCTTTTTCTGGTGCAATTTGCGCTTTTCCGCATGTGGCGCTACCGCCTGACCCGTACGGTCTGGCGTGGCTTGCGCTTCGGCCTTGACGGCGATGCGCTGCCTTATGCGTTCCGTGCCTTCGGATGGTGGATCGCGCGCATATTGACGCTGGGTCTCGTCCATCCCTGGGCCAATGTCTATCTCATGGGCTACAAAATGCGCCGCGTACGCTTCGGCAACACCAAGTTCAATTTTACCGGTAACGGAAAGGCGCTTATTGTTCCGTGGCTTATTGCGTGGATAATTCCGGGCAGTTTATTGATATTCGGGTCTATCAGTACGCAGGTGTACGCGTTCCAAATGATGCAGAATATTTCTCAGGGGTTGCAAACCCTGCCGAAACCTTCCGCGTGGAGCATTGCGGGTTTTTCCGTTCTTCCGATTGGAACCATAATCTTTTTGCTCACTTTCACCTGGTACCGGGTTCGTGAATTCCGCTATTTCGCCAAATGCATTGGGTTTGGCGAAGCGAGATTGGCGTCGGAAGCGCGTACGCGAAAAATATTGCCGTGGCTGCTGCTAGCCGGTGTGGCCTTTTTCGGGTTGATCGGCATTATTTTTTCCGTGTTCGTCGCAGTCGGAGCTTCCGTCGGAACCGCAGCGACGGGAATTGAAGCGTTTATTCCGATCATTCTGCCAATTCTTGTCCTTTTGTTTATGCCGGTCATAACCTATCCCATCGTGGTGTTTTCCATTGTCCGCCACTTGTGGATGACGCTTTCCATCACAAATCCGCAAGCCTTCGAAGCGGCCCTTAAGGCGGTTGATGAGGCTCCGCAATTCGGCGAAGGACTGGCCGACGCCTTTGACGTTGGGGCGATCTAGGCGGTGATTGTCGAGGGTGTTTTTTTTGACGGAAAAGATGCGCGCGGGCGACCGGCATCGGTTTGGCGCGAACGGTACGAGCTTGTCATTGAAGTCGATCAGGTGGATGTCGCCCGGTGGCTACTTGTTGAAATCCGCTATGCCGATGCGCCCGAAGCGGGGGGCGGGCGCCTGCGGTTGCGCCTTGGACATGAGGGAAGCGAACGTCTGACAATTTCGGGCGTCGAAGGCAGTCGGTTCATTCGGTCCATTTGTTCCCGACTTTCGCGGGGGCCGGTCACTCCGAAGCGGGCGTGGCGGATGGTCTTCATGTGGGGAAGCGCGGCCATTATTTCGCTGGCCTTCCTTTTCACCGTGATCATTCCGCAGATCGCCGAAGGTTTGGCCCACGCGATCCCGCGGCAAACCATGCATCAATACGGCCAGCGCATCGTCGAAAATTCGGCCAAATTGTTCACTGGCCTGGGTGGCGGTTCCTCGGAGAAAGCTATTTGCCCTGAGAATGCCACTCTAAACGTGATGGTGAAACGCCTCACCCTTCGTCAGGACGAGGAAATACCGTTGCGGGTGTGGACGATTCGCTCGAACATAGTGAACGCTTTAGCCTTCCCCGGCGGCCATATCGTCATCTTCGAGGGGCTGCTGGATTTTGTCGAAAACCCGGAGGAACTGGCCGGAATTCTGGCCCATGAAATCGGCCACGCCATTGAACGCCATCCGACCGTTATGGCCATCGAAGGTGCCGCGAGCGCCGCGCTGATCGGCCTATTCTTCGGCGATATGACCGGAGGCGTCATGCTGGCAGCCGTAGGCGAGGCAATTGTCAACGCGTCTTACAGTCGCGACATGGAACGCGAGGCCGACGCGATTGGCGTTCGCATGATGAAACAGGCGCAAATAGACGGCTCCAAACTGGCGGATTTCCTGACGCGTCTGGCTGAACGCGAAGGCGACTTGGCAAAAAGCTTGGGGTTCCTGTCTACGCACCCTGCGACGGAGGAGCGTGCCAAGGTCTTGCCTGCCCCCATGCCCGATCCCATGCCGGCGATGTCAACGAGCGGCTGGGTGACTGTCAAGGCGATGTGCCGGTAATTTATATCCGCCCTTCCTCAACCCCATGGCAGGCGACCACGGTGCCGTCATCGAGTGTGGTTCCCTGCGGGACTTCGTGTTGGCAGCGCTCGTTGGCATGGGGGCAGCGGGGGTGGAAGACGCAGCCGGTGGGCAGTTTAATGGCGGTCGGCACTTCGCCTATCATCGGGGTGTGGGTGAGTTCGGTGGTGGAAAGCTTGGGAATGGCGTTCAGCAAAATCTGCGTATATGGGTGACGCGGGGTGGCGAAAAGCGTCTTTGTTTGCGCCAATTCGCACAACGCGCCCAGGTACATAACCCCGACCCGCGTACCGAAATGGCGGACCACAGACAGATCGTGGGTAATGAACAGATACGTCAGATCGTGAATATCGCGGGCATCCATCATAACGTTCAGAACCTGCGCCTGAATGGAAACGTCCAGCGCCGAAATGGGTTCGTCGGCGACGATGAATTCAGGGTCGACCATCAGCGCGCGGGCAATGGAAATTCGTTGGCGTTGCCCACCCGAGAATTCGTGCGGATAGCGCGTTCCCCAGGCCGGATCATTGCCGACCGAGGTCATCACTTCCTCGACCTTGTCGTGAACTTCGCCGTTTTTCATTTTGGGAAAATGAAACCGCAGCGGCTCTTCCAGGGTTGTCTGAATGGTCATGCGTGGATTGAGCGACGCATACGGGTTTTGAAAGATCATCTGCATACGGCGGCGATACAGCATCATAGCCTTGGACGATAATCCGTCGATCCGTTCGCCCTGATAAAAAATCTCTCCCCGGCTGACATCCAGCAGGCCCATGATGCAGCGCGCCAGGGTCGATTTACCGCAGCCCGATTCACCAACCAGACAGAAGGTCTCGCCCTTCGGGATGGCGATGGAAACGCCATTGAGGGCGCGCACCACCGGCTTATCCTTCTGCCAGAAATAACCGCCCAGATCGAAACACTTCTCCACACCGCGCGTTTCCACCAGCGGGCCGTTCTGCTGGCCGGGCGCGCTCATATCGAATTCTCCTGAGCCAGCTTCTCGGCCTTGACGCAACGGGCAATTTGGCGGCCAACCTGAATTAATTCGGGCACTGCCGCGCGGCATATGTCCTCGGCGTGGTCACAGCGCGGATGGAAGGCGCAGCCGTCGGGAATGGCATCCAACGTGGGCATACTTCCGGGAATCTGGTTCAGCCGTTTACCGGCGGTGCCTTCCTGCGGCAGGGCGCTGATAAGACCCCGCGTGTAGGGGTGTCTGGGGTGGGTGACTATATCGGCCGTCGGCCCTTCTTCAACAACGCGGCCCGCATACATGACGACAACCCGTTCGGTCACCTGCGAAACCACCGCCAGATCGTGGGTGATCAGGATCAGGCCCACATTGTGGTTTTTGCAAAGGTTCAGCATCAGCGCCATGATTCCGGCCTGAATGGTCACGTCCAGCGCGGTTGACGGTTCGTCGGCGATAATGATTGAAGGATCGGTCAACAGCGCCGTGGCAATGACAATACGCTGGCGCTGGCCACCCGACAATTCGTGCGGATAGCATTTCAGACGATCTTCTGGCGAGGGAATGGCCACCTCGCGCAATTTTTCGATAGCCAATTGCCGCGCGTCCCCAACCGAGATTTCCCGGTGCGCCTGCAACACCTCAATCATCTGGGTTTCGATGGTCAGTACCGGGTTCAGGGTCATCATCGGATCTTGGAAAATCATGCTGATGCGGTTGCCCCGGATCTCGCGCATGGCTTCGTCGTCCAGGCGGGTCAGGTCGCGGCCTTCGAAAAGAATTTCACCGGCGTTGATGCGGCCCGGTTTCGACAGAGGGTTGAGTATGGCAAAGGCGGCGATCGACTTGCCCGCACCGCTTTCGCCGACGATGCCCAGACGTTCGCCCAAATTCAGCGAAAAGCTGACGTCCTGCAACGCCCGCAGGACTTCGCGGCGCATGGGAAATTCAATTCCCAGGTTTTTGACTTCCAGCAGCGCCATGCCCTACTTCTCCTTGTAGATCTTGGGATTAAGGGCATCGCGCACCCAATCACCCAACAAATTGATGCACAGGATCAGGGTAATCAGCACAATGGACGGGATCGCCGTTATCCACCACGAACCGCTGAAAATAAACTCGAACCCGGAATTGATAAGCGAGCCTAGCGATGGTCTCGTTACCGGCATTCCCAAACCCAGAAACGATAGCGCGGCTTCTGAAATAATGGCGTTGGCGACCTGCACGGTGGAAATCACCAGCAACGGCGACAGGGTATTGGGCAGGATGTGGCGAAACATAATCGCCGGTGCGCCCAATCCGATAACCCGCGCGGCCTCCACATATTCCTTTTTCTTTTCGGCCAGCACGGACGCGCGGATGGTGCGCGCATACTGGGGCCATTCGGCGAATCCGATGACCATAATAAGCATGATGACAGCCATTTCCGAATAGGCTTCGCCGCCGAACGACGCCTGAAAAATGGCCAACGCCACGATGGCCAGCATCAACGTCGATAGCGACAACTGAATATCGGCCAGCCGCATGAAAAAGCTTTCGAGGCGCCCGCCCACGTAACCCGACACCAGACCGATGGTGATGCCGAGGAACATCTGCAGAAAGACGGCGCAGACACCAATAATGATGGATATTCGTGTGCCGTAAAGGATGGTCGACAGCATGTCGCGCCCTTGCGCGTCGGTACCCAGCAAGAAGCGCGGGTCGCCTTCGTCCTGCCATACCGGCGGGATTTCGGAATCCATGAGGTCGATGGTCGTCTGGTCGTAGGGATTATGTGGCGCAATAAGCGGCGCCATGAAGGCCAGGAGCACGAAAACGGCCAAGATCGCAAAACTGGCCATGGCCACTTTGTCGCGACCGAAACTGTAAAGGAAGTTGGATTGTGCGAAGCGCCTGACTGCCGCGTTCATCGCCCGCGCCCCGCAATCTTTACCGTGGGATTGACCCAGGTGTAGAGCAGATCGACCACCGTGTTGGTAACCACGAAGATCAGCCCGACAACGATGATGTAGGAAATGATCAGCGGCGTATCGACACGGTTGACCGCCTCAAGAAACAAAAATCCCATGCCCGGCCACTGAAAAACCGTTTCCGTCAAAATGGTGTAGGCCAGCATCGTGCCGATTTGCACACCGCCGACGGTAATGACCGGAAGCATGGTGTTCTTCAAGGCGTGCAGAAACCACACCCGGCGCGGGGCGAGCCCCTTGGCCCAGGCGAAACGCACATATTCGGATTCGAGAATTTCGCGCATCTCGGATCGGATCAGCCGGATAAACAGCGGCAGCATGATCGACGATAGCGCGATGCACGGCAGAACCAGATGGGCCAGACCGTCTTTGGATAAGAACCCGGTTTTCCAACCCGAGAACACTTCAACCAAATCTTCGCCCCGGCCGAACGATGGCATCCACCCAAGCGTTACCGAAAATAGATAAATGGAAAAAATCGCGGTCAGGAAGACCGGAATGGAAATGCCGATGATACTGATGCCCATGACCGCGCGGGCCGGCCACGCGTGCGGCCTGATGGCGCAATAAACGCCGACGGGAACCGAAATTAGCACGATGATCAGGGTCGCGCCGATGACCAGATCCAGGGTCGCCGGAAACTTGTCGGCGATAACGTCAAGCGCCGGGCGCTTGAAAAAATACGATGTTCCAAGGTCACCCTGCACGGCGTTGGTAAGAAACCGTCCGTACTGAACAAAGAACGGATCGTTAAGGCCCATCTCGTCGCGCAATGCGTTGCGTTCGGCTTCCGATACCGATTGCCCCAGCAGTTCGCGCAACGGATCGCCCAGATTGTCCTGAATAGAAAAACCGATGAGACTGATGACGAACATCACCAAGGTTGCCTGCAACAGCCTTTTTCCGGCAAACACCAGATAGTCGATGGGTATTCTCCTTGAACAAACATGGGACCGCCACAAGGGCGGCCCCATTATTGTCTAACGCACGATGTACGCTTACTTGATCACGATATCCCCGATGTAGGGGAAGTTCATGACGTTCAGAATGGCCTCGGCTCCAACGCCCTTCTTGGCGGCCCAGGCAAGGTCCTGCCAGTGCAGCGGAACGAACGCGGCGTCGGCGTAGGCGACGCCTTCGATGCGCTTGAGCACCTTGACGCGCGCGGCTTCGTCGGTCATGCCTTGGCTTTGCAGGGTCAGCTTGTCCAGTTCGGCATTGGAATAGTTGCCGCTGTTGTACTGGCCTTTGCCGGTGTCCTTGTTCGGCGTCATCATCAGGAATTCTGAGAAATTCGTCGAATCTTCGGTATCCGAATGCCAGCCGATCATCATCATGTCGGCAGCCTGTTCATCGAACTTGGGCCAGTACTGGGCCTTCGGCATGGTGGTCAGGTCAACCTTGATGTTGATCTTGGAAAGCATGGAGGCAACCGCTTCGGCGATTTTGTAATCGTTAACGTAGCGGTTATTCGGCGCCATCATGGTGATCGAGAAGCCTTTCTCGTAACCGGCTTCCTTCATCAATTTCTTGGCTTTGGCCAGATCATAACGCGGCTTCAGCATTTCGTTGTAGCCGAGATAGCCCTTGGGGCTGTTCTGTGCCGCCGGGGTGCCGAAACCCTTCATGATTTTTTGGACAATGCCGGTATTGTTAATGGCATTGACGATGGCCAGACGAACCTTCGGGTTCTTGAAGGCTTCAACGCGCTTCTGGTTCATCTGGAAAGTGATGATCCGGGTGCCGGACATGGTGATGAGATCGACCTTGCTGTCCTTGCTGATGCGGTCAAGATCGGTCGGCGGAACCGGAGCGATGAAATCGACATCACCGGAAAGCAGCGCGGCCACACGGGTCGGGCCCTCCTTAATCGGGGTCAGGATGACCTTGTCGGCGTTACCCGGCGAGCTCTTGTCCCAATAGTCGCCAAAGCGTTCAAACTCAACGCGCACACCTTGTTCGCGCGACGTCACGATGTAGGGGCCGGTGCCCGAAACGTTGGTCGAGGCAAAGGTGTTGCCATGTTTGACCAAGGCACCCTTGTCTTTGCCATTGGCGTCGGTGCCCGAGTAGAACTTGGAATCCATCGGGAAAATATAGGTCGCCAGATTAAGAACCAACGGGAAAGGCTCCGTGGTGACCAATTCAAAGGTATCGCCATCCACCACCTTCAATTCCTTGAAGATTGTGAACAGGCCCTTGAAATCGGGGCTGATTTTAAGGCGATCGAAGGTCCATTTCACGTCGGCTGAAGTCATCATATTGCCGCTATGAAACTTCACGTCATCACGCAATTCGAAGCGAACGGTCAACGGATCAACGCGTTTCCAGCTTTTCGCCAAACGGGCGTCGATCCCATGATCCTTGTTCCAGCGGACCAGCGGATCGAAGATCATATGCGAAAGTTGCAGTGTGCCACCGGAAAGCTGTTCATGCGGATCCAGCGATACGGGGTCGGCATCGTATGCCATTTTCAGAGTTTTGGCCTGCACGGCGCCTGCGATCATCGTCGCGGCGGCGATACCTGCAGCCAATGCAAAAAACCGCTTGTTCATATTTTGATACTCCCTGTGAACAATTGGTGTAGCGCACAATGGCGCACACAACGGGTGTTTTAGTTATCAAAATTACTAGGGCTTTCGGTAGTGAATTGTCAATGCGCGGTATTGTTCGTAAACGCGCATTATCAGCATTCGGTCCTATTCGCTCGTGGCGGGACGGAACACAGGCATCTATACTGCGCACCATGGCCCTTGCTTCCGACACTCCCGCCCGTATCCGTATTCCCGAGGCACCCGCCGTGGTCGCCGGGCTGCGTGCCGTTGCCTGGATATCGCCGGACGGCGAGATCGAAACCCTTGGCCTGGGTGAGGCCGCGCGGCGGCTTGCCGATTGTCCGCCGCCCCTGGTCTGCCATGCGGTATCCACCGCGCAGCGGTTGGGTTGTGGTCGAATGCAAGCCCATGACGTGCTGGAGCTGTTCGCTTTCGCGCGTCCGGCCCGCTTTTGCCTGCCAACGCCACGCGGATTGGCCGAAGCCCTGGGCCTGCCCTTGCCGGGCAACCCGGAACAAGAAGCCGAAACCCTGATATCGGCAACCCGTTTGTTGCTTGCCGATATTAGCAAAGAAGATCGCTCGGCCATGGGCGTCGCCTGGTCCATGGCGCGCGGCGGATGGTTGTGGGGGGCAGCTGTGCTGGCGGCCCTGGGGGCGGGCGAAGCGCCCCATTCACGCAGCCTTGCCAACGGCCTTCGGATTTGGATGCGATTGCGGGAATGGTCCGATCGTCCGCCGGAGGCCCCTGCGGGGGACTGGCCGGTCGAACCGGTCGAGGCGCGCGCCCGCTTGGTCAGGTTGCTGGGAGAGGGCGCCGAGGAGCGCCCCCAACAGGCGCAATACGCGTCATCGGCGGCAGGTGCGTTTCGGGCGCGCGACAAGGCTGGCGAGCCGCATTTTGTTATTGCCGAAGCGGGAACCGGCGTGGGAAAGACGCTCGGCTATCTGGCCCCGGCCAGCGTATGGGCCGAAAAAAACGAGGCCAGCGTGTGGATCAGCACCTTCACGCGCAATCTTCAACGCCAATTGGATGCCGAGTTGGACCGCGTCTATACCGACCCGGATGAAAAAGCGCGCAAGGTGGTCATTCGCAAAGGCCGGGAAAACTATTTCTGCCTGTTGAACATGGACGAAGCCGTGTCGCGAATTGCACCGACCGGCGGAGCCGACGCAGTGCCCCTGGGCCTGATGGCACGCTGGGCGATGGCAAGTCGCGACGGTGATATGGTCGGCGGTGATTTTCCGGCGTGGCTAGCTGAACTTTTGGGGTCGCGGCTGACAACCGAGCTCACCGATACGCGGGGCGAATGCATTTTTTCGGCCTGCGCGCACTATCGGAAATGCTTCGTCGAACGTTCGATCCGGCGGGCGCGCAATGCCGAAATCGTCGTTGCCAATCATGCGTTGGTGCTTATTCAGGCGGCCATGGGCGGCGGTGACGAGGGAAGCGTTCCGACCCGTTACGTTTTCGACGAAGGCCATCATCTTTTCGACGCGGCGGACGCGGCGTTTTCGGCCCATCTTACGGGAATGGAAACGGCGGATCTGCGACGCTGGCTGATGGGGGCCGAAGCCCGTGGGCGCTCGCGAAGTCGGGGGCTGAAAGCGCGCCTTGATGATCTTATCGGCGATGACGACAAACTGCGCGAGGCGCTTGATGACATCCTTGCGGCCACTCGTTTTCTGCCTGGGATCGGTTGGCGGCAACGCATCTCCGGGAGCGGTGCGCTGGGGCCGGCCGAGGCGTTTCTCGCCCTTGTTCGCCAGCAGGTTTTTGCCCGCGATCCCTCGCACGGAACATCTTACGGCCTGGAAGCCCACCCCTTGCCACCAGTTCCGGGGCTCATGGACGCCGCCGACGCCCTTGATGGTGCCTTAAAGAAGCTGTCAGCGCCGATGATTTTGTTGATCCGCGGCCTGACGGCCAAGCTAGGCGATGAAGCCGATACCCTGGAGACGGCGCAGCGCGGACGTATCGATTCGGTTTGCCGCAGCCTGGAACGCCGGGGCGTCATGGCCATTGGCACGTGGCGGGCCATGATTGCCGCATTGCGCGGCGAAATGTCGGAAGATTTTGTCGATTGGTTCGCCGTGGAACGTGGCGGCGGCAACGAGATCGACGTCGGTATGCACCGCCATTGGATCGACCCCATGCGCCCCTTCGCCCAAGTCGTCGCAAAACCGGCCCACGGCCTGCTTGTAACGTCGGCTTCCTTGCGCGACGAAACCGGCGACACGGCGGACCACTGGCGGGCCGCCGATGTTCGTGTTGGCGTCGATCATATCGAGGCGCAGGTTGAACGCGCCACCGTGGCCTCGCCCTTTGACTATCCCGCGCAAACGCGGGTTCTGGTGGTTGGCGATGTGAACCGCAACGATGCCGGACAGGTCGCATCGGCCTACCGCGAATTGTTTTTGGCGGCCGGCGGCGGCGGGCTGGGCCTGTTCACGGCAATCGCGCGATTGCGCGAAGTTCACAGACGTATCGCCCAGCCGTTGGATGACGCCGGGTACAAACTTTTGTCCCAGCATATCGACACCATGGATACGGGCACGCTAATCGACATTTTCCGGGCCGAGGAAAAAACGTGCCTGCTGGGAACCGACGCCGTTCGCGATGGCGTTGATGTGCCCGGGCGTTCGTTGCGCCTGATCGTGTTTGACCGGGTTCCGTGGCCGCGCCCAACAATATTGCACCGCGCCCGCAAGGAGGCCTTTGGCGGCAGCAAATACGATGCGATGCTGACCAGACTTAAGCTCAAACAAGCGTACGGTCGCCTGATACGCCGGGCCGATGATCACGGTGTTTTCGTCATGCTGGACCGCGCTATGCCATCGCGATTTGCCTCTGCATTTCCCGAAGGTGTGACCATCGAACGTGTCGGTCTTGCCGACGCCATCCGCCTGACTCACGAATTTTTGAGAGAATCAAACTGATTCTGCGTATCGTTCAACCTTGAGGCCCCTGACCGTGTGGGAGTACAGTTAAGTTTCCGGTTTCATATACAAAAGGCACGGCATCCCGGCCCGAGAGGTTGAAATGATCGATCACCAAACTGCTCTGATTTACGTCATGGTTCTTGCGTCGGCTTCCGACGCCGAGATGACGGAGGCCGAGTCTCGTCGTATCGGTCACATCATCTCTAACCTGCCGGTATTCGAGGGCTATGATGCCAAAGGTCTTCCTGCCGCCGTCGGCAATTGCGCCGATCTGCTGGACGATGAAAACGGTATCGAAAAGGCCTTCAGGATCATCAAGAAATCACTGCCGAAGAAATTGCGGGAAACGGCTTATGCTTTGGCCTGTGACGTCGTTGTGGTGGATGGCGGCGTCCATCAGGAGGAGCTTCGCCTGCTGGAAATAGCGCGCCATGAATTGTCCGTTGACCGGTTGGCTGCCGCCGGGATTGAACGCGGGGCGAGCGCACGTTTTGCAACCTATTCACCGGAAGACGAAGAATGAGCGGACTTGCTGGAAAAAAGATCGGCTTCATCGGCCTTGGTCTGATGGGCAAATGGATGAGCCGCAACCTGATGGAAGCGGGGGCCAGCGTCGTTGCGTTCGATGTTTCGGAGGCCGCACTGGCGGCACTGGTGGTCGACGGTGCGACGCCTGCGACCAGTTCTGGCGACGTCGCCGCCCAATCTGAAATCGTCATTTTCATGGTGACCGACACAAATGCGGTGGAAACCGTTGTGTTGGGGTCCGACGGCGTTGCTCAGGCCCTTGCGCCGGGCTCTTTGGTTATCGACATGGGAACGACCCTGGCCAGCGCGACCAAGCGCTTCGCCCAGACCGTGACCAAAGGCGGCAGCGACTACGTGGATGGCCCGGTATCGGGTGGTGAAATCGGCGCGCGAGATGGTCTGCTAACGATCATGGCCGGCGGAACCGACGCCGCATTTGCGCGCGCCAAGCCGATATTCGAAGTACTGGGAAGCTCCATCACCCACATTGGCGGCATTGGCGCAGGGCACGTGGCGAAGGCGGCCAATCAGGTGATTGTCGGGTTGACCCTGGGGGCCGTTGCCGAAGCCATCAGTCTGGCGCGGCGTGCCGGTGTCGATCCGGCAAAGGTGCGCGAGGCCCTGATGGGGGGCTTTGCCGCGTCGCGAATTTTGGAAATTCACGGCCAACGTATGATCGATTGCGATTATACGCCGGGGGCACACGCCACCATTCAACGCAAGGACATGGCGCAGGCATTGGAACTGGGGGCCGAATACGACCTAGAGCTTCCCTCGACGCGGCTTAATCTGGGCCTCTGGGACAAGCTGATCGACGACGGCGGGGCCAAACTGGATCAGGCGGGGATTATCAAGGCCATCGATTCGCAGTTGGACTAATCACGCGGCCACGATTTTACTTCGGTCCAATCCTCAGTTTCAGTGCGCTTGAGAAGGGTGGAGCGCTTTGCGTCCAGTTGCGCGCCCAGCACTTCGCGGACCGCAGGCGTTACTGAGTGGACCAGCACATAGTCGGGATTGTCCTGGGTGACGGTCCTGCGGATATTTTCGGCCGTCGGACGGGTGAAGGCGCTGACCAAACCGTTAGCGTTAAACTTGCGTCTACTTTCGTATCTGGTAACGGCACCCGATTCCCCCGACCCCTGCGGATCAACGATGACAAGCCTTGAGCCCGCCGGAACAATACCTGCGACTTCGGCCCCGACAGCGCGGAAATAGGGAACCGGTGGAGCCGTGTCAAACCTCAGCTTATGGGCAAATAAGAAGGGCGCCGCCAGCAGCAGAACAATCGGTATCCATTTCAGGCGCGCCGGGTCGATCCGCGCGGCCAGATGTTTGCGCCACAAGATCGCCAACCCCATCGCTGCAAACGCGACACACACGGCACCCAGTTGCATGTTGTAGCGCCAGTAGGACGCGGCCCGTAGCGCCTCGCCCTGGGTGAACGCGGCAAGGTAGGCAAACAGCAAAAAGGCGTTGTGACCGATGAACAATGTTCCGGCGAGAACCGCCAGCCGATCGAAGGAAGTGCGCATTCGCAACAGGGCCATCAACCCGGCGACAGCGGCAATAACCATGATCCCGAAATAAAGTGATTTCTTCAGTGCGACATAAGCCATCGCCCGAAGGATTTGCGGAAAGATGTCGAAAGCCCAGGCTGATATCGGACGAACGGAGAACTCGCCTCCCACTATTTCGGTCGCGACGTGGTAACGCCACGCCGCGTAGATGACCAAGGGCGGCATCAACAGGCCGGGCAAAAGGCGGGCGATATCGCCGTTGCGGATTTTGGCGTCACGCAATCCGACAAGAACAGCCGCAAACACCAGAACGACGAAGAGAACAAACGCCGATTGTTTCAGGTTAACCACGAGAACGAGGGCCAGCCCCGCTTGCCAGGAAAAATGCCGGGCCGATTTTACGTTTCCCTGCGCAAGCGCCTCCAGCATGAACCAAGCCAATACGGTGGCAAAACCAAGTGCGACGGCGGTGGACGTGTCGGCATAAGTGGTCAGGACGACTTTCTGCACGAAGGTCGGATTGAATGCGATGGCGCTCAGTCCGGCCAGGGCGCACAGGCTCCAGCCCAGCCGTTCCTGGTTCCAGGTTTTTCCCAGGCCGACGGCAACAACGCGCATAACCAAAAGGCCGTAGCTGAGAAGCAACAGAATATTCACCAGCGGGCCGGAGCTTTCGCGCAAACTTCCGGCGACGCGACCGGTCAAATAACTAACCAACGGCCACGCATAGGGATACGCCGGAAAGCTGTTGCCGACACTCTTGTTGGCCGCATTCGGGAAACCGTCGATCTCAAGCAAAAAGCGTACACTGGCCAGCCAATGGGTAAATTCATCCCATTGTGACGCAGCCATGCCCGAAACCAATAACAGCAAGGGCGCGGCCAACAACAAAATCCGCCCCCAGGCAGGGGAAATCAGTAAGCCGTCGCGCCGCCAAACTACGCTGCCGCCGACCACGGCCAAGCCGCCGCAGCCGATGGCAATTATTGAAAAAGAAAGATCGGTAAAAACGCCGCCGATTGTAAACAACAGGCAAACCGCCGCCCAGCCGAAGATGAAATCGCCTTCGCGGAACCGCTCGCGCCCGCCGACCAAGCCACCGATGAAAGAGGCGGCAAACCACACCACGCCGACCGCAAAAAGAGAGGTGAGTTGGCCCGTGTTGCTGATAAAATATTCAAAATAACGGATCATCGGATCGCCCATCGGTTGGTGGTTGCCCCGTTTATTTTGATCTGGGCGGGTTCTGTCAAGTCAGGACAGCGAATCGGGCGCATTAAAAAGAAAGAGCCGCACCCCGAAAGGTGCGGCTCATCTTCGCAAAACAAGTCAGCGTAACTGGCTTAGAAGCCCATTCCGCCGCCCATTCCGCCCATGCCGCCCATATCGGGAGCACCACCCATGCCACCTTTGGGTTCAGGCTTCTCAGCGACCATGGCTTCGGTCGTGACCAGCAGGCCGGCGACCGAAGCTGCACCTTGCAGCGCGGTACGAACGACCTTGGCCGGATCAATGATCCCGGCTTCCTGAAGGTTGCAGTAGGTGCCGGTCTGGGCATCAAAGCCGTAGCCCATGTCCTTCTGGTCGAGCAGCTTGCCAGCGACGACGGCGCCGTCGTGGCCTGCGTTCTCGGCGATCTGGCGCAGCGGGGCCTGCAGCGCGCGACGAACGATGTCGACGCCAACCTGCTGGTCGCTATTTGCGCCTTCGACCTTGTCCAGAGCCCTGGCGCCGTACAGAAGTGCGGTGCCACCACCGGGAACAATGCCTTCCTCGACCGCGGCGCGGGTCGCGTGCAGGGCGTCATCGACGCGATCCTTACGCTCCTTAACCTCGATCTCGGTGCTTCCGCCAACGCGGATGACAGCAACGCCACCGGCCAACTTGGCGAGACGCTCCATGAGCTTCTCTTTGTCGTATTCCGAGGTGCTTTCGTCGATCTGCGCCCGGATTTGGTTGCAGCGGCCCTCGATTTCCTTCTTGTCACCAATACCTTCGACGATTGTCGTGTCTTCTTTGGTGATGATGACGCGCTTGGCGGTGCCGAGCATTTCAACGGTAACGTTTTCAAGCTTGATGCCCAAGTCTTCGCTGATCATCTGACCCTGGGTCAGGATGGCGAGGTCTTCAAGCATGGCTTTGCGGCGATCACCAAAACCAGGCGCCTTGACGGCGGCGACCTTGAGGCCACCACGCAGCTTGTTAACGACGAGGGTGGCAAGGGCTTCGCCCTCAATGTCCTCGGCAATGATCAGGAGCGGACGACCCGACTGAACCACAGCTTCAAGAACCGGCAGCAACGGCTGCAGGGTGGAAAGCTTTTTCTCGTGGATCAGGATGAAGGGGTTCTCCATCTCGCAGTTCATCTTTTCAGCATTGGTGATGAAGTACGGAGAGGTGTAACCGCGATCGAACTGCATACCTTCGACGACTTCGAGCTCGCTGTGCAGGCTCTTGGCTTCCTCGACGGTGATGACACCCTCGTTGCCGACCTTTTCCATGGCTTCGGCAATCATCGATCCAATTTCGGTCTCGCCGTTGGCGGAGATGGTGCCGACCTGGGCAATTTCTTCGCTGGTGGCAACCTTGTTGGAACGCTTCTTGATCTGAGCAACAACGGCTTCGACAGCAAGGTCGATACCGCGGCGCAGGTCCATCGGGTTCATACCGGCGGCCACGGCCTTGGCGCCTTCGCGCACGATAGCCTGGGCCAGCACGGTGGCGGTGGTGGTGCCGTCGCCGGCTTCGTCACTGGTGCGGTTGGCGACTTCGCGAACCATCTGTGCGCCCATGTTTTCGAACTTGTCGGAAAGCTCGATTTCCTTGGCGACAGTCACGCCGTCCTTGGTAATGCGCGGCGCGCCGAAGGCTTTGTCGAGAATGACATTGCGGCCTTTCGGGCCAAGTGTCACCTTAACGGTGTCGGCCAGCACGTCCACACCGGCAATCATGCGGGCGCGAGCGTCAGAACCGAATTTTACGTCCTTTGCAGGCATCGTATTTTATCCCTTTTTTTCGCGAAACTACTTCTCGATGATACCGAGAAGGTCCGATTCTTTCATAATCAACAGGTCTTCACCGTCGATTTTCACTTCGGTGCCGGACCATTTTCCGAACAGCACAGCGTCGCCAGCCTTGACATCAAGGGGAACGACTTTGCCTTCTTCGGAGCGGGCACCGGAACCGACGGCGAGAATTTCGCCTTCCATCGGCTTTTCTTTGACGGAATCGGGGATGATGATACCCCCCGCCGTTTTTTCATCCGACTCTACGCGTCGGACTAGCACGCGATCGTGCAGCGGCCTGAATTTCATTGTGGGTTTTCCTTCTCGTCAAACCACTGGTCAAAAAAGATTTTCGGGGTTGTTAGCACTCTACCCGAGTGAGTGCCAATGATCTAAGAAGATTTGCGCGCCTAGTCAAGGGTGGGGACGAATAAAAACGCCTTTGGCGGAAAAAATTAACGCCGCCGGAGGATATCGAGATCTTCGACCGCCATGGCGGCATCCCATACGACCATCCATTTGCCGCGAAAACGCTGGATCATTTCAGGGGCAGCACCTTCGGGCATGTTGCGGCGATAGCTGACGATCTTGCCGGTCGGGTTTTGCGCCACCCAGTCGGCGGCATTTATTTCGTCGATAATGGCAAGTGGACCGGTTAACCGACCAGGGAACTGGAAATGTCCGTGATATTTGCCGAAATGGGCGATTGCGTGTCCGGCCCGTTGCCAGGTCCCCAATTGTTTGGCTACCCAGGAAACGTCGTAGGCTTCGGCCAAAACGGGGCCTGCGGCCAGATGCGTTGCAACGACGGCTGCTGCCGATAGCGCCGACAGGGAAATGACCCTGCGGCGAACGCTTGCACGAGCCAGCACGAGAACGACCAGCGCGGCCACGATCAACACAATGCCGCCGATCGGTTGCAGCCGTTCGGCCACATAGGGAAGGGTTACGGGAAAGAACGGGACGCCAGCCGCGATGATGCCGACCAGCACGAACAAGGCGACCGGTAAGGCTAGGTCACGGCGTGGGCGTTCGGACGGGCCGGGCGAATTGGTCAACAGGAATGCCGCGAAAAGGGCCAGCGCCGGAAATTCCGGCAGCAGGTAGTGAGGCTGTTTTCCGCTGATCGCTGAAAAGACGATGAAGGCGGGCACAAACCACGCCGCACAGAACCGTCCGGCCCCCGACAGGAGAAGCGGTTTCGCGCCACGCAAAGTTTTCCACAGCGTCGGCCAGATGACCCACGGCAGGACCATGACCGGCAGCACGGCGATGAACCACCACCACGCCCGCCCATGGGCAAAGGAATTCACCATTCTGCCCGCCGACTGTCCCCAGAATATGGCTTCGGCGTAAGCCGGTCCTCCGGCCCTGGCCGCTGGAATGGCCCAGGCCAGCCCGATGGCCGCACCCAGCAATACCGCCCCGATGACGCCGCCATACCACATGCCCCAGCTTTGCCGTTTTGCCTCTAACCCCGGCCCCCACAAAGGAGCCAGAGCGGCAACCGTTAGGGTATGCAAAAGGATGGCCGGTCCCTTGGTCAGAATGCCCAGTCCGATGGCGACGCCCAGCACCGCGAAGCCGCGCCAGAAATCGCCCCGCCACGCCGCCAGAATGCCGCACAGCCCCAGCAGTGAGAAGAAGGCCAGCATCATGTCGAACATGGTCAGGGTCGTGAAAATGGTGAAAAACAGACTGCCCATAACCATGAACGGGGCCAGCCGCGCCACTTCGGGTCGGTCCGGCCAAAGTTTTGCGGCGAGCCGCGCGGTCAGAAACAAGGTGCCCAGCCCAAACAGCGGGGCGACCAGACGTGGCCACCATTCATTGACGCCGAAGATCGCCCAGCCCGCATTCATCAGCCAGAAAAGAAGCGGCGGTTTGTGGCTGTAGGTTTCGCCGTTCAGGTGCGGAACCAGAAAATCGCCACGCAGCCACATTTCCCACGCAACAGCCAAGTAGCGCGTTTCGTCCATGGGCATGAGCGGGCGCGCAATCAGGGCGGCGGCAACGACGCCCAACCAAAGCGCACTCCACGTCAAGGCGGCGTTAGGGCGCATGGTTTTCATCCCCGACAACGGCGCTCAGCGCCGCCGTGAACGCGCCGTCGCGGCGGAACCGTACATACAGCCACATGCCAATCAGCGTCGACACGATGAACAGCGCGACGCCCAGGGTGATGCGAATTTCGGGGTCCACGCTAATGCCGCTACCGATCAGCGCAAACACCACCGATTGCGGCAAATGGCCCAAGGCGGAAGCGGTCAGAAACGGCCACAGATTGGCGCTGGAAAGCCCGGCCACCAGATTTGTTGCCAGATTGCTGCCGACCGGCAAAAGGCGGATCAGCAGGGTCAGCGAAAATGGATGATTAAGCAGGAATACATCGGCGGCGCGAATGCGTTTGGGAAGTCGGGCGGCGACCAGATCACGCGCCATAAAGCGAGCGAACAAGGCGGCAATGGCGCACCCCGTGACGGTCGCACCCAGGGCCAGGGCCGTTCCACCAACAAAACCGAACGCATATCCGCCCAGAAAACAAACGATCTGGCGCGGCAATCCGAACGCCGTAAACACCGTGGCGGCGGCCAGGAAAACAAGTTGGCCGGTCAGCCCGCGGCTGCGCACCTGGGCATCGATCCAGTCGGAACTCAGAAGCGAGCCTTGTTCAACCTCGCGCAGGACAAGACCGATGAGGACGAAAACCGTAATCATCACAAGACCGCGAAGGCCCAGACGGATAAACCGCGACGGGAAGGCAGGCGAGCTCAATCCTCGTTTCCCTGTTCGTCAAATTCGGCGGCGATACCGCGCCGTTGCAGCCACAGGACGCCCAAAATATCGGTGATACCCACCCAAAGCCGATCAAAGACGCCATATTTCGTCTTGCCCGCCGCCCGGTGTCGGTGATTGACCGCGACCGACGTCACCCGACCGCCCTGGCGCAACATCAAAGCGGGCAAGAACCGGTGCATATGATCAAAGCCCGGCATGGCCAGGAAAGCTGCCCGGCTGAAGACCTTCAGGCCGCAGCCGGTATCGGGTGTGCCGTCGCCCAGCAAATTTCGGCGCACACCGTTGGCAATGCGCGAGGATAGTCGTTTGGCTACGGTGTCGCGCCGTGTGGCCCGGTGTCCGGCAACCAAAAGCCGTTCGGGCTCGACCGAGCGGCGCAGCTTTTCCACCAGCGCCGGAATATCGGCGGGATCGTTCTGCCCGTCGCCGTCCAGCGTGGCGATCAGGCGCGCGCGCGCGCCTCGGATGCCGGTCGATATGGCCGCACTTTGTCCCGAACGCCGACGGTGCCGCAGAACCCGCAGGCGACCGAACTCAGCACTAATTTCACCCAGTTTCTCAGCCGTCGCGTCATCGCTGCAATCGTCCACATAAACGATCTCGTAATCGAACACGCCCTCAAGTGCGGCCCGAATCTCGCCAATCAGCGACGCCACGTTGTCAGCTTCGTTATGAACCGGCACAACGACGGCCAACTCGGGAACCACGTCATCGTTCGCAGTTAAGATTTCTTCTTTGGGGTCGGTCATCAATTTACGCCGAAGTTACGCACCATTCCGCCTGCGCTTATGACACAGGGACAAAGGCGGCTGCAACTTTCTTGACTGCTTTGATCGCCCCTGAGCAAGGTCGGCGGCATCCCAAGTCGGTTTGAAGCCGCAAAGAAAAATGTCGCAAAAATTCAAGACGCACAGAGAAGTAGACGTTATTTGGGGGGTCTGCGAAAAAAAAGGAGCCACTTCGGCCATGAAATTCAAATATACGATCCTTTATGTAGAGAACGTGAAACAGACCCTCGATTTTTTCTGTAACGCATTTAACCTGAGGAAAAAGTTCCTTCATGAAAGCGGGGATTACGGCGAATTGGATACCGGATCGACCACCTTGTCGTTTTCGTCCATTTCGTTGATGAATGGTCTCGGAAAATCCCCGGCAAAAGCCAAACCTGAAGCGCCGACATTCGAAATTGCATTTGAAACAAATGACGTTGCCAAGTCATTGGCGCGCGCGCTTGAAGCTGGCGCAACCCTTGTTCAGGATCTTAGAAACGAACCGTGGGGACAAACGACATCATATGTTGCTGAACCCAATGGTTACCTGATCGAAATTTGTTCGCCGGTGCAAGGTCAGTCGTAGCCAGGCTGGGCCAGTAGGTTTGAAACAAGATTGCTTGCCAATAATTTTGATGGCGTGACGCAGAACCACCGTTTGAATTCCCGTGTCATATGTGATTGATCGGAATACCCGTGTGCCGCAGCATGGTCTGCAAGGTTTGAGCTGGTCGTAAGTGTTCGCCCGGCATTTCTGACCCGCACAATCGACATCCAGAAACGGGGCGGTCGCCCGGTTTTGGAGATCAGCAACCGTTGCAGGGTCCTTGGGCTCACCCCCAATGAGCGGGCCTGTTGTTTCAATGAGCGTCGGTGCTCCGATATGCAGGCCAGCGCTTCCTCAACCGAGTTCGATAGTTTGGTGTGGTCCAGTATTGCCTGGGCAACGCGTGATGAATTTGGGTCCTGGTCGCGAGCCGCCGTAAGCAGCCGATCCGAATCGAATTCCGTTCCCGCCCGGAACCTAAAACCAACCATTCTCTCGCCGGGCAGTAGGGTTGCAAGACCTGGGTTGTCATAGAGATCGGATAAAAACCAAATGGGTTTCTTTCCCGGAGTTTGTTTGACAATCAAATCTCTGCAACCGTCCGGAATGACGATCACGCCACGTTTTTCCTTGCAATTGAATTGCCAGGAATCCAAGACGCGGTTCTTCACCCTGATCTCCCAAACTGCGATTTGTGACTTACATAAATCCTAACCTCTGATAGTGGAAATCGCAATCGTCTCCACACAGATATTCACTTCGAGATTCGCTCTGCAGGCGCGATTGCCCTTGCGCTTTATGACATGGGCAAATTAGCGGCGGCAACGATGAATATTCGCCAGCCCTTTGACGCAAAGGGGTAATCCACGTATTCATTCGTCTGCGAGACAAACTGAGACCGTTGTGAAATGGCAAGCGGGCGGATCACCGTTAGTCGGGTCCTTATGCGGGTTCGGCGGGTTTTTAGAAACGACCAGCTGGTTCTGGCTGTGCTGGCCGTGTTCGTGGGCGCTTGTTCGGGTGGCGCGGTCATCGTTTTTCGCGAAGGCATCTCGCTGGTTCAGTCGATCTTCTATGGGTCGGGCAGCGAGCGATTGAGCGAGCACGCCGCCACCTTGCCATGGTGGTGGCTGTTGGCGGCCCCCACCGTGGGCGGCCTCATGGTCGGGCTATCAATTCATTTCTTGATGCGCCGCAAACGGCCCTCCACGGTGGCCGATGTTATTGCCGCCGCAGCGTTGCGAAGTGGGCGCATGTCGCTGCGGCGCGGGCTCAAGACGGCGCTCGTCGATTGCTTGTCAATCGGCGTCGGCGCGTCGGTGGGGCGCGAAGGCCCGGCTGTTCATCTTGGCGCGTCGCTGGGCGGATATCTGGCCAAAGTCCTGCATTTGACGCGTTCGCTTTCGCGCACACTGATGGGCTGCGGTGTAGCGGCGGCGGTGGCCGCGTCGTTCAATGCCCCGATTGCCGGCGCGCTTTTCGCCAACGAAGTGATTATCGGCCATTACGGACTTAGCGCGTTCGCCCCCATCGTCATATCAAGCGTCGTCGGCACCATGGTTTCGCAGGCCTATTTCGGCGATTTTCCGGCCTTTATCATTGCCCACCATGCGGGCGTTTCTTTTGCCGAAATGCCCGCCTTTGCGATCCTGGGATTGCTGGCGGCTTTAACCGCGATTGGGATGATGCACGGCGTAACGGCGGCAAGCGAGGTGTCGGCGCGGGTTCCCGGCCCCATTTGGCTGCGCCCCGGTGTGGGCGGGTTTCTGGTCGGCGGCATCGCCGTTTTCGTTCCCCATGTTCTAGGGCTGGGGTACGGCACCACCGACGACGCCCTGAAAGAGGCGCTTCCATGGGCCATTTTGCTGGCCGCGTTCGTCGGCAAGATGGCGGCAACGATCATCAGTTTCGGCTTTGGTTTTGGCGGCGGCATATTCAGCCCGGCGCTTTTTATCGGGGCCATGCTGGGCGGCGTCTACGGTGTCGCGCTGACCGACGTTTTCCCGGCCATTTCATCGGGGGCAGACATTTACACCGTGGTCGGCATGGGGGCGGTCGCCGCCGCTGTGCTGGGCGCGCCCATTTCGACAACACTGATCATCTTCGAGATGACCGGCGATTACGGGCTGACCGTGGCGGTGATGGTGGCTGTCGTCATTTCGTCGATCGTCACCAAACAAGTGACCGGCCATAACTTCTTCACCTGGCAGTTGGCAAAACGCGGGCTGGACCTGCGCAGTGGCTTCGAGACCGCATTGCTGCGCGACATGCGGGTGCGCGATGTCATGACCTCCGATTGTTGCCGCATTGGCCCCGAGGTCCGCCTGCCCGAAATCAGAAAACGCCTGCCGGAAGCACCGGGCAGCGAAATCTTTGTCATTGACGCCAACGACGCGCTTTTAGGCACGATCACGCTTTCCGATCTGGCCGGTTCCGCATTTGATCCCGACGTCGATGACTTGGTGACGGCCTCCGACGTCGCCCGGCGTCATCCACCCGTCATCGCCATCACCAACGACCTGGAACACGCGATGCAGGTCTTCGGCGCATGTGGCGAGGAACATATCGCCGTTGTCGATTCCACCGATTCCCTGGTATTTCACGGATGCGTTCACGAACGTGACGTATTTGCGGCCTATAATCGGGCGCTGGTGGAAAATCGCCGCGAGGAACACGAATAATGACCGTCAGTCTTTTCGACATCTTCAAGATCGGTATAGGCCCGTCGAGTTCGCACACCGTTGGCCCGATGAAGGCGGCGGGCGGGTTCGTGCGCAGTGTCGCGGATGCTGGAAAATTGGGCGAAGTCCGGCGTGTCACGGTCGAACTTTATGGTTCCCTAGCCCTTACCGGTCCTGGGCACGGAACCGACACGGCAGTGATTTTAGGTCTTGCCGGAGCGGTACCCGAGACCATCGATCCCGACGACGTGGCGCGCATCGTGACCTTGGTTCGCGCGACCGGGACTCTGCCCCTGGGCGGCGGCGTGTCCGTCGCGTTCGACCATGCCGCCGATATCGTCATGCATGGTGACGAGTTGTTGCCCCGTCACGTCAACGGCATGCGCTTTTCGGCCTTCGGCGCGGATGGATCGTGCCTGCAAACGGGTGTTTATTATTCCATCGGCGGCGGCTTCGTTGTCAGCGAGGAAGATGCGGCCCAGCAAGGAAGTGCCGGCCCGTCCGTCGATTTTCCCTATCCTTTTAAAAGTTCAGCTGATTTGCTGGCGATGGCCCAGGGTGCAAACATATCCATTGCCGAGTTGGCCTTGGCCAACGAACGGGTCTTGCGTTCGGCGGACGACGTCACAAACGGCTTGCACAACATTTGGCGGGTGATGGGCGATTGCATCCGCCGGGGCATGTCGGCGACGGGCCATTTGCCGGGTCCGCTGGGCGTGCCCAGGCGGGCCGGAACCATTCACAAAACGTTGCGCGATCGGGTACGCCATGGGAAATCCGGGCCGCTGGAAGTTCTCGATTGGGTCAATCTGTTCGCCATTGCCGTCAACGAGGAAAACGCCGCCGGTGGCCGGGTTGTCACCGCACCCACCAACGGGGCGGCGGGGATCATTCCGGCAGTGGTGTCTTACTACGAAAGATTTTGCCAAGACGCTGACGAGACCGGAATTTTCACCTTCTTTCTGACGGCGGGCGCAATCGGGGGGCTTTACAAGGAAAACGCCTCGATATCGGGGGCTGAAATGGGCTGCCAGGGCGAGGTCGGGGTGGCTTGTTCCATGGCTGCCGCCGGGTTGGCCGCCGCCCTGGGCGCGACCAATCGCCAGATCGAAAACGCCGCCGAGATTGGCATGGAGCACAATCTGGGTCTGACCTGCGATCCCGTGGGCGGCCTGGTTCAGATACCGTGCATCGAGCGCAACGCCATGGGCGCGGTCAAGGCCATCAACGCCGCCTCCATCGCTTTGGAAGGCGACGGCAGCCACGTCGTGCCGCTTGATACGGTCATCGAAACCATGCGCCAGACCGGCGTCGATATGCAGTCGAAATACAAAGAAACGTCGCGCGGCGGTCTGGCCGTCAACATGGTGGACTGTTAGTTCGAACCGCCGCGGAGGTTCAGCCAGTCATGGCGGTCGCGCGAGCGGACCATGACGCGTTCTATGGACATGTTCTCCTTGGCTGCCGAAAGAATATCCATCGGGATTTCCGTTCCGGCACTTCCCTGGGCCCTGACCTTGCGGAAAAAGTCGACCATGCCGTCAACTGATTGCCCCTTAACGCCCATAATGATGTCGCCGCGCCGCATTCCGGCGACATCGGCCGGTCCGCCCTTGGTCACGCGGGATACGAATACGCGCCCCGCAGTTTCGCCGGTTGTCAGTCCCAGCCATGGCTGTGCCGGGTCCGTGCGCCGCCCTTCGGTAAGAAGGTCGGCCATGATCGGTTTCAAGAGATCGATGGGAACGAACATATTGCCTGGCACCGGTGGCGGACCCGAGTAGGCATCGCCGACAAAAAGAGAGCCTATTCCAACCAGTTTGCCCTCAATGTCGATAAGCGGCGCACCGCCGAAACCCGGATGCGCGGGAGCCGTGAAAATTGCGTTTTCCAAAAGGTACTCCCAGTAACCCGCGAACGGGCGGCGATCCATCACCCTTTGTGGCGTCATCGGTCGCTCCACGTCCGAACCGAGGGCAAGAACCTGATCACCAGCACTGACGTCCGACGAACGCCCCATTCTTATCGGCTTGACCTCCAACGGCGATAGCGCCCGCAACAGTCCAAAACCCGTGTCATGGTCGTAGGCGACGATCGAAGCCGGAATTTCGCGCCCTTCGGGACCCGTCAGCGTCACCGAGGAGGCTTCCAAGATCAGGTAACCGATGGTCAAAACAAGACCGTCGCCGTCAATCACGACTCCGGCACCCTGGCGCACGCGACCCAGCGTGTTGGCCGTACGGGCTTCAGCCGAAACGATGGCTTGAATACCAACGACGGCGCGCAAAATCTCGCGCACATCTTCCCTGGTTATTTGCGCAGCGGTCGCCGATGTGACCCCGCAAAGGGTGACAAAAATTCCCGCCAAAACCGCAGCGAATATGTTTCTTGCGCCAAAATGACGCTCGGAACGAAGGATCTGCATCCCCGATCCCTCCAAAAAAAACGGCATGGAAAATAAATGGGAACCGTAGCACCCGATGAAAAGGGTTTTGAATGTGTTGGTATGAGTATCAAGTTAGGGGCGGACAGCAATAATCAGCGTGCTATAAACCGATCATGTCTGATCCTTTTGACCTTGCCGAACCCAACACGTCCCCGCCGCCGCCTGCCGCAGCGATGCCTTATCTCGACGATTTGAACGAGGGCCAGCGCGAGGCCGTCGAAGCTATTGATGGTCCGCATCTGGTGCTGGCCGGGGCGGGCACGGGAAAAACTCGCGTGCTGACCACGCGGCTGGCTCACATTCTGATACAGGGCAAGGCCCGGCACTGGCAAATCCTGGCCGTCACCTTCACCAACAAGGCGGCCCGCGAAATGCGCGAACGGGTCGGGGCGATTTTGGGGACCGAGGTCGAAAATTGGTGGATCGGCACCTTCCATGCGCTGTGCCTGAGAATATTGCGCAAACATGCGGCGGCGGTCGGATTGGCGTCCAACTTCACAATCCTAGACGACGACGATCAGGTGCGCCTGATCAAGCAATTGCTGGCCGCTCACGATATTGATGAAAAGAAAACTCCGGCGCGGGGCGTGCTCTCGGTTATCCAGCGTTGGAAGGATCGCGGGCTAACGCCGGACAAGGTTACCGGCGGCGAAGGCTCGGACGCATATGACGGGCAGGCGCTTACCCTGTACGAGGATTATCAGGCGCGGTTGCTCAGCCTGAACGCCGCTGATTTCGGCGATCTATTGCTGCACTGCCTGACCCTTTTGCAAAACGAGCCTGAGGTGCTGGCGACCTATCGAGCCCAGTTTCGCTACATCATGGTCGATGAATACCAGGACACCAACGTCGCCCAGTATCTGTGGTTACGGCTGTTGGCCGGAACCGCCAGCAACATCTGTTGCGTGGGCGACGATGACCAGTCCATCTATTCGTGGCGCGGAGCCGAGGTCGAAAATATCCTGCGATTCGAGAAAGACTTCCCCGGCGCCCATGTGGTGCGGTTGGAACGCAACTACCGCTCGACCCCCAATATCCTGGGCGCGGCCTCGGGGCTGATTGCCAACAACGACGGGCGACTGGGAAAGACCCTTTGGACCGAAGGCGACGCGGGCGACAAGGTTGTGCTCAATGGTGTTTGGGACGGTGCCGAGGAAGCGCGCTATATCGGCGGCGAAATCGAAGTTCTGCATTCCAAAAAGCATCGCCTGAACGAGATTGCCATTCTGGTGCGTGCCGGTTTTCAAACCCGCGAGTTCGAAGAACGGCTGATTACCCTGGGCGTCCCGTACCGCGTTATCGGTGGCCAGCGCTTTTATGAACGTCAGGAAATCAGAGACGCGATTGCGTATTTGCGGGTGATCTGGCAACCCAACGACGATCTGGCGTTCGAGCGTATCGTCAACGTACCCAAACGCGGCATCGGCAAGGCAACCTTGCAGACGATCCATGTTCTGGCCCGAGCCCAGCGTATTTCGCTGTGCGCAGCGGTTGCCCAGCTAGTTTCGACCGACGAATTGAAAGCCAAAGCGCGCAACACCCTGTCGACCCTGATGGACGAGTTCGAGCGCTGGCGCAGCCTGCTGGAGGGCGACAATCAGGGCCAGCTAATGGCCGAAGTCCTGGACCAGTCGGGCTATGTTGATATGTGGCGGGCCAGCCGCGCGCCGGACGCGCCGGGACGGATCGACAACCTCAAGGAACTGGTCGCCGCCATGGGCCAGTTTGATAACCTGGAAGCATTCCTGGAACACGTCAGTCTGGTCATGGAGAATGACGAATCCGCGACCGACGACAAGGTCAACCTGATGACCCTGCACGGTGCCAAGGGGCTGGAGTTCGAAACCATTTTCCTGCCCGGTTGGGAAGAGGGCCTGTTCCCCCATCAACGCGCCTTGGACGAGGGTGGAACCGGCGGCCTGGAAGAAGAACGCAGGTTGGCCTATGTGGGGCTGACCCGCGCGCGCAAGCGGGCCACTGTCTGCTTTGCCGCCAACCGCCGCATCTATGGCCAGTGGCAAAGCGCCATCCCGTCGCGCTTTATCGCCGAACTGCCCGACGAATATGTGCGCCGATCCGCCCCACCCGGTCTTTACGGCTACGCGGGGGGATTGGGCGAGGGCGGGTCACGTGGATCGCTGCGCGACGGCGGGGCGTCTTTTGGCGAAAACGGCACCTTGCGTCGCCAACGCCGCGCGGGGCTGATCGACGCCGCCGGATGGCAGGCCGATTCAAACGCCGCGGGTCGGTCGAAATTCAAGTTGGGGCAGCGCGTATTCCATCAGAAGTTCGGTTACGGCCAGATCGTCGCGCTCCAAGGAAACAAGCTGGAAATAGACTTTGAACACACCGGCATTAAAAAGGTTATTGACAGTTTTGTTGAGGAAGTTTAGCCAGCGATAGGTAAGAAGGGGAAACGTTGCGACGAACACGGGGCTTTTACCTTTTTTTTACTAACAATTGCTAAGGTGGCAAAAAAATAAATCCTAACCCCAGGGAGGGCTACGCATGGGGAAACAAAATATGGCGCGGTATTCCGTGGTTTACGACGATTTGGTGGCCAAGTGGGCGGTAGTTGATACCGACGCGGCTGGCATGGTCATCGGCTTTCACGAGCACGAAGACGTTGCGCAAAGCGCGGCCCAGCACGAAGAAAATACGTGGCCCGAAGCCTACGGCGAGCGCAACTGAAGCGTTGCCATCGTGGCTTGCGGACCCCGTGCGCGGCCCTGCCTCTGTGACGATCCATCTGTGGGAGTCATCTAAGTGACCATTACGGCCGCCGTCTGGCGCATTGCTTGCATCGTGCCGACGCGTTGCGCCGAAGCCTTCGTTGACGGCCTGGAACCCCATTGCGGTGCCGTTACCTGGTTCGTCCCCGCCAACGACGGACCTGAAATTCGTGTCGAGGGCTACATGGATAGCGAGCCGGATCGCGCCGCCCTGGAAGCAGGCTTCGGTGCAGTGGCCGCCATCATGCAAATTCCCACGCCGGACATCGACATAACCTGGTTGCCGCCGCGCGATTGGGTGGTGGAAAACCTTCGTGCGTTCGAGCCGTTTTCGGTGGGGCGTTTTTTCGTTCACGATTCCGACCATCGCGACGCGCGGCCCATGGGAACCATCGGCCTTGAAGTTGATGCCGGGCTGGCCTTCGGGTCGGGACGTCATGAAAGCACCTCGGGATGCCTTCTGGCGCTGGATGCTTTGAGCGGTCGTGTTTTTCGCCGTCCGCTGGATATGGGGTGCGGGTCGGGCATTCTGGCAATCGCCCTTGCCAAGACCCAGCACGTGCCCGTATTGGCTGCCGACGTGGACGGCGATGCGGTTCGCGTGACCCGTGCCAATGCGCGCATCAACGGCGTTGACGCATGGGTGCGGGCGCTTCGCGGCAATGGTTACAAAAACCGCGAAATTCGCCGCCGCCGCCCTTTTGATCTGATCGTCGCCAACATCCTGGCCAACCCGCTTTGCGCCATGGCCAAAGACCTTGCGCGCAATCTGGAACCCGGCGGCTACGCCGTCCTTGCGGGCTTTGTGACCCACGACGGCAACCGCGTTTACGCGGCCCATCGGTGCGTCGGCCTGCGCCTCGTGCGCCGCATTAATTTGCGCGGATGGCAATGTCTGGTTTTGCGAAAACCTAGTTAACGTAATTCGGCCCTGGCTCCCAGATAGATGCCAAGCATAATCACTGGCGCACCGGCCAGCGTTGCCAGGGGAATGACCTCGCCTAAATAGAGCAATCCAAAAACCGAAGCCAATATCGGTTCGCCCAGCAGGCACACGGCGACAAAGCCCGGACTGAACAGTTTGAGCGACCAGTTATATCCGCCGTGTCCGATCACCTGCGAAAGCAGCGCCATGGCGATCAGAGCGGCATAGGTTGTTTGGCTTAGCCCGGTGATTGGCAGGTCCATGACCAGCACCAGGGCCCACAGCAGCGCCGCCGACACCCCATAACAAAGGGCCATGTACGATAGCAGCGAGATACCTTCGCGCCGCGCCAGTCTGCCCAGCATCAGGTATCCGGCCGCGCACATGCCACCCAACAGGGCCAAACCGTCGCCAAACAACGACCCGCCGCCGGCCCCGGCGCTGCCGTATCCGATGATCGCAGCCCCAACAACCGAGAGGCCGACACTGGCAATCACCAGCCCGTGCGGTCGTTGCCGGGTTGCAATGGTCATGACGATGGCGATCCACACCGGGTTCAGGGTTACCAGTACCGTGGAGTTGGCGATGGAGGTGTAGTTGAGCGAGGCGATCCAGGTGACAAAATGACCCGCCAGGAAAACACCCGCAGCGGCGCTATAGATCAGGGTTCGGCGGCTTAACGCGGCCAGTTCGCGCCAGCGCAAGGCCAGCGCCAGCGGCACCACGACCCCCGCCGCGATGCCCATCCGGAACGCCGAAATAACAAACGGGTGCGCGTCCGCCACCCGCACGAATATGGACCCATGCGAAACAGCAAAAAGCGACGCCAATAAAACGGCTAGTGCGGAGGTGGTGGAAGGGCGTGCGATCATGCCGACATCCTAACCCGATTGCGCCCATCGGCAAACAAGGGTTGCGCCAAGGGGGGTCTACTTGCTATTGAGCGGCGGTTTCGATCAGCCAAGGAAAGCGTGAACGATATGAAGCAACTTCGGTTTGGGATTCCCAAAGGCAGCCTAGAAAACGCCACCATCGACCTGTTTGCGCAGGCCGGTTGGAAAATTTCCGGCCGTGCGCGCAACTATTTTCCAGCTATCGACGACGACGACATGGCCTGCGCGCTGGTGCGTTCGCAGGAAATGGGGCCAACCGTCGCCAGTGGCACCCTGGACGCCGGACTGACCGGTCTGGACTGGGTGATGGAAACGCAAGCCGACGTCGAAACCGTTTGCGACCTTGTTTATTCCAAGGCGTCCGACAAGCCGTCACGCTGGGTGCTGGTAGCGGATCGAAATTCCGATATCCACAGCGTCGAGGATTTGGAAGGCAAGAAAGTCGTCACCGAACTTCTGGGCTTCACGCGGCGCTACCTGGAAGAACGCGGCGTCAACGCCACGGTCGAATTTTCGTGGGGTGCGACCGAAGGCAAGGTCGTGCAGGGTCTGGCCGACGCAGCCGTCGAAATCACCGAAACCGGTAGCACCATCAAGGCGCACGGCCTGCGCATCGTGTGCGACCTGATGCACACCCACACGGTCCTCATCGCCAACAAAGAAGCCATGAAAGACCCCGACAAGCGGGCCAAGATCGACCAGGTCGCTCTGCTGCTGACCGCCGCTCTGACGGCCCGCGAAAAGGTGCTGCTGAAAATGAACGCTCCCGCCGATGTGTTGGACACCATCGTCGGTGTTCTGCCCAGCCTCAACGCCCCGACCGTCAACCACCTATCCGACGAAAGCTGGGTCGCTGTCGAAACGGTTGTCGACCGCGACCAAGTCCGCATCCTGATCCCCAAATTGCGCGCCGCCGGAGCCGAAGGAATTTTGGAACTGAATATCCAGAAAATTTGTTAAGAGCCTGATCCGAAAGTAGCTCATCGGCCAAATGGCAAACTCCGAATTCGGCATTGCCGCAGTGTTCCAGACTTCGAACGTTTTCTCGGCAACGACGAACTTGGAAAAAAAGCCGCTGGAAGCTTATCGGCTCGTTTCAAACAACGAAGATATTAAGGCCCGTGTGCAAACACTTCTTGACGAACTTTGTTCCTCCGAATCTGACAACCTTTTCAAGTTTGATCCAGATGACGATAAACCTTTCTTAGCGACGGCGACCCCGATGAGCTTATCCGTGCTGCGCTGCGGACCGGGCGCTTTATACCTCAAAGAACGCGGGCCGCGACCAAGTGACCGCAGCTGAGCAACCCAGCTAGTCTGGCAACCCGGCGCGCAATGCCCGGATGATCTTCCACCGCTCGTCCTTGCTCAGAACGTCCTTGAAGGCGGGCATGGCGGTCTCAAACGCCTCGCCGCCATCCGAGATCGACCAGAGAAAGAAGCCGTCCGTCGCCATAGGCATGGACATCATCATCATCAAATCGGCGGGCTTGGGGTCCAGGTCCTCGGCACCGTCGCCGTTGCCTCCGCCCTTCGGCCCATGGCAAATGGCGCAATTATCATTAAAAAGCGCCCGACCCTCGGCGATGATTTCGGCCGTCGCGGGAATTGGATTGCGGGCGTTGCCGTATTCCTCAGGAATACCGTTCACCATGAAATAGCGATGGCGGAGCATGCCTTTTCCGGGACTGTGGGCTGTCGCCCAGTCCATGACCCATATAACGCCGATGGCAGCAAGCATGAGGCCGCTGATTTTCATGTGTGATTTCATCATGATTATTCTTTTGCCTTTGTCCAATACCGAGGGTTCAAACACTATTCGGACAGGTATCTAAACCGACATTTCCCATGTGATTTTCACAATCGGCACGACTATGCAAACCGACATTCCTCCGTCACCAACCAAATTTCATGATGGACCATGCTGCCAGCCCAAGGGTTATTATGATTGAAATCGCACCCGTGAGGCGCATGGATCGGGGGCGCTTGGCATTTAGTATTTGGTAGCCAATCACGGCGACCATCGCCAGCGACATGAGCAACATCGCTGATCTAACCAGGGGATTCCCGATGAGGGGACTCGACCACGCACCACCCAGCCCGAAGGATATCAGCAGCATATGCAGGTTATGATGCTGGCTGGTCAGAAATGCGAGAATCATGGCTCCGACTGAGATTAGCCATCCTTTTCGCGTCATCCCCTTGCCGGATGAAAGCTCTTCTGTACTGTCCCTTGCATTGTCCTTGGAAAGCAATCTAATTTCCATTTTTCAAACTCGCATATGGGCGATGCTTTTTGGCGGCTACTGGGTTTGATGCATGTCATGGCTCATGTCATGCTTCGGCATAGCCGTATTGTTTTTTTCTTGCTTGGACAAATTAATCTGACATTCCCCATATGATCTTCACAATCGGAACGGCAATACAAAATCACACCGTATTCTGAATAATTGTTTTCTCCAATCGCCCGACACCTCCGATTTTGACGAGTTAGCAGCGTCGCAAAACCTTGACGATGCAAAGGCATCGCCTGCGGATTTGCTCCTACCCGACGGGACGCGGAGACAATCTCAATGGGTTATTCTTTATGCAATTTGGTAAAAGTCATCGGGACCTAAAAACCCAAAGAGAGAGGCGCCGCCGTAACGGGCGGCACCTTTTCGTTTGGCCCCCTCGTGCGACTTAGCCTTGGGCGAATTCGGTGGCTACGCGGGTGCGCAGATCGGGTTGATCCAGGAAGTCGATGGCCGTCATGGCCAGCATTTTTGATGCGTTCAGCAAGGTTTTTTTGCCACGCTCCGATTGTGTGGCAGCGGCGAATTCGACGGAATGGATGGTCACGTCGGTATCGCAGATGGCCAGGAACGGCTGCAGCGACGGCAGATAGTAGCTGAGGTTGCCGATATCGGATGATCCGACGTCAGGTGACGCCACTTCCGGCGGCATGCCCAGGAATTCCATATTGACTCCCGCCGCTGCTTCCAGCGCGTCGTTACGCTTCATCGGGTCGAGCGAGGCGACTGGCTTGGCGATTTCCACCCGATGTGTGGCCCCGGTGGCCAGGGCGGCACCGCGCGCAATCCGTTCGACGGTTGCAAAGATTTCATCGCGGTATTCGCGTGTCGCCGCGCGCACATAGAACAGCGCCGAGGTGTAATCGGGAATGATATTGGGCGCATCGCCGCCGTGGGTGATGACCCCGTGAATCCGCCCGTCCGAACGCATGTGCTGGCGAAAGGCGCTAATGCCGTTGAAGGTGGCGATCATGGAGTCCAGCGCGTTGATCCCCTGGTCGGGGGAAGCCGCCGCATGCGCCGTTTTGCCAAAAAATTCCAACGTGAATTTGGTCCGTCCCAGGGTTTCCTGACCAATCAGGTTCTGCTGTCCGGGATGGAACATCATGGCCGCATCGCAATCCTTGAAAATACCGGCATCGGCCAGCAGTTGCTTGCCGCCGCCGCCTTCTTCGGCCGGTGTTCCAACCATGGTTATGGCACCTGCGCCGTCGCCCAGCACCCGGCGCAAAGCCACCGCCGCGCCAACGCCAGCCGCCGCAATCAGGTTATGGCCGCAGCCGTGGCCGATTTTCGGCAAGGCGTCGTATTCGGCCATAATGGCGACCTTGGGACTGGACGGGGCGCAGCCTGTGGGGTTGGCAAGAAAAGCCGTTTTCACGCCGCCGCATTCCTTTTGCACATCGAAGTCGCGCTCGCTCAGAAACTGGCTCAGATAGTCACAAGCCTTGAATTCTTCGTAAGCCGTTTCCGGGTTGTCCAGCAGGTATTTGCTGACGACAAATAGTTCGTCAGCCAGGGCATCAACGGCTTGGCCGATTTGTTCTTTCTTAGATTCCATAGCTCTTTCGTTCCTCCACAAGGATGTCAGTGGTTTTTATATTCAAGTGTAGTGAACGGCAAGCCAGATCGTTGGCTCGCGCGATTTGGTGCGCTCCACCCGGTGGCGGGTTCCGGCTGGGATTGTCAGATAGTCGCCCGCTGCCAATTGTGTGGCGCCGGCTTCGCCTTCGAAGGAGAGCGTCGCCCCGCCGCTGACCAGCAGCACCCATTCGTGCTTGTCCTGAACCAGCCATTGGCCTTCGGGGGTCGCCTGACCGGTCGAGACGATGCGCTCGATGGTGACATCGTCGCTTTGCATCAGGGCGTCGAATTGTTCGTCGGGAAGGGCCTCGGGTAGTTCGTCGAAGATACTGGCCACTATTCCTCTCCCGTTTCGGGCAGGGCCGCGCCGCCGATGTGGCGCGCGACGCCACGAAAAAGAGCGACCGTCACGCCGTCCCCATTGGTCACCGGCACGTCGAATATGGCGTTGCGCCCGGTGCGCGCCCTCAGTTCGGCCGTTGCCGTCAGTCGGTCGCCTTCGATCGTCGGCGCAAGATAGTCTATGGTACAGTGAACAGCTACTGATTTACGGTTGCCCGCGTTGCAGGCATAGCTGAAGGCGGCATCGGCCACTGCGAAGAGCGCCCCGCCATGGCCTATGGCGAAACTGTTGAGCATAGTCTCGGCCACCGTCATGCGCGCGGTGGCAAAGCCATCGCCGATGTCACTTAGCGAAATTTCGAGGGATTGAACCAGACGGTCGCGTTCAATCATCCACGCTGCCACACGCTTTGCTTCATCCATAGCGGATGTGGTTTCGTTCACGGAGCGCTTTCCTTCCCCCTTTATCGTTGCCGCCAGAATAACACACCATCCGATCAGATGGATGAAATGCGCCAGGGGGCGTTGGGTATTTCCGGCGGGTCGAAGCGGATGGGTTGCGCATTACCGATCACGGGCGTTCCATCCTCGATCCCGAATATCCGGCAAAGGGCGTCGAACCCTCCCGCATGCGCTACCAATAGTCCGCATCCGTTCGGGGTCAAATGGAGAAAACGCGTCAGCGCCTTTTCAATCCGCGCCACATATTCATCAAGCGCCTCACCACCCGGAGGCTGTGGGGTGCCCAGACTGGATGGGAAAGCCCCGCCTTCCAGTTCGCCCCAGTTTCGTTCGCGAAATTCATCGATGGTTTTTATCTGAAGACCGTGGCGTGTGGCGATGATCTCAGCCGTGTGCTGTGCGCGCTGCAAGGGGCTGGCGCAAATGGCGCTGATTTCGACATCGGCCAGCAATTCGGCGGCCCGTTCGGCCTCACGAATTCCCTGGTCGGTCAATGCGACATCGGTCGATCCGGCCAGCAAACCGCGGACGTTGGTTTCCGTTTGGCCGTGGCGCAGGAACAGAAAGGGCACGGCATTCGCCAGTCTATTCATTCCCCATCCCGATCAGCGCGGTTTCGATATAGGTGGCGGCGCAATAGGTTTCCAGGCGATCAACGGCCCAGGCAACCGAAGCGGCCAGTTCGCTATCTTCGCCAAAGGCGATGATCGCCATCAGCAGGGTTTGGGTTTTTTCGGTAATTTTGGTGCGTTCGCTGTCGCTGGTGGGGCTTCCGAAGGGACCGCTCGCATCGGCGAATACGGGCAGACTTTCCAAATTCATGGGGCCGCGCCCAATGGCATCGTAGGTTTCGCCGGGACCGGCTTTGCGAAAAATCACCGGCCCTTCAACAAGTTCCGCTGAAAAAGCACCGATGGAATGGCCACAGCGCAGGGAAACGAGGTTATTGGTATCGACTACGGTGTTGATGCGATAGGTGCCCTGCCCTTTCACCAGGCGGCGCATCAGCGCCTCGGACGAAACCCGGTAGCGCGCCGGATCTTTGCCGAACCTGCGGTAGGCTTTGCGCGCCGCCGCGATCTGCGGCACTTCGGAAACCAGCCGCCCACCCAGACTTTCCAGCCGCCGGGCCTCTTCGGCATCCAGTTCGGCGTGCAGATCGGCATTATTGGCAGTCACGCTCACGGCGCATTGGACGCAGCCCAGCGTCACCCTAATTCCGGCATTTGCGAAGTCGTCCGATACGGTGATGTCGATCATGTGTTTCGACGCTTCGCATGAAAAGGATGGTGGGCGCGGCTGGGTTTGAACCAGCGACCTCTCGCGTGTGAGGCGAGCGTTCTCCCGCTGAACTACGCGCCCATCCAATGGACGGCGGCCATATAATGCCCACACTTCAAACACTTAACAACAATATGGAAACTGTCACCCCGGGAACCTAACGGCTGTTTTTGGGCGTGGCAAGCCCCTTTTTCGCCCCTCATTGTGACACCAGTGTGACAGAAATTGTGACAGATTTGCATACTTGATGGCTAGATATCGTCAGCGTCGCCGCCGTCTACAACCGATATGGATATGAGCGCGAAATGCGCGAAGCGTTGGACCTGTGGTCGGACCATTTGGCGAAATTGATTGCGGAGCAGTCTGATAAGGTATCTGGCAGCGCCGACAACCCAATTTGATTTTCGCCTAAACGTTGTGACGTACGATTTTTGATCTACTGGTGGTGAAAAGGCGGGGCACTTTTCCACAGGTTTTTTGAATATCCACTTAATGTCCTATTGTTAAAGCGTGTGATCACAATATCCTGAGTGGGTCGGCTAGTCGGCGTCGGATTGGGCTCTATGGTCCGGCCTGCGGCAGCAGACGCGTTAAAGCAGGACTCAGGTTCGGGCTCATTAAGGGTCTGCAGGTTAGTCAAATTTTATACTCATCGTCCCGAATACCTTGGGAGGCCCACCCAAGTCGAAAGCAATCTGATTTTTCATGCGACCGCATGCGCGGTTGTAAACCGTAGGCGTTGGCCCCGCGTGAGTGCCGATGCGCCTGGAATATTGGAGAATGCAACGATGAGTTCTAGCTTTGCAAACCATGAGCGGATTCTGTCTTCTGCAGAAATCCGAAAAATCATCCCCTACTCTGCATCACATATATGGCGAATGGAGAAACAAGGCCGGTTTCCGCGCCGGGTTAAACTTGGGCCCAACCGCGTTGGTTGGTTGGAAACAGAAATATCAAACTGGATCAAAGCCCGGGCGGACGCCAGACCGGCGCAAGTTAACGTCCCGCAAGACAGTGCTGCTGATATGGCGAACGGGGGTGAAGCATGAGTGTGTACGCCGCCACGCCCCCTTTCGATCTGGAAAAACCCGAACCAGATGCCGCAGCAATGGAATACCATCTCCAAGCACTTTTTGGGGGTGCGCCTGAGGGGCTTATTGAAATTGCCTGGACCGATGCGTCCACCCATTCCCTTCGGCATGCTCAGCTTTTCGAAGTTGCTGCTATCAGAAATGCAGTTGCCAGAGCGGTTAAGGTTAACGCCAAACCCGATTGCAATGTTTACGTAGGCGCAGCCTTACGAAAACCAGGGACGCCGCTGAGAAAACGCACGTGCGACGACGATTTCTTCCAGGCGCGCGCAATCCATGTCGATTGGGATGAACCCGGCGCTTACGAGACCGCCTTCGATAGGTTGACGCTGGACACTCTTGCGCCACGTCTTGTTGTCGTTACCGGCTGCCACCCAAGTATTCGTGCCCAAGGGTGGTGGCCATGGAATGAACCGATCGCGAATCCATTGACCTACCAAAGTATCTTAAGTCGGTTTGCTAACTGGTTCGGGGGGGACACTACGGTGACCAATCCAGGCCGCGTCATGCGATTGGCTGGCAGCATCGCTTGGCCGGGAAAGAAGAAGGGGCGCATCCGCGAAAGGACGTCCCTTGTCGACCACTGCGGCGATTTTCCGCCAGAAGAATTTGCAAACACATCATGGGGGGAGAAATGCCTTTAAACCTTTTTGTTTCCAAGCCAGAGTTTTCATTGGCCGACTTCGAAGCATTAGTCGCTGAGAACGAGAACGAAAAATCGGAAGATTTGATATCTGATTACCCACGACCGTCGGCTACGGCACCGGCCCTGGCAAAGACCGGCCTAAATCTGTCCGTTAGCCGTGGCGTCGATGTCGATGACTGCATCCGCCGGATTATGTCCGGCGATCACTGGCACGTTAACATGGCGAAAGTAGTCGCGCATTGGGTGAGTATGCGTTGGTCAAATGACGCCATTCAATCGGAAGCAGCCGATTGGACACTGGCGGGGTATACCGCCGATCAAACACGAAAAGAGGTGCAGAAGGCCATCAACGGCGCGCGCGCGAAGGGATATGCGCCGGATATCCAAGCCGATTCAGTGCCGCCGGTGGCTACCAACGTGGTTCGTCAAACGGTGAACCTGGGTGATTGGGATATGAGCCGCTATGTCGACGAACCGCCCGAAATCACTTATTTATGCAACGGCACCATTCCCCTCGGCGTACCGGTCCTTATGGCGTCGATGGGCGGCATTGGCAAATCCTTTACGGCGCTAAACCTCGTCTGGGAAATTTGTTACGGAAACCCGGACACGCCCATTCCATGGAAGATCATGGGCGGGCCGGTCGTTGCGCACGGTTCAGCCGTTATGCTGACGGCAGAGGATGGGCTCGGAACGGTGCATCGCCGTTTGGCGGTTATTGATCACCAGAATCGTCGGCATCGAAATCCTACCCGGCTGCGTGTCGTCCCGTTGCCGGACGCTGGCGGTCCCATGCCGTTGATTGAAGAGACATCTGGCGAATACCGGACGACACCAGCGTACGATGATCTTCGTCGACAACTGCTTGCTATAGCCAATCTGCGACTGTTTGTGATCGATCCATTGCAGGCGTTTATGTTGGCCGATGTAAACTCGGACCCCGCCGCTGGCCAGTTCATGTGGAGTGTATTGTCTTCCCTCGCAGCCGACACCGGCGCAACCGTGGTTGTTTGCCATCACATGAAGAAAACAGACAAGAAGGTTTCAACCCCAGCGGACGCTCGTGAAGCCGTTCGCGGGTCCACCGCACTTATCGACGGTGCAAGGGCCGCCTACGCGTTCTGGCCCGCAGACGACGCCGAAGCCCAGGCAATATGTCGGCTGATGAACGTTAGCTTCCAACCTGATCGCGTCATTAAGGGGGCCATCGTCAAAACCAACGATGGCGCGGATCGAAGCATCGCTACCCTTATCCGAGAAGACAATGGCCTTCTGCGGGACAAGTCAGACGAGGTCAACAATCGCCGACCCGGCGGCGAACACGATCGCCTGGGCCTGATTGAGGATGTCCGGCGCGCCGCCTCTGAAGGGTTTCCGTTCACAAAGACGGGACAAACCGGGCTTTACTTGCGAAGGTCCGAATTGTCCGAAACTCTTCGCGGTCATTCCAGAAATAAATTGGAAGGAATCGCAGCAATGCTAGTGGACGATCGCGTCCTAGTCCAAGCGGTCGCGAAGAAAGCCGGTCGCGCCATGAAGTGGTTAGATATACCGGACGGTCCGTTCGCCCGTGGGGAAGGCGAATTCGCCGTTGGTGCCCGGCCAAGTAAGAAAATGTGATAGCGTGAAGCGTTCCCAAAAAATGGCTTCCCATTTTCCCCGTTGGGAATGTGCTGTTTTTGGGGACGCTAACCCATTGAAATAACTGCATTTTAGCTTCCCGCTTCCCGACGTTCCCAATTGCCCGTTGGAAGCATCTAACTTATTGAGAATAAACGACTTATCTCCATTCCCACCTTCCCCCCCCTACGGGGGGAGGTGGCCTTTGGGAAGGGCCACTCTCCCCAACGGGTCGATAGGTTGTTTCGTGCCTGGCAGGCCACACCATTTGTCTGGCCTGCCAGTGGCCGCGCAAGTAGGCGATTCGCGGAAAGAGATTGCCCGTCGTGGGGGGGCGTGTGTCGATATCGCATCCGTCGCCTTCAACGAACGAAGGTCAGCACGCCCTCTTATTTAACAAAATTATTATGTAATTAGCGCAAGATCACTAATACGAACATGGGGCAAATATCTGCATTCCGTAGATACCGACATGTCATAACGCTTGCAACCGCACCGTCCCTCAAGACGTCTTCAATATCCGATGCACGGTGCCGACGCCCAACCCCGTTTCGGACGCAATCGATCGTATCGACTTCCCCGATTTGGCAAGACCGATGACCGCGTGTCGGGTCTCAGCTTTAACAGCCGGACGGCCAAGTTTGACACCGGCGGCTTTTGCCCGTTTCAAACCCGCCTTCACACGCTCTTGAATCATCGCCCGTTCAAATTCCGCGAACACGCCCATCATCTGGAACATCGCTTTGCCACCCGGTGTCGTCGTGTCCACCCCTTGCTGATCGATGAAGAGGTCGACGCCGACGGCATGCAGTTCCCCAAGGAAGGTGACGAGGTCCTGGAGACTGCGGCCCAATCTATCGACGGACCATGCCATGACGACTTCGAACTGCCGTCTGGTGGCGTCCTTGCAGAGAAGATCGAAGGCCGGGCGTTGGGCACGGCCCTTGGCACCTGAGACGCCATTGTCCTCGTAGACCTCGACAACGTCCCAACCTGACTTCTTTGCCACCTGTTCAAGCACGAGGCGTTGGTTTTCGGTGGTCTGGCCGTCGGTCGACACGCGAAGATAAAGGGCGGCGCGTTTCGTGGTCATGGCATCGGCTCCTGGTGAGTGTTGGCGATGCCGGTAAGCATGAATCATGACCGTTCATAAATCAAGTGTTTATGGAACTGTCACAACACGCCCCACAACAGGCAGAAAACGGGGACCATAAACAGCATTTTGCCCGAGGGTTTTTGGAACGCCCCATTTGGCGTCGTGCAGGCCAGCCCCTGCCGACAGTTATTCGGACCGGTGATACCAGGCGTTAACGAATTCGGCGGCGCTGGCGTTCGGCGCACTGATCAACACGATGAAAGCGCCGGAAATCGATTGTGACGATGAGACGCCCGTTAAAGATTCCCTGTCGTCCAAAATTAGAATCACTGGCGCGCAAGTCGGTGTTGGTGGGTGCCGGGCTGCCGAAAAAAGAGATGATTCTGTACGGGGCTTTAAATGGACGAGATAGATGGCTGAATCCAGTCACATCGGGTGAGGCTTTCGAGAGCGAACTCAAGAACATCAATGCCGCGTTCGCGATGCGGAAACCAGATGCTCGAACACGCGCAATCAGCCTGCGTAACGAGCTGATAATCATGACCGCGCGTGCGCCGCCCAAAAGCATGGCGCGGGTGTCCTTATAGGAATTGGCCGTCGCTGACCAAGCGTCAGGCGTCACACCGCCGGTTCCGATTGCGGACGTAGAATCGGGGTAACCCATGTAAAAACACCTGCAAGAACTGGGGTGAAGTTGCATGGTTTCACCCCGAAGCTACATGATTTTTGCAGTGGCTCACTGCATTTGGCGTAGGCCCCGGGGGTCTTTGGAGCCACCTCGGGCTAAATACTACCGGCGTTTCGAAAGGAAATCTTTTCTGCCTTTATCCCCCTGAATGAAATAAAGGCCCTGGGGGAAGGCGCAGGCGCAAGTCAATCGACCCCTTCTTCAGCTATCATCTTCGTTCGGCGACCCCCGCCGTAGCCGCGCTGTTGGCGATGGTGATGACGGCAGCGGCGTCAATAAAGGATTCGCGGCGTGACGTTGCTGGACATTGCTGTTCCCTGCGACATGGGTATTTTGCCGGACTTTGGCCTGCAGGGGCGGTTGGCAGAGTGCGGTGTGGCGGCGCGGGTCGGGCAACAGAAAAGCGCGTAGTTCCATGTCATCGTTTCGACCTCCCTACCGTAGAATTAGGCAGCGGGTCAAAATTGGGTCGGAATTCGAGTGTGGTTAAACACCGAATCTACTAACTGATTGATTTCAGGGTTCTTTTCACTAAATCGTCGGGCCATCTCCTTTGCTGCCGACTCATCTTCTCCCTCAGGACCAGCTTTTAGTTCGGGATGATTAATCCCCGTAAAGATATATGTAGATGACGGCTCCACATCTTCATTGCCGACATAATGGTATGGATGATTAGTGAAGAACAAAAATGCGGGTGGATATGGATTATCTTTTGCCTGCGAGTCCTCCAATCGTCCCACCTGGTTGGCTGCCTCTTTAAACCAGGGTGCCTCAAACGACAGGCCTTCGTGTGGGGGCATGTTCACGTCGATAAAAACAATCCGTTCGTGGTCCGCGTCCTTTAGCAACGCCGCCTGGAGTTGTCTGTAGATCTTAGCGTCAATCGTTTCAATATCCGGGCGATTTCCCGCCTTGCCTAGAAACCCGGTTCGCCCAGTCGACTTGGCCTCGACCGAGAATTTCCGTCCGGTGTGGCGGTGGGTTGCTGTCAACTCGCAATGAGTCCGGCTTGGGTCTTTTTCGTCTTCCAACACAACGTTGAACCCAGCGCGGATCATCGCCGCAATTACATACATTTCATAACGAGCTCCCTGGAACTGGTCGGCAATCTTGAGACGCCGAATCAGTATTTCCTGGAGCAAAACGTGGTTGTCCAATGTCCAAAGATCATAGCCAACAGAATAGTAGGCTTTCACCGACCCGGTAGCCACACCACCGAACACTCCCTCGGCGTTCCTCTCATGGTGATGTTCACGCTGCCACGTGCAGACGTCGTGATACCACTGAAGAAGTGGATGGCGCTTTTCGTAAGGCTTCGCGATCTCGGCGTTACCCCATCCAGAACCATCCATTACCCTCTTTATGTAGTCGTCAAAAAAGTCGGCCGGTGTCTTCCAGCTTTTCGAGTGCTCCAACCGATTGTGGACGACAACGAACCGGTACCCCATGTGCTCCACCGTCAACATAGGTCGAGCATGGCCGTAGATTCGCTGCTCTTCGGCCATCTTGCGCTGTGCTTCAATAAGCTGCTTTTGGACATCTGGCGGAAATTCGTCGAGGGACATCTTTTTTGGCACCCGCCGCATTGCGTCGGAAGTTGCGCCACAGCAGTGTTTGTATTTGTGGCCGCTGTCACAAGGGCACGGGGCGTTTCGTCTCGTCTTGCTCATGTTCATCCTCGCGGAAAATTCACGGTGCCGGTTCGTCTTTCACCCACGCCAAGGCCAGTCCAACGCCCTCACATGTTTTGACCGATGACATCTGTCCGGGTTCTTGAACGGGTTGACCCATACCGTCGGCAAACGCCGCGAAGTCTTCAAACCATGAGTTTTTTTGGCTGAACGAATGGACCAGCATCAGTGCGTGCGCGGCCATGTAACGCTGGGCTTCATAGACGGTGGACGCGGTTCGATGAAGCAGTTGGTATCGAAGGTCACCAACTTGCTCGGCATCAAGGCCAAGGGTCGCACATAGGCTTTCCAGTCGCCGTCGCCGGTTTTCATGACCGCGATCATCGGCCCGCAACCAGTCATCTACAAGCGGGCCAAGCGGTTCCTCGACCTTCCCTTCGACACCGATCACCGCAAGACCGTCCGCCGTGGCGACGATAACCATGAGGTCAGTCTCGCTGGGGAAACCGGGCGTGCGAAGATCGACGCTGCGCTCAAAGAAACCTTCGACGAACCGAGCATTTTCATAAACGAAATTCTGGTCGAGAACCGTCCGGACATTCGCGGGAATGTCACCCGCCGACACCCAGCTGGTGGCCAATTCGCAGGCGGAATATCCTTTCTTCCAATGCAGTTCTCCCCGTGCCAGGTGGGGGATGATGTCGGTCGGCGCGCGTAGCAGGACATTGAAATGGCCGTCGCTGGTTGTTTTCATTTTCCACCTCTGAGAAACGGTACTTCTGATAGGGTTATGGGACCGTTGAGGGGTCGGAAACGCCCAAGGCTACTCTTTGTATTGCGAGGCATCCATGCCGCCACGCAACTGATCGCAACTGGCCCACAGAGAGCGGTAAATCTCGGACTTTTTAACGCCCGTTATTCAAAATCTGTTCAATAAATTCTTCGTCGACTTTTTCAGGTGAAGGACCTCTTCATCCCGGCAGCCCCTGAGGGCACCAGAGCGCACTACGGCGCGTGCGCAGTTGAATACCTAGTATATTGACGTTGTTCGACCGCCCGCACCAATTTTTTCGGAAACCGGTTTTTCCATACGGTTGGCGATGTCAATCTGATCCATCGAACGGTTTGGCGGTGAACCCGCGTTCCCAGTAAGCGATGGCGAACGCGCTGCTCAGGATCATCGCGCCGCCAGCCCAGGTGAAGGGATCGGGCATGTCGCCAAATACGAAGTACCCAAGGCCCGTGACCCAGATCAATCGGCAGAAATCAACCGGCATCACCACATGGATCGGCGCCTCTCTGAGGGCTTGGGCAAGAAAGAGGCGTCCTAACGCGCTGGCGATCCCAATGAATACCAACCAAAGGAAGGTCTCAAAATTCGGCCAGCGCCAGACGAAAAGCGCCGGGATCAGGGTCATCGGAACCATCATTAACAGCATGTAAACGGTGATGGTGATGCTCGATTCAGAGCGGCTAAGGGCCTTGGTGACGATCAGGACGCCGGAAAAGAACAAGGCGGCACCAAGGGCGACCAGCGCACCCGTCTCCATTTCGCCAATTCCGGGCCGTAGGGCGACGAGTATTCCCGCGAATCCAACCAACATGGCCAACCAACGCACACCGGTGATACGTTCGCCAAACAGCGGAATTGCGAGGACGGTGGCGAACACCGGCGCCGTAAAGGCCAACGCCGTGACCAGCGCAAGCGGTGCCATGCCGAGTGCGAAGAAGAAAGCGAACATGGATATAACATGGAATATGGCGCGAAGGCCGTGCTGAGCGAGACGCTTGGTCTTCAGCGGTGCTAGGCCCGAGCGGACGAAGGACGGCAACACCACCAGCAGTCCAAACAAGCTGGCGAAGAAGGCAATTTCGAAGGGATGTATGCGGCCCGAAACGTGCCGCACCGCCCCATGCATGCTGGCCATCCACAGGGTAGAGACCAGCATCCACAAAATTCCACGCGTAGGTTGGGCACCCATTGGCCGTCACGCGATATAGAACTGGGTGGCTTCAATATCCGTGAAGAAGCCGGGGGTCGGGGCGTTGTGCGGTTTCATGCTCATACCACCTTGCATTAATAATGACCCCCATGGAGATCGCTACCGCGTCCCGTCGGGCAGGAGCCTAACCTGCAGGCGATGGGCGCGCACAGTCAAGCCCTTGCGATGCCCTCCAACTGGCGGAGGCAGTCAGCAATCGAGATTGCCCCACACTCTTGACATTCCTGCCGCTCCGGTTCAGGATTTTTCCTGCGGCGAAAACTTTTTCGCATCCCGAAAGTTTTTAGGGACCGGGTGCGGTAGCGGTATCCCGAGGCGGTGTCGTCGAGTTTTGTGGTGATTTCCGGGGTGGTTTCAGTGATGACTTCGGGTTCGGACAAGAGTCAGATCCAATCCCTGGCCAAGGGCTTTCGGGTTCTTGAGACCTTTTCGGCTGAGGATCGGGAACTGACGCTGTCGGAAATCGCGGGCCGGGTTGGGCTCGATCCGGGAACCGTGTTTCGCATTCTCAGCACATTGACAACGCTTGGCTATCTGGACCGTGTTTCGGGAACCAAGCGGTTTCGGCTGACTCTCAGGGTGCTTGATCTTGGTTTTCACGCCATCGCACGCACCGAGTTGCGCGATTTGGCGCGTCCCATTCTGCGCTCCTTGGTCGGCCGAGTGAACGAGGCCGCCAGTCTGGCAACGCTTGACGGCGACGATGTCGTCTATCTGGAACGGGTGCATGCCGGATTGGTGCGCCTGGGCGTCGATACGCGCATCGGTTCGCGCCTGCCCGCCTACTACACCGCGCTGGGTCATGCCATTCTGGCCCATCTGCCGCGCGATGACCAATTGCGGGTTCTGAACATGCGCGAGCGCGTCCTGCTGACACCCAGCACACCGACGACGATCGCGGAAATCGACGCCCGCATGGAAGGTGTGCGGCGCGACGGCTACGCCCTGTCGGACCAGGAAGTCGTCGCCGGAATGCGAGTCATGGCGGCGCCGGTGCTGGACGCCGACGGACTGCCCTCGGCTGCCGTCAGTGTGGCGGCACCGGCGCACAGCCTGCCGCTAAAGGAATTCGTTTCACAGACCGCGCCCCCTCTGCTCGACGCCGCTGCCGCCATCGGCAAGGCGATCCGCTGTTCGGGCGCAACCACCCTTCAAACTCATCGACCGACACTAAACACGGCAAATAGTTTGAATTAACACAAGGAAAACCATCATGGCACGCATAGCACCCTTCCGCGGCATCCTGCCCGCGACCCAAGTCCCGTTCACTGCGGATCTGAAAATCGACGAGGCCGAGCTGCGCAGCTTCGGTCGCTGGCTCGCCAGCCACGAAGGCATTGGCGGACTGGTCCCCAACGGCCACACCGGCGAGGTCTTCGCCCTGTCGCCCAAGGAACGCGCCGAGGTCGTGCGCATCCTGGCCGACGAGGTGGGCGACAAGCTTCCGGTGATTTCCGGCATCAACTGCGAGTCCATCTCGGAAGCCTGTGAACATGCATGCATGGCCAAGGAAGCGGGCGCCAAGGGCCTGCTGATCATGCCGCCACACATCTGGCTGCGCTTTGGCATGCGGCCCGAGCATGTGATCGACTACTTCACCGCCATCGGCAAGGCCGCCGATCTCAATATGATCGTCCATATCTATCCGGCCTGGACCAAGGCGGCGTATTCTTCGGCCCTGCTGGCGGAACTGGCCCACATTCCGCAGGTCACGACGTTTAAGATCGGCACGCGGGAAATGTCCAAGTACCAGCGCGACATCTACGCCCTGCGCGCCGCAAGTCCGGACGTCACCATCCTGACCTGCCATGACGAATACTTGCTGGCGACCATGGTTCAGGGTGTTGACGGGGCGCTGGTGGGCTTCGCGTCCTTCATCCCTGATCGCATCGTCGCACTTTACAAAGCGGTCTGCGACGGTGATCTGAAGGCCGCCCAAGCTATTCAGGAATGGATCAACCCGCTGAAGGATGTGGTTTATTCCAGCGGCGAACCGTCGAGCGATGCCCATGCCCGCATGAAGGTCGCCATGAATCTGGCCGGACGCCTGAACACGACCCATGTGCGTCCGCCGATCCGCCTGCCCGAGGGCGACGCCTATGACGTTATTTACAATGCCGTGAAAAACGCGGGACTATTGCACAGGGAAGCGGCCTAGCGTCCGAGACAAGAGACGTTCGCTTTCAAAGGGAAACGTAACCAAACCATTGAGGAGGCTTCACATGTTTGATCGTAAGACATTGCTAAAAGTCGCCGCTGCCGTTACCGCCGTCGGTATCGCGTTACCGAGTATCGCTCAGGCCGAAACACTAAAAATCCAGGCCATGCGCGTCAACACCGGGTGGTATTTCTTCGGCGCCACCCTGGCCAAGCTGTTGCAGGAAAAGGTTCCAGCCGGAACCAATGTCGAAGTGGTGCCCAAGGGCGGCGGCGTTGGCAACGTCATTTCGGTCGATAGCGGCAAGGCGCAGATGGGCCTCGCCAATGTCTCGACCGCCAACTGGGGCTGGGCCGGAAATCAGGTTGTCTACAAGGGCACCAAGTACCGCAACATCCGCGCGCTCGCGGGCGGGCTGAACTCGGTGTGGTTTGTCGCCATGGTCCGCAAGGATTACCTGAAGGACACCGGGTTCAAATCGATGGAGGAAATCCTGACCTCCGGCAAGCCGGTGCGCATTTCCATGAAACCCGCTGGCAGCACGGTTCCCGTGGTCGCCGACATGCTGTTCGACTCCCTCGGTCTTGATCGCGCGGCCATCGAAAAAGGTGGCGGGGAATTCATCCAGGTCGCGGCCAAGCAGCTTCCTGATCTGGTTCGTGATGATCGCACCGATATCTATTTCGAGTCGGCCTTCAAGGGTCATCCGTCGGTTACCCAGGCCGACCAGACCGGCAAGGTCACCTTCATGGACCTGCCCGCCAAGTCCGTCAAAGCACTGGCCGAGGCTGGCCTGATTGCCAACCCGATGCCCGATTACTTCAAGGGCCAGGACGGCCCCACCCAGGCCGTCGACTTCGGCACCCAGTTGATCGCGCACAAGGATATGAGCGACGATCTCGCCTACCTGATCACCAAGACCGTGTGTGAGAGCAAGGCAGACATGGTTGCGGCCCACAAGGCGTGGTCGAACTTCAACCCCGAAAACGCCTGGAAGCCCGAAAATACGGGCATTCCGCTCCATCCGGGCGCAATCCGCTACTACAAAGAACGCGGCTGGATGTAGTCGTAAATAAAGGGGCCGGGCGCCATAAAACGCCCGGCCCAGTTTTTTTGGGGGAGTGATTTGTGACGTTTGATCGAACCGTTTCGGGGGTCCGCATCCTGTTGGGAACGATGTGGCTCGCCGGACAGCTTTACATCATTACCTTTCCATCGATCCCGATGATCCAGCGGCCGCTGCATCTGATGACGGCCATGGCCTTGGTCATCCTGTGGACGCCGCTTGACGCCGCGCGCCTCGGCCGGATTGCAAGCCGGATCATCGATTTGTCGATCCTGGCGGCCATCGTGGCGACGACGACCTATTACATGATCGAGGCCAACCGCCTGACGGCGCGCATGGAAGGCATCGAAGAGGTCATGACCCACGACATCGTCTTCGGCTCCATCCTGGTGCTGGTGTTGATGGAGTGCGTGCGCCGCGTGGTCGGCTGGTCGCTGCTCGGCGTCATCCTAGCGTTTTTGGTGTATGGGTTCTGCGGCAGTTGGTTCCCCGGCTGGATGGAATTCAGCGGCTTTGATATTTCTGAGGTCATCGAAAACTTCACCATGACCGCCAACGGCATCCTGGGCATCACCACCGCGACATCGGTTCATTTCGTGTTCTATTTTGTCGTCTTCGGGGCCTTTTATTCGGCTATCGGCGGCAGCCAGTTGTTCATCGATATCGGCCTGTCCGCCGTCGGCACCCAGCGTGGCGGCGCGGCCAAGGCCGCCGTGGTGTCGTCAAGTATGATGGGCAGCATTTCGGGAAGCGCGGTCGCCAATGTGGCGGCCACCGGCGTCTTCACCATCCCCTTCATGCGCCGCACCGGCTACACCGCGGAGCGCGCGGCGGCGACCGAGGCCATCGCGTCTACCGGCGGGCAATTGATGCCGCCGATCATGGGCATCGCCGCGTTTCTGATGGCCGAAGTCCTGCAGATGGATTACGGCCGCATTGCGCTGGCGGGCATCATTCCGGCGGTATCGTTCTATGTGGCGGTGTTCCTGTCCGTCGATCTGCATGCCCGTCGCACCGGAACAGGTACGGTATCCAAGGCCGATATTGGCGAGATAGCGAATGTGCTGCCGCGCCTCTATCTTCTGGCGCCGCCGGTCATCCTGATCGGGTTTCTGGTGCAGGGATACTCCGCGACCTATTCGGCGGTGATCGCCATTTTGTCGTGCCCGGTTGTCGCCTATCTGAACCGCAAAAGCTGGCTCGGACCCAAGGACTGGATCGCGGCCATCGGCAACGCAACCAAACAGACCGCCCAGGTCGCGGCCCCCATCGCCGCCATCGGCATGATCATTGCCATCGCCATTCAGTCGAACTTGGCGCTCAAGTTCTCCAACCGCCTGATGGACATCGGCGGCGGCACCCTGATTGGTGCCATGATGGTCGTTATTTTGGGCTGCATCATCATGGGCATGGGGCTGCCGACCGTGGCGGCCTACGCCATCGGTGCGGTGATGTTCGCGCCCGCGCTGGTCAAGTTGGGCATCCCCGATTTGTCGGCGCATTTCTTCGTTATGTATTTCTGTGTGCTGTCCATGGTCACGCCGCCGGTGGCCCTGGCTTCCTATACGGCGGCAGGGATGGCGGGCGCCAATACGATGCAGACCAGCGTCCAGGCGTTCAGGATCAGCATCGTGTCGTTCTTCATTCCCTTCGCCTTCGCCTTCGATCCGGCGTTGTTGGGGTATGGATCACTGCCCTGGATCATGTTCGCCTTCGTCTCGTTGATGATCGGCACTGCGGCCTGGGCCATAGCCGTCGAGGGATACCTGTTCGGGCCGCTGTCGGTCACCGAGCGCGTCCTGTTCGGGCTGGCATCCATGGTTGCCATTTTCTCGCCCACCGGCCACATGGCCTGGGCGGGTGCGATGGTAGTAATCCTGTTGCTGGCGGGGTGGCGATGGCGATCGCGCAAAACTGGTACGGAGGCACAAAGCCCATGAGCGTCACCCTCAAACCCGTTCCCGCTGCACCGCGCTGGGAAAAACAGGGCAATACTATTTGGGTGTCCTGCCGCAAGTGCCAGGGCTGGTTCCCCATCGGTGGTGATCTGCTAGCCAACGGGACCATCGAATTGAAATGCCCCCACTGCAATGACGCCTTCCTTCCTCCCGATGCGGCGAAGGTGATCCAGCCATGACAAAAGATCTGCGCACGTTCTTAGCCGATCCGACGACCCCGGTCTTCCGACCGCAAACGCCGGTGTCGATCATCCACCACATTACCGCCATCCAACATGCCCTGGCGCGGGCCGGGCGCTTCCCGGTGGTCCAGGTCGATGAACCGCTAATGGCCGACGGCACCCCGTCGCCGATGCCGGTGGTGACCAACCTGTTCGCCAGCCGCGAGTTGAACGCGCGGGTGCTTGGAATTTCGGATCACAAGCGCGCGGCGTCCGAATTCTCGACCATCTCCATGAAGTCGATTGCGCCGACCATCGTCAGCCGCGCAAATGCGCCGGTTCAGGACCTCGTCAAGGAAGGCGACGCGGCGGACGTCCTGTCGCTTCCGGTTCTGCGCCAGCATGCGCTTGATGTCGCGCCCTATCTGTCGGCGGCGCACATCTCGACTTATGATCCCGACACCGGCATCGACAACACCGCCATTCAGCGCCTTGCGGTGCATGAAGGACGGTTTATGAGCTTCCACGCCTTCGGGGCCGGGCACAACGCCATGAACATCCAAAAGTTCTGGGCGCGCGGCGAGGCCTGCCCGATGGCCGTATGGATCGGCCATCATCCCGGCGTGTCCATCGGCGCCCAGGCAAAATTGGGCTATCCCGAAAGCCATTGGGCAACGGCGGGCGGCATGGTTGACGAGGCGATCCGTCTGGTTCCCAGCATCACCCACGGCGACAAGCTGATGGTTCCCGCTGACGCCGAAATCGTCATCGAAGGCTGGTGTCCGCCCGATCGCAAGGCCGCCGACGGCCCGCTGGCCGAATACCACGGCTATATGGGCCTGCAAATTGCCTGTCCGACCATGGACGTAACCTGCATCACCCAACGTAATGACGCCATCTATCAAGATTGCGGCGCTGGGCTGCACGACCACCTGATCTGCGAAAACCTGCCCATCGAGGGCAAAATCTATTCACTGGTCAAGCCGATGGCGCCATCTCTGGTGAATGTACACCTCCCGTTTTCAGGGCGACGGTTCAACACCTATCTGCAATTTAAAAATCCGCGCCTTGGCGAAGTGCGCGACGCCTTGAGCGCCGCCCTTGGTTTTCGTCGCCACCGCACGGTGATTGCGGTGGACGACGATATCGACATCTTCGACGACAAGCAGATCATGTGGGCGCTTGCGACCCGGGTGCAGTGGCACCGCGATATGTTTACCATCGACGGTCTCAGCTATCCGCCGCACGATCCGTCGTTGCCACCGGGGGCCAAAACCATCACCAAAGCGGCCATCGATGCCACCCTTCCGCCCGCTCCCGGCCCCGGCCTGCCGCGCCCCTTCGCGCCAACCATCACCGTTGGCGAGGATGCGCTGCGTGCCGCCCAGGCGATGCTGGACGGGGTCGACGACACCGGATGGCCAAGCATATGACATTATTGCCCAGCCAGCAGGCCCGGCTCGATTGCCGCGATGGGACCCACACCGGAACCAGCCGGGGCGTCGCCCTGGGGTTCGTGCAATGCAATCTGGTCATCTTGCCGCAATCACTGGCCTACGAGTTCCTGCTCTACTGTCAGCGCAACCCGAAACCGTGCCCGGTGATGGAGGTCTGCGACACCGGCGACGCAGAACCCAAACGTCTGGCACCGGGGGCCGATCTACGCACCGATCTGGCGCGCTATGCCGTTTTTCGCCACGGTGATCGACAAGGCGATGTGACCGATATCTGCGATCTTTGGCGGGACGATTTCGTCGCCTTCCTGATTGGTTCGGGCATCACGTTCGATCAGGCGTTGGAGCGTGCGGGCGTGCCGACAGAAAAGGATCGCTGGGTGGTGCGCACGACCCTACCGACCGAACCGGCGGGCCGCTTCAAAGGTCCCATGGTGGCGACCATGCGGTGGCTGACGCCCGAACAGGCAGTCACGGCGGTTCAGGTTTCATCGAGGTTTCCGTTCAATCACGGTGCGCCGATCCATGTCGGCGATCCGGCGGCCATCGGCGCCGATTTGGCCGACCCCTTGTTCGGCCCGGCGGTCGAGGGCGTGCCCACTGATAAGGTCGCGGTTTTCTGGGCCTGCGGCGTCACTCCGCAAGAGGTCGCCTTGGCCGCCAAAATCGAACTGATGATTACCCACGCGCCCGCGCACAGCTTCATCACCGACCTTGCCGCCGATCGGATGTGCACACCATGACCAAGGGACAAACCTATCCGGGCGAAAGCACCACTGTTCGCGATCCACGCACCGGCGCCGTCGTGCGACAGGTAACGAGCCACCCGTCGATCCATCATCAACCGTTCTTTTTCATTCCCGCCTATGACGACGCCATGGCGCGTCTGGTCTTTGTTTCCTACCGAACCGGCACACCGCAAATTTTCGCCGAAGATCGGGCCACCGGTGATCTGATCCAGCTGACCGACCGGGCGGGCATCGACGAATGGTCCGTCTATCCGTCGCGCGATGGCCGGTTCGTGCTGTTTATCGCTGATAACGTCGGCGTGCGGCTCGACCTTTCCACCCTGAATGAGACGGACCTGGTGGACTTCCGTGATCAGGCTCAGGCCCGCGAAGGCATGGTTGCCAGCGGCATGGGAACCACGGCTTTGTCGTGGGATAATCGCTGGTGGGCGGTGCCGGTGAAGGTGCGAGGCGGTTTTCGCTTCTATGTCGTCGACACCGAAGGCGGTGTGGCAAACTGCATTCTGGAGCGTGACGTCATCGGCCATCCGCAATTCTGCCCGGATGATCCAAACCTTATTTTGTACATGGGACCGCATACAGCGCGGGTCTGGGTGGTGGGACGCGACGGGTCTGACCACCGGATGATCTATTCCCGCGACACGGAGCGCAACGAGTGGGTCGTGCACGAATCATGGATTCCGGGACGGCGCGAAATCAGCTTCGTTGACTGGCCCAACGGTGTTTGGGCGATCGACGTGGACACCGGCGCCAAGCGCAAGGTCTGCACCTTTAACGCCTGGCACCCAATGTGCAGCCCTGACGGCACTCGCATGGTGTGCGACACCAATTTTCCCGATGACGGCTTGCGCGTCTTCGATCCCAGGCCCGGCGGCGGGACGCCGGATACGCTTTGCTTCGCGGGGGCCTCCCAGATGGGCACGCACTGGGCAGAACCGTTCCCCTACGCCAACGGCCCGGTCAAGGTTTACGCGCCCCAGCACACCCATCCCCACCCCAGCTTCGCTCCCGATAGGTCGCGGGTCGTATTCACCTCGGACAGCAGCGGCTACGCCCAGGTATATGAATGTGTAATTCGTGTGTAATTGTGCTGGCGAAATGAACGGGTGCGGTGGGGGCTCAAGATCACTCAACGACCTTGAATAGCCCTTAAGCCGCCGATAACTATTTGAAAATGTTTGATTTTTATGATTTTCGAGAAGGTTTGAGAATGCCCGAGAATTCGGGCGGAAAGGACTTAAAATCCCTCGGCTTTCCGAGACGGAAATCTGCTGTCACAATTACCCAGACCCTTATACACCTTGGCGCTTCACGGATATTGCACCCGGACGTCGTGCTCATGGTAGGCCCAATTTCCCTGTTTGCCGTGAACCTGTTTGCGCCTTCAATCTCAACCAGGAAATCAGAAAAGTTTTAAATATCCCCTTGTCGGGATTCAAATGTGTCCCCAATTAATGATTGTTGATAATAATATTAAGTCGCAATGACTAAAATAATCGAAAACGAGGGGGATACATTCACGAGTGAGCGCCGGGGAGGTGCAGTAGTAAACTGTTAGGCGGCGAAAGGACGTTGCCATGATCCGACTTATGGCGTTTTCAATATTGGTAATCTTCCTGTCCGTAGGTGGTCAGGCTTCGGCTCAGATTTCAGCGTGCGGCGACCGTGGGTCAATTGCCGAAAAACTTGATGACGGTTATTCAGAACAACCTGTGGCGATGGGCCTGTCGACCGATGGTTCGGTTATTGAAGTGTTTGCCTCAACGACCGGAACTTTCACTATTGTCGTTACCCAACCCACCGGCATGAGCTGCATTCTCGTTACCGGCGGAAGCTGGGAGGGGTTAGCGTCGTTGAAAGCTGATCTGAATATCTAGAATCCAAATGCCCACGACTAGGTGACGATCGACGGCATCATTGACCTGATTTGCAGGTCAATGAACGATTCCGCCAAGTGCGCGTAATATTTCTCCACCATCCTGGTGTCGGCGTGGCCGAGCTGTTTGGCTATGACGATTAACGGAATCCCCGCCATTGCTGCGTGACTTGCATATGTGTGCCGTAGCGTGTGGAGGCAGATCGGCGGGATTATTTCCGCCTTTTGACAGGCTTCTTTCAGAAGTTTGTCGTATTGGTCACGACCCCAAGGCCGACCGTCATGTCGGACAAACAGCGGGGCTTCGTTGTCCCTGTCACTCGCCAAAGTCCCAAAGAACTCGTTGCCCTCATCGGTCAGGGTTACGGCTCGTGGGTAGCCACTCTTGGTGCGCTCAATGAACACCTTTCGAGACTGAGGCAGATAGTCCCGCACCTTCATTCTTTGCAACTCACCCGCCCGGCAACCCGTTAGCAAGGCCCCTTTGACCAAGTGACCAATGTCGAGATCGGCGGCGTCGATTAACTGACGGCATTCGTCCCTTGTCAGAAAGCGTACCCTCGGCTGCATGACACCCCGGTGCTTTCGAACTCTCCGCCAAGCAAAGTCAGTGTCGATATGTCCGTCATAAAAGGCTTTGTTTAGTCCGGCTCTGAGAAATGCCAATATTCGGTTGGCGCTGTGTTTTCTTCTCCGAAGCTCCTCTCGGGTTCTGGGCAGTGGCTTGTGCCGTATTGGCTTTCCTCGCCCCGATCGTATCCGGGCCGCAGACATCGTCAACTTGTCCAGCCAAACAACGATATGCGACGTGGTCAGTTCACTCAACGGGATTTAGCCAAGGTCGGGAAGAACGAATGAGATAATGGACGCGGCGGCGACACGAATGTCCTTTCGGTTTCCCCGATACCAATGAAGGTATTCGATCATCGCATGACCGACCGTGTATTCCGCGACGTCGGGCGGGTCTGGTATTATTGGTTCCCGATGCTTTGGCGGCACCGGGTCGATGGCATTGGACGCAAAATCGGTAAACCACTCTTCTGCGGTCTCCAACGCCTGCTCGAAACTCAAGACGCGCAACCCATCAGCGGGTTTGGTGTCGTCAGCCTCGCCAAGAGCAAGGTTCTTGTAGGTTCTGTTCAGCAACCGGATGCGCGCGCGCCACGTAGATTTCGATTTGCCTTTCATGTACCCGATCTGACGACCGTAGGCGGTGGACCACCAATACGGATAGTGGCGGCCTGGAAGTTTCTTCCGTTCGCTCCGGGTCTCAATGCAATACAGCTGATTTGGATAGTGAAAGATGTGGCTTCGTGGATCGACGATGAGCATTGCACCTCCTCATCCTTCAAGATAAATCTCTAAAATCACGAATTAACTTGTTTTAAGTTTATCTACTTTGGTGTCAATTGCGACCCCTTTCTGAGCGCCATCATTCTCGTTAACTAAATTATGGGTAATCGAATAAAAACGGTCCCTCAGGAGCCACCTCCAAGTCTCTCGTGGACCTCGTCCAAAAGAAAATCTTTCGCGGCAAGGGGGGTGGCAGAAAACACGATTGGCCGTCGGGCATTGGGCGGCGCGCGTCCGGAGACTCTTCTGATCATTCATATCATCTGTCGGCCAAAGGTCTCCGGGCCTTCTGCAACTTCCTTCCGACGTCTTCGGCTCGCAGGTGGGTGTAGCGGAACAGCATCCTGGGATCGCGGTGGCCACTGATCAGGGCGACCTCCGGCACCGACAACCCCATTTCAAAGAAACGGCTGACTGCCTCATGGCGAAGGTCGTGGAAATGGAGCCCATCTAAACCGACCCGCCGCACTAGGCGCTTCCAAGCTTGCCGTAGCCCGTCGGGCGTGATGGTGAACGGGGAAGGTCGGTCGGTCGGCTGTGCCGTGAGAATTTTGGTCGCCTGATCGGTCAAAGGAATCGTTCGCGGATATCCGGTTTTGGTGATCGGTATGTGCAAGAGCCGTTTATCGAGGTCGACGTCCTGCCATTGCATTTGGGTGATTTCCCCGCGCCGCATTCCCGTTTCAATGGCGAACTGGATGACGGGCAAGAGGTAGCCGACACGGCTCTTGCGGCAACCCTGAAGGAGGACTTCCAGTTCCCCGCCCTCCAGGCGTCGATCCCTCGGCTTGTCCGGCTGCGGGCGTCTGAGGCTCTTGAGAGGGTTATTCTCGATGGGAAATCCCCACTCCCGATTCGCCAACTCGAAAGTGTGCTGAAGAAGGGTCATCTCTCGGCGGATCGTTGTCGGCTTGACCCGTTCAAGACGGCAGTCACGATAGTTCGCAAAGACCTTGGGCGATACCTCGGAGAGGGATAGGGCGGCGAAGGATTGGCGAAGCAGGGCGTTGAGGATGATCGTCTCGTTGCCCCGGCCACGTTTGGTCGGGGTGACGGCGTCGCGGTAACGCCTGATAAGGTCCGCGACGGTCACCGTTTTGAGAATACGGGGGTCAATGGGGAAGCCGGTCCGATCGGCATCGGTCTCGATCTGTCGTGCCCAACGTTCGGCGTCAATTTTCAAGGCGAAGGATTTACTGAGAGATTTATGGCCCTGTCGGCGGACCTGAACTTGCCATCGGTCGCCGCGTTTTCGGAGGGTTGCCATGGTAAAATTCGTCCCGTCACTGTGACACCAGTGTGACAGACCGAGTTGCAAGGGTTTTTGAAGGTTGCCGTTATCGCCATAACCCATTGAAAAGTTTGGCGAAAAATGGTGGGCGCGGCTGGGTTTGAACCAGCGACCTCTCGCGTGTGAGGCGAGCGTTCTCCCGCTGAACTACGCGCCCATCCAATGGACGGCGGCCATATAATGCCGCCAACGGCGATCTGTCAAGAAAGGCTCGCCAATGCATCGGGAAGTTTGTTGAATTCGTCGATAACGACATCGGCCCCAAGCTCGGTCACCGGTACGCGAGAATAGCCGTATGAACACAGCACTGCGGGCGACCCGGCAGCCCGTGCGCAAGCCAGATCGTTGAGGTGATCGCCGACCATAACAGCTTCGGCAGGGGCTGTGCCCAAGGCGTCCAGCGTCGCAATCAAGTGTTTCGGATCGGGTTTGCGGATACCTTCCAGCGCGTCGCCGCCCAAGGCCGCATTGAAATAGCGGGCCAGATCGAAGGCTTCCAGAATTTCCATTGTTGCGGCCTGCGGCTTGTTGGTGCAAACCGCCATGGCGAAGCCAGCCTTGCGTAATTTAGCGAGAGTTTCGGCAACCCCCGGATAGGGCTTGGTCAGTTCGGCATTGCGGCCATTGTATTCGTCAATAAATTTGCTGAGCGACCCGGCAAGCATTTCAACCGCATTGCCGTCCGGAATTCCGCCGCTGGCTTCAAGCGCCCTCTCAACCAGCTTGGGAACGCCGTCACCGATCATGCCCGTAACGGCATCAACGGAGAGCTTCTGGCGCCCGGTCAGGGCCAGCATCCGGTTGATCGCCGCCTGAAGGTCCGGCGCGCTATCGACGAGCGTGCCATCCAAATCGAAGACGACGGCCTTAAACTTTGACCCAGTTTTATTGCGCATTGCAAAAATCCGAAACAACTTGTGACTTGGCGCGATTCGCGCCTTGTGGCAATGTCTGTCCGACACGTCCTAGAATTCGATCTTGTAAACAACCGAAGCGATATGACCAAGAAAAAAACCGCCGCCATAATCCTTGCCGCGGGTCTGGGTACCCGTATGGAGTCCGATAAGCCGAAGGTTCTCCACACGATTGCCGGACGTGCGATGATTTCACACCTCATGGAAACCCTGGGGCGTTTTGAACCCGACCGCATCGCCGTGGTGATCGGCAATGGGATGGAGGGTGTCGCCGATTCGGTCGCCCCTCATCCGTGTTGCATACAGGAACCCCGGCTAGGAACCGGCCATGCCGTCTTGGCGGCCAAAAGCGCCATGCACGATTTCGATGGCGACGTTCTGATCGTTTACGGCGACACGCCGCTGGTTTCGCAATCCACCTTCGAGGCGATGCTGGAAACGCGCCGGGCCACGCGGGGAACCGGAGCCGTGGTGCTGGGCTTTCGCCCAGACGATCCGGGTGCCTATGGACGCCTTGTCGTTGGCGACGACGGATCGTTGGAAGCTATTGTCGAGGCCAAGGAAGCCACACCCGAACAACTGGCCATACCGCTTTGCAATTCCGGGGTCATGGCCATCGATGGGGCTCGCCTTTTTGGCTGGTTGGCGCGCATTGGCAACGCCAATGCCAAGGGCGAATACTATCTGACCGATCTGATCGAACTGGCGCGCGCCGACGGACTGCGGTGTGCCTTTGTAGAAGCGCCGGTTGAAGAGCTACTGGGGATCAATTCGCGGGCCGATCTGGCGGTGGCCGAGGCCGTGGTGCAAACCGGGCTGCGGGCGCGAGCCATGGTCGCCGGTGTCACCATGATCGACCCGGCAAGCGTTTTCCTAAGCTGGGATACACAGTTGGGCCGCGATGTCGTTATCGGCCCGAATGTGGTTTTCGGTCCGGGCGTAACGGTTGGCGAGGGAACGGAAATTCTGCCATTCTCACATCTGGAAGGCGCGACCGTTGGCGCGGGTGTTCGCGTTGGCCCCTTTGCCAGACTCCGCCCCGGTGCCGACATCGCCGATACCGCGCGCATCGGAAATTTTGTTGAAATCAAGAACGCTTCCATCGAACTGGGGGCCAAGGTCAGCCACCTGACGTATATCGGCGATGCCCGTGTCGGTCCGCGCGCCAATATCGGGGCCGGGACCATCACCTGCAATTACGACGGCTTCTTCAAAGACCGTACCGACATCGGCGCAGACGCCTTCATCGGCTCCAACACGGCGCTGGTGGCACCGGTGAAAGTCGGCGACGGAGCCACGACCGGGGCCGGAAGCGTCATCACCAAGGATGTTCCAGCCGATGCCCTGGCCCTGACCCGCGCGCCGATGAAGGTGCTCGCCGGTTGGGCCAAACAGTTTCGGAAGAGACGTGCAGCGGAAAAGAAAAAAGGGTAACGCAAAGAATGTGTGGGATCGTCGGCATTATAGGTAAGTCGGACGTCGCTCCTTCGATCATGGAAGGGCTGAAGCGGCTTGAATACCGCGGTTATGATTCAGCCGGAATCGCCACGCTGGTCAACGGCAGCATCGAACGCCGCCGGGCAGAGGGCAAGCTGACCAACCTGCAAGCCCTTCTGGGCGACAACCCTGTGCGCGGGCGCATTGGCATCGGCCATACCCGCTGGGCCACCCACGGCGTCCCCAACGAAACCAACGCCCACCCCCACGCCACGGACAAGGTGGCCGTGGTTCATAACGGAATTATCGAGAACTTCGTCGAGCTTCGCGCCGAACTGACCGATCTGGGCCACAAACTTGAAACCGACACCGACACCGAAGTCGTGGCCCACCTGATCACCCGCTATCTGGAAGACGGACAAGATCCCGCCGAAGCCACATTCAGCGCCTTGCAACGCCTGGAAGGGGCGTTCGCCCTGGGCATCATTTTCGCGGGCCAGCACGACCTGATGATCTGCGCGCGGCGCGGCAGCCCGTTGGCCATTGGCTATGGCGACGGCGAGATGTTCATTGGATCCGATGCCCTGGCCCTGGCCCCGCTGACTCAAAAACTCACCTATCTGGACGAGGGCGACTGGGCGGTTCTTACGGGCGCGGGCGCAACCGTTCATGACGAAGACGGCAACGTTGTGGAGCGCGAAATCCGCTCAACAGCACTTTCCGGCGCGCTGATCGGCAAGGGCGGCTATCGCCACTTTATGCTCAAGGAAATTTACGAGCAGCCGCAGGTCATCGGCGACACCCTTCGCAGCTACATCAATCCGGCCAGCCGATCCGTAACTCTGCCCGCTCTTCCCAGCCAAATCGCCATCGCCCCGCGCTTTACCCTGGTGGCCTGCGGAACCGCGTTTTACGCGTGCATGGTCGCCAAATACTGGTTGGAACGCATCGCCCGGGTTCCGGTTGAAGTCGATATCGCGTCTGAATTTCGCTACCGGGCCGCTGACATGCCCAAGGGCGGCGTTGCGTTGTTTGTTTCGCAATCAGGCGAGACCGCCGACACCTTGGCCGCGTTGCGCTATGCGCGCCAGCAGGGCCAGCACATTGTTTCAGTCGCCAACGTTCCCGAAAGCACGATTTCCAGGGAATCCGATATCGTGCTGTCCACCCTTGCCGGGCCCGAAATCGGCGTTGCCTCGACCAAGGCGTTTACCACACAGTTGACGGTGCTGGCCTGCCTGACCATCGCGGTTGGACGGGCGCGTGGAACAATTTCGCCCAGTGACGAGGCGCGGCTGGTCGGCGCGCTAACCGAGGTTCCAGCCCGTGCCGCCGAAGTCCTGAACCATGACAGCCGCCTGCGCGAGCTTGCCCATGACATGGCCGAAGCCCGCGACGTTCTTTATCTGGGGCGCGGAACCAGCTACGCCATTGCCCTTGAAGGGGCGCTGAAGCTCAAGGAAATCTCGTATATTCATGCCGAAGGCTATGCTGCGGGCGAAATGAAGCACGGCCCCATCGCACTGATCGACGAAACCGTTCCGGTCATCGTTATCGCGCCGTCGGATGACCTGTTCGATAAAACGGCATCGAATGTGCAGGAAGTGATTGCCAGGGGCGGGCGCGTCATCTTTTTCGGTGACAAGCGCGGGATCAGTCGCCTGGGTGACGTACGGGCAACCTGCATCGCGCTGCCGGAAGTTGACGAATTCGTCGCCCCCATCCTCTATTCCATCCCGGTCCAACTGCTGGCCTACCATGTGGCCGTTATCAAGGGGACCGACGTCGATCAGCCACGCAATCTCGCCAAAAGCGTTACTGTAGAGTAGTTTTCAACGGGGGTAGTATGATTCCCTTTGAAAACTTACCGGGAACCACATCTCCGTCATCGTCTTGATAGTCTCCAACGAGCGGGAGTCTGAAGCGAACGGTCAGTTCGTGTTCGTTGGTGTCGTGGTTCAACCGAACATCAATCCGGTCAACGTGGACCTCCAAAAACTGTCGTTTCCGGAGGTCCGAAAACCCAATAACCTTCTCCATCTTGGTGTCGAATAGAGAGATAGCGTTCATCCATCGTTTCTGGTTCCCCATCTCTTTGGTTTTCAATTTGGATTGGTTTATCTGGTCCTTTGTTTTCTGTAGTTCGTCATTGAGGTTCACCCGAATTTTCTGGGCGATAGCATCATCCATGGCGTCAAGGAGGTGTTTGGTTTCGAAGTCCGCAATGGCCTTCTGAATGCGCTCCAACCTTTTTACCAACTGTTTGGTCTTCTTCTTCTCACGAAGCAGCTCGGTGTCGTGATTCACATTGTCAATAAACTGTCGTTGAACTCGGTCTTTGAGGATGTGGGAGTTGGAAAGACTTTCAACGACACAGTCCCAGACCATTTTGTCAGTTCGTGGGATGTTGAGAGAACGGGTCATGTCGCAACCTCTTCCCCGGACCCATTTCTCTTCTTTCTTTGGTGCTGTTTTTACCCAGTTTCGTTCTTTCCGAACGCAGTAGTAGAATCGCTCGTTCTTAGAAGGTTTGGTCCTTCCTCCCATTGGGGTTCCACAATGACCACAGAACATCAGGTTCCGAAGTAGGTAGAACCGTTTGGTTCGGTTGTTCTGGTTTTTTCGTGCCTTGATTTTTTCCCGTTGGTCTTGGACAGAGTTCCAAAGACGATTTTCCATGATGGAGGGACAGCAACACTCCACACACTCACCCAGTTTCTTATCGGTGTATGAGTAATGTCCAATAAAATGGGTATTTTGTAATATTTTTTGAACCGAACCAAGGGACCAAGTTCCCTTCCGCCGACGAGGTGAAACTCCTTCCGTATCCAACTGAGTTTTTATCCATTGGGTGGTTTTACCCTTTGAATACCATTTGTAGATTTTTTTGACCGACTGACTTTCGTTGGGGTTCTCAACAAGCTTCCCATCTCGGATTTCGTATCCAAACGGGGGTGGTCCCCCCATCCAAAACCCCTGTTTGACCCTATTGAGTTTCCCTAACCGACTTCTCTCTGTTCGCAACGCATTGTCGTATTGAGCAATTCCATCAAGGACGGTCTTCATCAACAGGTCAGTTGCATTGGTTAGGTCAAACTGACCATCCTTGGTGTAGAGTTTGACCTCATGTTTTTGGAGTGAGATACGGATAGTCTGTTGGGTGATGCTATTTCGGGAAAGACGGTCGTTGTTATAAACCCACAGGTGACGAACCTCGCCGTCCTCTACCTCCAACAAGAGTTTCTTCAGGACCGGTCGGTTGTCCAAGTCTTCATAATTTGACGAAGCACTACCTTCGTTCCATACCTTGTGGTCAAATCCGAGTTCCTTGGATTTATGTATCCCCAGTTCCTTTTGGGATTGAAGGGAGGTGCCCTGTTCTTCCTGAACAGTGGTGGAAACACGGGTGTAGATATGAAGTTTGTCAGTCATCTCAAAATTTCCACCCCCTTTGAAAACATTCTATATCCTTGGGGTGTCATTATACATCTCAAAATCAATTCCAAAAAGAGTCCGAGAAAATTCCTTTCGTGATGATGATGACGAAAACACCCGTATCACCCGTCATATGACACGGTTACGCCGCGAACTCCCTATTCGCGAATTTAGCAATCGCACTGGTGACGGCGATTCTGACGAGCTCACTGTCCGTGATATCCATCTTATCGGCAGTGCGTGATAATTCCTCACGAAGGTAATCGGATATGGGCATGAAGAAATAGAGGATTATCGCGACGAACTGGGTGGATAACCTTCTCAATCGCGTGCGGGTAGACCCGCACCGTGCGATGTCCGGTTTGAGCGTGTATGCACTAGACAATATCGACCATGCACACCAGCGCTCAAAATATCGTCTCCAAGCATGGGTGGTGATTGGGATGAAAATACTATCCCTCACAAAACACTTTTATGCATTCCCAATTTTGATGTATGTACGGCGAAACCATATTCGTTTCAGAATCAGGAACTGGACCATTTCATGAAAATCAATGAATCTGCCCTCAACAAGGGTGAACTTCGAAAACTCAATGCACTCCGTAAATCCATTGGCGTCAATCTCGGTGAAGAGGCATTCTCAAAATGGTTTGCGGAAAAGGCGAGGGCAAATCCTGCAAAACAAAACGACCCTGTTGCCGAGAAGATTGCGGAAGCACTGAAGCCCTTTGTGGACGATAAATCCTTCAAACTCGGCAACTCTGGTTACCGCATCAGACGGGCAAAGGGCAAAAACGCAGAGGGGTTCATTGCCGAGAAGATTGTGAAGTAATTTTGGGCGCACAAGAGGGGACTGGAAACACTTCTAGTCTCCTTTTTGATTCAATGAGAAACACCTGTATCACCCGTCATACAATGACGCTACGCGACGGCTCTATACGGTTCGCGAATTTGGCAATCGCGCTGGTGACGGCGAGATGTGTTTATGGTTTCAAACCTCGTCCTACGAGGAACAAGAACCCCTCCACTTTGTCTCCGCCTCCTGGGTGGATGCTCAGTTTTTTTGAAATTTCATCCATTGACTTGAGATAATTTGGATAATGGACAGGGAAATTGTCCAAGTAGTTTTTTAACATTCTTCCCGTCTTATTTTTCATATGTTGAAAATCTTCTGAAAATACATTGCCACCGCATATATCATTCATAACTTGGTCGAATATGAAGCATTTGTAACGACTTCCATTTTCTTCATATTTACAATCAAAGAAGTATAAGAATTTTGACAATGTTGAAATTCCCACTCCTTTAATCTTTTTGAGGTCTTCTAAATCTGCAAACGAAATTGTATTTTTGTAGCTAATATGTTTTTGAATATCTTTGATACCCTTCAAAAACTTTTCAAAATTGTCTCCCCTCATTCCCCCTGGATACCCCCATATTACCGAAGCAAACAATCCATGAAGAGCGTCTTTCTTACAAAGTTCAAAAATCTCCTTCCGTGAAAATGACAGATTACCATTTGTATCATTTTCATTAATAAAATTTCTAAAGTCCAAATCTTTAAATTTTTCCCACGTAACAATTTTTGACACTTCCCCTTGTTCTCTAATCGGGAAATCGGAAATCGTTTTTCGATATCTTTCAATAGCCATAGTGTCCCTCTTTGGTAATCCAGCGCCCACGAAGAATGGCGATATTCTGCCGATTCCATCAGGATTGTGCAATCCCATCCGCAACACTCCGATTTGCGAATTTAGCAATCGCACTGGTGATGGCAATTCTAACCAGCGCTGAATCTGTGACATCCATTTTATCGGCAGTGCGTGATAATTCCTCACGGAGGTAATCGCTCAACCGAAAACTCATCATCGTGGCGTCTTTCTTTAAACTCATTTTCTGGTTCCTTTCAGCGTTTCAGGTGGCAACTGTGACATCATAAATGTGAGTGAGGCAGTGGCGAGGACCATGGAAGCGAGCGCATCAAAGGATTTGGCATCGACCTTCTTTGAGCGTTGGATTTCCTTCCGTTTGGTGTTGATGTGGTTCATCAGGACGAGTGCCGAAGCACCCCTGAGAAACGATTCATCCAGCGTTTTGGGATGGTCGTCGTGATATTCGGTGAAGGATTTCATCTCAACGTCCCTTCAACAAAATCACGGCAACAGGTTTGGGCGACGGCATCACGACACCCCCATTGGTGCGGGAACTGAGAAATCATGCAAGACAGGGTCAAAGACATCTTCAGGACGAGCATTCTGAACGGTCTGAATCATTCGGGCCTTCATGTGATGAAATTCGGGCAGATGAACGTGGCTTGATGGATTGTCCAGTAGTGATAGGGTCCATCTTAGTTGTTGGTAGGTCATTATCGTATCCTTTGGTAAAAGTTGGTGTCTAAAAATGTATTTAGATAATTCACTCACTTCGTTCGTGAATATCCCTACGGGATTATTCATGAAATGTGAGATAGAATTTAATTAGAAACTTGAAATATCGTAAACGTAGAAACTATCAATTTAATGCTTACATACCCATTTATAACGAAAACCACACAAATCGTTACAAACCGAGTGAAGTTTCTTCAATTAAATCATCTGGAACTGGGACTCTTTCGTTTTCCGGTAATGACCGTTGCCATCTTTGAAACGAGTTATTCGTGTATTGAGGACACCATGTCCCAGCATGTTCAGGCTTGATAAGGTCTTTCGGCGTTTTGAGTGAATGACCGTGATAGGGGTTTTGGGGATTTAATGAACCGCCAGTTAGCTCCCATCGCTTGCGTCCAATGTGTTCGTGTTGAATATGCTCATTCCAAACCTCCGGGTGATTTTTGTGCATACGATGGCAGAAAACTTTGACGCTATTCCCCGTCCACTTTTTTCCTCTCTTCGTGGCAAATCCATTGAGGTTCAAGTAATCAGCAATGTCAGCAAATGTGTGAATAGAACCAAATCCATCAAGTCCGGTTACACTAAAGGAGTTTATTGTCGTTCCCTCAACAAGCAGTTCTCCAATAAAAATGAAAGTTCGTAAGTTATAGTCCATCGAATACCTCTCCGTATTACGTTTATGTATTACTATTTATAAAAGAGAGACTCTCTGGATTGACGGTCCAGCAATCTAATTTACCTTTTTCAGTTTGCTGAGTAATTTGACAAAAATGAAAAGGCATACACGGTAAGATTTTAACGGGGCGGCAGAGGGCGGGGGTTAGTTGGAATTTAACCCCCGTGGTTTTCAGGTCAGAGCGAGTTCTGAATTCTTCAGGATGGCCCTAACATCACAGAAGTTATCCTCTGCTACTCCCGCGATAACCGACTTGCTAAATTTGACGCCCTCCTAAATCTCCTTCATGATTCTCCGGGCATCCTCATTTCCCCCTTCGGCTGCCAATGTGAGCCACTTGACGGCAGTCTCGTTGGCCCTTGGGACACCTTGTCCGCTGGCGTACATCAAACCCACAATGGTCTGGGAAACGGCATATCCCTGTTCAGCGGCAAGGGTGTGCCACTTGGCGGCAGTCTTGTAGTTCTGAGGAACACCTCGCCCTTTCCCGTACATCACACCCAGAAGGAGCTGGGCAACGGCATGCCCCTGTTTAGCGGCAAGGGTGTACCACTTGACGGCAGTCTTGCAGTTTTGTGGAACTCCACATCCGTTGTCGTACATCAAACCCAAATTGTTCTGGGCACCGGAATTTCCCTGTTCAGCGGCAAGGGTAACTTTCATAACGTCCATATTAAATCTCCTAAATGCGAGTTATTAAGATAAACGAGACATCTCGTTTATCAGAAAGATGATTTTGGCAACTCCCTTTCCTCATCTTGTATTTACATTATAACGTGGAAACGACATACTTTCAGTGGCACAAAACATGTAGACCCATTAAGATAAAGTAAGGAGGTTTAGATGGGCGGAAGGCCGTGGCAACTCAAACCAATAGAAATGATAATTTCTCCTCGCATCAAGAAGAGGACCGAGAAGGGATGGTTGTCACAGAAGCGCAAACCTACCCTTCACAGGGACGGAAGGTGGTTCGCACACGGACTTACTGATTATCAAATGTGGTGGGAGTTTCTGGTTCGAGCGGAACAGACACCAGAAATCACGGTGGATTGGAATCGGTACAAGGATTGGGGCAAGCCAGAGGACTACCAGAATATTGATGTGTGGAATTCAAAATCCCGCAGAGACGGGTTCTGGAAGTTCTGGAAAACCTATGGGATTGAGTTGTTCGCAGAGAACGATGACGAGGTTGTTCGGGTGTTCCGTGAAGGAGATAGCGTCACAGTCGGAACAGATAAGTTCTGTCTGGAAATCCCTGTCGGCACGAAACCAGCCAACTTGATGAAAATCGTGAAACGATTGGTCAGTGAGAATACAGACGCAACCAAGTCATCTCACAAACTGACGGCAAAAGACCCCATCGTTAAGGTTGGGAAGAATGGTGAAATCGTTCGGGCAGAAGTCAAGACAGACGCATTTCGTCGGTGGTTAAAGGTGTGGGATATGAAGCAAAAAGGTTATTGCACAGATGCGATTGATACGATTCACGGGAGAGGTGGAAAGAACCATTCTCAATCCGATGAATACAAAACCACCTTCCGTCATCTCTGGAAGGCAAAGAAAATTATCAAGAATGTGGCGAGGGGCGAGTTTCCTGGGAAAATCACATAGGGATGCTTGTGCTGAGACGGTATTCACCTGACCTCATAAATTGGTTTGGTCTTCACCCCCACACCATTCTCAATCATCAATCGGACCGCCAAACATTGTCCTGTATCCCAAATGAACATGAAATTCCGCCGATGGATAAACGATTTCGTGGCTGTAAAATTCGTATGCTCTCATAACCGATGCATCCAAAGGTATTTAGCCCACAGCCTCTTTATACAAATGCTGCTGAAAATCTATGAAGGTATTTTGTATGTTTTTCACATCACCAAGGTGCTGCTGCGCTGCGTGTAAGCTGCCATATTTTGCCGTCAGCACCGTACTCAGCTTTGACACATCAAGCTCATCAACGCCAACGTCAACGTAATTGCGCAGCACATAGCTTACGAACTCGCGCTGCGCTTCGTTGAGGAAATTGAAGATATTGTCTTTGCTCGTTTCAACACGCGCTGCACGGCTCACTGTTGGTTTGGCGTAGGCGATATATTCAAGCACATCAAACAAGTCGCTGTTCTCAGCATCTATAAGCTCTTGCAGCTTCAGCAAGTCGTCCCTGCTGCACCCCTCACGCTCCAGCTTCTCAAGCAAGTCTCTGCGTGTGATGGGGTTCGCCCAAAGTGTACGCAGTTGCTCCTCGCTGCCGAGCAATTTTGGAAGCTGGATTTGGTCAAATAGACGTTTGAGAAAGTCTTCTGCGCTGATGGGCATTCCATCCACATAAAAATATGTGCTCGTCATGCTTCGCAGCTCGCGCACCTTGCCGTCAGCTAAGCGTATCTTCAATTTGGTTGGTGCTGGTTCGCCTTCGCCTTCGCCTTGTTCGTTATCGCTTTTGCCTATGGTGCGTTCATCGTCACCCCTGCCACCAGTATCGCCGTCGTCACCTTCTAGTTCTGCTGGCTCTCCATCCCATTCAGGGTCGTTAAACAGATGGAAGGCGTTCACAAAGTCAACGATGGTGAAATAGTGCTTCCCTTCAAACAGCCTCGTACCGCGCCCTATGATTTGTTTGAATTCAATCATAGAATTTATGGGGCGTAGCAGCACGATGTTGCGAACGTTCCGAGCATCAACACCAGTCGTCAGCTTTTGGCTGGTGGTGAGAATTGTTGGTATGTATTTTTCGTTGTCTTTGAACTGCATTAGATAGGTTTCACCAGTGATGCCATCGTTTGCAGTAACTCTAACGCAGTAGTCAACGGACGTGCTAGCAGCTTCTTGGTTGATGAAATTTCTCACCATCGCTGCGTGGGCTTGGTTGGCGCAGAAGACAATCGTTTTTTCTTTTTGGTTGATGGCTTCAAGCATCTCTTTGACGCGCTTGCGTTCACGCTCTTCAATCACAATTTTTTTGTTGAAGTCACTTTCCTTGTAGACGAGCCCTTCTTCAACCTCGCCCTCAAGCACCTCGTCGTCTGGCGTGTATATGTACTCATCAATCGTTGTTTGAATGCGCTTCACTTTGAAAGGTGTGAGAAAGCCATCTTGTATGCCTTCCTTCAAACTGTATGTGAACACAGGCTCGCCAAAATAAGCGTAGGTGTCTGTGTTGTCTGTGCGCTTGGGGGTGGCTGTCAAACCTAAGTGCACCGCACTGTCAAAGTGGTTGAGAATATCGCGCCATGTGCTTTCGTCATTCGCGCCACCTCTGTGGCACTCGTCAATTATAACGATGTCAAAGAAGTCACGTTCATAAGCTTCAAAATATTTTTCGCTCTCGCTGCCACTCATAAAAGTTTGAAAGATGGTGAAAAATACGCTGCCATTTTTGGGCACTTCGCCACGTTTTGAGATTTCGCTTGGGTTGATGCGCACTAGGGCAGCATCATCAAAAGAACTAAAATCCAAATAGGCTTGGTTTGCTAAAATGTTTCTATCAGCAAGAAATAAAATGCGAGGCTGGCGTTTTCCGTCTCGCTGAATTGTCCAGCGACTTTTGAACAGCTTCCATGCAATCTGAAATGCGATGAACGTTTTGCCAGTGCCAGTAGCCAACGTCAGCAGCACGCGCTGCTCGTCGTTTGCTATCGCTTCAACAGCGCGATTAACTGCAAGCTCTTGGTAGTAGCGAGCTTGCTTCATGCCCTTCATATCTTCAAACGGAACAGCGTTAAACTTCTCTAACCATTCGTTGGGTTCGCCAAATGTCTTGTCCCGCAGCTCTTGGGGTGTGGGGAATTTATCTACTTCGCCTTCTGTCGCTGTCTTGTGGCAGATTTGATAGATGGCTTTGCCATTAGCGGCGAAGCTTGTTTCCAAGCGTAGCTTCTCGGCGTAGAGCTTGGCTTGCGTAACACCTTCGCTGACATCCAGCTCATCGCTCTTTGCCTCAACGACAGCGAGTTTGATATTCTTGTAGCTCAACACATAGTCAGCCTTCAGCTTACCAGTACGGATGCCAGATGAACGGATTTCGCCAGCGTTGATATTGAACTCTCTGTACACACGCACGTCGTCACCAGTTATCCAACCAGCAGCTTCAAGCTGTTTATCTATATACTCAGCGCGCGTCTCAGTTTCGTTCATGCAGCCTCACTCATGTTTGTGAGTTCCGTGCCTAAAAGAGCTGATTTGAGTGCAATAAGGTTAGATTTATTTTTCTGGTTTATTGATTTATGAAAACCAACCTTCTTATAAACAATTTCCAACTTATCCAGTAAGACGTTTTGCTCTTCTACAGGTGGATAATTTATTAGGATATTTTCTAATGACTTGGAGGATACATTTGGAAACGTTGCCCCAGTTCCAAGTGAATAAATATAGTTGCGCGATGATTGAACGAAGAAGTTAATCCATCTCTGATTATGGGTTGCCCTAATAGCTGCGACACCGCGTCCAATACAAACTTTATCACTTGCGATATTCATTCGCCCTGTTGTTGAACCTCTTACGCACAGCAGCACATCGCCTTTTTCGCAAAACTTAGTTGGCGACGTAGTAAACTTTATGTTTTTTGAAAGTCCAAAAGCATCAGCTTCAAATTCAACAGGCCCATTAACTAAAGGATACCCAATTCCTTCGTCATTATAGCTGTCCCCTTTAGGGCTTTGCCCCATAGACACAGTAGCGACTTCTTTTAGTTGAACGCTGTTGCTACTATTGAAGAATATTTCTTTTGCATACGCTACGTATAAGGCCTCAGCATTTTCAGCATTCTTCTCCGCAGCAGCAAACGCTGTATCAATCTCAGCAAACGCTGCATCAAGCTTGGCTACGATGCGTTGTTGTTCTGCTTTGGAAGGATAAGAAATGTTGAAGTTCTTTATTTTCTTTAGCGACACACCTCCAATCAAACCATGCAAAGAAGATTTGAACTGGCTTTGAAATTGTTCACTTAGAGCGTAGTAATATATAAATTTTGCGTCTAAATCACTTTTTGATGCGATAGAGAATAGCTTGTTTACGAAGAAGCAATCTCTTTCTGAAAATGCGATTTTTCTCCCAGCACTCCCACCCTCTGCGCACACCAAAGTTGAATTTTTATGTGAGAGTTTGAATTTTTTATCATTTTCAAAAGGGATTCTAACTCCATTGTCGTAGTTGATAACTCTATCAAAGCCTACGTCTTTTGTTGCAACGTATGGCATTCCTTCTATGAGGTTTGTGTATTCTTCTTCTTTTTCTTTTGCTGGAATGCTGTTGCCAGATATTATTGTACACACGTCTGAGAGTGTTGCCGTCTTCCACATCACAGCAGCTCCTTAATCGCTTGCAATGCGTCAGCAGCCTGCGCGTCTAATGCCTCAATCTCTGAAATAATTTCGCCTGGCGTTCTGTTGTCCACTTCCTCAACACGATTTGGATTGTTGACAGTTAAATCCCACGTTTCTTTGTTCACATCAGCAATGTCCACAACCCAGCTGTCATCGCTAAGCTCCCGCGTTTTTGCGAACTCAACGAAGTCAGCTAAATCTTTTTCGTTAAGTGGGTTCGTCTTACCCATATTTCTGCCAACATTAAGTTGGTAAAACCAAGTTTTCTGTGTTGGCTCACCCTTTTCAAAAAACAGCACCACAGTTTTCACACCAGTTCCAATAAATGCACCACCAGGCAAATCCAAAACAGCAAACAAGTTGCATTCTTCCAGCAGCTGCTTTCGCAATGCCACGCTGGCGTTGTCAGTATTGCTGAGAAACGTATTTTTGATGACGACGCCACAGCGTCCACCAACCTTCAGCATCTTTATAAAATGCTGCAAAAACAGATAGGCTGTCTCGCCGGTTTTGATGGGGAAGTTCTGCTGTATCTCTACGCGCTCTTTCCCACCAAAAGGTGGGTTGGCGAGAATAACGTCAACTCTGTCTTTTTGCTGAATATCAGATATATTTTCAGCGAGCGTGTTGGTGTGAATAATGTTTGGTGCTTCAACGCCGTGCAAAATCATATTCATCGCACCAATAACGTAAGCTAGCGACTTCTTCTCTTTTCCATATAACGTGCGCTGTTGCAGCTGCTCAAACTCAGCTGCGTTTAGCTCCTTGCTGCCTCGCATATGAGCGTACGCCTCACACAAGAAGCCAGCACTGCCTAGAGCACCATCGTAAACGGTTTCCCCTATTATTGGGTTGATGACTTTGACGATAGATTTGATGAGAGGGCGCGGCGTGTAATATTCGCCACCATTGCGCCCAGCGTTGCCCATGTTTTTGATTTTGTCTTCGTACAAGCTGCTGAGTTCGTGCTTGTCCTCATTGCTGAGGAATATCAGCTCATCAATCTTGTTCACCACTTCGCGCAGCGCATAGCCACTTTGCAGCTTGTTGCGTATCTCGCTGAATATCTCGCCAATTTTGTAATTGATGGAATTTGCGCTATCAGCGGATTGCTTGAAGCTGGATAGATGGGGGAAAAGGGTGTTGTTGACGAAATCGCGCAAATCGTCGCCAGTTAATGCAGCGTTGTAGTCAATCTTGCCACCGCTTGATTTTGGAGCAGCCCAAGTGCCCCAGCTGCATTCGCCATCTATGATGCGCGTGTAATTTTCGCCATTCAGCAGTGCGGCTGTTTCTTTTTCAGTTTCGTAATCATCTAAATATTTGAGGAAAAGCACCCAGCTTGTCTGCTCAATATAATCCAGCTCGCTGCTGCACCCAGCGTCTTTCCATAGTGTGTCGTCAATATTCCTGAATGCTGCTTCATACATAGATGTTTTTCCCAAATTTAGTCGTCTGCAATTCAACCGAAGAATGTCTCACAGAGCCGTTATCAGCCGGAACCGCTTGACCAGCCACAGAATGCAATAAAACACAACTTTCATTAGGTGTTGCCCCAAAGCCGCAGATACCGTAACACCCTTTCCTCGCTGGCGACAACACCTCAGCGAAAACATGATATTAAATGCACAATAACAATCAGTTATGTGGATTTTCGACGAATCAAAATAAGGCTTTAACAAAGACAGAACCGAACGTGTGTTAGCTGCAACCTTAAAAAGCAAGCACGCCAGCCCGTAGTCGCATCGCCTAATCGCTCTGTCTTTAACGTCATTCCCCGGGGAATGACTTGTTTTACCATTCATAAAACCCCTCTGAAATCCGCATCCCAAACCCTACGGAAATCAACGGTTTCAGACCCTCTATTTCCGCACTCATAAACCATTTGTTTTGTGAATGGTTTTGCTTGTGGTCCTTGAGGCGCCTGTTACTATCGGTCAGCACCAACAACCAGTGAGGGTGCTGTTATGACAAAACGAGTTGCCGTTTACGCCAGAGTATCCACCGACAAGCAGTCAACAGACAATCAACTCCGTCAATTGCGGGATATCGCCGACCACAACGGATGGGATATTGTCGAGGAGTTTATTGACGAGGGCATTTCAGGTGCCAAGGTGTAAATCCCGGAGCAATAATTCCCCACAGAAGCGATCAGATTATCTGGTTGTAGCGGCGTAAAATGACGCCACTGTGGTCCTTTCGTTTGTTTGGGCGGAGGGCTGGGAGATTTATCAGGTGG